>OBXQ01000237.1_pt1 | contig 39976 bp, 40 predicted proteins | sample 1476641 | NCBI WGS metagenome assembly OBXQ01 (sample SAMEA2580174, study PRJEB22360) | human gut metagenome | biome: human gut; feature: human-associated habitat; material: faeces | place: Denmark | collected 2008/2010
AAAAGGGGGATAAGGGGACGGCTTCGTAATTCAAGTCCCCTTGTCTCCCTTTTGAATAAAAGAACTTAAAAATAAAGAAAGTCTGTATTTTTAAAAATAGAAATTTACTATCGCGCAAATTTTAAAATTCACCTCACTCGCAAGAATTGACTACTAAAAATTAACTTCGTTTACAGCTTAGCTCAAATTTTAGAGCCGAAATTGCTTGTTCATAAAATTTAAAATTTGCTCAAATTTAACAAAACCCCATGCAGTGCGAAGCACAGCTACATACACCTCTCTACCTAGCCTCTACCTTTGGCATCTGCAGCATAAAATTTCTAGCTTCGCTTAAAAGCACCGGTTTAAGTGCATCTGCTAAGGTTTTTGGATCGTAAATCCTCTCATACGAAAGCATCATAACTCCATCTTTTTTAAGTAAAAAGTAGATTATTTCTATATTTTTGCTCTTAGTTTCATCTTTTATGAGGGCTAAAATTTGATCATTTTCTTCACTAAAAAGCACGTTTTTATCTTGCTTAAGATCCCTTTTTAGCTCTTCTAGCTCGTTTTTTGTCTTGACATCTTTGTCAAACTTTACTCTAAAAGAGGCAAAGTGCTCGTCCATGTTTTCATTTTTTAAAAAGTAAAAACTCTCATTTTTAACCACTTGCTTTTTATAAAATGTGCTGCCATCAAATCTAAAACTCTCAACTAAATTTAGCTCGCCTGCCAAAGAAAAGACGCCAAAAAATATCAAAATAAAAAGGCTAAATTTACGCATAAAATTTCACTCCAAATTTCTAAAAATAGCCGCCATTTTGCCCAAATTTTGCTTAGCTTAATCAAAAAATAACAAAGCTTTTTATACAATCAGGCATTTTTATTTTAAGGATCTTTTTGCAGTTACACCAAGCAAGCGAGCTTAGCATCCTTGTCGTTTTGGCATTTATCGTCTTTGCTTCGCCTTATATTTCTAAAATTTTACGCATACCAGTTGCTCCTGCTGAGATACTACTTGGAGCGGTTGCCGGCTACATCGGAGTCGTTGGCGACAACGAGATGTTTAAGCTCATCAGCGAAGTTGGCTTTTTCTTTTTGATGTTTCTAGCTGGCATGGAGATCGATCTTAGGATGCTCATAAACATCGACCGTAAAATTTTGCGCCTTGGGCTCATCTACCTTGCGCTCATCTACGCTCTAGCCACGGCTTTGACGCTAGGACTTGAGCTTAGCCTACTTTACATCATCATCATCCCGATAATGGCCGTTGGTATGGTATTTACGCTATTTAAGGAGTATGGCAAGCAGCAAGAGTGGCTAAATTTAAGCATGCTAATAGCAACTATCGGCGAGCTTTTAAGCATCACGCTTCTAACATTTACCGCTGCTTACTTGCAGTTTGGAGCGAGTATAAATTTATGGCTAACGATTGGCTATTTGATCCTATTTTTGGCTATCAGCGTGCTTAGTTTTAAAATTTTGGACGTGCTTTTTTGGTGGTATCCGGGGCTTAAAGTGGTGCTTATGCCACACTATGACAAGGACGAGAAGGACATCAGGCTTTGCATCGCGGTATTTTTCACGATGATAGCCTTGATGCTATATCTAAATTTAGAAGTAGCCTTTGGTGCGTTTATCGCAGGTATGTTTATCACGACATTTTTTGATCACAAAAAGGATCTGCCGCACAAGCTTTCAAGCTTTGGATTTGGCTTTTTGGTGCCGATATTTTTCATCCACATAGGCTCGACTTTCAAGCTTTCAAGCCTAGGATCTAGCGAAGTGATAAAGGATGCTATTTTTATATTTTTAGCGATGCTTGGCACCAGAGTTATATCTAGTTTGCTCTTTTTGGGCAAGCTTGGCTTTAGAGGGATATTTTTATTTGCCATTTCGCAATCTATGCCACTCACTCTTTTGATCGCAGTTGCTACTATCGCACACAAATCAGGCGAGATAAGTGACTATTCTTACTCATCTTTTATCCTAGCAAGCCTCACACAAGCTATAATAGGAGCTATAATCATCAAAATTTTAATGCAATCAAAAAGCAAGGAGTAAAAATGTCATCAAATACAGCCACACTAATCGACAACCGAACTGGCAAGAGCTGTGAATTTCCTATCCTAAAAGGCACTATGGGACCAGATGTCATCGACATATCGACCTTCTTTAGTGACACTGGGATGTTTACCTTTGACAGAGGTTACACCTCAACTGCGATGTGCCGCTCAGCCATAACCTACATCGACGGCCTAAAGGGCGAGCTCATGTATAGGGGCTACGACATCGCATATTTGGCTGAAAATAAGACATTTTTAGACGTTGCCTACCTGCTTTTAAACAAAGAGCTACCAACTAACGAGCAATACAGGGGCTTTAAAGATGAGCTCAAAAAAAGAAGCTTCATACACGAGGGCATGATGAAGCTCTTTGACGCATTTCCAGACAAGGCGCACCCTATGGCGATCTTGCAGGCAGCGGTCTCAGCGCTAAGTGCCTTTTACTCAGACCACCTAAACATGGACAAGCCTGAAGAGTATCACGAAATGGCTATGCGTATCATCGCTAAGATCCCAACGATCGCGGCCTTTAGCTACCGCTACTCACGCGGACTTCCTATCATCTATCCAAATTTAGATCGTGGCTTTACTGAAAATTTCCTCTACATGATGAGAGGCTATCCATACGAACATGTTGATCTTAAGCCTATCGAGATAAAGGCGCTTGATACGGTCTTTATGCTCCACGCTGATCACGAGCAAAATGCTTCGACGACTACCGTTAGGACTGTTGGCTCTACGCACGCGCACCCATATGCATGTATAAGCGCAGGTATCGGCGCACTTTGGGGCTGGGCTCATGGTGGGGCAAACGAGGGCGTTATCCGCCAGCTAGAAGAGATCGGCTCGGTCGCAAACGTCGATAAATACATCGCTAGAGCAAAGGATAAGAACGATCCATTTAGACTAATGGGCTTTGGTCACAGGGTCTATAAAAACTTCGACCCACGCGCAAAGGTGCTTAAAAAGATGAGAGATCAGCTGATGGATGAGATCGGCATTAGCTCAGAGCTTATAAAGATCGCCAACCGCATCGAAGAGATCGCCTTAAATGACGACTACTTTGTAAGTAGAAATTTGTATCCAAATGTTGATTTTCACTCAGGGCTCATCCTAAAGGCGCTTGGCATACCAAATAATATGTTTGCCGTTATCTTCGTCATCGGCAGGACGCCAGGCTGGATCAGCCAGTGGATCGAACTAAAAGAGCAAGACACTATAAAGATCGTCCGCCCAAGACAGCTCTACGTCGGAGAGACGAACAGAACACCAAAATGAGCGAGCTTTTAAACTTAGCCATTAAAGCAGCCATTAGCGCTGGGAGTGAGATAATGAAAATTTACTCATCTAATGGCAAGGCGCTCAAAGTCTGCCTAAAAGATGACAGCTCGCCGCTAACTAGCGCTGATCTAGCGGCAAATGAGGTGATACTAAAAGAGCTAAGTAAAAGCGGGATAAAAATTTGCTCTGAAGAGAGCATCTTGCAAGAGAGCGATAAAGATGAATTTTGGTTAGTTGATCCCCTTGATGGCACAAAAGAATTTTTGGCTAGAAATGGCGAATTTTGCGTTTGCATAGCGCTTATAAAAGAGGCTAGGCCGGTGCTTGGCGTCATTTTTATCCCAGTTAGCAAAGAGCTTTTTTATGCCGATGAAAACGGCGCTTTTAAAGAAATTTTAGGCGCTAATGATGAGGTCATAGCAAAGCAAAATCTAAATGAAAAAGCTAAAAGCTTAAATAACTTTATCTTTTCAAGCAGAAGAGGCGAGACGAAGATGGCCACGCTTATAAGAGATAGTTTAAATTTAGAGCAAAAATGCATCGGATCTGCCATTAAATTTTGCCGTTTAGCTGAGCTTGGTGGGGTATATGTGAGATTTAGTCCAAGCTATCTTTGGGACAATGCTGCAGGCGAGGCGGTGGTGAAATTTAGCGGTGGCAAGGTCTTAAATGCTAGCGACAGATGTGAGCCAAGTTACAAGCTAGCTGATCTAAAAAGCCCATTTTATGTAGCTTTTGGCAAAAATACTTTGGGCTTAGAAGATGAAGTTTTTAATCTTATAAGTAAATTTAAAGAGCAGGGTAGATAAGGCTACTTGCACCTTATCTCGCCACTCATCTTTAAAAATGCGCTTTCGTTTTGCTCTAAAAATTTATTTGCCGCTTCTAAATCTTGAAATTTATCTTTTAGCCTGATCACCAAAGTGCCACATTTTAGCTCTCTAGCTCGCTCTAAACTAGCATTAAAGCTTTGCGTTAGATCATTGACGCTTTTTATCAAAAGATCGTTTTTGCTTAGCTCTTTTGCGCTAAATTTAGCGTGTCTCTCAGCTCTTAATACGCCAAGATAGTTTGCGACTTTAGCATTACTTATGTAGATAAAAACCCCCTCACGCAAGTTACTACTAAACGCCACTGCATCATCTTGCTCAAGTATCTTTGCAAGCTCCTCTCCGCCGTAGGTTAGGCTGCTTTTAAGATTTAAGTTCTTCACGCTTGGCTGGCTCGCACAACCTGCTAAAAATATACAAAATATAAGAGCTAAAGTTCTTTTCATTTTAAATTTCCTCAAGCAAATAGAGCATGCTAGCTATTTTTGTTGTGCCCACGATATAGCCCTTTAAGTGAGTGACTAGTTTGTCATTTTTAAGCTCTTTGCCATTTTTATCAGATATTTTTATGCTGTTTTCTTTTATAAATTTCAAACTCTTAGCCGTTATTTCTTCGAAAGTATTTTTACCATCAAGTAGTAAAAAAATATAGTAATCAAGTCTGTCAAGACGTTCTGTGAGACCAAATTTGTTTGCAAAGGTAATGTCTGCGTTATCTTTGTGATTTAAAAAGTACTTTATGTAGCCAGTTAAATTTGCCTTTAGTCTTGAGTAATTTGGAGCGTACTCTATATCTTTTAGCTCATCTTTTACGATCATTGCGCCAGCAGAGTTTGTTAAAACTCTTACAAAAGCACTATAAACCATAAGCTTATCTTCTGGCAAAATTTCTAAAATTTGAGATAAGTTTATGCTTGCTGGATACATCCCATAAAAGACCTCACAAAGCCAAGAGATATCTTCTGGCATAAAAACATATCTATCTTTCCACAAGCCATTTTCTTTTTTAAAATCAGCTACAACGTGAATTTTATTTACATCGCTTGGGCCTATTTGTTTATTAGCCACACTCTCATATGCCTTAGCATGCACGATGAGACTTTGTCTAAAAACCTTGTTGCTAAGTATATCCATGAACTGCTCTAGATCGATCCTATCTTTAAATTTGTTATCTTTATAGCTATCTATATGCTCTATGCCAAGATTAGGAGCCAAGATATCCTCAAGGCCGTATTCACAAAGATAGGCAAGATCGTTTTTAACAAGCATGGCGTTAAAGTCTTTAAAATAAAATGGATCATTTATCTCCTCTAAAAACTCATGGGCTATGTAAAAGTCACTATTATTAAGAATATTATCTATCCAAAACAACAACAACTTAGTAGGCATTTTATTTTCATAATTTTCACCAAGTTTTGTTAGTAGGACCTCTTTATAAACCAAAAGTGCCTCTCTTGCGGCCTTTAGTCTATCCTCTGTGCTCTCTTTATCCTTTGCTGCAAGCAGCATAAGATCACGCACGATATCCTTTACTTTCCAGCCTGGGTATGTGTTATAAGAGATAAACGCCACGCCGTTTTGGCTTAAATTTTCTCTTACAACCCTTAAAATAGCATCTTTTACAAAGTCAGGCACCCAGCTAAAGACGCCGTGGGCGATGATGTAGTCAAATTTCTCATCACTTTTAAACTCGCAGATGTCGCCGTGAATTAGCTCTAAATTTTGTAGTCCTATCTCTTTAACGATCTCTTTACCGCGCCTTATTTGCTCGCCGCTAAGGTCGATGCCAACTACTCTTGCGTTCTCGTTATTTACGGCAAATGGGATCAAATTTCCACCAAAACTGCATCCTATCTCCAAAACTTTTGCGTTTTTGCAAGGCGGTGGATTGATGCCAAGAAGTGTGGCGCAAGCCTCTAGTTTATAGGGCGATGACTGCGCAAATGCTGCTGATTTATAAGTTAGCTCGTCATAAGACTTTTCGATCTTGCTATTTTTGTCCATTTTCTATCCTTAGTAGTCTTCGTTTTTTATCTTCTCCAGCATATTTTTAGCGTCGTTTTCAGGTTCATCAACGATATATGCGCGCCTTATATTGCCACCTTTTATGATAAGCGTTTGACGAAAGTAAAATTTATGCCCATTTGAAGCTGCAAAGACTGGAAGCTCAAGCGCGCGCTCTAGCATAAATTCGCTATCATTTAAAAACATCACGCCAGTTGCAGTCTCTTCTTCAAATTTCTTTTGAGCCGCGATATCTTGGGAGCCAATAGCTACTACCATAAAGCCAAGATCGTTAAATTCTTTAAGAAGTTTTTTGTAGTTTATCGCTTGTTTTGTGCAGCCTTTCATGCCAGCAGTCTTTTGCAGCTGCTCGCTTAAAAGCTCAAAGTCCGCACCTATCTTTGGGTAGATAAAAACCACGCAGTCATGGCTCCTTGCAAAGGCAGAAAAGTCAAATTCTTTACCGTCTAAAGTCCTTAGATAGATGCTTGTAGGCACTTTTATCATCTTTCATCCTTTAAATTTTTTTCTATTATATATCTTTAAGCTTTTTTAGAATTTAAGAGATAGACGACAAAAAGAACAAAAAAGCTAATTATTAACATCAAAAGGGCATAGATGTGAGCTTTGGTATAATCAAGCATCTCAACCGCCTCAAATATCGCGATACTAGCGACCTTGCTCTCTCCAGCCACGCTGCCACCTATCATCAAAACCACGCCAAATTCGCCAATCGTATGAGCAAAACTAACGACGATTGCGGTTAGTAAATTTGATCTGATACTTGGCAAGATCACTCTAAAAATGGTCGTGAGCTTGCTTTTACCAAGGCTGTAGCTCGCCTCAAAAAGGCTCTTTTTTAGGATATTTAGCCCAGCATAAATGGGCCCAAACATAAATGGCAGCGAGTAGATGCAGCTTGCCACAACAAGGCCAGTGAAGTTAAAAACTAGTCTCACGCCAAAGAGATCTTCGATAAATTTACCAAAAGCCGAGTAGGGCGAGAGAAAAATAAGCAGATAAAAGCCAAGAACGCTTGGCGGCAGCACCAAAGGCAGCGAGATGATAGACTCTAAAAATGCCTTGCCAAAGAATTTCTTTTGCGACATAAAGTATGCCAGTGCTACGCAGAAGAAAAATAGGATAAATGTCGTGATAAAAGAGAGTTTTAGCGATAGCCAAAATGGCTCGTAGTCGATAGATAGTAGCTCACTCATCATGCTTTTACCAAATTTACGCCAAAGGCTTTTGTGCTAACCACCACCGTGTCGCCAGCTCTTAGCCCCAGAGCCTCCGCGCTACTTAGCACGACCTCGCAAATTTGGCGGTTTATCAGCACGCTTGCCACAAAAATGGCGTCACGCTTTTTGATCTCCAAAACCTTAGCGTTAAATGCAAACTTCTGCGACCCTGCGCTTTTTAAAAATATCTCACTCGCACTGCCAGACCTTGAAATTTTGCCATTTTCAAGGACAAAAACCTTGCTGCAAAGCTTGTAAATTTCAGCGATATCGTGACTTACCAAAATAACGCTCATCTTAAACTCATCGTGAAGCGCTAGTAAATAATCCTGCAACTTCTCGCGCATGGCGTTATCTAGGGCACTTAGTGGCTCATCAAGCAGTAAAATTTCAGGCTTTCTCATCACCGCACGAGCAAGTGCCACGCGCTGTTTTTGACCGCCTGAAAGCTCGCCTATTTTGGCGTTTTTTAGGCTCTTTAGCTCGCAAATTTCAAGTAGCTTATTTGCTAAATTTTCATCATTATTTGCAAAGAGCAAATTTTTAAAGACGTTCATATTTTCAAAAAGGGCGTAGTCTTGAAACAAAAAGCCGATATTTCGTTTTTGCGGGGCTAAATTTGTATTTTCGTCAAAAAAGATCTTATCCCCGACCTTTATCACGCCACTTTGTGGGGCTTCAAAGCCAGCGATGAGCCTTAAAATCGTAGTCTTGCCACCGCCACTTGCTCCATAAAGTGCGACAAACTCGCCACTTTCAAAGGCAAGCTCAGCCTCAAGCATAAATTTACCGCCACCGCCATTTAGCTCTTTTTTGCAAGAAATTTCTATCATTTTTAAGCGCTTACGTGGATACTTGTTGATTTAACGTAGGCAAAAACCTGCTCGCCTACCGCTAAATTTAGCCCTTTTAGAGCGTGATCTGAGATGATAGCCTCAAAGCAAAGCTGCCCACACTTTAGGCTAATGATACTTAAAATTTCGCCGCAAGTTATGCCAGCAACCTCGCATTTTAGCTCATTTTCAAGCGAACTAGCCTCAAGTCTAAGCCTTGATAGGACGACATCTGAGCTTTTGAAATTTAAGCTTACCTCATCATTTAGAGCAAATTTGCTAGCCTCATTTAAGGCTAGCATATATAAATTTGTCCCTAAATTTAGGCACTCAAGCTCAAAAAAGCTGACGCCATCTTTGGATGAAATTTGAACGATCTTTGCTTTTATCATTTAGCTGGGACGTTGTAGCCAAATTTCTTGAAAATTTCTCTTGCCTTTTCGCCCAAGATAAACTCATAAAATGCCTTTGCATCAGCGTTATTTTCAGCATGTTTTAAGAGCACGATGCCTTGATCGATCGGAGTGTAGAGCTCTTGAGGTACGAAGATGTAGTTAGTGCCCTCTTTGTATTTTGCCATTTTCTCGCTAAAAAGCGCGCTAGCAGCGATAAATCCAACATCTGAAGCACTTAGTGCCTGAGAAAGTGTCTCAGAAATTTTTTGAGCATAGACGATGTTTTTCTCTACTTCGTCATAAAGTTTTGCATTTTTAAGAGCCTCGATACTAGCCTTACCGTAAGGTGCGGTCTCTGGATTTGCTATTGAGATCGCTTTTAAGCCACGAACCACTTCGATGCCCTTTTTAAAATCCACGTTTCTTATAGAAAAGATCGCTACAGCGCCTTGCGCATAAACTTTTGGAGCAGCTACTGCAAAGCCTGTGTCGTAGGCCTTTTGTGCAAAGCCCATATCAGCAGCCATGAAGATATCAGCTGGAGCCGAGTTTTGTATCTGCGTGACAAGGCCACCGCTTGCGCCAAGAGTTAGGTTGATCTTAGCGTCTGGATGAAGCTTGTTAAACTCTTTTATGAGCTCTGGAAACGCGTAAGTCGTGTTTGCCGCAGCATAGACATTTACCTCTGCGCCAAGTGCGTTTATGGCAAGCAGTGCTGCCACGCATAGAAATTTAAAAACCCTTTTCATTTATACTCCTATAATGATTTGAGATGATTTTACTATTGCTAAAAGTGTGTCACCAACGCCTATTTGCATATCCATCGCGCTATCTTTTGTGATGATAGCAGTTAAAGTTTGCTCGTCGCTTAGTTTTAGCGTGACCTCAGCATTTACAGCGCCTATTTTTGCTTCGATGACCTCGCCTTTTAGCTGATTTTTAGTGCTTATTTTTAGATCAAGATCTTTTGCGAGAATGACAGAGGGCGCTTTAAAGATGAAAACTACCTTTTGACCTACTTTTAGGCCTAAATTTTTCTCGCTCTCAACTGTTATGGTGGCTTCAAGCGTGTTGCCGTTACTTAGTTTTGCGGTGATTTCAGAATTTACAGCGCCTCTATTTATACTAACGATCTCGCATGAGAGCTGGTTTCTAGCGCTTAAATTCATACTCATTCTTTGTAAATTTATGATATCAACATCTTCAAAATCAACCTTTTGACAAATTTTTTGCAAAAAGTCCTTTTGCGTCTCGAGGATAGCGTCGTAAATTTTTATCAGTTTTTTGGCGTATGGGCTAAGCTCTGAGCCGCTATTTTTCTTGTTGCCGTCGGCTCTTATGATGAGAGGCTTGCTGCTTTTGTTATTTATCGTATCTAAGCAGTCCCAAGCGTTTTTATATGATATGCCGACAACCTCAGCCGCTTTTGTGATACTTTTCGTCTCTTTTATCGCCTTAAGTAGCGCTATATGCTTTGCTAAAACCTGCGTGTCTTCGCCCAGAAATAGCTCTAAATTTATATCTGCTTTCAAAATTTTAACCTCTAAATATATAATAATAATTTGCAAAGTATATCTAATTATATTAATTCACAAGCTTAAAATTACAAATTTTCTTTAATTTCTTGTAAACTTTCAAGAGGATAAAATCAAGCTGTATTTTATAAATAAATTTTAAGGTTTTATTATGAAATTTTTGCTTGCTATCTTTTGTAGCCTGTTTCTAGCCTGTGCAAGTGCTGATATAAATGCGACTAATGGCAATGAAAATGACGATTTTGACGTTGAATTTGAAGCAAAAAAAGATGTTTTTGACCCGCTTAGTGGCTATAACAGAGTGATGACAAATGTAAATGACTTTATCTACATAAACATGCTAACTCCAGTGGCAAAAGGCTACGCTTATGTCGTGCCAGCCACAGCTAGGACGATGGTTGCAAATTTCTTTGACAACCTACTTTTCCCAGTGCGTTTTGTAAATAACTTGCTTCAGTTTAAATTTCAAAACGCTGGCGAGGAGACTTTGCGCTTTTTGGCAAACACGATAATTGGCTTTGGAGGGCTAACGGACGGAGCAAAATACTATGATCTAAAGGCTCACAACGAGGACTTTAGACAAACCCTTGGCTACTGGGGGCTTGGAAGCGGCTTTCACATCGTTTGGCCACTTATCGGACCATCAAATTTAAGAGATACTGGCGGCTTGGTCGGAGACTATTTTGCCGATCCTATTAGCTACGTTGATCCTATGCTTTTATCGGTTGGTATTGAGTCTTATAGGACGTTTAATAGCTTTGCACAAGACCCAACAGCGTATGAAAAACTAAGAAAAGACGCGATCGATCTATATCCATTTTTACGCGATGCTTACGAGCAAAGACGCGATAAACTTATCAAGGAGTAAGTATGAAAATTTTTAAAATTATAGCGGCGATTTTACTTTTAGCAACTAGCCTTTTTGCTCTCTCAAAAGAGCAGATAAAGCCTGAGATAGAGGCAAAAACAACAAAGGTGATTGAAATTTTAAAAAACACAAATTTAGACAACAATGCAAAGACAAAAGAGATTTTTGCTCTGCTTGATCCACTATTTGACTACAAACAAATGGCAAAGATCAGCCTTGGCAAACGCTACAACAGTCTAAGTGCTGACGAGCAAGCTAAATTTGACACTGCTTTTGAGCAAAAGCTAAAAAGCTCATATATCGACAAACTCTTAGGCTACAAAGATCAACAGATACACATCACTGGAGAGAGTGAGCCTCAAAAAAATAGATACTGGCTCACATCTGAGCTTATAAATGACGGTAAAAGCTATGAATTTGTCTATAAATTTTACGATGCAAAAGAGCGTGGCTGGCTCATTTATGACCTTGATATCGTTGGTGTAAGCATCATTCAAACTTATAGAAGCCAGTTTGGCGACGTGCTAAACAATGGCGATTTTAATACGCTTTTACAAAAACTAAACGAAGCGGTTTTGCCTGATCAAGATAAAAAATAACCCTTGATGCGAGAAATTTTTAAATTTATCATTGCCAAAAACAAGCTTGTTATCTCGCTTGTGCTAGTTCTAAGCGTAGTTTTTGGCTACCTTAGCACAAAGCTTAGCATCGATGCTTCGGCTGAGACCTTGCTGCTTGAGCATGACCCAGATCTAAAAGCCTATAGGCAGATCGCAAAACGCTACGACTCACCAGGGCTTTTGGTGGTCGCTTTTACCCCAAAAGATGATCTTTTTTTGCCTAAAAATTTAGAGCTTATTAAAAATTTAAGCGACGAACTAGCCAAAAACGATATGGTTAGCAGCGTCATCTCTATCTTAAACGTCCCACTTTTAAATAGCGTAAAAGGTGGCGTTACAGGCATCTTGGATCACACTCCAACGCTAAGTGATAAAGATATAAATATCTCAAAAGCAAAGATTGAGTTTGCAAAAAGCCCCATTTATAGCGGAAATTTGATAAGCAAAGATCTAAAAACCACAGCTATCGCGCTAAATTTAAAGCAAGATGAGAAATTTAACGAGCTTTTAAATGAGCGAAATTTACTTAGTCAAAAAGAGTCAAACGGCACTATCACGCAGGCTGAAAAGCTTAAATTTAAAGCGCTTTTAGCGGAGTTTAAAGCCTACCGAGATGAGCTTAGAAAGAGCGATCACAAAAACCTTGAAGCCATAAAGGCAGCCATCGCTAAATTTAACGCAAATGACGAGCTGTTTTTGGGCGGCGCAAACATGATCGCTGATGATATGATAGGCTTTATAAAAAGCGATCTTTTGGTTTATGGGCTAAGCGTTTTAGCGCTTCTTAGCTTTAGTTTGTGGCTATTTTTCAGGCAGGTTAGATGGATCGTCTTGCCGATGTTTATCTGCGCGGTAAGTGCCATTTTTACGACTGGGATTTTTGGTATGTTTGGCTGGGAAGTGACGGTCATTAGCTCAAACTACATCGCACTTCAGCTCATCATCACCATCTCAACAGTCATTCACCTAGTCGTAAGCTATAGAGAATTTTACGCAAAACACCCAAAATACAGCCAAAACCAGCTCATCTACCTGACACTTCGTGACAAATTTTCTCCATCTTTTTGGGCGATATTTACAACTGTTATTGGCTTTAGCTCATTAATGAGTGCCGATATAAAGCCAGTTATCATGCTTGGCATTATGATGAGTGCGGGCATTAGCGTTTCACTCATGCTTGCCTTTTTGCTATTTGGCTCAGTAAATGCAAATTTAAAAAAGCTTGCCCCTGTTAGGACATTTGAAAACAGCTTTAAATTTACAAAATACTGCGCAAATTTAGCCCTTAACTCAAGAAAGATCATCTACGCAGTTTGCGTGCTAGTCGTCTGCTTTGGCGTCTATGGCATAAGCAAGATAAAGGTTGAAAACAGCTTCATTGGCTACTTTAAAGAGAGCACGCAGATCCGCCAAGGCATGCAGGTCATCGACACAAAGCTTGGCGGCACGATCCCAGTTGATGTGATAGTGAAATTTAAAGAGAGCGAGCCAAAACAAGAAAAAACTGATGAGAAAGATGACTTTGAAAGTGAGTTTGAAAACGACGCAAAGAGCGCAAAATACTGGTTTAACAGCTACCACACAAGAGTTGCAGAGAAAATTCACGACTATCTAAAAGAGCAAAATTTTGTAGGCAACGTAAGCTCTCTTGCAACGCTTATAAAGGCGATAAAAGAGCTAAATAACGGCGTTAGTGATGATTTTTTGCTAGCTGCGATGTATGAAAAACTACCACTTGAGTATAAAAAGATCTTGCTAAGTCCTTACGTGAGCGTCGAAAACGACGAGCTTAGATTTAGCCTAAGGATCGTTGATAGCGATCCAAAGCTTAGACGAAATTTATTTCTAAAAGAGCTTAGAGAAGGGCTTGCAGAGCTAACCAAAAACGATAACGTAAGCATCGAAGTTGTCGGCATGATGGTGCTTTATAACAACATGCTTCAAAATTTACTTAGCTCACAGGTTGATACATTTGGACTAACGGTTGCGATACTTTTTGTCATATTTTGCTTTGTTTTTAGAAGTATCAAGCTAGCAACCATCGCCATAGTTTCAAATTTGATCCCGCTTTGCACCCTTTTTGGCGTGATGGGATTTTTTGGCATACCGCTTGATGTGATGAGCATTACGATAGCGGCCATTAGTATAGGCATCGGCGTTGATGATATCATCCACTACATCCACCGCTTTAAAGAGGAGCTACTTACAAAGGACGTCTTTGAGAGCATCAAAGCTGCACATGCTAGCATAGGATACGCGATGTATTACACCTCATTTACCATTTTTCTTGGCTTTAGCGTGATGATAACTAGCAACTTTATACCGACAATTTATTTTGGCTTGCTAACTGATCTTGTTATGGTATTTATGCTGCTTGGCGCGCTCATTATCTTGCCAAGTCTGATAGCAAGCTTTGTGAAAAAGCGCGAGGTATAAATTTATTTGATAACTTTGATGAATGAATAGACATCAGCCACGCCGTCAATGTGCTTAGCGTACCAAATGGCGTGCTTTTCTTGCTCGATGCTATCTACCACACCGCTAAAAACAACGTCACAGCCAACGATGCTAACACGCACATTTGTGCCCTCAACGACACTATCTTTGAAGAGATTTTGCTTTAAATTTGCAAGTATGCTCAGGCTATCGCACGGATACTCGCTCTTTTTTACCCTAAGATAGGTGTAAATTTTTCGCACTCCGTCCGTGCTTTTGGCAAGTTCAACTAGCTTACCTTCAAACTCTTTGCTATCAACAAGCCCTATGAGATAGGCGTCGCCATAAAAGACCTCTATCTCGATGTCGATGTTGCTAAGTCCTTTTGAAAACAAAATTTTGCTTTGTAGCTTGCTTTGGATAAATTTATCGCGAGAGATCGAGTAGATGCCGCGTTTATCGCGAGAAATGGAGTATGCGTCATATACATTTAGCGGCGCTGTTGCTGGGGTGAGGACTGAGGAGCAAGAGCAAAAAAATAAGACCAAAAATGCAAAAACGCTAAATTTAGAAATCATAAATCCTTTTGTAATTTCAAAAAGTTTATAGAAAATGGGCTAAAATTTATCTAAATCTGCTAAAATAACACGCACGGAGGATAAAGTAATCTGGTGATGCTCACGGGCTTCAAACCCGATGACTGGGCGGTTGACCGTCTGGTGGGGAGTTCGATTCTCTCATCCTCTCGCCACTTTTACTTCTTTTGATTTCTACTTTTTTCTAGCAAATTTATAATAAAAAATAAGATAAAACTAAGCACAACTAAAACAAGGCTTAATGCGAGCGCCTGATCGCTTCTGCCGTCATAGACTGCGTTGTAGATAGCAAGTGAGATGGTGTCTGTTTTGCCTATGATATTGCCGCCTAAAATAAGCGTTATACCAACCTCGCCAAGCCCTCGCGAGAGCGCTAGGATAAAGGCTGCTGCCACGCTTTTTGCGATGCTTGGGAAAAGTACTAAAATGGCTGTTTGAAATTTATTTTTACCAAGGCTGTATGCCGCCTCGCTAAGGCTTTTTGAAAGTGAGCTAAGCGCTGAGGCTACGGGCTTTACAAAAAGTGGCAGCGAAGCTATGAAAGCTGCTATCACAAGGGCTTTAAAGCTAAAGACGATCTCTAAATTTAATGCCTTGCCGATGATGCCATTTTTGCCAAGTAGATAAAGCAGTAAAAATCCCGTCGCAATGGGCGGAAATATGAGTGGAAAGGTGACCATCATCTCGGCAACTACTTTAAATTTAGAGCTGCTAAAAGCTAAAAAATAAGCAAGAGCCAGCCCAAAAATAGCAAGCAAAAGCCCCTGGCACAAAACGACCTTTATACTTAAAAATAGCGGATCAAAAAGCCAAGAGAACTCTTGCAAATTTCGCCCTATCTTATGCCAAATTTAGCGTAAATTTCTTTTGATCTCTCGCTTTTTAACTCGTTTATAAATTTCTCGCAATCAGCCTTTTTCTCGCATCCTTCAAGCTTTGCAGCCACGATGTTTGCTGGTGCATAAAGTGCTTTATCTATCAAGATAAAACTACCAAATTCGTCCTTGTGCGCGTTTAGCTCAGTTTGGTTGATAAAGCCAGCATCAACTTCGCCGTTTAATATATAGGTAACGACCTGTGGCACGCCTGCAACTGCTAAAATTTTATCCTTTAGCTCGCCCTCTAAATTTGCTTTTTGCATAAACTCGCTCGCTCTCTTGCCATAAACAGTTTTTGCCGCGTCTGGCATAGCGATTTTTGAAAGCGTTTTTAGCTCATCAACTTTTTCTATTTTTACGCCCTTTTTAGTAGCTAGCACCAAGGCGCCAGAGCCTAAATTTACATATTCAGCGATCTTTAGATCAGACTTTTTCAAAAAGTCCTCATCGCCCACTATCACGTCAGTTTTGCCCTCTTTTGCCTGCGCCATGATCGCTTTGATGTTTGCAAAAGAGGTGTCAATATTTACGCCATCTTTTTTGAGATTTTGCGCGACTGCTTCGACTATCTTTTTATATCCGCCGCCCGCACTAACAAGTAAATTTTCATTGCCAAATGCAAATATAGCGGCCATTAAAAGTAAAAATTTTTTCATATTTTTTCCTTTAAAAATAAAATTTCAAGATTTTATAAAATATACTCTTATATATTCTTAAAATATATTTTTACAATTTTACTCTTTTTCTAAAATGGTATAATCTCGCAAAAACAAAAGGACAGACATGAACGAACTTGAACTAAAGATGCAAGGCAAGATAGATAGGCTAACAGACAGGACTTTTAGGCTAGATCCTAGGATCGGCGAGGGCTACTTTACGGCGAAATACTTTCTAAAAGTAAATGAGATAATTAAGCAAAACCTACCAGATCAGCACGTGACGATGCAGTTTTTCCAAAGGCGCGATGATATCATGCTTTGCGGTATCGACGAGGTTTTAGCCATCATCAATAAATTTACTAAAAACCCAAGCGAGCTTGAAATTTACGCGCTTGATGATGGCGATATCATAAACGCAAACGAGCCAGTTTTAAAGATAAGCGGCAAGTATGAAAATTTCGGTTTTTTAGAAAACGTGATCGACGCGACGCTTACTAGAAGAAGCTGCGTAGCGACAAACTCCAGAGACGTGATAAAAGCGGCAAATGGCAAGGACGTCTTTAGTATGGCAGACAGACAAGATGACATCTGCACGCAGCCAGGCGACGGCTATGCTTCATTTATCGGTGGCATCAAAAAGGTCGCCACAGACGCTCAGGGCGAGCTTATAGGGCTAAAAGGTGGTGGCACCATGCCTCATGCGCTCATTCAAATGTGTGGCGGAGACGTGGTGAAGGCTTGTCAAATTTACGCTAAAACCTTTGAAAACGAGCAGATCACTGCCTTGGTTGATTACAACAACGACGTGATAACAGATGCTTTAAAGGCTGCAAATGCCCTAAAAGAGAGGCTTGGCGCGGTTAGAGTGGATACTAGTAAAAATTTGATAGATAGGTATTTTGAAGGCAAAGATACGAGCAAATTTGACCCACACGGCGTTTGCAAGGAGCTTATATTTGCCCTAAGAGAGGCGCTTGATAAAGCTGGCTTTAAGCACGTCAAAATCGTCGTTAGCTCAGGTTTTAATCCGCAAAAAATGAGCGAATTTGAGAAATTTAACACCCCAGTTGATATTTACGGCGTGGGAAGCTATCTTGTTAAAAATGACATTTGTGGCTTTACAGGCGATCTAGTCGAGCTAAACGGCAAAAGTGAGGCTAAGTTTGGCAGAAAAAATTACGCTTCAGATAGGCTAAAAAGAGTTAAATTTTAGGAAAGAAGATGAAATTTATAAAAATTTTAACGATTCTGTCGCTTTTACTGACTGCTTGCACTGCCGCAAACTACGCTAACGCCTTTGAAAAAGTTGGCATCCTTGAGGACGGAGTTTATCGCTTTAGCCAAAATGGCATAGGGGTTAAAAAAGACCTGCTTGTAAAGGTGATCTCCGTGCAAAACTTAGAGAGCTCACGCAAAAAGATCATCTCCATGCTAAATATCCCTAAAAAGTCTAAAATTACGGACTTTAAAACAAGCGATGCAGGCGTGATTATCTGGCCATTTTATGAGTTTGAGGGCAAATTTATAACGACAATAATCGTTGAAAATATAAAAAAAGAAGATAGTGATCAAAAGCTGATTAAAATGCTTGAACTTAAGCATCCATTTTACTCAACTATATTAGCTCGAAGAAAAGGGGCTAAAGACGCCATAGACGTGAAATACATTCTAAATTTCAAAGAGGCAAAGCTGGTAAAATCGTTTCAAAACCGCCCTTAAAACTTTATTTTAAATAAATTTCATTAAAATGGCGTAATCAAAAAAAGGATCATCTTTGCACAATCTAAAAACTATAAATGTCGCTCACTCGCCGGACGCTGACGATATTTTCATGTATGCCGCGGTCAAATTTGGCTGGGTTAGCAGTAAAAATTTAGCCTTCACATCAAAGGCGCTTGATATAGAAACGCTAAACGAAGAGGCGCTAAAAGGCACTTACGAGGCAACGGCGATCAGTTTTGCGCTCTATCCTAAAATTTGCGATGAATTTGCACTTTTGCGCTGTGCCGTGAGCTTTGGCAACGGATATGGCCCAAAGCTTATCAAGCTAAAAGATAAGCAGCTAAAGCGAAATTTCAAGGTCGCACTATCTGGCAAAAACACGACAAATGCTCTGCTTTTTCGTATAGCCTACCCAGAGGCAAGGATCGTTTATAAAAATTTCTTAGAGATCGAAAATGCCGTGCTTAGCGGCGAGGTCGATGCTGGCGTGCTCATACATGAAAGTATCTTAAATTTCTCAGACAAGCTCTGCGTAGAGCGTGAGATTTGGGATATCTGGAGCGAGCTAAACGGCGAAAATTTACCACTTCCACTTGGTGGCATGGCGCTTAGACGAAGCCTGCCCATAACCGGCGCGATCGAGTGCGAGAGAGTGCTTAGCGAGGCCGTTAGGATCGCCACTTCGCACAAGCCATTTTTATCTCACATGCTAATGGAGCGAAACCTCATCAGAGTTGGCAAAGAGGATCTTAAAACGTATCTAAATTTATACGCAAATGACGAGTCAATAAGCATGAACGAAACGCAGTTAAAAGCGCTAAATAAGCTCTATCAAATAGGCTATGACAAAAGCTTTTTTGAAAAGCCAATCGACGTAAATGACTACCTAATCCCAACTGAATACAACGAAGTAAGGTTTAGCTGATGCAAAGTACGCTTGTCTCGCTTGGAGTTGAAACCTTTAAGATCGCCCTTTATATCAGCCTTCCGATGCTGCTAAGCGGACTAATCGCAGGTCTTATCATCTCCATTTTTCAAGCGACCACGCAGATAAACGAAACCACGCTAAGCTTCGTGCCAAAGATCTTGTTAGTCGTCGTTGTCATCATATTTTTAATGCCTTGGATGATCTCGATGATGGTTGAATTTACCACTCGCATGCTTGATTTTATACCGGAATTTATCCAGTGACGAGGCTTGTTGATTTTTCTAAATTTACCTCGGTTAGAATAGGCGGCGTGCATGAAATTTTCGAGGTTGATAGCCTTGAAGATCTAAGCTCGCCTCACTTTTTAGGCGCTGTGATGATAGGCGGGGGCAATAACCTTCTTATCTCGCCAAATCCCCCAAAAATAGCGATGCTTAGCAAGAGCTTTGACTACATAAATTTAGAAATTTGTGATGAGAAAATTTACCTTGAGATAGGTGCTGCGACAAAATCCGCTAAAATTTATAACTTCTGCAAACAAAACAACATCGCGAACCTGGAGTTTTTAAAAAATATCCCTGGCACGCTTGGCGGACTTATCAAGATGAATGCTGGACTGCTTAAATTTAGCATAAGCGACAACCTCACACATGTGCGTCTGGCTCGTGGCTGGGTGAGCAAAGAGGATATAAACTTTAGCTACCGCCACAGCGGCATAGATGAGGCCATTTTGGGGGCTAAATTTGAGCTTTCTAGTGGCTTTGACGCGAGCATATCTGATGCCATAAGCGCAAAAAGGGCAAATCAACCAAAAGGCGCTAGCTTTGGCAGCTGCTTTGTAAATCCTGAAGGGCACTTTGCAGGGGCATTGCTTGAGGCGGTTGGACTAAAGGGATACGCTATCGGCGGAGCGAAATTTAGCGAAGAGCACGCAAATTTTTTGATAAATTTTAACCACGCAAGCTTTGAGGACGCCACTAGCCTTATAAATTTGGCTAGAGCTAGAGTTTTAGAGAAATTTGGCGTAGAGCTTAAGACTGAAGTTTGCATTTTATAAGGATGATGATGAGTGAGTTTTTGAGCGAAGTTTTTACCCTTTCACTTTTGTTTATAGCTATCGGATTTTACGCCATTTATAGGGCTAAAAAGGCACAAAGCGAGCATGAGAAAAATGTGGCTAGTTATGATAAAAATCTGCTAAATTTTGCCAAAATTTTGGGTGTAAAAGATCACATCGACCTAGTTAAATTTGATGAAATTTTGGCTGAAGCCTTAAAAGAAAAACTAATTTTTAAATTTAATAAATCTACCTCGCAAGAGAAATTTATCTCTTTTATAAAAGAAGAAAATTTCAAAACCAAACCCCAAATTTCGCAAAATCATATCGATGAAGCTTTTTTAAACCTTTGCGCAAGCTCGCTTGTAGAGCCATTTAAGCTAGCGATACTAAAAAATGAAGATCAAATTTATGGATTTTTGTTTGAAAAAGAGCAGCTTTTTGCTCTTATTGATAGCGCTGCACTGCTTGGCGAAAATATTATAATTTGCGAGTAAATCAAGTAAAATTCATCTCTTTTTAGATAAAATCAAGCCAAATTTCAACTATAAGGTAAAAAATGGCAAAAGAAAAAGATAGTGACAAAAAGATAGCTATCCCAGAGAGCGAAGCGGACAAGAAAAAGGCGCTTGAGCTTGCGCTAAAGCAGATCGATAAAGCTTTTGGCAAAGGCACGCTTTTAAGACTTGGCGACAAAGAGGTTGAGGCTATCGAGTCGATACCGACTGGCTCGCTAGGACTTGATCTGGCTCTTGGCATAGGTGGCGTCCCAAAAGGTAGGATCATCGAGATCTACGGACCAGAGAGCTCTGGTAAGACTACGCTCACACTTCACATCATCGCTGAAGCGCAAAAGGCTGGTGGAATTTGTGCATTTGTCGATGCAGAGCACGCACTAGACGTAAAATACGCCTCAAATTTAGGCGTAAATACCGACAACCTCTACGTCTCTCAGCCAGACTTTGGCGAGCAGGCACTTGAGATCGTTGAGACACTTGCAAGAAGCGGTGCGATCGATCTTATCGTAGTTGATAGCGTCGCAGCTCTTACTCCAAAGAGCGAGATAGACGGCGACATGGGCGATCAGCATGTTGGCTTGCAAGCAAGACTAATGAGCCAGGCGCTTAGAAAGCTGACTGGAATTTTAAGCAAGATGAAGACGACTGTTATCTTCATCAACCAAATTCGTATGAAGATCGGTATGATGGGATATGGCACGCCAGAGACTACAACTGGCGGTAATGCACTTAAATTTTACTCATCTGTAAGAATAGACGTTAGAAAGATAGCCACACTTAAACAAAACGACGAGCCTATCGGCAACCGCACAAAAGCAAAAGTTGTTAAAAACAAGGTCGCACCTCCATTTAAAGTGGCTGAATTTGACATCATGTTTGGCGAGGGTGTGAGCAAAGAGGGCGAGATCATCGACTATGGCGTAAAGCTCGACATCATCGACAAATCAGGCGCGTGGTTTAGCTACAAGGCCGAAAAACTAGGTCAAGGCAGAGAAAACGCCAAAGCCTACCTAAAAGAGCACCCAGAAATTTCTGAAGAGATAGTAGCGGCGATCAAAGGCTCAATGGGGATAGACCACCTAATAAGCAGCGGCGCAAAAGACGAAGACGACGACACAAACGAAGCAGGAGATGAATAATGGTATTTATTGAAGATGTAGAAGCTCACGAGGTTTTAGACAGCAGAGGCAACCCAACAGTTCGTGCGACAGTTAGACTAAGCGACGGAACCGAGGCAAGCGCGATCGTACCAAGCGGCGCAAGCACTGGTAAGCGCGAGGCGCTCGAGCTTCGTGACAAAGACGAGAGATATGCTGGCAAAGGCGTTTTAAAGGCTGTTTCAAACGTAAATGAAAAGATCGCAGAAGCAGTGATAGGACTTGATGCTTACAACCAAAAGGCAGTCGATGCGGAGATGCTTGAGCTTGATGGCACGCACAACTACTCAAATTTAGGCGCAAACGCAGTCCTTGGCGTATCTATGGCGGTAGCTCGCGCAGCTGCAAAGAGCCTAAATATCCCGCTTTATCGCTACCTTGGTGGTGCAAACGCTAGCATCTTGCCAGTACCGATGTTTAACATCATAAATGGCGGCGCACACGCAAACAATAGCGTTGATTTTCAAGAATTTATGATCATGCCATTTGGCTTTAGCACATTTAGCGAGGCACTAAGAGCTGCAACTGAAATTTACCACAAGCTAAAATCTATCCTAAACGCAGCTGGTCACAGCACTGCTGTCGGTGACGAGGGAGGTTTTGCTCCAAATTTAAAAGACAACGAAGAGCCACTAAAGCTTATCTCACAGGCTGTAAAAGAGGCTGGATATGAGCTAGGCAGCCAGATAAAACTTGCCCTTGACGTCGCTTCAAGCGAGCTTTATAAAGATGGCAAATACGAGCTTGAGGGCAAGAAATTTAGCAGCGACGAACTCATTAGCTACTACGAAAAACTTTGCGAAAAATATCCGATATTCTCTATCGAAGATGGCCTTAGCGAGGATGACTGGAGCGGCTGGGCTGAGCTTACAAAAAGGCTTGGCAGCAAGGTGCAGCTAGTTGGCGACGATCTTTTTGTTACAAATGAAAAAATTTTACGCGAAGGCATCGAGAAAAACATCGCAAATGCGATCTTAATCAAGCCAAATCAAATAGGCTCAGTCACGCAAACTATGCAAACTGTCCGCCTTGCTCAAAGAAACGGCTACCGCTGCATCATGAGCCACAGAAGCGGCGAGAGCGAAGATGCGTTTATCGCTGACTTTGCGGTCGCACTAAACACTGGCGAGATAAAGACAGGTGCCACTTCAAGAAGCGAGCGCAACGCGAAATACAACCGCTTGCTCGAGATCGAGCTTGAAGCCGGTGAGTTTTTAGGGGATAATATTTGAGCGAAATTTTAGATGAATATGGCAAAGAAGATGGCATATTTCATAAAATCATAAAATTTGTTCGGCCAACATTACGCTACGTCATAGCCACCATTTGCGTGGCTATGTTTGCCTTTTACGTGGGCAACATGATGTTTGGCAAACGCTCACTTGACGTGATGCTAAGCCTTCAGAGCAAAAAAGAGAGGCTTAGCGAAGACGTGGAAATTTTAAAAAAGATGAATGCACGTCTGCAAAAAGACTATTTTGAACTACAAGGCCTTGAGCCAGACTCCAACAAAAAGTAGGAACGATGAAGAAAATTTGGTTAGTTTTATCTATCTTGACTGCGAGCTTATGCGCCAGAGAAAACCCATTTATGCCTATTAGCGAGCTAAACACAAGCGTTATGACGACAAACGTCGTAGAAAAATATGACAGCTTCAACTCGCTCTCGTTTAAATTTCCAAGCGATGCGATGCTACTACTTGATGTCACCATAAGATATAGAGCAAATGACGGCAGCATAAAAGAAAAAAGACTAACTGACATAAACAAAACTATTGATTGGAGCGATGAATTTGCCCTAAGCAAGATGAAAAATCCAGAACCAGTCGCAGCTAAAAAACTAGACGTTTCTGTCACAATGGCGGAGGTGCCAGCTCAAAAGGTTAGCACGCCAGTGATAATAGAAAAAAATGAGACTAAAATTTCAAACAAAGATAGAAATAAAACCTCAGATGTACCAACTCCAAATGTCGTGGTAATAGACCTTGGCACAAAAAAAGCAAAAGAGCCAGCTAAGCCTGAGCAAAAGGTAGTCGAAGTAAAAATTGAGCCAGCCTCAAAGCCTGTTCAAGAGATAAAAAGCAGCGAAAAAGAGGTTAAATTTTTAGGATTTGTGAGCTTTTTGGCGCATGAAAAAGAGCTAAATATCATCACAAAAGCTAAAAATTTAAAGCACTTTGCTTACGAGAAAAACAAGATCGTACTTGACTTTGCAAAACCTCCAAGAAGCTTTAAAACTAGAAATTTAAAGCTTGAAAACGAGACATTTAAAAACGTCATAATCGGCTGGCATGATAAGTATTTCAGAGTAGTTTTAGAGCTTGATAAGATGCATAAATATAAGCTTGAAACCACCGAAAATGGATATGTGCTTAAACTTTTATAGTTTTGATGTTTTTCATAAATTTTCAAATATAATATTTTTCAAATAAATATTTAAAGGTCGTTATTTTGAAATTTCCACTTGACTGCAAAGATAGTTTTGAGAGCTCATTTATTTTTTGGCTCACAAGATATGTCAAATTTAAACTTAGCTCGCTTTCAAACAAGGAGCTAAGAGACCCAAAGGCACTTGCAAGTGTAAATTTCGCCCTAAGCCGCGAGATAAAAAATATAGAGCAGCTTGATGGGCTGGTAAAAAGCGCAAGAAACGCAGGGCTAACTGGCATAAATACCTACTTTAACCCACTTAAAAAGATATATGAGACGATGAAATTTTATGAGCTTAGCAGCCTAAAGCAGATCGACGAAGAGCTATTAAGTGAAATTTTAGCCAGCACAACTGGCGGACTAAGTGATGCGAGCAAGAAAAACTACAGAATTTCAGTGATAAATTTCTTTGCCTTTTTAGACAAGCAAAACGAAGAGGACGGCAAGGCTCATGTTTTTGATATAAATTTAAAAAACTGGGGCGGCGTTAGTGGCAACAAAGGGCAAAAGCTACCTGAATTTATGGGCGAAGAGGAGGTTAAGAAATTTCTTGATGCGATCGAGGAGAGCGACTTTAAGCAAAACTCAAACCGCAACAAGCTAATCATCAAAGTCATCATCTTTACTGGCATCCGCGTGAGCGAGGCGCTAAATTTAAAGAGAAAAGATATCACCGAAGATGGCGATCTTTTTATCATTAGAATTCGTGGTAAAGGCAACAAATACCGCATAGTAATGATAAAGCGCCACCTAATCGAAGATCATCTAAACGCAATCGCCATAAACTACATAAACAAAGAGGGGTACCTTTTTATAAATAAAAAAGGCACGAGGCTCACGCAAGCTTATGTTAGCCGTATCGTGGAGCAAATTTTATTTAAAGCTGGCATCAGAAAAGAGAAAAACGGCGCTCACATGCTGCGCCACACCTTTGCAACGATGCTTTATAAAAAGCAAAAAGACCTCGTGCTAGTGCAAGAAGCCCTTGGGCATGCGAGCCTAAATACTTCGCGAATTTACACGCACTTTGATAGCGACAAGCTAAAACTAGCTGCCAAAGTGGCTGAGGACTTGGCGAACTAGGGTACTCAAAGATAAAGCAAACTAGCAATACTAAATTTAACCCATGTAAATTTAAAACATCAAATTTAACTATGAAACTCTATAAATATATGAGAATTTTTAGCTTATAAGCAGCCTAAAAGCTTACCCTGTATCTAAATTTAAATTTACAACGCACAAACAAAAAGCTGCACGAAAGTGAAATTTGGCAAGCAAATTTCACTCTGCTCGCCAAATTTATATCAAACTAGTCTATCTTTCTTATCTTTGCGGGAAGTGCTTGTCTAGCGCAAGTACCAACCAGCCAGTCATTTAGGCTAAATTCGCCATTTCTTTTTGGATCAAGAAGTCCAAGCTTGTTGTGATTGACCCCTTTTTCTAAATTTGCTATCCCAAAAGCTGGCTTTCCATCGACGATGTGCGTTCTTATACCAAACTCATCATGGCCAAATCCATGCTCTATGCTGATAACCCCGCTAGCAACGCCGTCTGTTACAAATGCCTCGCCAACTTGCGCTCCATAAGGCGTAGTCACTTTGACCTTATCGCCTGAGCGAATGCCCTGCTCGCTCGCTACATCTGGCGCCATCCTTATGAAGTTGCTAGGATGGACGGCTCTTAGCCTTGGGCTAACAAATGTGTAGAAGTGCTGGATATTTGACTTTCTTGAGCTAACTGTGTATTTCCACTCAGAGCGTGGGAAAAATTTCTCAAGCGGCGTGCCGTCACTTGCTACTGGCAACATCAGACTCGGCACTCCTGGCATATATTCGCCTGTTATTGAGTGTCTGTGTCCGCCAAGTGGCTCATAGTAGATCGAAGCTGGCGTAGGCGCTGGCACTTTTACGGTTGCTTTATCGCCCTTGTACGCGCTCTCGTAGCTATCATATCTGCCGCCTTTTGCTAGCACGTGTGCTACTTTTGGCTTCTCTTCGTCTTTTAGATAAGGATCGAGTTTTGTCATCACTCTTGATATCTTACTAAGCTTTTTATCCTCGTCGCTTATATCTTTCACGCCCTCGCCGTCAAAGGCTAAATTTGCTAGTGCAGCCGCATAATACTGCTCTTTTACATCAAGGTCCATGAAATTTCCATCTTTGTCTTTGAAGGCATTTTTGCCAAAGCCTTTTAGTCCAAGCCTCTTTGCTACGGCTATATAAAACGCCTCAACGTCGATTACGCCGCCGTTTTTATCCTTTGCCTGCTTTGAGCTAACAGCTGGATAGCGCACGACTGAAGTTTTAGCGATCGTTCCCCAAAGAGAGTTTGGAAGAGCCCAGTTTTCTAAATTTACCCCATCTGGCACAATGTAGTCAGCATAGGCGTTTGTCTCGTTCATAAAGGCGTCGATACCCACAAAAAGTGGTAAATTTTTGCTATCTTTTAGCGCGTCTAAAACCGCTCTTTCAAGTCCAGCCTGGCCGTAAAGTACGTTTGTCATGTAGTTTATGAAAACTTTTACTTTGTATGGATAGCCAGCCTTGTGGCTTGTAAGCGTTTCGTTTACAAGTGGCATAGAGATAGGATACCATGGCTGAGTTGATGGGTAGCCGCTGCCGCCAGCTGCTACTTTGCGCTTATACTCAGAGCTTGTTTCGTAGTATTTGCCTGATCTTGATAAATTTAGACCATTTGGCTTGTAAGCACCCTCAAAGCTCTCAAGGTCATATCTGCCCTTTAAAAACTCGTGTGTGCCAGCACTTGCATTGACGTTGCCGCCTTTAAAGCCGTAAGTACCCATTAGTGTATTTAGACAAAGTATCGCAAAAGTAGTCATACCAGCTTGCGTATGCATCATACCGCCATGCACGTTTGTGCTCACCTGTCTGCCATTTTTGGTGAAATTTTCGCAAAGCCAGATGATATCTTCAACGCTTACGCCGCAAATTTTTGAGTACTCTTCTAAGCTGTGCTTATAAGCTGACTCTTTTAAAAGCTGCATCGAGCTTTTTACCTCAACTTTTTTGCCGTCTATTAAAATTTTACCTTTATAGTAGAGCTTGGCTGGTTCATTTACCTTGTAGCTTTGTATCTTGCCATCTTGCGAGCAGACCTGCCACTCGTTATTGATAAGCGCAAATTTGCCATAGTCTTTGTGGCCTTTTTCGGTGATGACTAGATGCGTGGCGTTGCACCAGTGTATCTCGCCTGCTAGCTTTGCTTGGTCTAAATTTGGCTGGATAAGGTAGTTTGTAGCGTATTTTTCATTTTCTATGATCCAGCGTATCATAGCCATGGCTAGAGCTGAGTCGGTGCCCGGCTTTATCGCTATCCAGCGGCCTTTGTCTGAAGAGGCGTATTTTACAGCATTTGTAACGCTTGGGTCGACCACTGCATAGCTAAAGTCATCTCTAGTACCTCTTGCGTAAGAGAGCATTTTTGCCTGTTTTTGGAAAGGGTTGCCACCATTTGACGGCGAAGTGCCCCAGTAGATAACAAATTTAGAGTTTTCATAGTCTGGTTTTGTGTGTGCAAAGCCCTTTGCGTTGTGCGCGATCTTGCCGCCAACCCTGAAGCCACCACCGCAAATTCCGCCGTGTGAGTAGTGATTGATAGTGCCAAATGACTTTTTGACAAAGCGATCAACGATGTCTGAGCGTCCGTCATATAGGTAAAAGCTTAAAAGTTGGTTGCGCTTAGTGCCATACTCTGGGTTTTCGCTGTCTATTAGCTCGTCACTATATATCGCTCTTAGCCCGTCTACGTGCCCCTCACCAAAGAGATCTCCGCCCTCTACTACCTCTTCTACTAGCTGTTCAAAGCTTATGCTCTTCCACTTGCCCTCGCCTCTTTTGCCAACTCTTTTTAGTGGCGTTAGTATCCTTGCAGGTGAGTCTATCATCTCAGGTAATATCGCTCCTCTAGCGCAAACTGTGGCTCGCTTTTCATCTTCGCCGCTTAGTGTTGTGGCAAGTAGTGCGTCGTTTATCGATGTGTCAAAATTTGCCCAGTGTACATTTGAGAGTGGGTGGTATGGGTTTCCGCTACATCTTAAAACTCGGTCGTTTTTGTCATCTACGTGAAGTCTTATGCCACACTTCGTTGTACAGCCGTGACACATAGAAAAGACAACGCTATGTCCGTCGTTAAGTGAAATTTTGCCGTCTTTTACGCTAAATTCAGGCTCTAGCGAGTTTGACTGCGGTTTGTAGTCGTCTTTTTCGCCATCTGCTAGCACAGCGCTCGCGGTTAGTGTTGAGAGTACAGCTGATCTTTTTAAAAATTCTCTTCTTTGCATTACTTATCTCCTTTTACTGTGCTATCTCTTCGCTCCAGCTGATAACCTTTTTATATCCATTATCAAGCTCGAGTTTCTTATCGTTTTTAGCCAAAATTTCGCTAACACCGTGGTAGAACACCTGTGGATTTGTATTTTTAGGGCTATCTATGACCATAGTCTCGTGTGTGGCTAGAAATTTTCTGATATTTGAGTTAGGATCGTTAAGATCGCCTATTATACGGCTACCGCCCACACAGCTCTCTACGCATGCTGGCTGAAGTCCCGCTCTTAGTCTGTGGTCGCAGAAGGTGCATTTATCGGCTTTGTAGGTATGTAAGCTAAGATATCTTGCGTGATATGGACAGGCCTCCACGCAAAGCGCACAGCCTATGCACTCTTTTGTATCGATCTTTACGATGCCGTTGCTTCTTTGATAGCTTGCTCCTGTTGGACAAACGTCGATACAGGCTGGTTTGTTGCAGTGATTGCAAAGTCTTGGAAGTGAGGCTATGACCGCCATTTTACCGCTTTTATCCTTTGCCTCGTACTCAGAGACGATGGTCCTAAAAGCACCTGGCTGAACGTCGTTTTCCAACATACAGCTCATAGTACATGACTGACAGCCAACACATCTTGTTAGATCTATTGCCATGCCGTAGCGAACACCACTGCCACTAAAGTCCTTTGGTGCTGCCTTTAGTGCAGTCGTAGCAAAAAATAGTCCTGCAGCTGCGATAAAACTGCGACGAGAGTTTAGGGTCTGTTGCATAAGAAATTCTCCTTTCTTTTTAGAAGTTTTTCTTATTTTAACATAGTAATTTTTTTTTCTAAAGTTTATTTTATATTTTTGCAAAATGTATTAAATTTTGAGAATTTTTGTAGCACTTTGTGAGTAAAATTTGAAGTTAAATTTTGAGGAGAAAAAGATAGAAATCTAGCTTCTATCTTTTTAAATTTATGCTTTGTGGTTTAGCATATAAAGGCGGATGACTTGTTCGGCAGTCATCTTTAAATTTCTAAGGGCATTATCTTTTCGCATGGCTTCTTCAAGGCTCATTGGCTCATTTAGTATGCAAAAATACGCATCTATGCCGTGTTTATGGCAGTCTTTGGCGCACCTTTGCACGCTTCCAGCAAGCGCGATGACTGGCTTATGATGCCTCTTAGCTAGCTTTGCCACGCCTGTTGGGGTCTTGCCCATGGTGCTTTGAAAGTCCATGCGGCCCTCGCCAGTGATGACAAGATCAGCCTTTTTGATCTCATCTTCAAGTGCTATTGTCTGCGTGATGATCTCGATGCCAGGCTTGAGCTTTGCGCCCAAAAATGCCACAAAAGCAAAGCCAAGTCCGCCAGCTGCTCCAGCGCCCTTTTGCGTGTGAAATTTAGTGCCATTTTTCTCTTTTACAAGGCTTGCAAAGTGCTTTAGTCCGTCATCTAGCTGCTTTACCATGCGGCCATTTGCGCCCTTTTGTGGGGCATAGACGTAGGCTGCGCCCTTTTGGCCGTAAAGTGGATTATCCACGTCACAGGCGATTAAAAATTCGCACTCTTTTAGCTCTTTTAGCGCCTCTTCATCTGAAAAGTCGCAAATTTGAGCCAAATCCTCGCCTTTGCCCTCAAGCAAAGCGCCATTTTTATCATAAAATTTAAACCCTAAAGCGCTTAGCATGCCTGTGCCAGCGTCATTTGTCGCACTTCCACCGATGCCTATGATAAATTTCCTAGCACCCTTGCTAATGGCATCTTTTATCATCTGACCAAAGCCAAATGTGCTAGTTTTCATAGGATTTCTCTCATCAGGATTTATGAGAGTAAGTCCTGAAGCGCTTGACATCTCAAGTATAGCAAGGTCGTCTTTTAGGGCATATCTAGCTAAAATTTCAGTGCCAAGAGGGTTTTTAACAATGGTATCTATAAATTTAGCATCAAGTGCGTCAGCCATAGCCTCCACACTGCCCTCGCCGCCGTCAGCAACAGGCTTTACGACGACGTCGCAAAAGTCTTCAAGGGCTTCTTTTATAGCAAGGCCCGCCTCAAGCGAGCTTAGCGAGCCTTTTAATGAATCTATCGCAACCAAAATTCTCATAAAAGCACCAAAGATAGTATATAAACGCTGATCATACCAACAACGCCCATGATAAATGTCATCGCTGTTTGTGTGCGGTAACCTTGATCTGCAGTCATCTTACTAAAGTTTGTCACGACCCAGAAGTAGCTGTCGTTTGCGTGAGATACACACATCGCACCTGATGCTATCGCCATGACACAAAGTGCGGCTGAAATTTCGCTCGTAAAGCCAAGTGTGTGCATGAGCGAGTTGTCAGCGCTAAATGCACCCATGATAGAGGCTGTCGTGATGATAGCCACAGTCGAGCTTCCTTGAGCTGTTTTTAGCACGGCTGAGATGATGAATGGGAAGAAAATTCCTATCGCTTTTATAGTTGAGGCATTTTCTTTTATGAAATTTACAAAGCCAGCCTCGGTGATGACATTGCCTAAAACGCCGCCAGCTGCAGTGATAAAGAGTATCGGGCCTGCGATCTTTAATGATTCGTTTGTTATATGGTCAAATTCTCTCATCTTTTTAGTTTCAGCTAGTAAAAATACGCAAAAGATCACGCCGATCGCAAGGGCGATGATAGGGTTACCTAAAAATAAAAATATCTTTGGCAAGAGTGCAGCTTTATCAAGCATGCCTTGTTTTGCTAAAACGTCTATAACAGAGCCAACCGCCATGAAGATGATAGGCATGATGATAGGAGCAAGGCTTGAAAATCCGCTTGGCAATTTGCCAAATTTCTTTAAAAGCTCCTCGTAGCTAGCTGTTATCGTAGCGTCAGCCTCTTTGTCGCTGATAGTTACGCTTTTAGCGATACTTTTTGAAAAGAAATAAACAGCTACCAAAACAGGTACTGAAACCACTGTGCCCATGATGATGACAAGAAGTAAATTTCCTCCAAGGCCAAGTGTGCCAGCAGCAGCTATCGGGCCAGGAGTAGGCGGGATGAAGACGTGAGAAGCATATAGGCCGCCACTAAGTGCTACTGACATAGCAACTGGACTTGCTGAAATTTTCTTATAAAGTGCCTCGCGGATAGAGTTTAAGACGACAAAACCGCTATCGCAAAACACAGGGATGCCAACAACCCAGCCCATTATAAGCATGGCAAGCTCTGGGCGTCTTTGTCCGACTAGCTTTACGACCATGTCTGCTAGCTTTAGCGCAGCTCCCGTTTTTTCAAGCACTGTGCCGATGATCGTTCCAAAAATGATGACGATGCCGATGCTCTTAAATGTGCCACTAAAACCAACGCCTATCATCGCTGGGATCTTGGATAAATCGATACCTGCGACTACTGCTAGCACCAAAGATATACTCATAAGTGCCAAAAATGGATGCACCTTGAGCTTTGAGATCATAACGATCATAAGGATGATTGCTATAACAAAACAGACAATCAAAGCTATACCGCTCATGAAAACTCCTTTATTGTGAGATTTTGCTAGTGATTTTAGCAAAATTTGCTTATATTTTTTCTAATATTTTTAAGTTTTTCTATTAGTTAAATTTTTTTCGTTATTTATCTAAAATTTACTTCATCTGCCCAAATTTAGCCACTTTATAAGATTAAATTTTTAAGGCTATTTTAAAATAACAAAGCCAAGACCAACCTTGTCAGTGTGTCTATCATAGTCAATCAAACTCTCGCCGTATCCTGTAAAATACTGCAAATAGCCATAAATGCCGCTTGAAAATATCGGAAACATATATGAAATTTCAGCTGCACCCTTATTTGTTTTATCAAAATGTAAGTTATTTCTTAGCATTAGGCTAAAAATTTGGTCATTTAGCTTGTAACTAAGCCTTAGATCTCCGTGTCCGATGTAGTTTAAAATTTCTTTATTGTCGTTCTTTCCGCCGATCACGCTCCAAACTCTTGGCGAGATGGTTAAATTTCCATAGACGAGATCGCCTTGCACATAGGCTCTGTTCCAGCTTCTTGAGTTGGTGCCATCTCGTCCATTTGACTCATGCAAAAGTCCAAATTTTAGGTTTTTCACGCCTATTTGCTCTAGGTATTTTGGAGAGGCGAAATTTAAGAAAATTTCAGGCTGATAGTTTGTCTCACGAAACGGAGCAGAGGTTTTTGTTATCTGCCACCAAGAAGTTTGCGTATATGCCGCCACGAGGCTCTCTCTAAGACCAAAAACATCGTAAAATAGCGGCTTTGCAAGGCTTATTTGAAACTTCGTCTCAACGCTCTTTCGCCCATCATCTGGGACAGTTTTAGCGTAAGTTACTGGCAAAAGGTAGTTAAATTTATAAAGCTCGATGCCAAGTGCATTTTGTAAATTTTTATCGCTTTTATCTCTTAAAAGATCAGCCTGCTTTAGCTTCGCGTCATTTGGTGCTGGCTCGCTTGCTTGCACATTTTGCGCCGCTTCTTGCTCGCCTAAAGAGCTTTTGGCTAGCTCTTTATAAATTTGCATCGCAGCCTTTATATCGCCACTTTGCTCAAGCTCCTGCGCCCTTTTAAAGTCATCTGTCCTACTTGCCACCAAAAATGTAAGGCTAAGGCTTAAAAGCAATGTAAATTTACTCATTTTTCATCTTTTCATTTGCTATTTTGTACTCATCTGGGAAATTTACGTTAAAAAACTGCTCTTTGTCCTCAAAATTTACTATCTTACACTTGCAGTTTTTTCGTAAAAGTCCGATTTTATGCTCATTTTTTAGGTATTGCTCACGCGCAAGCGGGGCTAAGCTTGGACTAAAAAAGCCACAAAGCGAGTGGATATGCTCATCATCACCAGCCACAACCATCTCAAATTCATCTTTAAATTTAGCCAGCTCACCAAGACTTACAAGATCAAAAAATGGCATATCAGCTGGGATGATAAAGACGCTGTGATCAAAGCTTTTTAGCACGCAGTAGAGCGCTAACATCGGCGAATAATCCTCACTGCTCTCATCTTTTATGAGCTTTAGTGGTGGGTTAAATTTCTCAAATTTAGAGCTTACAAAAACCTCATCAAAGACTTTGCTAAATTTAGCAACCTGATAGTGCGTGAGTGTTTCAAATTCCCCAAATGGCAACAAGGTCTTATCCTGACCCATGCGCGAGCTCTTGCCACCTGCTAAAATGACGCAAGTTTGCATCTTTTATCCTTTTAAATTTCAAAAAATTACAAAAGTATAACCAAATTTTCTAACTCATCTTGTTTTAAATTTATTATCACTTAGCAAAGCTTTGCCATTAAATTTGCAAAAAGAGCGCTTTTGCCAAAACAATGGGCTACTTTTTAGCAGATAAAATTAATTTTTTTACCACGCTAATCATAAAGCTAGAAAATAACGGCTTACTTTTAAAGGAGATCACATAAGTGAAAGAAATTTACAAATTTTAGGTTGGATAGGCACGTGCCTATCGGTTATTATGTATATTTCATACATCCCACAAATAATGGGCAACCTTGATGGCAACAAAACGCCTTTTATCCAGCCACTAGCGGCTGCGCTAAGCTGCACGATCTGGACAAGTTACGGCCTACTAAAAGCTAAAAAAGACTATCCACTTTCTACTGCAAACTTCCCAGGTATAATCTTTGGACTTTTGGCAACTATAACAGCATTTTAATGCACTAACTTCAAGTTTTTTACGCTAAAAATAGCCGGTAAATTTGCAAATTTATCGGCTAAATTTAATTTATACAAAATACTTTCGAATTTCTTTAATTTTTACAGACAAAACCAGATATTGCAACGAAAATTTCACAAGAAAAACATTTCATCAAAATTTGTGAAAAAGATAAGGCAAAGTATCGTGAGATGGGTTTAATGGCTTTGCTCCCCTTGCGGTCGCAACTGCAAGCAGAAGCAACGTAAAAATTTAGCAAAGATAAGACATTTTAGTCTATCGAGCTAAATTTTTACTAGCTCCGTTAAAAACGCTCGCGAGACGAGCCGTTAAATTCTAAAGATCGCGCGGATCGGCGATTTTACCTGCTATCGCGCTCGCCGCCACAACTGCCGAGTTAGCCAGATAAATTTCACTCGTCCTATCGCCCATACGGCCGACGAAATTTCTGTTTGTTGTTGAGATACAGCGCTCATTTGCACCCAAAATGCCCATATATCCGCCAAGACAAGCACCACATGTTGGGTTGCTCACAACTGCGCCAGCTTCTATGAAAATGTCGATTAGCCCCTCTTTTTCAGCAGCCCTTGCGATCTTTTGCGTCGCTGGAGTGATGATGAGCCTTGTTTTGCGAGCTACTTTTTTGCCTTTTAGGATTTGCGCTGCTATGCGAAGGTCACTTAGACGGCCATTTGTGCATGAGCCGATAAATGCTTGATCGATAGCTAGATCGTCGCGAATCGCCTGTCTTACGCTCTTGCCGTTGCTTGGCAAAAATGGATATGCGATGACTGGATCAAGATTTGTGACATCGATCTCTAAAATTTTGTCGTATTTTGCGCCCTCGTCTGAGTAGAAAAATTTTGGCTTATCGCGTAAATTTTTATCTTTTAAAAACTCTTTTGTTATCTCATCAACCGCGATGATACCGCTCTTTGCGCCAGCTTCGATCGCCATATTGCACATTGAAAATCTATCATCCATGCTAAGGCCATCTATCACCTCGCCGCTAAACTCAAGCGCCTTGTAAAGTGCGCCATCAACGCCTATTTGACGGATGATCTCAAGGATGAGATCCTTGCCGTAGACGTGCTTATCAAGCTTACCTTTAAAGACGACCTTGATACTCTCAGGCACTTTAAACCAGTTTTTACCAGTGATCATCGCATAAGCTAGGTCGGTGCTGCCCATGCCAGTGCTAAACGCTCCAAGGGCGCCGTGCGTACAGGTGTGGCTGTCTGCGCCGATGATGACGTCGCCTGGGATGACTAGCCCTTTTTCAGGCAAGAGCGCGTGCTCGATACCCATATCTTTTTCGTCAAAATAGTTTTTAAGGTCGTGTTTGTAGGCAAATTCGCGTGAAATTTTGGCTTGATTTGCGCTTAGGATGTCCTTTGTCGGGATGTAGTGGTCCATCACGATGGCAAAGCCGTCTGGGTTAGCTAGCTTTTTAGCGCCACTTCGCTCAAACTGCTTGATCGAGATAGGCGTAGTGATGTCGTTGCCTATGATCATATCGATCTTGCTCTCGATGATCTCTCCTGCGCTTACCTCTTTTCCAACGTGATCTGAAAATATTTTCTCGGTGATGGTTTGTTTCATAAATTTCCTTTAAATTTTGAGGCGATTTTAACAAAAATAGCTAAATTTAAAGAAAATTCACCAAGCCAAAAGGCTTAGTGAAGTTAAAATTTAACCGATGCGGTGAGCATAAACTGACGAGCATAGCCTGGCTGTATCGGTATGATATTTGCCTGCGTGCCAGTGGATGAAGATGTGTAGTAGAGCTTATCGGTTAGGTTTTTGACATTAAATGAGAAATTTGTCTCATAGCCTGCGATCTTTGTATCATAGCTGATAAAAGCATCATAAACAACCGCGCTATTTATCTTAAATGCCGTTCCTGCTGGCACTGCAGATAAATTTGTCCTCATATAGTATGTATACCACGAGCCAAAATACCTAGCTCCACCGCCGATCCTTAGCCCTTTTGCGCCAAGATGGCTAAAGTCATAGTTAGCAAAGAGGCTTGCTTGATGCTTTGGCGTAGCCTCAAGCGGTTTGCCAACGAGTACTGCAAAGGCACCACTATCTTTTCGTACATCAGTTTTAGTGTATGCGTAGCTAGCGCCAAGACTTAGCCCTTGCGTTACACGGCCATTAAAATCAAACTCAAATCCTCTAGAGCGCGCCTCGCCAACTGGCGTACTCACGCCATCTACGGTGCGCATGATGTTTTTCTTATTGATGTTAAAAACCGCTGCACTTGCTGTTATGCTATCGTTTTGAAATTTAGATCCAAACTCTATACTCTTGCCCTCTTCTGGCTTTATGTCGCCTATGTCAGCGCCGCTGATCGCCATTTGTGGGTTGAAGCTTTGCGCGTAGTTAGTATAGACAGACCACTCAGGCGTTAGTAGATACAAAAGCCCAGTTTGCCACGTAAATTTGCCATCTTGCTGATCTGTGCTATTTGGTCCGCTAGTTGTACCGCGAGCTACTTGGTCGTAGTATTCGTATCTAGCTCCTAAAGAGTAGATCAAATTTTGGGTCAAATTTATGCTATCTTGCGCGTAAAATCCGATCGTTTTTAGCTTTTGGTACTGGATACCTGAGGCTCTATCAGACGGATAGGCTACCGTGCCATAAACTGGGTTATAGATATTTATAGGGAAATTTCTTTGCGTCGTGCCAGAGCTATAGCTGTTTAGTGCGCCAGGTCTATAGCGGTAGTACTCCTTTGCATCGATGCCAAAGAGCAAGTTGTGCTCCAGCTCGCCTGTTTTAACATAGCCATTTAAATTTAATGAACCTGCGTGCGTGCGGTGGATAAAGTCGTCATACGCCTCGTTTCGCCTAGATGCAACGCCAGTGTTTAAATTTACGTTCATTAGCCTGATGTGACCGTACTCATGACGAGACCTAGAAAAGGCATAAGCACCCTTTAGCATCCAGTTTTCGCCGAGATTTTTCTCAAAATTTATATCAGCAGTGTCAAGCTTTGTTTTAAGCTTATTAAATGGCTCGTCAAGTCGTCTTTTCTTATCTATAGGCAGTAGCTTTCCAGTGCTTGGGACGAGATACATACCGCGGTCGATCGGATCGGTTGAGCGAGCGTGAGTGTAGGCGAAATTCATGCGGTAGTCATCGCCTTTATATGACAGTGATGGCGCAAAAAGGACGTTTTTATACTCGCCAAACTCTCTCCAATAGTCCTTTTTCATCGTATCAAATATAAATCTATACGCAAAGCCGCTCTCTGCGATCGGTCCTGTGGTGTCAAAGCCCGTGTTCCAGTAGTTGCGGTTGCCAAAGCCAGCCCAAATTTCATTTGCAAAGTCATATTTTGGCTTTTTAGTTACCATGTTTATTATGCCGCCTGGCTCTTGCGCACCATAAAGCAAGCTAGCTGGTCCTTTTAGCACCTCGACGCTTTCTACGGTTTTGTTAAAGCTATGCATGACACTAGCTGGCACGCCATTTCGCATTATAGAGCCATCACGCCCACCACCAAAACCTCTCTTTATGATAGAGTCAAAAATGCCGCCTGTTGTGTTGCCATAGCTTATGCCGCTCACGTTTTGAAGGCTCTCTGCAAGCGTCTCTGGCTTTTTGTCTCTTAGTTGCTGAGCTGTCACGACATTTACGGTTTGTGGTATCTCAAGGATAGGTGTATTTGTCTTGCCAACTTCGCTCGTTGTCGCTCTATAACCATCATCTGCGCTATCTTCTACGCTCACGCCTTCTAAATTTACATCAGCGCCATTTAGAGCCGAAACCACTAAACAAAGTGCGATACTAATGCGAAATTTACTCAACTGGTCTCCTTTAAAAATTAATTATTTTAAAAATCGTTATCATTATATAAAATTGAAATTTAATTTTTTATGAATTAATTTACATTGTGTTTATAATAAGAAATAGACTTGATAAAAATTGATTTAGCTGCTTAAATAAAAGGCAAAACATAAATTCTTTGTTAAAACATTTTTGCAACATTTCTGATATAATCCCCGCATGAAGTACACACATTTAGTTCAAATAGCAAGTTATCTATCAAAATTTAAAAAGATAAGCCAGGCAAAGCGTGTAAGCGACATGGCTATACTTATCGAATTTAGCGGTGAAAAGATCATTTTTGACCTAAATAAGTCAAACTCAGCGATCTACAAAGATGATGAGCTAAAAGAGGCAAAAATTTATCAAGCACCCTTTGATAATGTCCTAAAAAAACGCTTTAACGCCTCACATATAAAAAGCGTCGAGTGTCTAAAAGACAATAGAATTTTAAAATTTACATGCACGCAAAGTGGATCATATAAAAGCGAAAATTTCATCCTTTATCTTGAATTTACGGGCCGCTTTACAAACGCCGTGATAACTGATGAAAATAACGTTATCATCGAGGCGCTAAGACATATTGACAATAGCTACCGCAAGATAGAAACTGGCGAGGTTTTAAAAGAGCTGCCAGCCATCGCCATCAAAGAAAAGCCGTGCGAGCCTATAACGGACTTTGATGAGTTTTTTAAAAGTGAAGCCGCTAGGATAAATGAGGCTAGGATAGCTAGCTTAAAAGAGGCAAAGCTTACTAGCGTGCAAAAAAAGATAGATAGCATGAGCGAAATTTTAAACTCGCTTGAGGATAAAGATGAGCTTATGAAAAAGAGCGAGGAGTTTGCAAACTATGGCTCACTTTTGCTTGCAAATTTGGCAAATTTTAAGGGCTATGAGAGAGAAATTTCTCTTAATGATTTTGACGACAATGAGATAAAACTAACTCTTAGCGACACGCCCAAAAATAGCGCAAATGAATTTTACTCAAGATCAAAAAAACTTCGTGCAAAAGCCCTTGGAGTGGAGATAGAAAAGAGAAATTTAAGTGAAAAGATCGAGTTTTTAGAAGGGCTAAAGTCGCTTTTAAAAGAGGCAAACAATGCTTACGAGCTTGAAATTTTAAGCCCAAAAAACAAGGCAAAACAAAGAGAGAGACAGATAAAAGATGTGAGCGAAAATGCTGAAATTTTCTACGTTAGAGAGTTTAAAATTTTAGTTGGCAGAAATGAAAAAGGCAATATAAATTTGCTCGATCTCGCCAAAAAAGATGATATCTGGCTTCATCTAAAAGACACCCCAAGCGCTCACGTCATCATAAAAACAAACAAGAGTAAAGTGCCAGAGGACGTGCTAGAAATGGCTGCCAAATTTTGCGTGGAATTTAGCGTAAAAGGGGCTGGCAGATACGAGGTGGATTACACTAAACGTGAAAATTTAAGGCGTGAAAATGGCGCAAACGTCACTTACACAAACTACAAAACGATCATCATAAATAAAGGCTAAAAATGGCGGTAACACCTTTAGGAAACAGCAACTTCATCAACCAAAACGCCCCAGTCGTCTCGCAGGTGCATGCAAACCAGCAAGCACGCTTTGACATGCAAGCGCTAATGGCATCTGAGCTAGCCACCCAGCAAAACGAGGAGATCAAAGAGGTGCGTCCGATGGAGGAGTCATATAAAATAGACCCTGAAAAAGAGCACGAGCGTCAAAAAAGCGAAGAAGAGGCGAGCGAGTTTGAGAACGAAGAGCAAAACGCAAAAGCCAAATATGAAGAGAATTTGGAAGATGAAAAAGATGATGAAAGTGACATAGAAGAACATCATATGCTTGATATATCAATATAGTTAATTTAGTAGGCAAACTCTCTCTAAACTCTGCGCCTTTAACCAAATCATATATAAATTTTTATCTATTTCTCACTAAGTGTTTGGCAAACAACTGACCTGATTCAAGCTTTATTTTGTTGTGATACATACCAAATCTTTAGTTCACGCAAAGCCAGTTTTATCCACAACGGTTTTCGCATTAAGAGCCTGACTTAGTGTCATCTATGATAAATACTGCACCCTTGTCAGCATTAAATTTGGATCATCTTCTAATGTTATAATGAACTATCAACTGCATTAAATACAGCTTGATTTGCATAAGAATAAATTAGAAATTATTCGTTAAAACTAAATAAG
>OBXQ01000239.1_pt1 | contig 39947 bp, 34 predicted proteins | sample 1476641 | NCBI WGS metagenome assembly OBXQ01 (sample SAMEA2580174, study PRJEB22360) | human gut metagenome | biome: human gut; feature: human-associated habitat; material: faeces | place: Denmark | collected 2008/2010
GAGGTCCGGCAGAACCCGAGCGCGGCCCGCCGCTTCCAGCGCAGCCAGGGTGTGCTGCCACACATCGTGAACGTGATACCGGTTGTTCTGCTGAAACCCGACCATGGGAATCAGCTCCGGCAAAATGGTCAAAAGGATCTCCTGCGTCTGCCGGACCAGCCCGGCCAGTCCATCCCCGCAGCCTGAAAAAATCTGCCGCAGTTCGCCGCCCACGTAGTCCGCAGGCACTGCCGCCAGCGTTTCCCGATGCTCGATTGCCGCCTGCAGCAGCCTCGCGTCCGGCCGAAATCCCAGCAAAGCCGCCGTGCGCACGGCTCTGAGAATGGCCGGTCCGTTTCCCGCAAAATACCGGTTCGGATCTCCCACACAGCAAATTATTCCGTTCTCCAAATCCGCGCGGCCCAGAAAGGGATCCACAAAACCGTCCTTCAGGCTATACGCAATGGCGTTCACCGTAAAATCCCGGCGGCTCAGCTCCTCCTCCAGACAGCCCATGAAATCACGCTCCCCTTCCCGGCTACCGCCTGAAAGGGAAATAATTTCACAGGAATAATGCCGGTTTCTCAGCCCCACCGCCCCGTCCTGGGCGTTGATGGAAATTTTTTCCATCCCCGCACCGGCAAACAGTCCGGCGATTTCCCCGGGAAGCGCGGAGGAAAGGATCTCCCATACCTCCGGAATGCGGCCCAGAAGCCAGTCCCGCACGCAGTCCCCGGCCAGACACGCCCGGTGCCCGAAATCCTCCAGCCGTTTCAGAACCGGCTCCACCGGAAGGGGATGTTCAATTTCCAATCTCACCTCTAACCACCCTCTCATTCACACTGGCCACAAAATCGCGGATTTCCTCCTCGTCCGGCTGCTCTGGCAGGGAGGTATTCTCACCTGCGTATTTGAGGCGCCGCTCGTACTCGTCCACCATCTCGAAAAATTCCGGGATAGGCTGGCCTGCGCCGTCCAGGTATTTTCCAGCGCGGATTTCCATCAATAGGTCGTGCTCCTTCTCCCGGTAGGTCACGATCCGCTCCTGTTCCAGTATATCCAGACACATCATGTACAGGCGGATCAGGTGCATCATGTGCTTGCCCAGCTTCCCGTGGCCGATGGCGTTCTGGTTGCGCTTGCCAATCCTGGCGTAGGACTTGACCACGCTCTGCATCTCCGACCACAGGCCCGCGTAATCCCGCAGGGGATAGTGCCTCAGCGTAATGTCCATGAATATTTCCGATTCCAGCTCCTCACAGACCGCCCGGTCGGTGTAGAGCCTGACCGCGTCCTCCGGCATGGGGAAATACCGCGCCTTCCAGTCATAACACGCGTGCTCGATGGTCTTTAAAATGTGCTGTTCATTCTCGGCCTGGCCCACCAGGCGCGCGGACTTGTTCTCCAGCCTGCGAAGCTGCTGGTTGGCGTAACCGCCGAAGGTGTACACCGCCCGTTTGGACAAAAACATGTGGGCCTTGTCCAGCAGCTCCCGTCCCGCCTCCGAGAGATACAGATAGTGCTCCGGCCTGTTCCCCAGCAGCTCGATGGTATTGGGGTTGCAGCCGGAAAGCAGACCGATCAGCTTGTTGAAGGAATAGATGACGGTGTCGGTCTGTTCGTCGGATACCTGCTCAAATTTCTCCCCAGTGAGTATTTCCCGCTTGCGGTTTAAGGCGCAGCCCCGGATATCCAGGTCGCTGGTGCCTGTGCTGGTTCCGTAGGCGTGGCTGCCTCCCAGGGTGAGGATCATGATATTTTCCCCCAGATGCCCGTCGGCTCTCAGGAAATCGTAATCCGGCCCTTTCAGTGTTTCTTTGATCTGATCCAGTGTCACGGTTTTGTCCTCCTTTTTGGCCTGCCCGGCGCTTCGGCCCTGTCTATTTTCCCTCTGCCCCGAACACCGAGGCTTCCTTGATATCCAGCTTTTTGCACCAGGCCCTCAGCTTCTTCTCGTCGTAATGGGACAGTTCAAAATCCTCCAGAATATAATCCAGCTCAATGTCCGTCTTGATAGTGGCCAGCTCCTTGGACAGCATGGCCGCCGCCTCCCCGCACAGCTCCCCTTCCTCCCCGGTCTTTGTCAGGGCCTTGTAGGGGGAACGGCTGATCCCCAGATTCTGCTTCCAGAAGTCCTGCAGCTCCTTCAGCACCTTTTTGTCCTGCTCCGCCTCGTGCAGGGCGGCGTAAATCTCCTCCACGGTGCCGTACTCGTTTAACAGCAAGGGGGCGGCGCTGGCTACACCCTTTACGCCGGGGATATTGTCCGAGGAATCGCCCTGGATTCCCTTTAAATCGGTGATCTGACAGGGCAGGACGCCCTCCTCGGCGAGGACATGCTCTGCCGTGAACTCAAAGGTCTTCTCTGGCAGGTTGATGGACTTTTTATCCAGACCGTAGGGCCCGTAGTATTTTTCGTAGAGCTCGTCCGCCTTCTCCTGCCGTGCCTGGACCATCCAGGCACGGACGTTGTGCTCGTCGTCCACCAGCTGCAGGTAATCGTGGTCCTTGGTCATCACCACCATGGGAATCTGGTCCCGGAACTTCATCACCAGGCTGCCCGCGTAGTCGTCCGCCTCGTACCGGTCGCTGTAGAGCACCTTGAATCCCGCGTCCGCAAGAATCTGCTCCAACAGCACAAACTGCTGCTTTAACGGCTCCGGCGTGGACGTCCTGGTGCCCTTGTAATCGGGGTAGAGCTCCCGGCGAAAGGTATCCCTGGTCTTGTCGAACACAAAGGCCACGTGGTCCGGCTGCTGGCGCTTCACCAGGGAAGCCACGGCCTTTAAAACGCCGAAAATGCCGTTGGTGTAGGTTCCGTCCGCGGCGTGCAGAATCTTGTCGTAGTGCCGCTTTTTCTCCTCATCGGTCTTGGCAAACAGGATTTCCCGCGGCAGCACCGCGTAGTAACAGGTTGACAGTAGGGACGATCCGTCCACAATCACAAATTTTCTAACTGACATATCTAATCCATCTCTTTTCTTTTAATTTAACCGGGAGCTTCGTTCCCGCGGCATTTGGCGTGGTCAGACGTATTTGTGGTACACCTGGTACCAGCCGGGCGTCTCCCCGTAATATTCCAAAAGCACTGACTCCGCCCGCTCCTGCAGAAACATGGTCTGCGTTCTCAGATTTTCAAGATTCATCCGGCATTCCTCCTGACTCTGAGGACTGAGTCCATCCACCCGCAGCAGTTGTCTGTTAAAATTGATCCCGGACACCTCCAGAATAAAGGTGTGGCGGTGCCAGATATGGCCTCCGTAATCGATACTGATGCGGTACACATAGCCGTGTACGCTCTTCATCTGCGCTTTAAAACAAAAATTCCTGGAATCCAGGAACTCAAATCCGGTGCCCTTAAATGCGCCGGTAAACGCCCGCTTCACCGAACAGCCCTTCCGGGTGGGGCTGAGGCTTCTGCTGAATTGGTGCGGCAGAATTAACGCCTTAAGTTCCTGATTCAGCCGTACCAGTTCCCGGTCTGCGCGCTGCCCGCAAAACCGCGCTTCCTCCAGCTCCTCCACCGCAAGCGCTTCCACATACCGGCAATCCGTAAGCGTTCCCATCTGCTCCTGAAACAGCTCTTCCAGCCGTTTAAAAGGAATTGAAAGGCTCCCTTGCCTGTCCACCTCCAGGCGCAGCACGATCCGGAAAAAGGACGCCCCGGCGTTTCGGGTGATTACCACCATATTCTCAAAATAATTGCCCGGGTAACCCGGCGCCTCGCGGGAGAAACAAGCCGATTCCGCTGTGTTCCCGGAGTCCGCTGTCTCTCCGGCTTGCGCGGGCTCAAGCACGTTCAGCCCTACCGCGATCTCCCGGGGACACAGAGCGTTCGTCAGCTTCCGCATAAACAATACCATCTCCTCAAAGCCCGGCTGACCCTCCGGTCCCCCAAACTCCGAAAGATTGGTAAACAGACGTACTTTCCCGGCCTCTCCCGGCCCTCCGGCACGCACAACCTCATACGCCTTCAGCCATGGAACGGAACATACGAGACGTCCGGCATGCGCCTCGGCCTCCGCCGGGTCTGAAAACGGCCATTCCGGCTGCATATGGAAACGGATTTTGCTGTAAGAGAGCCCTGCCTGTTCCAGAAGCCTGCCCACGGCTTCCAGGGAATCCTTGTATTTCATGTCCTTTGACATGACTAAAAACTTGTTTTCTTGATACCATTTCATAGCCTGCCTCACCTTCTGAATCCGTTCTGCCCCGACGTAACAGATCTGCGCACGTCCAGGCGCCAAACAGATCCTAATACCGTTCCGGACAGTTATCAACATTCTACCATATCCGCCGCCGGTTTTACAGCCCAACTTCAGACACACCTCCGTTAAACACATTTTAACCGGTTCTTCCCGACAAAAAAGGCTGCCTTTGCCATATAAAACAGCAAAGAACAACCTCTTTTTTCCGTTATTTTTAAACTATCACAAATTCCGCCCGCGGCGATTCAGCATCCTGATCCGCAGTGTCTTGCGCTACCCTTTCCTGCGTTTTCGGAAGTCCTCCTTCACCCTCAGTCTTATCTCTTCATCCCTCTCACCACCAACGCCGCCGCCCCAATCAGCCCTCCATCGTACCCTAACGCTGTGGGCCTCACCGGCGGTACCGCGCCGGTCGAAATGTGAAGCTCCCGCGCCAAAACCTCGCACAGCGCCTCCCGGTAATGTTCAAAGGCCAGCGATAGTCCGCCTCCAATGATCACCACCTCCGGGTCCAGAACCGCGCAGCAGGCCGCGATGGCCTGCCCCAGGTAGATTCCCTCCCGCCGGAACGCCTCCCGCGCCGCCGGCTCGCCCTCCTTGGCAAGGCGGGCGATGCTCACGCCGTCCGGGGCGCCGCCGCTGGCCGGCAGACTACACCGCTCAGTTCCTCCGCCCGGGGCATTGCTTGCCCCCGGCAGCGCTTCTCTCTCCCCCGCCTTCAACGCCAAATACCCGTTCGCCAGTCCTCTCCCGGACGCGCAGTCCTCCACCGCCACCCTGACCGGCCCGTCCGGTCCGTTTCCAACATCCACATGGATCAGCCCCACCTCCCCGGCATTTCCCTTAAATCCCCGGTAAAGCTCCCCGTTCAAAAACAGCGCTCCCCCGATGCTGTTGCTCACCGTCAGATACAAAAAATCTCCGGCCTCCCGGCAGTGCCCGAACATCCGCTCTGCCAGCGCACAGGCGTTGCAGTCATTTTCAATATACACCGGAAGCCCGAAACGCCGTCCGACGATCTCGCCGATGGGCAGATTGTAGATTCCCATAAAGGAAGCGGATATCCACATCCCCGTCTCCGGGTCCGCCAACCCCGGTATGGTCATGCCCACGGCGCTGATCTTCATCTCCGGATGCTCCTCAATCACCCGCTCCATGGCGGAAATGATATCCGCTGTCACCTGCTCCGCCGACATCCGGCTCCAGAGGTATTTTTCCTTGCAGATCACCCTGCCGTCCGCGGCCACAAGTCCCGCCACGTACTTGGAGCCGCCGATATCCACCGCCAAAATCACTTCCCGTTCCATAGCGCTCCTTTCCCCGCCCGGCTCAGTCGGAAAAGCTGGGTTCCATGGCCAGCTTGGCCCAGGTGTTCATTCCCTCGGTGGGGTCGAATCCCAGATGGCGGCCGATCTCGCAGGCCAGAACCTGCATGGGCGTCAGGTATTCCACTGCGGTCAGAAACTCCCGGTTCACCGCAGGGAAGGTCAGGGCCATGGGACTTCCCGCGCCGTCCGCCTCGCTGCAGACCAGCACGCAGTTGTCCGTCATTTTCCGAACCACCTCATACAGTTTCTTCATGCGCTCCTTCTCCGGCCCGTCCTCCGCGCAGAGGAAAAAAATGCAATCGCCGGGATTCACCGTCCGAATGGGTCCGTGCATAAACTCCTCCAGCTCGTAGGCCATGGTCAGCCGCTTGTGAGTCTCGATAAATTTCAGGGCTGTCTCCAGCGCCGTCCCGTAATTGGCCCCATAGCCGATCACCCGGTAGAAGGGCGCGTTCATCACCATCCGCTTGTGCTCCTCAAACCAGTCCAGGGTCCGCTCCACCGCCGCCCCACAGCTCTGAATCAATCCCTCAAGGCCATCCACGTACGCCCGGTACGTCTCCCCGTCGATGGTATGAAGCGCCTTAGCCGTCTCCACCAGACAGAGCAGAAGCAGGAAAATGCCGGTGGAGTGCCCCTTTGTGGACGGAAGCGCCAGTTCATTACCCGAGGGCTTTACCATCACCACGTCGCACTCCCTGGCCAGCACTCCCTCAGGGTTCAGGGTGGTGCACACCACCGGAATCCCCTGGGCCTTTGCCGCCCGGGCCGTGATCACCGCGCCCTTGGAGCGGCCGGACTCGGCCGGACAGATGACCACCATCTCCTCCGGCTTGTATTTCCCACCCACGTTTAACCCCTCGTGGTTGTTGAAAAGCATTGGATAAGAATACGTCGCTTCTATATTTAACAGTTTCTCCGCAGCATACTTTAAAACCAGCCCGGCGTGGGACGGCGATCCGGAACCGCTGAAATAAATCCGCCGGAACCGGTGGGACGTGAACAGCTTCACAAAATCTCCGGTCAGCTCCTCCCGTCGTTCCAGACACTCCCTAAAATAGCCCGGCTCCGACATAATCTCCTCCAGCATCACATTCCGTTTTTCTGCATTCATCATCAGTAACCCTCCTTCATTTTCCTTTTATTGGGATATCGCAGACCGTGGACCGGGCCGTGTCGTACCGTCGGCCCGCAGCCTTCAAATCATTTCACGGCTGCAAACGCAAATCCTGCTGCTCCACCTCTGTCATCGCGTGGAACACCGCTCCCAGGGCCCCGGCCCGGCCTCCCAGGCTCGCCAGGCAGACGTCGGCGCGGATGGGGGTGAGGCGTTCCACCTCCTCCCGGAGCCGGTAGATCACCGGGCTCATTTGCTCCGACACATCTCCCCCGATCACTGCTTTAGCGGGCCCCAGCAGGCTGACACAGTTGGCAATCGCCACGGACAGGTCCCGGATAAAGGGCTCCACCACCCGGGCGGCCTCCCGGTCCCCCTGCCCGTAAGCGGCGAACAGCTCCTCCGTGGGCCGCCCGTGTCCGGTCAGGGCGGCCCCGGAGCATTTCCGCTCCAAAACGCCCTGCTGCCCCGGTTGATTGACATTCCCCAACTCCACATCCCGGCTCTCCAGAAAATACCCGATCTCCCCCGCGTTGCCTCCGGCCCCGTGTATCAGCTGTCCCCCGCAGATCACAGCCCCGCCGATCCCGGTTCCGATGCGAACAAACAGCATATCGTCCACCTGATCCCCGGAGCCCAGCCAGCGCTCCCCAAGAGCCGCCAGATTCACGCCGTTCTCCACGAAAACCGGGAACGGGAAATGCTCCTCCATCAGTCGCTTTAAGGGAAAATTGCTCCACCCCAGAAATTTCGCCCGCACCACGCTGCCCTCGGCGGTGACGATTCCCGGCACTCCGATCCCCATGCCGAAAACCGCTTCCATCTTCAGCCCACAGTCCCGCACCGCCTCTTCCACGACTCCGATGAGCTCGCCCATCCGGCTGGACGGCGGGCGCTTTGTCTCATATAGCGCCTCCCCCGCCAGATCCGTGATGATCAGCCGCAGGTTGGCGCTGGCGATATCGATGCCGATGCAGTACGCCGACCTGGGATTAAATCCCAGCATCACGGACGGCCGCCCCGCCCCGCCGGAGGGACAGCAGTCCCCGTACTCCACCAAAAGCTTCTTGCGGACCAGCTCGTCCACAATGGAGCTGACCGTGGTCTTGCTCAGATTTAACGCCCGGGCCAGCTGCGCCCGGCTCACCGGCTGTCTCTCCTTCACCATGTTCAGGATCAGCGACCGGTTGATCCTGCGGATCAGTTCCAGATGCCTGGGATTTCCGCCTTTTGCCATCGCGTTCACTTCCATTTCTCAATTAGTTTTATAACTGTACTAATTATATTTTTTTAATCCTGCCGCAGATCGGAATCCGGGCAGGAATTGAATTTCACCTGCTTTTATCATATTTCAATATTCCATAAATATCAAGGATATTTTTGCCTCCGTTATCACAAATTTTTGCCGTCTGTTTTGTACAAACTGTATGGCATAAATAAATTTTGATATTGGACTATTTCACTTTCCGCTTGATCTTTTGCTCATTTGCCGTTATAAAGACATTATAAAGGCAGCAGAAAGGAACGCCCCGCCGCCTGGCGCACCGCGGACTGCGGGCGCTGCAGACCAACGGGCATGCATCCGATGAGGGGACAGGTAAACCTATGGATAAAGGAATCGAATATATTTTGGAGGTGGCCCGCTGCGGCGGGATCACAAAAGCCGCGGACAATCTGTTTATCACGCCCTCGGCCCTGAGCAAATTTGTCCAGGCCCGGGAGGAACAGCTGCAGGTGAAGCTGTTCCACCGCATCGGCAAACGCTTCGTGCTGACCCAGGCCGGGGAATACTACGTCCAGAAAAGCCGGGAAATCGAGCAGATTCAGCGGGAGCTGGAAACGCAGATGAGCCGCTTCTCCAGCATGAGCCGCGGCGTGATCCGGCTGGGCGTTCAGGCCAGCTTTACGGAGGTCATGTTCCGTTTCATATTGCCGGAGCTGAAGGCGGCATTTCCGGGCATCAATATCCTCATGCACGAACATCCCATCGGGGAACTGATCCAGATGGTAAAGGACCGCCAGCTGGATGTGCTGCTGGCGGTGATCGACAAGCGGGAGCGCAGCTTCTGCTATCAGCCCCTTTTTCAGTGCGATCTGGTGATGGCGGCCGTAAAAAGCCACCCGGTGGTCCAGAAGGCGGTGGACAAGCCCGGCTTTCCCTACCCCTGGATCGACATGTCCTACTGTTGTGAAGAGCCAAATGTGATGCTCATGCCCGGTTCCCCCTACCGCACCTACGCCGACAATCTCTACGCCTATTACCAGCTAAAGCCCAATATCGCCTACCAGCTGGGTTCCTCCCGCAGCGGCCTGGCCTGCGTGGCCTACACCCGCGCCCTGATGATCACCCTGGACCACATGATCTTCAACAACCTCTTCGACACGGAGATCGTGCCCCTGTCCGTGGGCGAAAAACCCCTGTCCAAGGAGCTGGTCATCGCCCATTTGGAGGACACCATGCTGGCGGAGGAAATCCAGGTGTTCCACGATATATGTAAAAAGCATATCCGCTAACAATCCCCGGATCACGCTTCCCCTCCGCCTCTCAGATAATATCAACTTTAAGTTGATAAATATTGAAAATATTGAGCTGTACTTCCGTACATGATTGTTTTATGATAAATACATCAAATGACTGCGCAGTCATCCCACAGGAACCAAGTCCCTGCAAAAACTATCATGTACGGAGGAAATCATGACGCCATTACAAATCACGCTTATCATACTGCTGTGCACCATCATCGCCTTTTTATCCGGTAAAATCCCATTTTCCATTATCTCGGCCGGAATCATCCTGGCCCTCATTCTCACCGGTGTGATGAAACCCGCCGAGGCATTAAGCGGCTTCATCAACACCAACGTGGTCATGTTCGTGGCTATGTTCGTCATCGGCGCGGCCCTGACCAAAACCAGCTTGCTGGACAAGGCCCAGAAACTGGTCATCCGCTACAAAAGCAATCCCAAAATGCTGATTCTCATCTCCTCCCTGGTCGCGGGCTTCCTGGCCTGTCTGACCAGCGCCACGGCCACCGCGGCCATTATGATCCCACTGCTGGTGGGCATCGCCAACGAGATCGGCACCAGCCGAAGCAAAATGCTCTTCCCCGCCATGGCCATCGCCAACATCGCCACCGCCATGACCTTCCTGGGACAGGGCGCCAGCAACATGACCTGGAGCGACGTGATGATCAAGGCCGGTGCCTCCACCCCCTTCACCATCTGGGACTTCACCATTGCCAGAATCCCGATCCTGATCATTTCCCTGGTCTACATGGTGTTTATCGGCTACCGGCTCATGCCCGACATCGACAACTCCACCTTCACGGACAACATCCAGAAGAAGGACACCGCCAGCAAGCTGTCCGCTTCTAAGGAAAAGCTGGCAATCGTCCTCATCCTGGGCACCATCGCCTGCATGCTGCTGGAATCCGTGATCGGCATCAAAATGTACCTGACCGCCTCCATCGGCGCCTGCCTGCTGGTACTCTGCGGCGTGCTCTCCGAGCGCGAGGCTCTGGCTTCCATCCATCAGCCCACCGTGTTCCTCTTCGCCGGCGTTCTGGCCCTCTCCGACGCCATCAAGATGACCGGGGCAGGCGACGTGGTGGCGGACTGGATGATCTCCCTGCTGGGAAATACCACCAACCCTTACATCATCATGGCGGTATTCTTCATCATCCCCTTCCTGCTGACCCAGGTCATGTCCAATCTGGCCACCGTGACCATTTTCATCCCTCTGGTTGCGGCCGCCTGTGTGAAAATCGGCGTGGACCCCAGAGCGGCCGTGATGGGCGTGCTGATCGCAAGCTGCACCTCCATCCTGACCCCAATGGCCGCCCCCTGCCAGATCATGATTATGGGGCCCGGCGGATACAAACTGAAGGACTACTTAAAATGCGGAACCCCGCTGGCCATTATCATCACCATCGTCTGCATTTTCACACTGCCCATGATGTTCCCGTTCTACTAATTAATCAAACTGATATAGAGGTGACCACACTATGAAAATAACCGGTTTAGAAATCATCCCCGCAAGTAAATACCTGTTCATCAAAATCACCACCGACGAGGGCGTTCACGGCATCGGCGAGGCCGGGGCCTGGGGCTTCCTTGACGGCGTGGAAGGCGTTCTCAGGCGCTTCACGGACTATCTCATCGGCCAGGACCCCTTTCGCATCGAACATCACTGGAACTATCTGTACCGCAGCATGTATTTCCGGGGTTCCGTGATCATGAGCGCACTCTCCGCCATCGATATCGCCCTTTGGGACATCAAGGGCAAGGCCCTGGGCGTGCCGGTCTACGAGCTTCTCGGCGGAAAATGCAGGGACAAAGTGAGAAGTTATGAAGCGGTGTTCCGCTACACAGCTGAGGAAATGGCCGATTTCTGCGTCTCCCTCAAGGAAAAGGGCTACGACGCGGCCCGCCTCATGATCACCGGGGACATTTCCAAATCCACGGCGGACCGCTCCTGCAGCATCTACAACCACAAGGTGGAAACCTACGCCCGAAAGGTGAAAGCCTGCCGTGAGGCCGTGGGAGACAGCTTCGACCTGATCCTGGAATGCCACCGTAGCATGGATCCCTGCGAAGCTGTCGCCTTTGCGAAAAGCGTTGAGGAATACCGCCCCCTGTTCCTGGAAGACCCCATCCCGCCGGACAGCCCCGAGGCCATGGCGGACATTGCGGGCCGCACCAACATTCCGGTGGCCACGGGCGAGCGCTTCATCAATATTCAGGAATTCGAGACCATTCTCCAGAAGCGGGCCGCCAAATACCTCCGCCCCGACGTCTGCGCCCTCGGCGGCCTGACCCCCAGCAAAAAGGTGGCCGCAATGGCGGAGGCCAACTACGCAAAGATCGTGCCCCACAATCCCCTGGGGCCGGTCTCCACCGCCGCCTGCCTGCAGCTGGACGCCGCCATCCCCAACTTCGGCATCCAGGAGTTCCCCTCCTTCTATCACCAGGGAAATGAGGCCGAAATGACCACCGAACCCTTCCGCGAGGACGGCGGCTATATCCTGATCCCCGACGCCCCCGGCATCGGAGTCGAGCTGGTGGACAACATCACGGAAAAGTTTTCGCCCCGGCAGAGAAGCATCTCCGCCCAGACCGCCTACGACGGGTCCGTGTACGACGTGTAGGGAGGCGGCGGAAGAAGGCGGTGCACGATATCTAATGCGGTGACCGCCTTCCTCCAACCGCCCCGCCCCGATTACTCAATGCCCCTGCGCCCGGATTTCCCCATCCGTCCCAGGGGCATTTTCCACGCCTCCATTTGACACACGCCTCAACAAGTGTTAATCTAGTAAACAGCAAGTTTCCTGGTTTTCCCAACCGGGCTGTCATAAATATTTCAATCGAGGTGTAATCATATGAATCCTGAAAAAACCGGACTGGTCCTGGAGGGCGGCGGCATGAGGGGCATCTATACCGCCGGAGTCCTGGACGTATTTCTTGAACAGAATATCCAAGTCGACGGGGTGATCGGCGTCTCCGCAGGGGCCATCCACGGCTGCAGCTTTGTAGCCGGCCAGCGCGAGCGCTCCATCCGCTACAACTTAAAATACTGCCGCGATCCCCAGTACATGAGCTTTCGTTCCCTGTTAAAAACCGGCGAGCTGTGCGGAACCGATTTCTGCTACCACCAGCTCCCGGAAACACTGGATCCCTTTGACAACGAAGCCTTTGAGGCCTCAGACACGGACTTCTACGTGACCTGCACCGACGTGGAGACCGGCGAACCCGTATACAAGCTCTGTGAGACCCTGCGCGGCGATCAGATCGACTGGGTGAGAGCCTCCGCCTCCATGCCCCTGGCCGCCCACATCGTGGAGCTGGAGGGCCGCAAGCTGCTGGACGGCGGCGTGGCCGACTCCATCCCCGTGGCCGCCTTCCGCAAAATGGGTTATAAGCGCTGCGTGGTCGTGGCCACCCGCCCCATGAGCTACCGCAAAAAGCCCAACCGCATGACCTCTCTGCTGCGTCGCGTCTACCGCGATTACCCCGACTTCGTGGAGGCCATGGCCCGCCGCCACCTGATGTACAACCGCCAGCTGGATGAAATCAAACGCATGGAAGATGCGGGAGAAATCCTGGTGATCCGCCCCAGCCGGACCATCAAAATCCACCGCACCGAGCACGACCCGGAACGGATCCGTCAGATGTACGACCTGGGACGGCAGGACGGGGAGCGGGCGGTGGAACGGGTGAGGAGGTTTTTGCAGGGAGCGGAGGAAACAATCGCCGACGCTGAGTAAACCGGGTTCTGAAACGAGTGGGGAGCAGGAAAAGCCCTCCCTGTCTGCCTCGCACTTTTTAACGCCTACCACTCTGCGACCGAGCCGTCCCTATGTCTCCACACTGGATTCTTCCATTTGTGGGGACAGACGCTCTCTTCCAGCACCAACTCCCGATTAACCTCAACGCCGATTCCCGGTTTTACAGGAAGCTTCACGTATCCGTCTGTAAATTCAAAATCCTCTTTGTTTTTTACATAATCCAAAACCGTTTTCCCTACATTATAGTGGATTCCCATGCTTTGCTCCTGGATCACCGCGTTGTAGCTGGTGGCGTCAACCTGGAGACAGGAGGCCAGCGCAATCGGTCCCAGCGGACAGTGGGGTGCCAGCGCAACGTCGTGGGCTTCCGCCATAGCGGCGATTTTCTTCACCTCGGTAATTCCTCCCGCGTGGGACAGATCGGGCTGAATAATGTCCACTCCTCCCACCTCAAACAACCGCTTAAAATCGTATTTTGTAAACAGACGCTCCCCAGTGGCAATGGGAATATTGCAGCAGGCTGCAATCTCCTTAAAATTCTCCATGTGCTCGCACAGCACCGGCTCCTCCAGAAACATGGGATCGTATTCCTCCAGTTTCTTTGCAAGGACCTTTGCCATGGGCTTGTGGACCCGGCCGTGAAAATCAATGGCAATCCCAAAGTATTTCCCGCAGGCGTCGCGGATAGCCCCAACGCGCTCCAGCACCTGATCGATTTTCTCGTAGCTGTCGATCATCTGAAGCTCCTCCGTGGCGTTCATTTTAACAGCCGTAAATCCCGCATCCATCCGTTCCCTTGCTGCGGCCCCCACATCCGTAGGACGGTCACCGCCCACCCAGCTGTAAACGCGCATCCGGTTCCGGCAGCTGCCGCCCATCAGCTCATAAACCGGGGCCTGAAAATATTTTCCCTTGATATCCCACAACGCCTGGTCAATACCGGCGATAGCGCTCATAAGCACTCCGCCGCCTCTGTAAAATCCCGCCCGGTATAACACCGTCCAGATGTCTTCTATCTTCATGGGATCCGCTCCTATGAGATAATCCGACATTTCCTCCACGCAAGCCGCCACTGTGGACGCATGGCCCTCCAGCACAGCCTCGCCCCATCCTGCAATTCCCTCGTCCGTCAGAATTTCCACAAATCCCCAGCGCGGGCGCACCAGATATGTATTTACACTGCTGATTCTCATATTTCTCACTCCTTATCCCGTCTTATCTGTTCAAAAACTGCCCTGCCGTCCAGAGCCGCCGCCACCAATTTCTTTACCCAGGCTGTTCCCATTTTCCAGTCTCTCGCTCTCACGGCCTCTGCCGGCATAATATTACTCCCCAGGCCGGCCCCCAGGAAACCTGTGCGAAAAAATGATCCGATATTCTGGCTGTCAACGCCTCCGATGGCCACATAATCCGTACCGTCAAAGGGCCCCTTCAGGCTTTTTATATAGTTCGCCTGCATATCGCCTGCCGGGAACAGTTTCATGGTATGAAATCCATGCGTCACGCAGAGGGCCACATCCGTAGGGGTGAGCGCTCCCGGCAGCAGCGCGATTCCCCTCTCCCGGCAATAGGCCAGAATCTCAGGCTGGGCGGAGGGCGTCAGCAAAAATTCCGCCCCCGCTTCCATCGCGTTCCTGGCTCGCTCAACCGTGATCGCAGTCCCGGCTCCCACCGTGATATCACCGCCGAACGCCCTGCGCAGCAAGGTAATCTGACGGCAGGCATCCGATCCGTTAAGGGCCACCTCAAAGCATTTGACGCCTCCGTTGACAACGGCCTCTGCGTAATCCAGCGTGTCCTCCAGCGGTACATTTCTCATGATCGCAAGAATCGGATTCTGTTCAAATATCTGTCTCGTATCCATCATATCCCTCCGGCTAACGATAAATTTCTTCCTGATTGTTCAATCTGCGCTCCAACTTGCTCCGATCCGGGTATCCTTCCGTATCCCCATCCGTCTCCGTGGCCATAGCACCGGCGACAGCGCCCATACGTCCGCAGTCCCACAGATCCTTTCCCTCCAGTACGCCCGCCAGAAACGCGGCATCAAACGCATCCCCGGCTCCAATGGGGTCTACGCAGCGGCACGCGGCCGGTTTTAACCGCACCTTCTGGGCGCGGTCCGCAGCCCAGGCGCCGTTGGCTCCATCCTTCACAACGATTGTCCGCTCCACGTCTGCTCCCCCAGAAATCCGTTTAAAGAGCTCCTCCGGTTCCGTTGTCCCATACAGAGCAGCCGCTTCGTCCTTTCCCATAAACAGATAACGGCTGCGGCCGCACAGTTCTCGAAGCAGTGGGCTGTAATCCTCGCCTTCCCACAACTTGCGGCGTATGTTGGGATCAAAGCTCACGTCAAGTCCGAACCGCTCTGCCAGATCCAGCGCATAAAATACAGTGTCCCTGCAGGACGGGGACAGCACGGGGGTGATGCCGGTCAGATGTAAAATGCTCGCGTCCCTAAAGTCCTCCTCGTTCAGATCCGCTGGGCTCATTGCGGCGGCCGCTGAATTTTTGGTGGGAAAATTTATGGTGAATTTAGATTATCTCTTTAGAAGTTCTTATATGTCGGTATAGCCCGTATTTTCGGGCTTTCCCGGCATTTTAGATATGGGGAGAAGTTCTTATATACCCTCATAACCTCTTAGGTTTTCCCTCTCAATGGTAGTAAAAGAAGTAGTAAATCCGTCTGCGGCTATGCAATCAGCCGTTCCATTTCAGCCTTTGCGGAAGCGAATGTAGCGTGTGCGTAGTAGTTCAGCGTCATGGTGATGTTAGAGTGTCCCATGATGTACTGTAACGCTTTCGGGTTCATTCCGGCATTAGCTAAGTTGGTACAAAATGTATGGCGTAGGGTGTGGGGTGTCATTACTTTGGGTAAGGCTTCCTCATGGGTCTTGTTGTACTTCTTTGCAAGCCCCCGAAACATGGTAGCATAATTCACATTCGTTTTCGGGCAACCGTCCCGGTTGAGGAAAAGGAAATTGCTGTAACCGTCAATGGTGATCTGCTTCGTTCCTTTGCGGTTCTCCAACACGCGCCCCAACGCTTCATACACTTTTTCACTCATTGGAATTTGCCTGATACCGCTCTGCGTTTTGGGCTTCTCTATGTAGTAGCCTGTTTCTGCGCTCCGTAAAAGCTGGTGGTCTACATTGATTATCCTGTTTTCAAAATCAAGGTCGGTTTCAGTCAATCCGCAGAGTTCGGAAATCCTAAGCCCTGTCCCCAGCAGTATGATAACCTCGTCACGGTATTTCTGATAGACGCTATCACTTTGCATAAAGGATAAAAGGCTTTCTTCCTGTTCTGCTGTGAGGGGTACTTTCGGCTCTGTGTCGTCCTCAATCACTGTGTTTAGCTGGAAGTCAAAGGGGTTCTTCCTTATACAATCGTCCTGTATCGCCGTATAGAACGCGGCTTTTAAGGAACGCTTGTCGTTGCTTATGGTTTTATAGGATATTCCCTTTTCTTTCATGCGCAACGCCCATTCTTTCGCGTCGGACAGCTTCACACTGTCAATGGAGCAGGAACCAAGTTTATCCGCTTCCAGCAGCTTCATCAGCCGTTCGCGCCCCTTTGTGGTGTTATGCCTTACGTTCCCCCGGTGGCGGTTCTGCTTCGCGTAAAGCTCGCAGACGGTCATTTTCTTACCGATTGTGTCTATCCCGTCGTCAAGGTCTTTCTGTATCTCTTTTTCCTTTTCTCTAAGGGATATGTCGTCACGTTTCCCGGCAGGGGTCTTGTCCGTAGGTACTAACTTCCAAGCATAGACAAATTGCACTTTACCAAAAGTATCGGTATATTTGTAAGCATATCTCCCGTCTTTTCTCTGGCTCTCTCCCGAACGCAAAATGCGGTTTTTATTATCACGTCTTTTTTCCGACATTGTTTTTGCTCCTTTCCGTGTCGGAAAGAGCCTTGATATGCCTACATTTATTATAGCATATTCAAGGCTCTTTTTCACTATCTTTTTCGCTAAATCGCGTCCAGTGTGTCAATGATTTTTTCAAACTGTTTCCTCTTGATCTGAATACGGTTGCCGTTCAAGATCACCCAGCCCGCCGTGGGGTTTTCCTCTGCAAGTTTCCGCAGCTTGTTTTCCCCAATGCGGAAATATTTTGACGCTTCCTCAATGGTAAGCGTGTACTTTTCCCAAATAGGCACATCAGCATTGTTCATTCTATAAATCCCCCTTTCAAAAATGGGTAAATGGTTAATGGTGAAAAAGGGGCTGTGATCGGACGGTTAATAGCGTAACCTCACGGGAGTTTCACCCCTGCATGGTTCTCATGCAGCCCTACCCATTGCCTGCGACGCTTTTAACGCTCGGACTGTGGCGGTAAGGGAGTATCATTATATATTCTGCGCTGTCGTCGCCCGCAAGCTGCTAAACTTGCTCCCCGGCGCGGTGCTGGTCGCTCGGCTATCCCGGCGGGGAAAAGAAAACCCCGCCGGGATAGCGTCATGGCGCACCCGTCGTATGGCTCGGCGCAAAAGGGACGTATCCGATCTGCCCTATGCTGCGTCGCCGTTATCTTGCGCCGCTTTCTTTTTCAAGGTTCAAAAAAGTCTGATGTGCCGCACCTACGGAAAGGGGAACATAGGCAGCGGCTTTACATCAAAACTGGAAGTCCAAGACAGCCCGCATCAGCCTTGACCGCAGACGGTCGCGTATGTCCTCGTCAATTCCGAAATATGTATTTCCGCGTTCATCACGGTATTTTCGGACAGACAAAGCGGCAATCTGTGCGTCGTAGTTCTGTAACACAATTTTCATTGCGTCCGGGTCGCCTTTGGTTGCGGCAACAATTACCGGGTAAGGTAACAAGCCGCGCTCGTCAAAATCGCTGTCAAATTTCTTCGTCGTCATAAGCGCGTTCCTCCAAATAGCGTTTTAGCAGTTCAAAAGAGCTTGTCCTGCGATACTGTACTGTGCTTCTTGAAATATTGAGGAGCTTTGCAATATCGTTATCAGTCATACCCTCAAAATAGTACAGCAGGACGGCGTTACGTTTTTCTTCCGGCAAAGTGCGGAGTGCTTCGGCTAACAGCTTCGGCGTAATTCTTTTACCCGCCACGCAGATAGAATTGTCAGTGTATTCCTTGACAAAATAGCGGTCAACGGTATAAAGCTGGCTTTCTTCCTGCGGGGAAAGGCTGGATAACGTAACTTCACGCAGTTGGTGTCGTCTTACGTCGCGGTGGGCGTTGCTGGCTTCACACTTAATGGCTTTCTTGCAAAAGCTATTAAAAGCGCAGCGGATTTCCCATTCGGTACGATTAGGCTCATTCATGTTCTCACCTCCTTTCGCAGCCGCGAAAGCGGGTGATTTTTTATGACTTCCCCTTTCAGTACCCACACCACCGCTTTTTGAGAGTTGCCAAATGAAAACGGCAAACTTTTTTGTCGAAATTTTCAAAAAGTGCGTCTTAAAAAGCGCAAAAAAAACCGACTGCATAATGCAATCGGGTAAAGAGGAATTATTAACGCTTATATTGTGATGTGTGAAGGTAAAACCGTAGGCAAAAATGTTTTCTACGCTGGAGAAGATTTTTTTAATTGTTCACCATAAGGCGATAGCCATAAAAGCATAAAAAAGAACATGGCGATATTTCTCCAATACCGCCATATCCTCAAAAAAGGTAACTTTAATAAGCTCCATTACTTGAAAAGAAAACAGCGGCATAATTTTCTTATGAAATGGTTGTTTTCCTTTTCAGTTGAAGCATAGAAAAAAGCATTGCTGCGATAGCTGCGCAAATATGACTAATCAATACAGCTATCCATATCCCGTTAAGCCTAAGTCCTAAATATGAAAAAAGATAAGCTAAAGGCATACGGACAATAATGTAATAAAAAATCATTAGGAGCATACTTTTAGAGGGCTGCCCCAAACCGTTTAGCATACCGAGGAAGCAATTTGTTATGGTGTTCAATATGTAACCTATCCCCACGATCAGAAAATAACCGCTTACGATTGACGCTACATCAGAACTTCTTACAAATAGCATGGAAAGGTATTTTGAGCTGGAAACGATAATTGCAGAGAGCAGAAACAGAAATAGACTGCCATATTTCAAAGCACATTTCAGATAGTCTTTTACCCTGTCCGTCCTCTTTCCACCTACACATTGCCCGATAATTGTTGTTAGAACCATATTTAATGCCATTGCCGGATAAAATAATATGGTTTCCAGTTTTCCAGTAATTCCATAAGCCGCTATTGCTGTGATACTGTAAGAGCTGATAAGGGCAGTTAAAAAAGTAGTGCTGATTGCGGGTATGCTTTGCTGGACTATTGCCGGGACAGCCTTTTGTATAAGCGGTAAAATGAAAGCCTTGTCAAACAGGTTAAGCCGCATATTAAACAGTCTTTTTTTCTTGAGATAGCAAATCATAAATGCCAAGCAAATACTTTGTGAAATTAAGGTCGCTATTGCAGCACCATGAAAACCAAAAAAATGAATAAAAATAGGGTCAAGAACCGCATTGAGTATCGTTGATACCAGCATGGAAATCATTTGAAACATTGCATTTCCAAAACTTCTCAGGACAGCAGTAAAATATAAGAATAAGTAAACAGCTAAATATCCCAAAAGATAAATTGATAAATAGTTATATGCCATTTCATAGGTTTCAGTAGGGGTATTCATAATTTGCAAAATAGCTGGCAGGGATAATTCAAAAATAGCTGTCAAAATCAAAGAAAAAATAATTGCAACAGCAAACGAGGTAGCAATCAGACTTTCAATCTTTTTATTATCTTTGGAGCCGATTGCTTGTGATAGCAGTATAGAAATACCGTTTGTTGCCCCCATAGCAACAGAGGTTAAAAGCAGGATTAGCGGAGTTGAATTTGTGAGTGCCGCATAAGCTGTTTCCCCTAAAAGGTTTCCAATCCATAAACTGTCTACAAGGTTATAAGCCATATTAAGAAACATAGCCGCAATCATTGGCAAAACCATTGCCATTAAACACTTTTTTGTATTTCCATTGATAAAATCAATTTTTCTTGTCATTGTTAAGTCCTTTCTAATGAATGAATATCATTCATTTATATACTATTTTTTTGGCTGCCGATAAGGGCAGCCATAGATTTACAGCAGTTACCAAATAAAAGGAATTAGTCGCCATGTATGCGCACAATAATTATCAAAGTCGTTTCCGAAGCGTAGCCGCAAGGCTCTTTCCTCAATTTGTATTCTTATTCCGTAACATACAAAGCAAATAATCAAAACTAATACTGGGGCTATTGCAGAACGAAAACAAAACGCTGTTCCTAACAGGCAAAGGATAGTTCCGACATAAGCCGGGTTGCGGATATAACGGTAAATTCCTGTTGTTACCAAGCCCTGTGTTGAATTTGTTTTCACTGATAATGTAAAAGAGTGTTTTAATGTCCAAACTGCCCATGATCGCAATGTAGTTCCAAGTACCAGCAAAAACAAACCTAAATAGAAAAAGCAATGTGGGATAAGTATTTCTCCTATCAGTTCTGTTATATAGCCACATCTAAAAAATGTGCTTATTGAAAAGCTGCTCCAACAAGCAAAAATTACAAGAAGTAAAGTTCCGCAATCCTTGTTGGATATTTGAGGTTTCTTTATCCAGCCTTTGAAGTTATATAACCATATAACTATTTCTGCTATCATCATATAGGATATAGCATATATAAAATGATAATACTCTTGCATATTTACAAAACAGGTAGGGTCATTCATAAAATCTCCTTTCTTGAATGAGCTTCATTCATTTAGATGTTTTTGAAATTCCCCTACTAAATAGCAGGGGATAATTTCAAAGTCTTAGAGCATAAATGAGAAAAGTGCGAATATTCTTCGCTTTTTCTTCTGTACTGGATTTCGTGTCTAATAAAATCCCAAGTTGCCCGTACACGCAGAATTTAGCAGCGGCTTGAATATTATCAAGTTGAATTTCGCCGTTTTCCTGTGCCTTTTCCAGTAAATAGGTGACAGGTTTTAGGAGCTTTTCGCAGACTTTCAATGCAAGCTGATCGTGAAACTTTTTGTTCTCTACAACATGAAGCACGTTGTAATAGTCTGTCCCCTCCGTTTCTACCATAATAGGCATAGTTTCAATAATTTCTTTTAAGGTCAGTTTTTCATTGCCTTTTGAAATAGTAAATTTACTTACTATCTCGTCTGCGTACTGTTCTATTGCACAGTCAAAAAGGGCTTCCTTTGAGGGAAAATAACGATAACATAGCCCTTGCGCTACGCCAATCTCTTTTGCAATATCGGCAATGGACGTTTTTTCATATCCCTTTTCATAAAATAGTCGCATAGCAGTATCTAATATTTCCTGCTTCCGTTCCTCTGGCTCTTTCGTAATACGCATGACACACCTCCTTTCCCTATCATAGCATAGCAATGTAAAAAATCAATGAGTGAATACCAGTCAATATTACGGTATTATTTTGTTCCGCAAGCCATACAAGCCGTATTTCCTACACGCTCCCATGTAACATTTGAAAAGTGCCTTGAAAGCAATTTGCAAATTTCACTTTCAGAGTAAATCTTTACGTCCCCCTCTTTACTATACTTCATATAGAAATTCATAATAGCTCGCCCGATTGTGGGTTGCCAACAATCGCACAAAATAAAAGTTCCATTAGGCTTTAACACTCTATCAATTTCTGATAAGACTCTTTCCGGCGCAGGATAATGGTGAAAAGAGTCATTGCAATACACAACATCAAAGAAACAGTCGGAAAAAGGGAGTTGTTCGCTATCACCTAAAATGAGCGTTGCCCTGTTTTCTAATTTCTTCTGTGCAATTTCTAACATCTTTTCAGATAAATCAAGCCCATACAGTATTTTGCTATTGTCTTGCTGCAATATGAGCTTCATTACTTCCCCGGTTCCGCACCCTAAATCTAATGCCGTTTGATAAGATATGCTTTTCAGCCTATTGATGATAACAGGATATAATGTGCGGGCGTGCTGCCCTTTTATATCGCAGTCATAGGTTGGAGCTTGTTGGTTAAAGGCTATTTTTGATTTTTGCTTTGCGCTATTCATATATACAGCCTCCTTTCAGAGAAAATTATAGCACCGCCTTTCCGAAAAGTCAATGAATGATATTCACTCATTGATATAGTGCTATATTTAGGTAAATTCTTTGCTATGTACACTCATTTCAATACAAGAATAGGAGTTGTAAACTCATATAGGGTGATGTCTGAATGAAAAGAGAAGTCGAATTTGTGTACGATTTCAAGGCTTTCGGGCAAGCCATAAAGAAAGCACGCAGAGCAGCGGGATATTCCCGTAAGAAATTGGGGCATGAGCTGAATTTAGCTCCCCGTTACCTTGTTTCCATAGAAAATGAGGGGCAACACCCAAGTCTGCAAGTGCTGTATGAGCTTTGCACCTTTTTTGACATTTCGGTAGATCAGTTCTTTTTCCCGGATAAGGTCGCAAGTAAGTCCACGCAGCGCAGACAGCTTGAAACGCTGCTTGACGGTATAAGTGATACGGGATTGCAGATTATTACCGCAACGGCAAAAGAGATTAAGAAAGTCGAAACAGGGGACGAATAAACGTCCAGCGCACAACTGAATACGGTTTGAGAAGCGTTGTAGTCTTTTGAAGATTGCAGCGTTTTTCTTTTGTAGAAGTTTGGCAAAACCGTTTTTTGGGTGTTGTAGGTAGTAGGAGAAACTTTCGTAGCAAGCATAGGAAAAGAGTACCCTTTTCCGTATTTCTGCCCGCCCTGTCGGTCAGAAATTGCTTGTTGGGAAGTGTCCCAAACCCTCTATGAGAACGGAAAGGAGCGAAAACCCATGAACGGACGGAAAAGGACGGTACAAGTCAAATTCTATGTGACAGAGGAAGAACGGAAATTGATTGAGGAAAAAATGAAGCTCGTCCCTACAAACAACATGGCGGCATATCTGCGCAAGATCGCCATTGATGGGTACATTATCCAAGTAGACCACACGGACATAAAGGCAATGACAGCGGAGATACAGAAAATCGGGGTGAATGTCAATCAGATTGCACGTCGCGTAAACGCGACGGGAAACGCCTACAAAGAGGATATAGAGGAAATTAAGGGGGTGCTTGCGGAAATATGGCGGTTACAAAGATTAAGCCTGTTAAAAGCACTCTAAGCAAAGCCCTTGACTATATCGAAAACCCGGACAAGACGGACAATCAAATGCTCATATCCTCTTTCGGGTGCAGCTATGAAACGGCAGATATTGAGTTTGGCTATACCCTCTCGCAAGCGCGGGATAAGGGCAACAACTTAGCCTTTCATTTGATACAGTCCTTTGCGCCGGGGGAAGTGGACTATCAGAAAGCCCATGAGATCGGGCGGCAGCTTGCCGACGCGGTAACAAAGGGGCAGCATGAATATGTACTCACGACACACATTGACAAGGAGCATATCCATAATCACATTATTTTCTGTGCGGTCAACTTCGTAGATCATCATAAATACGTTTCCAATAAGCGGACGTATTACGGCATACGGAACATGAGTGACAAGCTGTGCCGGGACAACGGGCTTTCCGTCGTCGTCCCCGGTAAGGGCAGCAAAGGAAAAAGCTATGCGGAGTACCAAGCGGAGAAAACCGGGACAAGCTGGAAAGGCAAGCTAAAGATCGCCGTGGACGCGCTCATTCCCCAAGTGTCCAGTTTTGAGGAATTATTGCAGCGGTTACAGGCGGCGGGCTATGAGATCAAGCCGGGAAAATATGTGTCATGCCGCGCACCGGGGCAGGAACGGTTTACCCGCCTAAAAACCCTCGGCGCAGATTATACAGAGGAAGCCATAAAAGAACGGATAGCGGGCAAGCGCACCCGTGCCGCCAAAGCTCCAAAGGCAGAACGCAAAGGCGTTAATCTTCTCATTGACATTGAAAACAGTATCAAGGCGCAGCAGAGCCGGGGCTATGAACAGTGGGCGAAAATCCACAATCTGAAACAGGCGGCAAAGACTATGAATTTCCTTACGGAAAATAAGATTGAGCAGTACGCCGATCTGCTATCCCGGATAGAGGAAATCACCACGGCAAGCGAACAGGCAGGGGACAGCCTAAAGGAAGTGGAAAAGCGGCTATCAGATATGGCATTGCTCATTAAGAACGTCACTACCTACCAAAAGACAAAGCCCCTCTATGAAGCCTATCGTAAAGCCCGGAACAAGGAGAAGTACCGGGCAGAGCATGAACGGGGGATTATCCTCCATGAAGCGGCGGCAAAGGCATTAAAGGCGGCGCAGATTGGCGGTAAGCTCCCCAGCGTCCCCGCCCTCCAAGCAGAGTATGAAAAGCTACAAGAGCAGAAAGAAAGCCTTTACGCCGACTATGGCAAGCTGAAAAAACAGGTACAGGAGTATGATGTTATCAAGCGAAACATAGACAGCATTTTACAGGTAGAGAAGCAGCCGGAACGGGAAAAGCAGACAGAGCGCGGATAATTCGTATTGGTAGACTTATTCTTCCCAAAATGCTATAATCAATTTTGCGCTAAATATAAAAGTAGCAAATTGAATTATAATATTACTGAATTTGGGGTGAAAATATGACAGAGAAAGAATTTCACGGGCTTCTTGTTGAAATGATAAAGAGGGGGAACAATCCAAACAAAAGGAAAATCCTTGAAATTTTAGAGCGTGCAACCTTATCATGTGATAAAACAAATATATTTACGCAACGCAAATGGAACCATTTTCAAGAGTATATTTATATTACAGTTGCGCCAAGTGATTTAATGGAGTTAATGAACTATAAAAAATACATTGAGCAGATTATTGAACAAATCTACCCGGTTAATGATGATTATGAATATGAGTTGTTCGGAGTAGAAATCAAGCCCGGACGTGTAGTGCCTAACGAACTGGTTAGTCAGGAAATTTATTTTGAAGATATTCAGCAACAGATTATAGATGAATTAGAAAATGCAAAATATCTAATATGGGTTTCTATGGCATGGTTCACCAATAAAAAACTCTTTGATGTATTAGTAGCGAAAAAGAAACAGGGGGTCAATGTACAAGTAGTTATAGACGATAATGATAAAAATAGGAAAGCCCCTTTTTCATTAGAAAGTGAGTTTGAAACATACAGAATAAATATTCAATCATATTACAAAAATATTATGCACGATAAATTTTGTATAATTGATTTAGCAACTACAATTCATGGTACATTTAATTGGACTAATGCTGCTAATTACAATAAAGAAACTATCAGTGTTGATAAAAATACGGCTACTGCAAAAACTTTTGCAAATGAATTTATAAAGCTAAAGACACGGGTTTACGGATAGAATAGTAGGAATTTTTATTCTCTGATCTGTACTCATAAAAGAACCGGGACGCGGCAGCTATCACATAGCCACCGCGCCCCGGTTTTTTATGGGTGCAGAGATTGGATTGTTACGCAATAGGACGGCATTTTTGGGGGTAAAGGTATAAATCCCTTGCTGTTTCATTTTCCCGCCCGGAAAGCCGCATAAATCAAGGCTTATTTCGCCCCTATCGCGTCACATTCGCCCGCATTTTCCTCATGCGCTCGGCGGTCTGTCTGCGGGTGATACGCTTCCGGCAGTCCGGGCAGTAAATCGCCCGGTTGGAGCTGGACGCAAAGGACGCACCGCACACGCTACACCGCCGCATATCCTCCGCATGGTAAAGCTCTGCGTACAATTCCGTATCTGCGGGCAGTACGGCGATACGGAACCATTTACAGAGCAGGGAATAAGAAATAAGCTGCGGGCATACGCAATAGTCCCCGTCGTCAAGCAAGATACAGTTTCCGCTATCATAATTGCAGCACGTCCGGCGTACAAGGGCATTGACTTTCCGGCTTTGGGGCGGCGTGAGCCGCTTGATCTCGTTCATACCTCGTCGGCGGGGTAAACGGCAAGCCCCGCAAACTCCGCTTCTGTCATGCACCCCACTTTGGCAAGGGTGCGGGCGGCAAAGTCCCGCATTTCCCCGTCCATAAAGGGCAGCGCGGCGTTCATAGCCACCACAAGCCCCTCCTTGCTGCCTGTCATGTAGATACTCAAAAGGTTGGTTTCCTCTACTGTGAAATTGTTATATTTGTTCATGCTCATACCTCCAATCCGTGATCTTTCTTTTTTGCCGCCGTTTTCTTCGGGGCGGTTCTCTTTTTATCCTGTGCAAGCTGCGCCCGGACAGAGGGGCGGGGCTTCCTTATCTGCCTGTCCCGGTTCTCGTCCTTTCCGATCAGCGCGTATGTGCCGTGCCTGTCCTTGATCTGCGAAAAGGAAAGTGTCTTATAGGGCAGCATAGAAAAAAGGCGGTCGGTGTCCTTTGTGGTAGCAATCTGCGTAAAGTAGGGGGACAGTTCCACCATGAAATGAGATTTATCCGGGCTGTTCGGGTCGCTTAACTCTTTCATTTTCCCTACAATGCGCCGTGCTTCCGTTTCGATCAGCCCGTCGCGCAATGCTGCGGTATGCGTTTCCAAGTCCCCCGGAACCGCCGATTGCTCCCGGCTGCGCCTTTCCTCCCGTAACAGGGATTGCAGGGCTTCCGGGTCATTGGGGATTGCTTCAAAGCGTTCAAACTTCCCAAGCTGCGGGTTGGGGGAAGCGTCAAAGGGTCGCGCCGCTGGCTGCTCCCGTTCCCCATGCTCATAGATAAGCATATAGTTATCAGCGGGTAATGCCTGTTCGGTGACGTGCTTATAATGCTGCTGGTAGTCCAGCTCATAGAGATTGCCCGTGATCTTCCCGTCCTGTATGCCTGTAAGCTCCACGGCATAGGCAAGTACCCTGTCGCGGGTCTGTTCCCCGTAAAACTTCCATGTGTTGTGTTCCCGCGTGTCTTTCAGAAAAGCGTCGCGCTCCTTAATACAGCACGTCCCGGACGGGCGGGAAAACCACAAAAGCCTTTTATCCCCGGCATTAGGGCTTTCTGCCGCCCGCTTTATAATCTCTTTGTCAATGTCAAAATCACTCTGATAAAAAGCGGTGTTCTGCTTCATGATCGCTTCAAGGGAAGCGGTCACGTCCACGTTTTCAAATTTATTCAGTTTCCCCATAATCAGCTCCTTTCCAAGTCCTGTGACTTATTCCTTGCCTGTTTCTTCTGCGCCGCCCGTTCCTTGTCGGCTTTGAGCTGCGCCCGGATAGAGGGCTTCTTTTCAGCCTTTTTCCCCGGCTTCTTTTCCTTTCCCTGCTCCTTATCCGCTTTCAGTGCTGCGGCATATTCGGCAAGGGAGATCTGTTCGCCGCTTCTCGCCTTTGCTTCCAGCTCGTCAGCGGTAGGCGTGGGGGTGTTGTTGATGATACCGTCAAAATTGTTGTCGTTCTGCTCGATAGCGTCCTCGACGTGCTTTAAGGGGTTCGCCTTTTCCGGCTGCTCTGCGGCGACTGCAAACGCCTGTGTCCCGTTCCCCATAATGAGATACTTCCCGTCCTCCGACGTATGGTGAAGCCCGTACCCGGCTTCTTTCATCTGCTCGGCGGTCATATCGGTTACAGAAAAGCTCCCCCGTGGCGTTCTGATCTGCTCCCCGGTCATGCGGGTGTCGGGGGTAAGCTGCGGTGTCTGCTCCTGCAAAAACTCCGGCACTTCCTTATAGCCGAAACTGTCAACATAATGCGCCGTGTCCTCCCCGTTCTGATGAAGCACCACTATATCCGATACGGAAAGGCTGTGTCCCTTAAAATCTTTGGGATGGTCGATATTAAAGCGGGTATAAATATCTTCAAGGGAAGTCCCCGGCGTAAACTCTGCGGTATAGATCAGATTATAATTCGCCGCTTCCACGGAAAGCCCCGCCGCCTGTAAGCGGTCGTATGGCTCAAAATGGTAGTCCCGCATACCGTCCCCGTCCTTTAGCTGGTAAATGGAAAAGGTGTCTTTGTCCGGCTCTTTTTTGTCGGCGGTCTGCTCCGGCGCGTCCTGCCCCGGCTCGGCGGCGGTCTGCGCTTCCTGTGCCTTTGCATAAAGGTCTTTCACGTCGCCCTGTGTCAGCTCCCCGGTTTCCAGCTTCCCCAAAAGCTCCCGGCACTTCTCCGGGGTTCCCGTGTAAAGAATGTCCCCCAGCTTTGCCATGCCGTTATCCTGTGCCACATATTCCTGCAAGAGATAGCTGTTTTCCGGGCTATCGCTGTATGGGTTCTGCCGCACCTTGTAAAAGGTTTCCGGCGTGGAAGCGTCCCCCGGTTCCGCGCCCTGTGTTTCCTCCTGCGGCTGCTCCGGGGCGGCGGCTTTTTCTGCGGCGGCTTCCTGCCTTGCCCGTTTCTGTAACTCGGTGGGGCGTTCCCCGGTAAGGGGCTGTATGCACTTGATACAATCGGCGGCATAGATCGCATTGTCGTTTAACTGCCGCTGCCATGCTTCCGTGCTGGGCGCATAGCGGAAGCCGTTCCCTTTCAGTTCCTCCCGGATTTCCTTATCCGGCTTTTCATCAAAGAAAATCTGCAAGCGGTTATCCGCTGTATTGGCTTCCACACGTCCCCCGTCAAATTCCCAGCCCACATATCCAAGCTCTTTCCTCCGGGTAAGGGCGGTAATGCGGTTTTTTAATCTGCGGATTTCCGCGTTGTTGTTGGATAGCTGGTAGCTCTCAAAGGGTTTCGGGTTCGCCCGGTAGCTGCCGGACATGGACATTTTCAGCTTTTCGATCTGTTCCGGGGATAAGTGGGGGCAGCCGTCAAGGGTCTTATGCTTGCGGTAATAGGCGTTGACCGCTTTCATGGTTTCCTGTGCCTGTTCCAGCTTTGCAAGTTTGCTTTCCAGCTTAGAAACGGCGTTGGGGTCGTCGGCACTGATACCGCCCATGCCGGTACTGCGGATTTTATCAAGCAAGCCCTGTATCTCCCGGTATTCCTCCATGTTCTTATCTGCGGCGGCGTTCTGCTTCTCCTTTTTGCGTACAGGGAAGTTGCTTCCCCCGGCGATCATGATCGACGGGACGCGGGCGGTGATCTCATAGCCTTTATTCATGTTCGCCGCCAGCTTCCGGGCGTAAGCGTCAAGCAGCCCGTCAATCTTTTCATGGAAAGAGGGGTCAACACGCTTTTTCTGCCTTGCGGCAATCTCGGCGGCTTCGTCTACATAGTGGCGGTATTCTGCCGTTGCGCTTCCGGGCTTGTAATCGGAAAAGCTGATCGCTTCCTTTGCGCGGCGGGCGGCGTTCTCGTTGATCGGGTAGTATGTAACTGTTGTTTCCGTCGGCTCCGGGGTGGAAGTCTGCGCTGCTTTTCCGGCGGGCGGCTCTGCCTGTTCCGGCGTGTCTGCTTTTTCAGAAACAGGGCTTTCCGGCTCCTGCGGCTTTTCCTGTGCTTCGGGTTCTCCCGGCTCCTGCGGTTCGGCGGTCTGTGCGGTTTCCTGCTCCGGCGCGGCGTAAGGCTCGTACCCGTTGGCGGCGTATTCTTCAACCGTCATTCCCGCGTCTGCCGCTTCCTGTGCGATTTCCTCCTTGACGTGTTCCTTGTAGGCTTCCAGCTCCACGTCAAAATCCCTAAGCTGGGGGACGGGCGGCAAGTTATATTCGCCTTGATTGACAAGCCCCCGGCACTCGGCAACATAGGCTTGTATGGCGGTATGGTAGGCGGTTTCCGTAGGTGTCAGATCGTCCCCAGCTTGCAGGGCTTCCCCGGCGATACGTTCCATTTCGGATAAATTACAATGCAGTTTCAGATAGGGGATAAACTCATTCAGCAGCATTGCTCGGTGTTCCTTGTCGGCTTCCAGTGCTTCCCTGCCCTCGTTGCGCAAAAGGTAATTTTCCCATTCTTTATCGTTCAGATAATAGGTATGGTACTGTTCGATATGCTCCACAAGGGAACCGTCCCCGTCGCCCAAGTCCTGTCGCCCCTCGTAGTGGTCGGCTGTCCCGTTCATCACATAATCAATACGGAAAGCGGTCTTGTCGTAACCGGGGCTTGCAAGGTTCGCTTCGTCCAATTCTGCGATAAGGGTATTTGCACGGGACAGGGGGATTGTTTCGCCCTCCCGTAGCTGGCTGCTCTCGCTCCAAAGGATTGTGACGGTCGGCTCTGCGGCAAGGTCGGGTGTCGGCTCTTTTTCCGCTTCCTGTGCTTTTGCGGCTTCCCGTTCTTTTTGCAGCTCCGCAAAGTGTCCGTCAATGCTGTTGATGATCTCGGCGGCGGTGGCGCGGATTGTTTCAAGGGAACTTTTCAGCTCCGCAAGCTCCCGCCCGCTGCTCCACCCGGCGACGTACCCAAAGGAATAGTCGGACGTGTCAAGCCCGTAGTGCTGGCATACCGTATAAGCGACACTTTCCGCCTGAACCTCACGGGTGCGTCGGTCGGGTCTGTCCGGCTGTTCCTCCTGCGGGGCGTTTAAGTCAATGTCGTGCAGCTTCGCATGGGCGATCTCATGGATAGCGGTCTTTAGGTTCTGAAGCTCGCTCATTCCCTCGTCTATGGCAATGCGTTTTTCCTCCAAGTGGTAGTAGCCGTGTGCTGTCCCCTCGATCTTCTCAAAGCCCATAGGCACGGGAGAGGTCTTTTCCAGTGCGGCGAAAAAATCCTCGTATTTTTCCACGTCCCCGGTCAGCTCGTTTGCGGAAAGGCTGGGAAGCTCCCGCCCCTCGGTCTGCGACACGTCAAAAACGGCGACGACTTTATAGGCGGGGATTTGGATTTCCTTTGTTTCCGTGACGGGCTTCCCGTCTTTGCCGATCACCGTCTTTCCCGTCTGCGGGTCTTTCTTCTCTACCTCCTGCCGGATTTTATACGGCGACGGGGCAAGTATGCGTATGCCTTTTTCCCCGCGCATTACGTTCCGTCCAAAGTTATTTTTCCATGCGTTAAATCCGGCGATAAGGGAAGCGTCGGGCTTCTGCATGGCGATCAGCAGCGTATTGTTGAAGCTGTAATTATGGAACTTTGACATGACTTGCAGATATTCCTTGTAGCGTTCGCTGTCAAACAATTCCGTGATACCCTGCTCCAAGCGGTCTGTGATCTCTTTCAGCTTTTCAGCGGGCTTGTCGGCGGTGAGAATGATCGGGTTGACCGGGCGCGGCGGTGGCGGGGAACCTGTCGGCGTTCCCGGCTGGGGTTCCTCCTGCTCCGGCGCGGCTTCGTCCTTTTCCAGCTTATCCGGGGCGGGACGTTCCGGCTCCGGGAAACTCATTACCTTGTATTCCTTTGGTATGTCGCTTTCGCGCCCGTTGTACCACTGTGAAAAAGTGTTGCCGTTGTTGTAGATATAGCCCTGCTCGGTAAACTGTCCCCGGTCTTTCTTTACAGCGTCCCGCCCGTATTCCTCGTACTTGAAATACTTCTTTGCTTCTTCGGGCAGCTCCAATTCGTCCAGCTCGTCAATGAGGTAATAGCCATAGTCGGCTTCGGTTCGGACAGTGGGGTATATCCAGTAACAGTCAAGGTTTTGCGCAAGGTTGATAAGGTCTTTCATGCTCCCGGCGTGTTCCCCCAGCGTTACCGCCGCCGTGAATTTATCCCGGTCGCCGTCGCCCTGCATTTCCAAGAGCTTCCCCAAATAATTCAGCTCGTCAATGGTGCTGCCCTGTACCACGGAAAGCGGCACGTCAAAAGGGTAGGCTTCTGTATTGGAAAAGCCATTGATGAAAAAATCCTGCGGGTTATCCGCTGTAATGCCGACGCTTTTCATAGCCGCGTGAAGCTGTGACCTGGTAGTCGGCATGGAAAGCCATTCGCCGCCCGGCTGCCCGGTTTCAAAGCGGTTGCGGCTGTCAATTAAAACTGAAAATGTTTCGCTCATTCGTTTTCTCCTTTCTTTTACGGCAGCGTTACGGAAGCTGCCCTTTTTATTGTTTCCCGGTATGCTGCGCTGCACCCGCGCTTTCTGCCAAGATTTTTATTTTTTCAAGAGGGTTTGGGACACTTCCCAACAAGCAAAATCCCCGTCCGGCGCGTCAGCGTCGAAAGGGGATTTACGGAAAAGGGTACTCTTTTCCTATGCTTGCTGTGAAAGTTTTTTATTTCTTCTGTACTTCAATGCGGTAGTTGACGTATTTTCCGCCCGTGTCGGCTAAAAGCACCGTCCCGTCGTAGGTCTTGCCCGTTTTGGGGGAATACAAGCCCTTGACTTTTGCCCTGCCGGATTTTAGGAGCGCGGCGGCGATCTTCGGGGTAAAGGCGGTTTTGCGTTCCTCGAAAAATCGGTCGTTCTTCCACATCACAAAGCCGCAGCCCCGGTCAGAGCAGTAATAGTTTTTCTTTCCCTCATAGACGGGTGCGCCGCAGCGGGGGCATTTGCCGACAGAGGGCTTTTCCTCTTTGAACAGGTCTTTTTTCCCGTCGGAAAGGAAAGGATAGGTTTTCACCATCTCCCGTGCCATAGCTTCAATGCCCTGCATGAAGCTGTCCGGGTCGGATTTCCCCTTTGCAATCTGCGTCAGGGCGTTTTCCCATTCAGCGGTCAGCATGGGAGAGGTCAGCATATCCGGCAGGACGCATACAAGGTTGTTGCCGTTCTTCGTGGGGATAAGCTGCTTGCCCTTTCTTTCCACAAAGCCGCATTTCACCAGCTTTTCAATGACGGCGGCGCGGGTGGCGGGTGTCCCCAGCCCCCGGCGTTCTGCGTCCGGGTCGGTGTCCTCGTTCCCGGCGCGTTCCATAGCCGAAAGCAGGCTTGCTTCCGTGTGCTGCTTCGGGGGCGTCGTGTCGTGTGCCGTCACCCTCGCGGCGGGGTGTTCAAATGCCTGCCCCTCGGAAAACTCCGGCAGCGCGGCAGCGTCCCCGCCGTCCTCGTCGGGCTTGCCCTTTAACGTCGCCCGGTACAGGGCTTCAAGGTCTTTCCACCCGCCGCAAAGCACGGTCTTTCCCGTGGCGGTAAACTGTGTTCCCGCACATTCAAAAACTGCCTTGACCGCTTCGTAGACGTGCGGCTCGGCGGCAGCGGACAGGAGCCGTGCCCCGGCAAGGGTGAGGATATTTTTCTCTGTTTCCGGCAGCGTGGACAGGTCGGTTTTTGCAAGCTCCATTGTGGGGATAATGGCGTGGTGGTCTGATACCTGCCCGCTGTCCAGCGTCCGGGAAACGTCCGGCGTAAACTTTACGCCCTGCATAAAGGGCAGCTTTCCCATGAGCAGCGCGGCGATCTTCTCCGCCGTGCCGCCCATGTCGTCGGTAAGGAAGCTGCTGTCTGTCCTCGGATAAGTAAGGAGCCGCTTTTCATACAGGGCTTGCGCAAGGTCAAGGGTCTGCTTCGCCGTGTAGCCGTAAATGCGGTTGGCTTCCCGCTGTAAGGAAGTGAGGTCAAAGAGCTTCGGCGGCGCAGCCGTTTTCTTTTCCTTTGTCACGGAAAGGCAGACGGCAGCCGACGTTTCGCAGGCGGCTTTCAGTGCGTCCGCTTCGCCGCTGTCGGAGATCCTTTCGCTTGCCGCTTCCGCGCCGGAGAGGGCAAGCCGCACATGGTAGTATTTTTCTTTCTTGAAATTCGTGATCGCCGCGTCCCGGTCGGCCAGCATTTTTAGGGTCGGCGTCTGTACCCGCCCCACGTTCAGCGTCTTTCCGTACAGGCAGGAGAAAAGGCGGGTCGCGTTGATACCGATAATCCAGTCCGCTTTTGCCCGGCAGAGGGCAGAGGAATAAAGGGCGTCGTAGCCTTTCCCGTCTTTAAGGTCGTCAAAGCCCGCCTTAATTGCGCTTGTTTCCATAGAGGACAGCCAAAGGCGGCGCATGGGCTTTTCGCAGCCCGCCACATGGTAGACAAAGCGGAAGATCAGCTCGCCCTCGCGCCCGGCGTCGCAGGCGTTCACCACCTCGGAAACGTCGGCGCGGTGCATGAGCTGTTTTAGGGTTTCAAACTGCTTTTTCTTGTCCTCCGAAACGGCGTACTGCCATTCCTGCGGCAGAATGGGTAAGCTCTCATAGCTCCATTTTTTGTACTGTTCCCCATAGGCGGCGGCTTCCGCAAGCTCCACCAAATGCCCGATACACCATGAGATGATATAGCCGTCGTCCTCAAAGTACCCGTCTTTCTTCCCCTTGATGCCAAGGGCGGCGGCATAGGCCGCCGCCACACTGGGCTTTTCTGCTATGACTAATCTCATTCGTCCCCGTCCTCCTGTTCTTCTCCGGCGTCGTCCGCTTCCGGCTCGTCCTCGTCGTAATCGTCAAAGTCAAAGTCCTCCGGGTCAGTGCTGCCCTTAACGTCCTTTTTCGGTTTCATAAACTTAAAGTAGCAGGCCGCGCCACCGCCGCTAAGCAGGGCGACGACAAGGAAGATCAGAAGCCCGCCCATGTTGTTTTTCTCCTGTGGCTGTTCCTGCGGCTCGTCCGGCTCCGGCTCGGCTTCCTTTCCAAGACAGCTATTTAAGTTCGTGCTGCACACGGTACAGGCGATGTTGACTTTCCCGGCTTCGCATTTCTCGGTACAGGTGCATACCGGGGGCGGCGTGCTTTCCGCGCCGCTTTCGTCCTCCATGAGCGCCATTAAGTCGGCCTCGTCCACTTGATTGAGGAAATGGACGGTGTTCTCGCCCTCGTCGTCCCGGTCAATGAGGATATAGAAGTAGTTGCCGTTTTTGGTGGTAACGGTGATAAGCTGCTTGTTGCCGCCGAAATCGTCCACAAGGGTTGCATTGCCGTCCGGGGTAAGGGGCGGCTGCTTTTCCGTGGGCTGCTCATAGACAACGCCGCTGTCGTCGGTGTCGTCCTGTCCCTCCGGCGTCTGCGCAAAGGCGGTCGTGGAAAAGCACCCAAGGCAGAGGACGGCGGCAAGCAAGGCGGTGAAAATGCGGAAATGCCTTTTATTCTTCATCTGCGGTGTCCTCCTGTCCCTCATAGTCTGCGGCTTCCCCGGCAGGGGCGGCCATGCCCGGAATACCGCCGCCGGATAAAAGCGCGGTAAGCTCCTGCGGGGTAAGGCGCATAGAGCGCACAAGCTGGACGATCTGCAAATTTTCCGCTTCGGTTTTCTGCGCTTCCAGCCCTCTTAACTTGTTCTGGTACTCGGTGATCTTCTCGCGGGTCTTTTCGATCTCGCGGTCAATACGGTCAATCTTGTTTGCCATAAAATAATTTCTCCTTTCTTCGCTCAAAAAATCAGTTCCAGTTCATCAGCCCGTAGCCTTTGATACAGGAATAGTTAAGGTCATAGCTCTTGATCTTGCAGGCGTCGCCGGAATTGCCCTCGACGGTATAGACCCGGCTGCCGTCCGTGCCGATCACAAGCCCTACATGGTCTGCGCTGCCGTCGCCGTCCCAATCGAAAAAGATTGCGTCGCCGGGGGCGATATTCTCATAGCCCCTCGCGCCCCATTGCCCGCGTGAAGTGAACCACGGGACGCCCTGCGACTGGCAGGCGGCAAAGCACGGCTCCGACAAGCCCATCTGGTTATAGCACCATGAAACAAAGCAGGCGCACCAAGCAACGCGGCTGTTGAAACCGTACCAGCTCCAATAGGGACGCCCGCCCACGTTCCCGGCCTGCCGCTTCGCAATCTCCACGATCTCAGTATTGCCGGGGCGGGTGCCGTTCACGAAATGGACGCCGCTCAAATCCTCCGACGCGGAAGTGTCTGGGGAGCCGCCGCCGAAAATAAGGGGCTTGTTGCCGCTCGTTTCAAGATAAGCGCGGTACATTTCAAGCTGTTCCGCGTTCAGAAGCCCCGGCACAAAGCTGCCGATCTCGGTATTCGTCAGCTCCACGTTGAGGATATAATACTCGTAGGGGACTTCAACCTCGTACTCGTATTCCTCGGTAATGGTTTCCCCGGTTTCCGGGTCGGTGCTGGTGGTTGTCCCCGTCCGCGTTTCCGTGCGGTAGCGTATCTCCACTTCCTCGGTCAGTGTCAAGGCGTACTGCATATCAAAAATGCGGTTTAATTCTGCCTGTGCGCTCTGCGGGGTGTAGCTCTGCAAAAGGGCGGTGAGGTAGGAAGCCAGCTCATGCGGGTTATGCCCGATATTGTCAAGGTCATAGCGGTACTCGTCGTAACCGGGATAGTCCCGCTCGATATTGTCAATCCGCTGTTGCAACTCCGTTTCCTTTGCCGCGTAGTTGTTTTCCGTGGCGACTAAATCCGCGTCCTCCGACGTGTAGGAAGTCCCGACGACGCCGTTCATCAGCCCGGAGAGCATGGAGCCGCAAGAGGACAGCCCCGCCGATACCATGATAAAAAGGAGCAGCGCGGCAGCGGCGATACAGACGCCCGCCGGGTGCCTTGCCACAAATGCCGCCGCGTTCTTCGTTTCCTCTGCGGTTTTCTTCGCCGCTTTCCCGGCGTTTGCCGCTGCGTTCCTTGCGGCTTTCGCGCTTCCGGCTTTCGCTGCCTTTGCGTACTGCCGCTTGATCTGCTGTTTCTGAAGAAAACGGGATAAGGGATTGGAAGCTGCCTGCGGGTTGTCGTGGAGCAGCTTTTGGTACTGGAAATCCACGTTTGCCTTAAAAGCCGCTTTCTCTGCCTTTGCCGCTGCCCGGTAGGGTTTCAGCTTGTGGCTGCGGTAGCCCTGCTTGATTTTCCTCACGCCTGCCTTTGCGCCGCGCTCGGCCAATTCCTCGGTCTTGTGTGCGCCCTCCACGCCGGAGTTGTCCTTTTCCACGGAATGAACCTTGTTATGGACGAATAAGCCCGCTTCCTGCATGGGGCGGGTCAGCGGGCTGCCGTGCTGCTTCCCGCCGTACATGGGCTTTTCCCGTTCCTCAAAGTGCAGGCGGGTCTTGCCCTTGCCTGTGGCTTCGTCAAAGGTGCGCTCTTTTACAAGTTTCTTTTCCTTTGGGATTGCCGCCTTTGCCGCGTCCAGACGGTCAGCCGCCCGGTTGGATTTTTCGATATACGGGGCAAGCTCCGGGTCAGCTAATTCTTCCTCGGTGAATTTCAGCCGGGAAGATGTTTCTTTTGCCGTGGCTTCCCGCTGCGCCCGCCGCACCGCCTTTTTGGAAGCGGCGCGGGTGTGGGCGGCGTCGATATGTTCCATGACGCGCTCCGTGGTGGCGGTGTCCTGCCTGTGGGGGATTGCCTGCGCTATGGTCGGCGGGGGCGTCCCGGAAGATACGGGGCTGCCCGGCGTAACCTCCTGCGGGGCGGGTGCCTGCGCCTGCTCCTGTACGGGCTGCTCCGGCTGCGGTGCCGCCGCTTCGGTCTTTGCAGGGTCGGCGTCCCTAATCCTGTTCCCGATACGCCGTTTCTTCCCGGCAGGGGCGTCCGGCTCTGCCCGGCCTGCGGGTCTTGAAAAATCCGCGTCCCGCGCCCGGCTGCTTATGCGCTGCTCGGTTTCCTGTGTTTCGTTTACCTCAACCAGCCCGTCGCGGGTCATTTTCTGCGTGATCTTGTCACGGGGTTTGTACTGCTTTATGTCGTGTCACCTCCAATCCGCGCCCGTGCAAGGGCGCAATACTCGGCGTTGATCTCAATGCCGATATAGTGCCTGTCAAGCTCCTTTGCCGCAAGCCCGGTTGTCCCGCTTCCGAAAAACGGGTCTATGACGGTGCCCCCTTTCGGACAGCCCGCCAAGATACAGGTCTTTGCCAGCTTCGGGGGATAGGCGGCGAAATGCCCGCCCTTGTAAGGCACGGTGTTGATAAGCCAGACGTCCCGCCTGTTGCGCATGGTGGGGATAAGCGCGGCGTCGTAGTAGCCGCCCGCCCGCGCCCGGTTTAGCCCCTGTATCTTGCCCTGTCCCGGTATCTCTGCCGCGTACTTGCTCCCCGCGCTGCGCCCGGTCTGGTACCGGGACGCCGTTTTCGGGGCTAACGGCTCGGCAATGGCGGCAGCGTCGTAATAGTATTTCTTTGACTTCGTAAGCAGGAAAATGTGTTCATAGCTGCGGCTCGGCCTGTCTTTGCAGCTCTCCGGCATGGGGTTTTCTTTCTGCCAGATGATGTCGCTGCGCAGATACCACCCGTCCCGCCGCAGGGCAAACGCCAAAAGCCACGGAATACCGATTAAGTCTTTCTGCTTGCAGCCTGCCGCCAGCCGTGCGATAGATACGCCTTGGCCGTTCCTGCCCTTTGGATATTTGGGGTCGGTGCTGCTTCCCTTGTTCCCCGTCCCGCAGTAGGTGTCCGCGATATTCAGCCAGAGGGTGCCGTCAGAGCGCAGTACCCGGTACAGCTCGCGGAATACGCCCGCAAGCCGTTCTATGTACTGTTCCGGCGTGTCCTCCCGCCCGATCTGCGCGTCCAGCCCGTAATCCCGCAGGGCATAGTAGGGCGGCGACGTGACGCAGCAGTTGACGCTATCGCCCGGCAGCTCCCGCAGGGCAAGAAGCGCGTCCCGGTTGATGATGGTGTCCGTAATCATGCTTCGCCCACTTCCTCCGGCTTCGTCGTCATTACGCGGTAAAGCTCGGTGTCTTTCGGGAAGCGGTCTACAAAGGGCAGTATCACGTTGCCGTAGAACAAAAGCCCCTCGCCCGCTTCGGAATGGGTGACGTAGCTCATTTGCTGCGGGGAAATGTTGAGCTGCTTTGCAAGGATAGCCCGGTCGCCCGCCGCCTGGTTGAGCATGAGGACAAAATCGCTGTTTTCAAAGATGTTTTCCACCTCCCGGCTCGCAAGCAGGTCTTTCACGTTCTGGGTGATCGCCGTTGGTATGCCGCCCCATTTCCGAAAACGCTTCCAGATTTCCACGGAATAGGCGGCGGTCTGTTCCTCCCGCAAAAGCAGGTGAAATTCGTCCATGTAGTAGCGCGTGGACTTCTTTTCCGCACGGTTGACCGTCACCCGGTTCCATACCTGGTCTTGCACAATGAGCATACCCAGCTTTTTAAGCTGCTTCCCAAGCTGCTTGATGTCAAAGCAGACAAGGCGATTATTCAGCTCCACGTTGGTACGGTGGTTAAAGACGTTTAAGCTCCCGGAAACGTACAGCTCCAGCGCCGCCGCAATACGCGCCGCTTCCGGCTCCGGCTGCTTTAGCAGCTCGTCGTAGAGGTCGCCCAAGATCGGCATTTTCTCCGGGGCGGGGTCGGCAAGGAATGGGCGGTAGACGTTGCGCACGGCGCGGTCAATGACCGTCTTTTCCACGGGCTGCAAGCCCTCCTTGCCGCCGATCACCAGCTCGCAGAGGGAAAGGATAAAGTCGCTTTTCAAGGCAAGCGGGTTGTCGTCCTCGGAGTAGTTGAGGTTGATGTCCATAGGGTTGACGTACTGCGCCGTGGTCGGGGACAGGCGTATCACCTGCCCGTTAAGCCGCTGCACAAGCGGGTAATACTCGGCTTCCGGGTCGCAGATGATGATGTCGTCGTCGGTAATGAGGAAAGCGTTTGCCATTTCCCGTTTTGCCGCAAAGGACTTGCCGCTGCCCGGCGTCCCCAAGATCAGCCCGTTCGGGTTTTTCAGCTTCTTGCGGTCGCAGAGTATCATGTTGTTGGAAAGGGCGTTTAAGCCGTAGTACAGGCTCGCGCCCGTCTGAAATAGCTCCTGCGTGATAAACGGGATAAAGATCGCGGTGCTCGAAGTGGTAAGCCCCCGCTGTATGGGGATAAGGTTTTCCCCCAGCGGGACAGAGGACATAAAGCCCGGCTCCTGCATATAGTCAAGGCGGGTAAGGCGGCAGTTGTATTTCTGCGCAATGCCCGCCGCCGCGAAAATGTCATTTTCCAGCTTCCGGCGCGTGTCCGCCATGTTCACCACAAGGAACGTCAAGAGGAACATTCGCTCATTCCTGCTCTGTAAATCCTGCAAGAGGTTTTTCGCTTCGCTGCCAAAGGTGGCAAGGTCGGACGGTATGATGTCCATGTCGTAGCCGCTTCGGACAGCTTTCTTTTGTTCCTCGATCTTCATTTTGTCAAGGTCGGTGATCTTGCGCTTGATGGTCTTGATCGCTTCGGTCTGGTCGATACTCTTGATATGCAGGTTGACAATGATACCCGTTTCAAGGTCTAAAATGTCCGCAAGCATACGGTCGTTCAGCTCCGGCGCAAGGATTTCAAGGAACGATACCGAACCCAGCTTTTTCCCCATACGGAAGTAACGCCCCTCCCCGAAACGGAAAGAGGACGGCGCGATAAAGTCCTTTGTGGTAAGTCCGGACGGGGCAAGCCACGAAAAGTCAAAGGAGAACGGCTCCCCCCCCCCGCCCGCCGCGCCCGCCGCGCGGCGGTGGCAAGCGGAAAA
>OBXQ01000247.1_pt1 | contig 38768 bp, 37 predicted proteins | sample 1476641 | NCBI WGS metagenome assembly OBXQ01 (sample SAMEA2580174, study PRJEB22360) | human gut metagenome | biome: human gut; feature: human-associated habitat; material: faeces | place: Denmark | collected 2008/2010
AATTCTACATAATTAAACAAAAAGCCTTAAATCCATATAGAATAACAAACGATATCTAATTATTTTTTCTCATTAGATATTACTTTAATAAGTCCAAAAACTCCAACTCCAACTACGATACATATAAAAACTATCTCAGCGATATCAAGAGCTGTCATTTTTTGCTCACGTTAGTTTTATCGTTAGTTGGTTTTTCTTCTGTTTTAGCTGCGTTCTTATCGCTAACGTTAGCTCTGAATTTTGGGTTTTCATTTCGCTGTTTTAGCTGGCCACAAGCAGCACTTATATCAAGCCCTTTGCTCTGTCTGATCGTACAAGTGACGCCATGATTCCTTAGATATTCTTGAAATTTTAGCATACTAGTAAGCTCAGGCCGTCCAAACTCACTACCTTCATGCGGGTTAAAATAGATCAAATTTACCTTTGCCTTGATACCATGTAGCAGTTTAACCAGCTTTTTTGCGTCACTAACGCTGTCGTTTAAGTCTTTGATAACAAGGTATTCAAACATCACACGCTTTCGCATATCGATAGGAAATCCCCTAACAGCGTCCATAACGGCTTCGATATTATACGCCTTATTTATCGGCATCAGGCGGCTTCTAAGCTCGTTAGTAACAGCATGTAGCGATATGGCCAGCAAGACCCCAAGATCCATCTCGCCAAGCTTTTTTATCTGACTGCCAAGGCCGCTAGTTGAAACGGTTTGACGGCGTGGCGATATGGCTAGACCCTCATTTAGAGCTAAAATTTTGATCGCTTTACTAACGTTAACAAGGTTGTCAAGTGGCTCACCCATACCCATATAAACGACATTTATGCGCCTCTCGTATGGTATGTTATTCTCTCTTTTTATCCACAAAATTTGTCCTACGATCTCGCCAGCAGTCAAATTTCTAACAAGCCCACCCTTTGCTGTTAGGCAAAAAGCACAGCCCATTTTGCAGCCAACCTGCGAACTAACACAAACAGTATAGCGAGCATGGCGACTAATCTTACCATCTTCGTCGCTAATCTCCTCTTTCATTGGTAACAAAACGCTTTCTATTTTCAGCCCATCTTTTAGCTCAAAAAGATACTTGATCGAGCCATCACTACTTTGCTCAAATTTCACACATTTTAAAGGATCAAGATAAAATTTCTCAGCCAGATCCTGACGCATATCCTTTGGCAAATTTAGCATTTGGCTAAATTCTGTTGCATTTTTTTTATATACCCACTCATAAATTTGCGTCGCTCTGAACGAGGGAGAGACTAGCTCTTTTAACTCTTCGATGCTAAGATCAAGCAAATTTTTCACACATTTTCCTTTATATATTTTATTAGTAGCTCTTTGGCCGCAGAGTGATTTTTTATAAAATCAGCATGCGCATTTTCATCACAAAAATTTGTCGCTACAAAAATTCCGTAAGCTGGAATTTTAAAAATTTGAGCCACTTTTAGAACAGAAAAAAACTCCATATTTTCTAAAAAATATCCCTTTTCAAACATCTTATGAGCCAAATTTTTATCTGTCGTTATGAAATTTGATGAATTTGTTTTGATAGTTCCACGTGAAACGATAGAAGAAATTTCACACTCGATAGGCGAATAAGATCTATTTTCTATGCTAGAAATTTCAACATTCGCCCCAACTGAGCTTTCATAAATTTGTAAAATTTCACCATCTTTATATAGACCTGCCGAGCCAACAAAAACTATCTTTTCTGGCATTTGATATAAATTTCGCTCAGGATTTTTTGACAAATTTTGGCTTAGATTTTGCAGCTCTGGATTTGATGAGTTTGCAAATTTAGCCTCGATCTTTGCGAGGTAGCGCGGGTCAATATTTTTTAAATTTATGCTTTTTTCATCTGCTCCCACGCACGATCTTTTTTGCAAGAACTTTGTCAAATTTATCGCCATATCGACTAGTCCCACCCCCATCGGCAAGGCAAAGTCAAAAATTTCGTTTTTCCCAGCTGAGATAACTAACATCAAAGCCTAACCTCAACACCATTTGCTTTGAGATACTCTTTTAGCTTTTTTATCTCGATCTCTCCAAAGTGAAATATCGAAGCCGCCAAACACGCATCAGCCCCAGCTTCAAAAGCCTCTTTAAAATGCTTCATCTTGCCAGCGCCACCACTTGCGATAGTCGGTATAGAAAGCGCACTAAAGATCCTTGTCAGCTCCAGACTAAAGCCCTGCTTGACACCGTCGTTGTCCATAGACGTTAGCAATATCTCCCCCGCTCCGCGCGACTCGACCTCTTTTGCCCAAGCAAAGGCATCTTTTTTGGTATCGATCCTGCCGCCATTTATAAAAACACTATAACCATTTTCGATCTTTTTAGCGTCGATCGCTACGACGACACACTGTGAGCCAAATTTCTTAGCCGCTTCGTCGATCAAATTTGGATCTTTTATCGCTGATGAGTTTAGGCTAACCTTGTCGCAACCCGCATTTAAAAGGCGCGATATATCATCTATCGTGCGTATGCCACCGCCAACGGTTAGGGGTATAAAAAGCTTGCTTGCGACCTTTTTTACCACATCAACTATCGTATCACGACCAAGGTGAGAGGCTGTGATATCCAAAAAGCAAAGCTCATCAGCACCCTCGTCGTTATATCTTTTAGCTATCTCGACTGGGTCTCCAGCATCGACAAGTCCAACAAAATTTACACCTTTTACGACCCTGCCGTCTTTTACGTCGAGGCATGGGATTATGCGTTTTGCAAAATGATTCAAATTTATCCTTTGTCTATCTTTCTAGCTGCCACCTCAAAATATGGCAAACTAGCCCAATTTTCTCGGTTTCCAACTATATAAATAACCTCTTTTGCCCTTGTTAGCGCCACGTTTAGCAGATTTGGCTTGCTAGCAGCCCATGCTCTAGCGCCCTTTGTAGCCCCACCTAACACAAAGACGATAATGTCAGCCTCTTTGCCCTGCATAGTGTGGATAGTGCCTGCACCTTTTAAATTTCTACAAACATCTTTAAATGGCGTTATTATCCTGATGTTATTTTTCTCATCAGCTAGCTCACCTGCTAAGAGCTCTTTAACCACCTCGCCCTCGGCTTTGTTGTAGTTGCCTATCCACTCCTCACTTCTAACGTCTATCCACTTTGTTTGCACGTTAGTGTTTGCAAATTTACTAGCTGCACTTCTGCCAAGTATCATCATATCGTCATAAGTTGTCTCGTTTGAAATTTCAAACATAGGGTTAGCGCACCTTCTATGCACGATCAGTGGCGAGCCGACCCAGATACTCTCGCCACTACCTTTTATATATGTGCCGATATTCTGCGCTTTGTCGGCTCTTAGTTGCACAGAGGACTTAAGCAAGTTAAACTCCTCTTTTGCCTCGCAGTAGCTAAGGATCGCGTTATTTAAACTAACTGGCAGTGTTACGACTGGTTCAAGCTGAAGCGGGTCGCCAACCACCACGGCCATCTTTGAGCGAAGCAAGGCGCCTAACGCGTTAGTTAAATTTGCCTGCCCTGCTTCGTCTATCAAAAGCATTCCTATATCGCCATTTAAAAGGTCTTTAAAGGTATTATTAAACGAGGCAAAAGTCGAGCTAACAATAGGCGTTAGCAAGAAGAGCCCCTTGATGATCTCACGTCTATGCTTTGCCTCTAAGCCGTTTTTCTCAGCCATCTTTTCATCGTTAAAGATAACGCTAATGGCACGTAAATTTGTCCTAACAGCCTCTTTGCAAGCAAAAATGGCAGCTTTGTGCAAATTTAACGCCTCTTTAAAAAGCTCTATCCTAGCCTTAAAAAGCTTTGTCTTGTGAAATTTCTCATCTATGCCGCGCTCCATCATAAATGGCATACTCTTTTGCATCTCTTCGTTGCTCTCGCTAAAGCTGCCGTTTAGAAAGGTATCTAGCTCCTCGCTCCTGCCAAGTATCTTTTGGCGTCTAGCAAAGTCGCTTTGTAGCCTTTTGTAAAGATTTATCTTAGTATTTAGCTCTGCAGCCCTACTTTCAAGCCCTGCTATCTCGCTTTTTAGCTCATTTAGCCTTGCTTCATTTTTCTCTTTGCTCTCACCATTTTGCTTGCTAGCTTTTAAATTTTGCTCAGCTATCTGGCGGTTTATCTCGCCAACCTTTAATGCCTCGTCATTATACTTTTCAAAGGCCTCTGTCTTAAAAATCTGCTGAAAGAGAAAAAATGGCGGCCTTTCTGGTGTGCTTAAATACTCCTGTAACGCTTCATTTTGACTAACAACTCTTGTTAGCTCGCTAAATTCAGCCTTTTTATCTTCAAGCTCGTCACTAACGCTAGCAAATTCGCTCTCAAGAGGAGATAAAAGCTCCTCTATCTGCTTGGCTGAGTTATAGCTCTCTAGCCTTCTATCGACGTCAGCTAGCTCTGTTTTAAGGCTCTTTAGCTCCTCTTCTTTGATCCTGATCTCGCTAAAAAGTAAATTTACCTCGTGAAGTGCAAGGTTAAATTTCTCCTTCGCCACGTCAAAATCATGAGCCCCTTCGCCCACTGCCAGATATTTGCCAAGCCCCATCAAAAAGCCATCTTGCTCCAAAAACTCGCCATACTCTTTTGTGATCTCGTCATACTGGCTGTGAGTAGCCTCGATCTTTACGCCATTAATTGCGTTAAAAACAAAATTTGACTTGTTTTGCTTTGAGCCAAGCGCCACGCAAAAAAGCCCCCATGCTGGCTTTGAGATAAAGGACTTCTCGCCAAATTCACTCTTTTCATCAGCAGAGAGCAGCCTTGTGGCTATAAATTTAAAATAATCAATCTCGCCCGCATAATCCCCTATGCTCTTTAACTGGCTTAGCTCCTTACTCAAAATTTCAACTGCGCCGTTATTGCAAGAGCTAACGACCATTTCATAGCCTTGAAGCTCGTCATTTAGCCTAAAATAAAGCGCCTTTTCGTCGCTGTCATAAACTGGCTCAAAGATATCGTGCCTGCTCATTTGCGCGAGCTTCATCGCCCTAAGCGTGACAACCTCAGCCATCACGTCCTTTAAAAGTGTCGTTTTACCCGTGCCTGGAGCGCCATTTACGCTATAAATCCCGCCGTTACCTTCTTTAAATTTCTCTATGATGTTATTTAGCGCCATTTGCTGTGAGAAATTTAAGGCAAAATCACTCGCAAAAGCCGATCTTGGGTAGCGCTCAGCCTTAAAAAAGTCCCTAACCGCCCTTTGATTTAGCTCATCTCTAACGTCAATCCTCTCAAATTTATTCTCACTGCCCTCGTCTAAAAACTGATCCGTCAGCGCGTGCGTCCTGCCTGACTCGTAAAATTTGATAAGTAAATTTATATCATCTATAAAAAAACTATTTAAAAGGACGTCGTTCTCTTTAAAATTTGGATCAGCGATCCTTACTTCAAGCCTGATCACGTCTTTACAAAATGGCGTCTTTAGCGAGTTTTTTAGCTCCTCATGGACTGCTTTTACATAGTCGCTAAGTCTCATTTTCTCTTTGTGGATAGAAATTTTATCCTTGATGTGTTCACACTCTTTGTTAAAGTCGTTTTGGCTGATCTCTTTTAGGTGGTTTAGGCGCACCATCGCCCAAGGAGCTGTTGGGATGAAAAGCTCATTTGTTGAGTTTGGCGTGAAAAATGGACTTAGCTCATCGTCTAAATTTGCATCTTTTAGAGCAAAACTTTGCTCATTTTTGCAAAAGAGTAGATCGCCAGAGAGCTTAAGCTTATAACAAAATGCCTTTTCAAAGCTCGTTTGCTCAGAGCGTAGCTCCTCTAAAATTTGCTCTTTTTGGAATTTCACCTTTGCTAACTTTGATATCGCAAGGGCGAGCAAGTCAGTCTCAAAAATGCCACCATAAATCGAAATTTCTACAACATTTTTTAAAAGCGACCTGTCAAATGCCCTTAAAATTTGCATAAATTTCTCATCAAAATTTGCAATCTCAAGGTCCATTGATTTTTTAAATTTGCTATTTGTCTTTTTTGGCTCGTCTAAGGTTTTTGGCTCTAAATATTGTGATAATAAAAAGTATTTTAAGGTATTTGCCCTACTCAAATTTGCGCCTTATTTTGTTGTTATTTAGTGATTATAGTCCATTTTATATATGATTAAACTAAACTTGTAATCATTGTATAAGTAATTTTTGGCTAATATCGCGGCTATGATAAAGGCAAAAAAGCACTTTGGACAGAATTTTTTACAAGACAAAGCGACACTAGATAAGATCATCCAAGCGATACCCAAGGACGTAGAAAACGTCGTTGAGATTGGGCCTGGCTTAGGTGATTTGACATTTAGACTTTTGCAAATTTATAAGACGACCTCTTTTGAGATAGATTGTGAGCTGTTTCAAATTTTAAAGGTCAAATTTGCAAATGAGATCCAAAATGGACAATTAAAACTTTTTTGTAAAGATGCTTTAGAGCAGTGGCAGCAAGAGGCTGGACTAAGTAGCCAGAACTACTTTTTAGTCGCAAATTTGCCCTATTACGTTGCTACGAAGATGATACTAAATGCGATAGATGACGAAAAATGCCTTGGGCTTATTGTGATGATACAAAAAGAGGTTGCTCTTAAATTTAGTGCAAAGAGCAGGGATAAAGAATTTAGCGCTTTATCGATCCTCGCTTCACTCCAAGGCAGGTGTGAGCTTTTGTTTGACGTGGATGCAAAGCTTTTTAATCCACCTCCAAAGGTCACATCTTCAGTCATCAAACTACAAAAAACAAAAAAGATTTTTGGCAAAGACGGGATTTTCAAAGATGCAAAACAATACGAGGCTTTTAAAGCATTTTTAAGAGCTGCGTTTGCTTCGCCAAGAAAGACGCTTTTGAAAAATTTATCCACAAATTTTGACAAAAAGGCGTTAGAAGAAATTTTTGAAGACCTAAGCTTAGCTCAAAATTTACGTCCACACGAACTAGATGTCGATTCTTATCTAAAAGTATTTGAAAGATTAAAGGAAGATAATGAACGACAAAAACGAAGAGAAAGTTGTAACTAATCAAAGTAAAAACAACAAAAGACGAAGATTTAGACCAAAAAACAAGCCAAAACAAGAGGGCGAAACTACCGAGCAAACCTCACTAGCAAGCAAAAGCGTGATAGATAACTTCTTTGCAGCAGAGCAGGCTGAAGCGCACGCCGAGCCAAAGAGTCAAAATCCTCGCCCAAAAAAGCAAAGAAATAACAAAAATCAAAACAAAACTGGCGAAAACAATAAGCCAAAAGAGCAAAAACAGCAAAAAGAAAAGCCAAAACAAGAGCCAAAAGCTGAAGCTAAAAACGAGACAAAAGAGCAAAAAGAGAAACCAAAAAAGGCTAAAAAACCAAAGAAAAATTTACCCGCAAAGCTAAATGGCAACGAGCAGTGGCAGCAAGACATCGCAAGCGCGATGGAGGCAAACAAAGCCACTCACGAGCTAAGACTTGAGCCACTAAAATATCTAAACTCAAGCGAGCATAAAATTCGCATAACTCCACTTGGTGGCCTTGGCGAGATCGGCGGCAATATGACTGTCTTTGAGACCGAAACTAGCGCTATCATCGTTGATATCGGCATGAGCTTTCCAAGCGAGAGCATGCACGGCGTGGATATCCTCATCCCAGACTTCGACTATGTTCGCAAGATAAAAGATAAGATAAAAGGCGTCATCATCACTCACGCACACGAAGATCACATCGGCGCGGTGCCTTATTTTTACAAAGAGTTTAAATTTCCTATCTACGCCACACCGCTTCCACTAGGCATGATAAATAATAAATTTGAAGAGCACGGACTAAAGCAAGAGCGCTCACTTTTCCGCTCAGTCGAAAAAAGAAAGCCATATCTCATAGGCGACTTTGAAGTCGAGTGGATACATATAACCCACTCTATCATCGACGCCTCAGCACTTGCGATCACGACAAAGGCAGGCACGATCATCCACACAGGTGACTTTAAAATCGATCACACGCCGATAGATGGCTACCCAACAGATCTTGGCAGGCTAGCGTACTATGGCGAGCGCGGCGTGCTTTGTCTATTAAGCGATAGCACAAACAGCTATAAAGAGGGCTTTACAAAGAGCGAAAGCAGCGTTGGCAAGACCTTTGACGCGATATTTTCAAAAGCAAAAGGCCGCGTCATAATGAGTACATTTAGCTCAAACATCCACCGCGTCTATCAAGCGATCGAATGGGGCTTAAAATACAACCGCAAAGTCTGTGTCATCGGCAGATCAATGGAGCGAAATTTATACACCGCGATGGAGCTTGGCTACATCAAGCTCGATAAGAAAATTTTTATCGATGCAAACGAGGTTGGTAAATTTAAAGATGACGAGGTGCTTATCGTCACTACTGGCAGCCAGGGCGAGACTATGAGTGCGCTTTACCGCATGGCGACAGATGAGCACAAATATATAAAGATAAAGCCGACCGATCAGATCATAATCAGCTCAAAAGCGATCCCAGGCAACGAAAACAGCGTCTCAACGGTGCTAAATTTCTTACTAAAATCAGGCGCAAGTGTCGCTTACCAAGACTTTAGCGAGATCCACGTCAGCGGTCACGCAGCGCAAGAAGAGCAAAAGCTGATGCTTCGCCTCATAAAACCAAAATTTTTCTTGCCAGTGCATGGCGAGTACAACCACATCGCAAAGCACAAAGAGACAGCCATTAGCTGTGGTGTGGATGAGAGAAATATCTATCTAATGAGCGACGGCGATCAGATGGAGGTTTGTCAAAAATACCTAAAACGTGTAAAAACGGTAAAAACTGGCAAAGTCTTCATAGATAATCAAATAAATAAACAAATCGCAGATGACGTCGTCATCGACAGACAAAACCTCGCTGAAGCAGGCGTCGTCATGATAATCGCTCAAATTTCACGTCACGGCGCAAAACTCATCAACAAGCCTCGCGTCATCAGCTACGGCCTTGTGGGCGACAAGCAAGACGCTGAGTTTAGAAAAGAGATGGAGGGCGTGCTGGAGCAATATCTAAGCAACGTCAAAGAGGAGCTTTTGAAAGATAGCAGACTACTCGAGTCACAAGTGCGCCAAGTGATCAGAAAGCACATATTTAGAAAGGTCAAAAAGTACCCAACTATCGTGCCGATCATCTATCTAATGTAAGGAAAATTTATGCAAAAAGCCAATCAAATCGCCGCTGAAGTCCTAGAGATAGAAGCAAATGAGCTTTTAAGACATGCTAAAAGCGTAGAGTTAGAAGATGCTGTAAATTTGATATTTAATGCAAAGGGCAAAGTCATAGTAACAGGTGTGGGCAAGAGCGGTCACGTGGGCGCAAAGATCGCTGCTACGCTTGCAAGCACTGGCACGCCAAGCTTTTTCTTACATCCGACAGAGGCCATGCATGGCGACCTTGGCATGATAGAAAAAGACGACATCTTGTTAGCCATTAGTTTTAGTGGTGAGAGCGATGAGCTTATCAAAATTTTGCCTCATGTAAAGCGCTTTGGCGTAAAAATCGTCGCCATGGCAAGAAGCAAGACAAGCTCACTTGGTAAATTTAGCGACGCTTTTATAGATATAAATGTAGAGAAAGAGGCGTGCCCACTAAATGCCGCCCCAACAGCATCAACCACACTAACGTTAGCTCTTGGCGATGCGTTAGCTGTTTGCTTGATGCAAAAGCGAGGATTTAAAAAAGAGGACTTTGCAAATTTTCATCCAGGTGGCAGCCTTGGTAAGAGGCTATTTTTGAAGGTTAAAGACGTGATGAGAAGCGAAAATTTGCCGATAGTCCGCTGGAATGCAAGCCTAAAAAGTGCGATCGATACGATGACACATGGCAAGCTTGGCACGGTTCTCATCGTCGATAAAGATGGTGTGCTAGACGCTCTTTTAAGTGACGGCGATCTTAGGCGCGCGCTTATGAGAGAGGACTTTGACCTAGAAGAACCAGCGATGAAATTTGCAACCATGCATCCAAAAGAGATAAATGACAAAGAGATGTTAGCCGTAGATGCGTTAGCTTTAATAGAAAAGTATAAAATTCAGCTTCTAGCTGTCGTAGAAAATGGTGTGCCTGTGGGCGTTTTACACATCCATGACCTTGCAAATTTAGGACTATAAAATGGAAAAAACAAGACTAAATAAATTTATCTCACACAACACAAACTACTCACGCCGTGAGGCAGATGAGCTGATAAAAGCTGGCAAGGTTAGCATAGCAGGACGTGTGGTTAGTGACCTTGCTACAAGCGTGGATGAAGATGACAAAGTGCGCATAAATGGCCGTTTGATAAAGTTAAAAAAGGAATTTACCGTTATCGTTTATCACAAACAAAAGGGCGAGCTAGTTAGTAAGAAAGATGACCGCGGACGAAAGACGATCTACGATACGTTAGATAAGAAATTTGCCAAATTTGTTAGCGTAGGGCGCCTAGACTACGCAAGCGAGGGGCTACTTTTACTAACTGACGCTCCAGCGATCGCCACAGCACTCATGAATAGCGACTTAGAGCGCGAATACTACCTAAAAGTAAAAGGTGAGGTGACAAAAGAGGTGATAGAGGCGATGACAAATGGCTTTTTCGCCAAGGACGCCACCAAAGGTGCGCACGCAAAAACCACTATAAAATCAATGGAATTTAAGCCATTTCTAGCTTATAAAATCTTTGGCTCAAGCGGTGGCTATACAAAACTAAAGGTCATCATCAACGAGGGTCAAAATAGGGAGCTTCGCCGTTTCTTTGGCTACTTTGACCTTGAAGTGATGGACCTAAAACGTGTTAGCTTTGGACGCGTTAGTCTTGATATGCTAAAGCCTGGCAAATGGCGCTACTTCGAAAATAGCGAATATGAAGACTTAAGAGACTTTTTGAAAGTTAATAACGTTAGATACTAACATCAGGATTGTTTCTGTAACAAAGAGGCAAGCTAAATTTACAAAAATGAAGAAGAGATGAAAAAGATTGTTCTTTTATCCATGATCTTACTAACTACCAGCTTTTGCGAGGATCTTTTCAAACTTGGGCTTGAGGCTTACAACAAAAGCGAGTTTGATAAAGCTGCCCAGCAATGGCAAAAAGCTTGCGACGATAATGTCGCTCGAGCTTGTCATAACTTAGGAGTTTTATACGAGGATGCTAAAGGTGTAAAGCAAGACTACCGCAAAGCAGCCGAGCTATATAAACGATCATGTGATGGCGGATTTGCTGGTAGCTGCCTAAATTTAGGGGCTTTATACATAAAAGATCAAGGTGTAGGACAAGACTATATCAAGGCTATCAATCTATACAAAAAGGCTTGCGACGGCGATGTCGCTCAGGCTTGCCAGAACTTAGGGGCTTTATATGCGCTAGGCAATGGAGTAAATCAGGACTATCGCTTAGCAAAAAGGTATGTTTTTAAAGCTTGCACTCTAGGTTTTCAAGATGGGTGCGACTATCTTAATAAAATGATCGACAGCAATGCCACAGATGACAATGATGAAAAGATTGAGGTCATATTTAAAACTATGAGTAAAACTATCAACCATCTAAAACAAATCGACTAACTTCGTAAATTTATATCTTATTTTCTGAAAGTAGGATATTTATATATGGATTTAGCAGCGTTTCGCCGCGTGCTGCGTAGAGCAAGACCTCTTTAAAGTAGTTGTCGTTTATGCCATATGTGTGAAACTCGTACGCCCCTATGCCGTATCCCATAGGCGTGATATCGACCCTTGAATACCAAGCATTTTGTGCTAGTATGTAGCGGTTTGTATCTCTTGAATAGACGTATAATTTGATCTTATCTTTACTCTTTTGCGCCATATACCAGATGAAAGAATTTGTGATATCATTAAAGAAGTAGATGTCGCCATTTGGCATGATCGCCTGGGCTGTGTCGTTGTTATCAGCGATGAGCGTTCTACTCTCATAACATATATATTTATTTGGCGTGAGCACCTCGATCGGCTCTGATTTGTCGCTATGTGAAACTAAAATTTTATCGTCGCTTATGTCGGCATTATAGGCAAGTACAGCTAAAACTAGAGCTAACAAACACAAAGAAAAAATTTGCTTTATCAAAATAAAAATCCTCTTAACAAATAGTATTTGAGCACGTAAAGCGAGCATATCAGCACGCAAACACTTAGCCAGATCGATGAAAATTTAAGCTTGTGCGAGTAGTTTGTCTTTGTGATGATCTCCACAAGATATGGCATAAGGCCGTAAAAAACGCCCAAAAACAAAGTGCCCCAGATAAGGTAGCCAACGTAAAAATAGTCGCTTCTTAGCATGCAGTATGGGCACTTGTGATTTGGCTGCTCATAAACATAAAGGCCAAAAAAGTAGGTGATAGCGTAGTAGCTAAGCACCAAAAATAGCAAATTTGCCACAAAGCTTGCCATGCTTTGCTTTAAGAAATTTAGCACCAAAATGACAAAAAATAGCACGAAAAAGGCGCTTACTAAGCCAAAATTTGTATAGCCAAAAGGGAGCTTTGGAGCTTGAAAAGTGACCGAGCAGCAAAAGACTGGCACTTTTAGCGGGATGTTATAAAAAAACGAAATTTCTATGCCAAGCTCGAGCAGTATCATCACAAAAAGGCAGATAAAAATGGCATATTTTTTCTTTAGATATGGGAAATTTAGAGCCTGCAAGTCAAGCTTGTTTATAACCAGCCAGATACCAAGCCCAAATATCAGCAAAATTTTAGTGAGCATCAAGATGCCGCCAAATTTATTTGAGCCGATTACGCCAGCTGAGCACATAGCCCCTGGCACGATGTCGGAGAGCTCGTTTAGACAAAGTGCGAAAAATATAAACAAAACGATCTTTGTGCAGACGCTAAAGAGCAAGATCGTATTTACAAGGTAGTTTTGCTTTTCAAGTGAGTATTGAAGTGATGTTAGCGCGTTATAGTCCCACGATCTTACTATCCTAACGACATAAAATAGCGAAATGCCCATCAAAACTAACAGCACAAACTCCGCTAACAAAAAGGCGATAACGGCGTTTGATAAAAATACGCTCATACTATCTCTCCATTTTGCAAGCTAACAACCATATCTGTGGCGCCTAGCTCGTCAAAAATGCTATCGTGAGTGGCGACGATGACGCTTTTTTTAAGCGCCTTAAATGACTCAAGTAGGCCTAAAAATGCACGCGCATTTTGCCTATCTAAATTTGCCGTTGGCTCATCAGCCAAAATGATATCCGCATCCATTGACAAAGCCCTAGCCACCGCACATCTTTGGCGCTCGCCACCGCTTAAATTTGATACATTTTCATCTCTTTTGTGAGAGATATTTGCAAGACTTAGAGCCTTTTTTATCATCTCTTCACGCACGTTTGCCTTGAAATTTGTTAGAGCAAACGGAGCTAACAAATTTTCATAGACGCTTAAGCCATCAATGAGATTAAAATTTTGAAAGACAAGCCCAAGCCTTTTGTGCCTAAACTCGGAGCAAAATGCGTCAGGCAGCTTTGCTATGTTAGTGCCATCTATCAAAATTTCTCCGCTAGTTGGCTTTTGAAGTAGGGCGATGAGCGAGAGTAGGGTGCTTTTACCGCTTCCACTAATGCCTTTTAGTATCACTAACTCGCCGTTATTAACGTCTAAATTTATATTTTTTAGAGCGCAAAACTCGTTTTGTTTGCCTTGGTTATAGACTAGGCTAACGCCTCTTATATTTATCATTTTAGCCCCTCATTTATGTCGCCACACGCCACACGCCACGACGGGATAAGGACAAATGCCAAAAATGGTATGACGCCAAAGACAAAGATCAAAAAGAGCTTATCAAACTCCAAAATAGGTGTGAAATTTGTAAAATTTAAAAGCTCGTCGCCTAAAAATATCCCCTTTAAAAAAGGAGCATTTAAAACAAATACAAAGATATAAGCTAACATAACTCCAAGCAAAAAGGCGCTAACGCTAACGATGAAATTTTGTATAAATTTTAAAAATATGATCTCTTTTATACTAAAGCCGATACTTCGCAAAATAGCTATCTCACGCTTTTTACTGCCGTAGGCAAGCGAAATTTGGTTTTTAAGCAGCACGAAAAATATTAGCATAACGCTAACATAAATACTCATAAAAATTCCGCCCTTATAGTAGTAAAGATGCCTAATGTTTGCCACCTCATCTTCTATGCTAATGGCAAATGAGTTTGGATATAAATTCTCTATCTTTAAAGCCACTTGACTAATCTCTTCGCTATTTGGCACATCGACATAGAGCTTTGTGTATTCTTCATCTTTTAAATTTAAGATAGCCCTTAGCGTTTTTGGGTGCAAAAATATCGCGTTATTTGAGATAAGAGCGCTTTGTTTTGGCATGGTTTTTACTATCTTTACTGGTATCATGCGCTCTTCTGTTAAGAAGTTAAAGCTCTCATCGTAGTAAAGCTCGTTCATAGCGGCTTTTACGCCCTCACCAACGATCATCTCATCTTCTTTCAAGCTATCATCCTCATATAGATGAAACCAGACGCGCTTTTGCACGAAGTAGTACTCTCCCTCCGCCACGCCTCTAACGTCAGCCACGCCATCGATCTTTGAGATGTCGTAGATGTAGCCAGGGTGCATAAGGTCGTTTTTACCAGCACGAAAGGCGCTAACAACGATGCTTGATCTATCCTTTACTAAGCTTATAAGATCATGCTGGATAGAGCCAGAGATGAAAAGCACCGAGCTTAGCACAAAGATAATGAGTGCAAAGAGGCAAAAGCTAAAGAGATGATCCTTTTTGTCTTTAAAAAGCAGTATCACGGCATAGTTTATGAAATTTCTACTTATCATAGACAAAGCCCTTTTGCTCTTTTAGACTAAAGCTAGAAGCTAGATTTGCCCTTGTTATCTTTGAAATTTCTCTTAGCTCATCTTGCTTTGCTTTGTGGTCAAAGCTAAGGTAGTGCGCCGCTAAAAGCGTGTAAGAGAGTCCAAAAAATAACGCCAAAAATGCTAGAAATTTCACTTTATTTACCGATAAATGTCTTTATCTCGTCAAATTTTATGACACCTTTGCCAGCGTGATCTTTCATAAAGCTCTTGGCCTTTGCTTCGTCTTTAAACGGGATAAACTCCTCGCCCATCGGTCCAAAAACGTTTGAGCCATGAACGTAAAACGCCTCTTTTGCATCAAGCTTTTCAAGCGTGTAATAATCACTCACATAAGCTTCTTTCGCCACCTCATCAGCAAAGTAAAAGTGCGCCATATCTTTTACGCCGTCAAAGTAATAGTCCTTGCCACCAGCCTTTATAAGCGTTGCCCACTGCTTGTTTTTTATAGGCATGCCACACACCGCACATCTTGCGTCCTTTGGCAGCTCGATGCGCTCTTTTGCCCCTTTATAGGCGTTTATGTTTGCCTCACTCGTCAAATTCTCAGCCCACAAGGCAAAAACCACACTAAGCAACAAAGCTATAAATTTCATCTTATCTCCTTTAGTTTCTCTTTTTCTAACTCGCCCTTTTCATAGAGCTTTTTTAACATCTCATCATCAAATTCTATCTCGTAGTAGCCCTTTACAAACTCGCTAAATTTAGCAAACTCATCAAATGCATACCCAAGCAGCCAGCGTCCGCCGTTATTGCCACCGACTAAATTTTGATGCTCCGTCCCGTCATACCAGATAAAAAAGGTCGTCTGCTCTATCTCATCTGGCAAGAAGTAAGAGCGAAATTTAGCAGCCTCGCCACTATAAATTTGCTCTATCATGCTTTTATCTGCCATGCTAAGCGCATTTAGCTCATTTTCATGGTCAAAACCTCTAATAAGCACCGCCTCACGCGTAAATATCACATCGAGTAGATCGCCCTGCCCGTTATCTACCACGTATCTTAGGCTATTTTCATCCTCTTTTTTAGAAATGAGCCTTAGATACTCTTCATCTGGCTCCAAAAAGGCACTATCAAGCACATATAGCGCCTCTAGGCTTGCCTCTTTATTGTCCCAGTTTTTAAAACTCATCAATTCTTTCCTAAAATTTCTAAATTCTCACACGCCTCTTTTAAGCCATTTTTGCAGCTTTTAGTGAAAATTTCACGTGCTTTTTCTACATCCTCTTTCACGCCTTTGCCCTCAGCTAGCATGATAGCGTAGTTATTGCAGCCCTTTTCATAGGCGTATATGCACGCTTGCTCGTAAAGTTTTGTCGCTTTTGTAAGGTTTTGATCAACGCCTTGGCCATAAACATATAAAAATCCAAGATTATCACATCCTATGCCAGCTTCGTTTGCGCAGGCCATCTCGTAGTATGATTTAGCTTTTGCGTAGTCTTTCTCGGCGCCTTCGCCTCTGCTGTAAAGCACAGCTAGGTTGTAGCAGCCTGATGCCTTTTTCTCTTTGTCGCAAGCATCTTCATAAATTTGCGCTAGTTTGTTGTGATCATCTTTTGCGCTTAAAGCCTCTTTGATGTAGCCAGCATTTAAAACGCACAAACTAGCAACCAGTAAAACCAAACTCTTCATCACATCTCCTAAACTACTTTTATATCTCTGCCACGGTAGGCTAGGGCGATCAGCAAGGCAAGAGCCGCTAAGATCAAGTATATTAGCCCAGAAACGCCAAAGCTCTCGCCATTTGCGTATGAGTGAAGCCCGCTAAGGTAGAAATTTACTCCAAAATATGTAAAAAGCACCGAAGCAAATGATAGCACGCTAGCTGTTAAAAAGGCAAAAACGCCCCTTAGCTTTGGTATAAACCTTAAATGAAGCACTATGGCATAGACGATGATCGTGATGTATGACCAGCTCTCTTTGCTGTCCCAGCCCCAGTATCTGCCCCAGCTCTCATTCGCCCAGACGCCACCTAAGAAATTCCCTATAGTTAGCAAGCTAAGTCCTATGATGAGGATTAGCTCGTCGGTGGCGGCAAGGTATCTTATCTGTTCGCTAAGCTTTTGCTCGTTTTTGTCATTTTTTAGAGCCATTAATATAAGCCCCACAAGCCCAAGCACAAAGCCAAAGCCTAAAAAGCCGTAGCTTGCTGTGATGACGCTTACATGCACGCTGAGCCAAAATGACTTTAAAACTGGGACTAAATTTGTTATCTGTGGGTTTATAAAATTTAGATGAGCAACGAGCAAGCTAACACTTGCAAAGAGCGAAGCAGCGCCAAGAGCAAAGCTTTGATGCTTGAAAAATAGCACTCCAGCTAGCACGCTTATAAGTGAGATATAGACTAAACTCTCATAAGCATCGCTCCAAGGCGCGTGACCTGAGATGTAAGCGCGTAGGGCTAAATTTAGAGCATGCACCACAAATGCAGTGAAAAACGCAATGCTAAGCGCTCTTTCAAATCTAAATTTTCTCCCAAAAAATAGCCTATAAAAGCCAAGAGCTAGCGAAGCAAGAGCTAGGATCATATAAAAATAGATAAGAAATTTAAATATCTCCATTTGATTGTAAAGCACTTCTAGGCCGACTTTTGCCTCGCTTGGCGCAAGAGAGCCTAGAGTGCTTCTTTGATAGCTTGAAATTTGCTCCAAACTCCTATCAGCCCCCGCACACTCGCCACTTTTTACGCAAAGGCTTAAATTTTCTATGTAAGCGCCTAAAACGCTTTTAAACTCGTTTGAAATTTCATCTTTGCTAAAGGCTTCATTTACGCCTAGCCACGTGATCGCTTTGCCATTTTTAGCAGGTATAAATTTTAAAATTTCACCCTTTAGCGCAAGGTATAAGACATTTAGCCTCTCGTCAAATTTAATGACATCGCTATCAAATTTATCTCTTTTTGAGGCGGATTTTTCATTTGCAGCCTCTACAAATTTAGCCAGCTTATACTCGCCATTTTCGTTAAAAACGTCATTAAAGCTAGCAAATTTCTCACTAACGCCAAGCAGCTCGCCCACGCGCTTGCTCGTGATCTTTACTATCTTTTTATCCATCCACTCTTGTGGCGAGATGGCAAAAGAGAGCATCAGCTCATCGCTACTAAGCCCAAAAAGCGTCGTTTTGGTTGAAATTTTGCTTATTACTGCCCTTGTGTAAGAGCTAGCTGGTGCGATCCTGCTATCAGTTTGAACTAAAATTTTGGCAAATTTATCTGCGTGAGCTTTAAAATTTGTAGCTTCATCGCTTGCGAAATTTGACGTGGCATTTAGCAAAAGCAGGGCTAAAAGTGCAAACTGCGTGCCTTTTATGAAGTTACAAAGTCTAAAAAATCGGCTCTTTTTGCTAAATAAATTTCCCACAAAGCCAAGGCAAAGCAAAAAATATCCGATGTAAGTTGGCACTTTGCCAGGATCAAAGCTGATCTCAAAGGCGCTTCCAAGCTCGTCAGCGTCGTATGATGACTGAAAAATTTTATAGCCCATGATGCTAAGTGGGTGATTTAGCGAAATTTCATGCTCGCTGCCTGCGATATTTACCCTGCTCGTGTAAGATGATGGGCTATTTAGCCCTGCGTAGCGCTCTAGGATAAATTTATCAAGCCTTAGTGAAAATGGTAAATTTATCGCCCTTGAGCTAAAGTAAAATTTCGCCTCTTGTCCGTCAAAGCTCAAAATGCTTGGCTCAAGATCGTATCCAGCGCCACCTTTTAGCTTGGCACTTTTGCTCTTTTGCCCAGCAAAGCCAGCCTCTATGCTAAGCGTGGCCGGAGCGTTTTTCTCATCTTTTTTATAGCCAACTATCTTTATGATAAATTCTTTGCCGTTTATATCTTTTTTGAAGCCAAAGTCGTTTTTGCCAAGCAGGCTAAGTTTTAGTGGATATTCAAAACTTTCATTTGAAATTTGCACTCTTAAATAGGGCTTTGTGCTTTGCATATAGTTGCCACTCTCGCCCACTCTTAAGTGCAAGACGCCCTCTTCGCCAAAGTATCTTGTAAGCGCAGCACCGATGAAGATCAGAATAAAAGCAAGATGTATCAAAAATGCGCCAAATTTCTTATACATCTTGGTTTTTACGATGCTAATGGCTAAACAAATAGCACAAGCTGCCATGACGCACTCGTACCAGAGCGCTTCATAAACAAGCACTCTAGCCGTCTGTGTGTCATAAAAATTTTCCAAAAAGGTCGCCGCCCCTGCACCAAAAGCAAGGATAAATAATAATATTAAAGACAAGCGATAGATGTTTAAAATTTTCATCACCTGCCCTTAAGCCTTAAATGCTATAAGTCTGTCCTGCATAAAGTATAAAAACCCTAAGCAATAAAACGCCAACGACTGCTGCAAATGAGCCAAGGTAGAAGCTAAATTTCATCTTGCCAAGTGCAAAATTTAAAACAAGAGGCAAGACAAAGCCAACTAAAACAACCCCAAGCCAAAAGAATTTAGCCCAAACGCCACTATAAAATGCAACTGCTGCCTCTTGCTGATAGCTTGAGCCAAGCAAAAGTGAGACAAAAAGCATTAAAATGAGTAAAATTTCAGCGCATAAGACGTAAAACTCCACGCCATGAAGCGAGCTAAGGTCGCTTGAGTGTGGATCTTCTTTGAAAAATAGTGCCGCTATCAAGCTGCTACCACTTATGCCAGCACTTAGTCCTGAAGCTATGAAAAGCGCTGGTAAAACGGCGGTGTTTAAAAGTGGAAATCTAATGAGCACCGAGATCAAAAAGCCTGTATATGCGCAAATGATAACCGCAAAAATCAGGCAAAGCGTGCTTAAGAGCGGATAAAGTGGCGATAAAATTTTCATCACGCCATCAAAAAAGCCACAAAATGACTTTAATTCCGCATTAAAGGCGTATAGACACATCAAAAAGCTAAGCGGTATAAACACGCAAAGCGCGGCTACACCGATAGACATAACCGATGTGAAGTTGTAATTAATCAAAATTTTCCAAAACAAAAGTGGCTTTTCAAGGTCAGCTATCAAGCAAACCATACCAAGCATGATGCTAACAAAGGCCAAAAGCGAAGCAGCCTTAAAAAATGGACTAAAGCCATCTTGCCTTTTGTAGCGCTTTAGAACTATGGCAGCTATTAGCGCTCCGCCACTCATACCAGCTAGCAAAAGATAAACAGCGATCGGCCAGCCCCACTCAACTCCGTGCGAAAATGTCGCAGTGAAATTTAATGCACCATCCATCTTACACCCCCGCTTTTACTTTAGGAATATATCTAAGGCTTGGTTTTGTGCCAAGTTCTGCTCTTAGCCTTATGCTATCTTTGACAGCTAGAAGCTGGCTAATGTGTGAGCTCTCATCGTTTAAATCACCAAATACCAAAGCCTCATATCTGCACGCCTCGACGCAGGCTGGATCTTTTTTATCCTTTAAATTTGTATCTATGCAAAAGTTACAGCTTTGGGCTGAGTGATTGACTTTATCGATATATCTCACGTCGTAAGGACAGGCTACGATGCAGTATTTACAGGCGATGCAGTCATCTATGTTTGTAGTTTGGATGCCAGTTTTTATGTCCTTGTGACAGGCTTTTGTTGGACAAACAGCCACGCAAGGCGCGTCCTCACACTGCTGACAAGATACTCTTACATATCTTTTATCGAGCAAATTCTTTGGATCTGTTTTATCCTCTACAAAAAGTCTCATCTGTCCTTTTGGGACTAAATTTACCTTTCTACATGCCACTTCGCAGTCCGTGCAGCCGACGCATTTGTTTTGGTCAAATATCATGCCAAAATGTGGTTTTTTCGCACTCTCTTCACTCTTAAAAGCAAAACCACTACTTGCCACGCTAGCACCAGCAGCCACAACTGCCATGCGTTTAAAGAAGGCTCTTCTGCTATTTTGATTTTGCATTTTTAACTCCATTTATGCCTTAATGAGGCTTTTTAATGCCCTCATTTTGCTCTTTTTCATGAATTTTTCTTGCTGCCTCAGCTAGTTCGCCAGGCTTTAAGACCTTAATAAGCTCTATCTCAAAAACGATAGTCTCGCCTCCAGGTATCCCCTCCATGCCGCTATCGCCGTATGCAAGCTCAGGCGGGATGACAAATTTAAACTTCTCGCCCTCTTTCATAAGCATAAGTCCCTCTTCAAGACCAGGGATCAAATTTAGCATCGAAAGATGAGCTGGAGCCTCTTTTGTCTCGTCAAAGACCTTGCCATCGACAAAGCTTGCTTTATAATTTACTATGATGATGCTCTCAGGCTTTGGAGTAGCCCCTTTTGAGCCACCTTTTATGATCTCATATTGTAAATTTGATTTTGTTGTTTTTACATTTTTGTTTTTTGCATTTTTTTCCATATAGGCTTTGCCTTGGGCTAAATTCTCTTTTAGCTTGGCAGCCTCTTTTTCTTTTACTATCTTATCTAAGCTTTCAGCCCTTTTGTTTAGTAGCTTTGCTATCTCATCGTCACTTAGTTTTAGCTCGCTCTTTAGCGCGTCGCTAAAGCCTTTTATCACTGCATCAGCGTCATAGCCAACACCTAGTTGCTTTTGATCTAGCAGTCCTTTTAAAACATATCCGCCACTTGTTGCGCCTATGGCGTAAGAGTCGTTTGTATCGACATTTGCCAAGATGCTAGCCACGCTTATGCTAAGAAGTAGCGAACATTTTAAAAACCCATTTTTCATTTCAAACCCTTAAGATTAAAGGGGCTAAAACTAGCCCCTAAATGCTATAAATTTTTGTTTAGAATTCTCTGAGCTTCTTTTATATACTCTTTAGATGCATCTAGTCTTTGTTTAGTAAATTTAAATCCGTGCATACCCCACGAACCATCTTTTTCGACCATATCGATGATCTCTTGAGCGTTTTGAACAAGCTCATAAACTCTTGCTTTATCACTTGGATCTAGCTTTTTAGTCTCTAGTAGTGAGTAAATTCCCTCGATGCCTATTTTGACCTCTGAGAATTCATTTTTAACTGGAGTTTGCCATCCCATAACCTCATCATAAACTTGTTTTTGGTTTTTGAAGTGAAGTGTTGGTTTTAGCTCAGATAGCACTGGACTATGGCAGCCTTTATTATCTTTCATATCTTTATCAGCCCAAGATGTTCTAGCGCATGCCCACATCAAATCAACATAGTTGTGGCCATTTTTATCTCTCTCAAAGTGCCAATCTTTAGCATCTCTTGGACCTTTAGCAGCGTCGCCTGGGACAAGAGATTTCTCTTTTGGATCGACCATGATCTTCCAGATGTGAGAGCGTCTTTGAGTATCAAAGCCAGCGTTGTCTTGGAACTGAACAGCGTAGAAATTCTCGCAGCTCATCATAAATGGCATGTGGCAAGATGCACAAGTGTTGTTTTTGTGTGTATCTGCTTTTGATGCGATATATGCTTGAGTCTCGTGACAATCTTTACAATCTTTTTTGATCTTTGGTTTAGTGTAGAACGCACTTAGATAGCCTTGATCTGGGTTGTAATTCATGCCAGTTACGCTCTTATCGCCTACGACGTTACCTGTGTTGTCGTGTGGATCGTGGCAAGTGACGCATCTCATGCCTTTATCGTAGTGAGCGGTAAAGTATGATTGTGAGCCTTCTGAGCCACATCCTGGTCCCATTGATTTAAATTTAGAGCTTAGCGAGAGATCAAGCTTGCCGTTATTAAGTGGGTTAGCACGCATTAGATCTGGGCTAAAGTTAAATCTTTGGTGACAGCGTTCGCAGTTTGATGTTCTAAAATTTGTAGCTCCATCAAGGTGACCGCCAGCTCCGTGGCACTCCTCACAGCTTACGCCTTTTGAGATAGTGTGTTTTTGAAGCTCTTTGGCGTTACCAAGTGCTGCGTAAAATTCTGCTTTTGACTTAAAGTCAAATTTAACTGGGTGGCAAACCTCACAATATGATGAGTTTGCTTGGAAAAACATCGACTTTTTATGTTTTGCGGCGTATGAGGCAAGACCTCTAACATATCCGCCATTATCGCCATACTCTTCAAGCGTGCCAGGAAATTCTGGGACAAGCTCTTTTATCTTTTTAACAGTTGCGTCGTCTAAATTTAACGCCCATGTTCTTTGCCATTGGTTACCGCCAGCCACGATCTGACCTGTGCCATCTCTTAGCAAGCCGCCCTCAACGTAGTAAGTACCACGAAGTAGCCATGCATCGACGTATCCCATCTTAGTTCTTAAGTGACCAACGGTTGCGTAGATGACGTCTGGAGTGATACCTTTTGGAAGGATAGAAGCGGTATCTTTGTCAAATACTGGCTCAGTTAGGTTGTTATTGACCTCTGGGTGCTCGCCAGGGAAGCGCATAGTAGTTGCGTGGCGAGATCTGCTCCAGACCTCATACTGAGCTGGGTGACACTCACCGCACTTTTCTGGTCCTACAAATTTATTAGGAAACTGAAGTGATGAGGTGGCTGGAATTCTATACATCATAGAGCTATAGCCCTTACCACCATCTCTTTTACTAAGCTTTGACATATCAAAGCCATGTCCCTCGGCAAGCCACTCTAAGCCGCGGTCGTGAACGACCATTTTGCCGACGGTTTTGCCACCATACTTTGTAAAAATAGGGTGGTTTTTAAATAGCCAGTTATACATCTCTTGCTCTTCTACGACGTAGTCTTGCAAGGAGACAACACCTCTACTTTGCAGTGTGCCTTTAGGATTTGCGATAACATCACGTGCTTTATCGGACATCTGCATATTATGCTCTTCGCAACAGGCTTGTGAAGCAAAGATACTAACACCCATGAGTAAGCCTGCTAAGGCTTTGTGTAAGTTTCTCACGTCTCCTCCTTTGAATTTTTATCCTAAAATCAAAATGATTTCATACTGATAATCTTAACACCAAAAAAGGGCAGAAAAGGGGGAAAATTAACAAATTATAAATTTTCGAAACTAATTGTAAATGCAACGTGGTTTTCATCCACATTTTTAGCAAAGATTAGGGCGTTGTTTTTGCGAGCGATAAGGCGGCTCATATATAGCCCAAGCCCGCTTCCGCTCTCTTTTGTGCTAAAGTGTGGCTCAAAGATAACCTTTAAAAATGAATTTTTTATCGCCCCTGCATTATTTTGCACGCATAAATTCTTTCTGCCATCTTTTAAAAAGGCGCTTATCTTTATCACTCTTGGCTTTGTGTAGCTCTGCTTAAATGCGTCTTTTGCGTTGTTTATGATGTTTATTAAAATTTGGATTATCTCATTAAAATTTGCAAATACCTCAAAATTTTCTCTCACATCTAACTGCACTTCTATCTGATACTTTTTAAGTGTTGCGTTTAAAATTTTTATCGTTTGATTTATCACTTCAAGCACCTTAAATTCTTTTCTCAAGGTATTTGGACTAAAGAAATTTTTAAAGTCATCAACAGTTTCTGACATGAAATTTATCTGCTTGCTTGTCTCTTCTATAAACTCATAAATTTTCGCCTCATCAAGCTTTTTTCGCTCCTGATAAAGCTCTAAATTTATCAAAGCTGAGCTTATCTGAGCAAGTGGTTGCTTCCACTGGTGCGAGATATTGCCTATCATCTCGCCCATAGAGGCTAGGCGGCTTTGATGTATCATTAGCTGCTCAGTCTGCCTTTTGCTCTCTTCGCCTCGCCTATGCATCTTATAAACAAGTAGCAAAAATAGCCCAAAGATAAGCGTTATAGCGCTCATTATGACGATGACCTCTTGCAAGTGGTAGGTAAAAATAGCGCGGATTGGTATCTTAAAAGAGATCATCGCGACCGTTTCGTTCACGTCTGGGATCTCTATGCCCTCCATGCCGTATTTTTCTAGCATTTGTTGTGGGGCGTTTGCGCTGCTATGACAGGCTAGACAGCTTGGACTTTGGTTTTTTATAGGCAGACCCACAAAGAGCTGTGAGCCATTTTCATCTTTTATTATCTTTACAAATTCTTTAAATTTATTCTCTTTAAAGCCATGCAAGACGCCAGCTTCAAATTCATTTGGCTCGTGGGCTTTATTTAGCGGAGCGATAGCAACTAGCTTGTAGTCAAATTCAAGGTTGTATTTTTTCTTTTGGATGTTGTAAATTTCACGGCTTATATATGAAGATGACAGAAGTCTCTCGTCAAAAAAGTCCTCTTTTAAGACGCCCTGCTCTTTTAACTGCTCGATTAGCGGGCGCTGAACTCCAGCGATGTACTCTCTTACTGAATTTATGCCCTCTAAAACATAATACGCCTCTTTTTTGGCGTCTTTCATCGCAAGATCGTTGTAAAAATTTAAAACAAGCGCCGAAACTAGCAGATAGACAAAGATAAAAGCACCGACAATTAGCTGAAATTTATATCTCACAAAGATAGCCCACGCCGTATAAATTTTTGATCACATCTTTGCCTAGCTTTCTTCTAAGCTCTTTTACGATCGTCTTTATCGCCTCTTTTGTGGGCTGCTCGTAGTCCCAGATGTAGTCAAAAATTTGCTCATAAGTAATAGTTTGGTTTTTGTTGTTTAAAAAATACTCCAAAAGCTTGCTCTCGCTCTTGCTTAGATGAGAAATTTCGCCATTTACATAAAGTGATTTTTTGCCAAAATCATACTCAAGCTCGTCATTTAGCCTGATAGTTGGTGTGCGTCCAACTAGCTCAAAAGCCACATCTTCAAGCGCTTTAACAAAAGATTTTTTATCGTATGGCTTTGCAAGGTATCTTGTGATCTTTAGCTCAACGGCTCGCCACAGATACTCTTGCTCGACGTGGCTTGATAAGATCACGATAGGGATTTTTTGATTGATAGCTCTTACTTTTTTAGCGATCTCAAGACCATCGATATTTGGCACGCTGATATCAAGTACTAGCACGTCATACGCCCCACTCATTGCAAGCTCAAGCGCTTCAAAGCCGTCTGTCACGCCTTTTACTTCTGCGAAAAATAGCTCCAGCGAGGCGCAGATATTTCGCAAAATCGCCTCTTCATCCTCTAAGCAAAGGACCTTTTTGTTTGATAAAACATCTAAAATATCATACTCTTGCATACGTCATCTCATCTCTTAAGCCAAAATGCCGACTTAAATAACACAAAATAAAAACTGTTTCATAAATTTACATCATGATCGTAAGCTTAAAGTAAAAAATCAGCTCGCTACTTAAGCAATAAATTTAAAAGAGAAAGTTAAATTTAGCCAAAGATTTGGCTAAATTTATCAGGTTCTAAATTTTGAAAGGCTAGTGTTTAGATTATCAGTCATCTTTGAAAGATGAGCGGCTGCAAGTGAAATTTCATCCATACTTTTTGAGTTTTGTTTTGAAATTTCATCGATATTTACGATGCCTTTTATCAGCTCTTCTACCTTATTTCCAGTCTCTAAATAGTCCTTCGTAGAGGTCTCATTTAAGCTAACGCTCTCGTTCATTAGCTGATTCATATTTTCTATTTTTTCATTGATTTGGGCTGATTTTTTGCAAAGCTCGCCAGCTTTTTTAGCGTTATCGCCGATGGTTTGGCTTGAGTTTGAGATCGCTTCAACGATTAAATTTATAGTCGCATTTATCTCGCTTAGGCTATTTTGCGTGCGTTCAGCTAGCTGCCTAACCTCATCAGCCACGACTGCAAAGCCACGTCCATGCTCACCTGCACGGGCTGCTTCTATGGCGGCATTTAGAGCAAGTAAATTTGTCTGATCAGCTATGTCGTCGATGATATTTAAGACATCTTTTACATTTTTAGCTTGATCAGCTAGGCTTTTCATCGAGCTAGCGAGTGAAATTTCGCTATTTGCAGCCTCATCTACATTTTTACTAAGTCCTAAAACATCGTTTGAGACCTCATTTATGTATAGACAGGTTCTTTCAAGATTTTCTTTGCTCTTCTTAGCCTCTTCAAATGAGCTTTTTATCTCTTCAGACATAGTTTTTGCCATATTTGTCGTATCTGTGACGATTAGAGAAGATTTGTTGGTTAAATTTGTGGTTTGAGCTGAGGTTGAGGAGAGCTGCTCAGCGATAGATGAGTTCTCATGCGCTAAGCCTTTAACACTCTCTATAACAGATCTTAGCTCGCTTGTTAGGTCATTTATCGAGCTTTTGATGTTTGAAATTTCATCCTTGCCACTAACTTCAAGCTTTTTAGTAAGATCACCCTTACCACTTTTTATCTCATCTGACATCTCAGTTAAATTTGCAACGATATTTTTTATAGGTTTGATGATCGCCCTACTTAAGATAAATAGCACGACAGCTATCAAAATAACCGTGATCAGGGCGCAAGCGATGATAAAGGTTCTTGTATTTTGGCTATTTTGCTCATTTAGCACGACCTTTGTCTTTTTTATCTCATCTGCTAGGTCATCAACATATACGCCACTTCCTAGCATCCATTTATATGGCTCAAAATTTGCAGCGTAGCCAAGCTTTTCAACTGGCTCCTGCCCCTCTTTTTTCGCCCAGCCAAATGTAACAAATCCGCCGCCTTGTTTAGCCTTTTCGATGAGCTCTTTTATAAGAAATAGCCCTTTTGGATCTTTTAAGCCGATTAAATTTTTACCCACAAGCGATGGCTTTTCAGGGTGCATCAAAACAACGCCGTCGTAGTCGTAGATGAAGATATAGCCAGTCTTGTCGCTAAAGAATTTTAGCTTTGAGACGACTCTAAAAATTTCTTTTTTTATCTCATCGTCGCTTAGCCCTTTTTCTTTGCCGCCATTATAAATTTCACGCATCATTTGATTAATCGTCTCGACATCATCTTTTAAATTTTCTTTTCTGGCATTTACCAGCTCGTCGTAGGACTTGTTGGTAAAAAACTGCGTTAGGTCGCTTGAAAATTTGCTATTTAAAAAGATGAGCAAACAGCTGACAAGTAAAACTGAAAAAACAAAAGTGAGAATTATCTTTGTAGATATTTTCATAGCACACATCCTTGCATTTTGGGATCTCCTAAAAATTGCGTGCCATTTTATACATTCAAATCTTAATTATAAATTAACTTTTAAAATTTAAGGAAAAAAAGAAATTTTGATGAGAAAATTTACTCAAAGCCCAAAATAACGAATAAGTTACAAATATTATTATTTTAAGCTTTGAGCGTAAAATTTTATAAAATTTAGTTGCCTCTGCTTCCAGGCTTAATAGCCTTGCTACCACTCTTACAAAGTGGACAGTGCTCTGGCTCGTAAATTTCAAATTCAAAATTCCCCAAAGCGAAAAATGGCTTGTCGCTTGGCAGTTTTGCATTTGGCTTTGAGTCATTGCCTAAATTTGCAACCTTACAAAAACCGCGGTTTGCAAGTGCTGCAAAGCCAACTACCTCGCCCCCAAGGCTCTCTATCACGTGGGCTGCTTCAAGTGCCGAGCCACCAGTTGTGATGATATCTTCACAAACTATAAATTTCTCGCCCTTTTTCACTTCAAAGCCGCGCCTTAAGCTCATCACCCTATCAACGCGCTCTGTAAATATAAAGCGCTTTTTCGCCGCGCGAGCTAGCTCATATCCAGCTAAAATTCCTCCAAGTGCAGGAGAACAAATGCTATCAAATTTAATGCCAAATTTCTCTATCACGCGTGCTAGCTCATCTGCTAGCTTTGCCGCAAGAGCAGGGTCTTCAAGCACCTTCGCACTTTGTAGATAAAACTGCGAGTGGTTGCCGCTACTTAGCAAAAAGTGCCCCTCTAAATACGCCCCAGCGTCCTTATAAATTTTCTCTAAATCCATCGCTTTTTCCTTTTGAAATTTGGCAAAAATCTTAACACATACCCACTTAAGCCACTCTTTTTAAAATTTAATAAGCCCCGCCCTTGTATAATTCTTGCACTCATACAAAAAGGACACACATGCTTCTCTTTAACCCTGTTGTTTTTAGCATTTTGGTGATGACGGTGCTATGTTTGCTGCGCTTTAACATCCTGCTTTCTATCCTCATCTCAGCCCTTGTTGCTGGGGTTATGTATAAGCATGGTTTTAGCGGATTTGAAAGTGGTTTGGCAAGTGGTTTTGAGAGCTTTTTTACGGCCCTAAAAGAGACCACGCAAAGCCTCATAAGCGGCATGCAAGGCAACCTTGAGACCTCACTTAGCTACATCTTGCTAGGTGCTCTTGCAGCTGCCATTGCAAATACAAATTTAACAGCCATTTTGATAAATGCAATGAGTAAATTTCTTAGCTCAAATAAGGTGATATTCACGCTAACCATCGCATTTATCGCTTGCTTGTCTCAAAACTTGATCCCAGTTCATATAGCTTTCATACCTATCTTGATCCCACCACTTCTTGCTCTTATGAATAAGATGGGTATAGACAGACGTGCGGTGGCTTGCGCTCTTACATTTGGTCTGCAAGCGCCTTATGTGAGCCTTAGCGTTGGCTTTGGCCTTCTTTTTCACAATATCCTTAAAAAAGAGCTAGCAAATAACGGCATAAATACAACTATCTCGGACATTTCTTCAGTTATGTGGATCGGCGGTGCGTCGATGTTGGTTGGCCTTATCATCGCTATCTTTGTCTACGGCAGAAAGAGAGTTTATAAAACATCTAAATTTGAAAAGGCCGAGCTTGATGAGATCGAGCGTGCAAAGAGCCTTGAGATGACTAAAAAAGAGTGGGCAGTCTTAGCTGGTGCGGTAGTGGCCTTTGTCGTGCAAATTTATACTTCGCTCTTGCCACTTGGCGCGCTACTTGGACTTTTGGTCATGGTAGTTTTTGGTGGAATAGAATATAAAAAAGTAGATAAGATCATGGATAATGGCCTTGCTATGATGGGCTTTATCGCATTTATCATGCTTGTTGCTGCGGGATATGGCACTATTTTAAGAGAGAGTGGCGGTATAGACGAGCTTGTAAAATACGCCAGTTTGGTATCTGGTGGCAAGATAGGCGGAGCGCTTTTGATGCTACTTATCGGACTTCTCGTCACGATGGGCATAGGCACTAGCTTTGGCACTATCCCTATCTTAGCCTCTATCTACGTGCCACTTTGCCTTAGCCTTGGCTTTGGCGTGCCAGCTATCATCTTACTAGTTGGTATAGCAGCGGCTCTAGGCGACGCTGGAAGCCCGGCAAGCGACAGCACACTTGGGCCAACAAGCGGTCTAAATGCTGATGGTGAGCACAACCACATATATGATACTTGCGTGCCTACATTTATATTTTTTAACATCCCGCTAATCATCGGTGGCATCGTAGGAGCCATGATACTTGGATGAATATGATAGATAAAAAACAACCAAAATTATGTAAGGAGTAAAAATGATAGGTATGCTAGTTGCCGAAGAGACACCACAGATAGCTCAAATTTTACAAAAAGCAGTTCAAGAGATAAAACGAATAAATCCTCATGCAAGGGTTGAATTTGTAGATTATAACGACTACTATATAAATAAAGAAAATGAACAAAATTTAAAAGAGCTGATCGCAAAGCATAGACGTGGCGAGCTTAAATATTGCACTCTTGATGATGTTATAGCTGAAACCGACGCCATAATAGAAGGCAAAAATTTAAGATGAAAATTCTTTTTACAGAAGATTTTAAAGAGAATTTAAAAGAGATATTAAAATTCATAAAACAAGATAGCAAGGATCGTGCATATAACTTTCGAGATAGTCTAAAAAACGAAATCATAAAAATTCCTGAAAGACCGTACTCTTACAGAGAAAACCTAACTATGAAAGATACTCAAGTAAGAGACTTGGTCTTCAAGGGATATGTTGTTGTATTTGTCGTAGAAGAGAGCGAACAGACTATCACTATCATATCAATCTATAAACACAATCTACCAAATTTAAAATATCCTCAGTAACTATTATTTTTTGCCGATATAAATTTTGGAACATCTTTTGCTTTAGAAAGATCATAAAAAATTTTAAAACGAGAAAAAGGATAAGCTCATGATGAGATCACTTTGGTCTGGTGTTTCAGGCCTACAAGCCCACCAGATAGCCATGGACGTAGAAGGCAACAATATCGCAAACGTCAATACTTATGGTTTTAAATACAACCGCGCAAATTTTGCTGATATACTAAGCCAAACTCCAAGAGTTGCTACCGCTCCACAAGGTCAGCTAGGCGGTCAAAACGCTATGCAAATAGGTCTAGGAACGACTATAAACTCAACTACAAGAATTTTCTCACAAGGCACACTAACAGCCACTGATAAGCAAACCGACCTTGCTCTTCAAGGAAATGGCTTCTTTGTCGTCTCTCCAGATGGCGGAACAACAAGATACTATACAAGAAACGGCGACTTCGTCCGTGATAAGGCTGGTAACTTTGTAAATAATAGCGGCTACATCGTTCAAGGCTGGACTAGAGATGATGAGACTGGCACTATCGATTCAACTGGCCCTATAAGCAACATCGTCATCAAAGAAGGTCTTACAACTCCAGCAAGAGCGACAACAGAAGTTAAAATAAAAGGCAACCTTGACTCGGGTAACAGCATCGGTCAAAGAAGCACGCCTATATATGCACTTGACTCAGTTGCAGGCGGACGTGACTACAATAACGATGGAATTTTAAATGCCAACGAAGTTCATAACGAAAACGATACAAACAACGACGAATTTTATACAAACTCAAGAAACGAGCAAATTTTAACAGAGCGTGGCGTCGATCTTGGTGTTACATTTGACGAGCTTGGAAACGGACTTGCACTAAGAGACGGACAAGGTATCTGGGTAAGCTACGCAAATGCTAAGACTGAGAAATTTAGTATAGGAAGTCCTGCAGCTCAAACAATCGGTCAAATAAATCCAGCAGAAACACTTGATATCACAATAAATGGTACAACTATCAAATCTCAAGCTGGTACGATGACAAGCATCAGTGATGTTGCAGCTGCTATCAACGCTCAGTACAATAAAACTGGTGTTAGAGCTGAAATTTCAGAAGGCAACAAACTAACACTTATAAATAGAAACAACTCGGGCACAACTGAAGAAACAAAAAATATTCACTTAGTGGTAAATGCTGGAAACACGGTTGGCGGTCTAGCTAGTAAAGATATCATCACAGCTTATCAATATGTCTATACAAGCTCACAAACAACAGCTGTTCACCCAAATAACGACAAAATCGCAAGACAAATAACAACAACAGAAGATCTTCGTGCAGCTATGCAAGAGGATGCTAGAAACCACGTTGATTATAACGGCGATGGCCTAATAAGAGCAAATTCAGATGTACTTGATGCTGCAAAAGAAGCAACAGCGGCTCACAAGATAGCTCCAGGCACTGGTGGCGCAGCTATAACAAATCCAGCTTATGCAACAATATACAATACAGCTTATGCAGGAGCAACTGGTACACCTGATCAAAAACACGCAGCAGCTGTCGCGGCACTTCAGGCAATTGCTGGAGATGATACAAACGATGGCGTAAAGATCACTGTAAATAAACTAGGTCAATTTCAACTAGAAAATCCTACAAACGAAATAGCTGATCAAGCCCTTTATATGACTACAACTGGTCTTACAAAACCAGCTCAAGGTACAAACAGCGCAGCAGTAAATGAAAACGTTCGATTTACAAATATCATGAAAGCACTTGATGGCGCGCTAAGCCCAGGTCAAGCTCTAAGAGCAAGTGGCAAGATGATGATGTCAAGCCACGGCTCAACAGCTGAAATTTTTGACTCACTTGGCTCAAAACACACAGTTAGTATCAGATGGGCAAAAACAGGTACTACAACAGATGGTGGCACTGAATGGAATATGATCATCCAAGTGCCAGAGCCTGCTAAGATAAACTACACAGGTGAAGGTCCAGATAACGTTGTAACTGGTTCAGTTAGATTTAACTCAAATGGCTCACTTGCTAGCTTTCACCCAGCTACGATAACATTTTCAGCTAACAACGGCTCACAAAGTGGTCAAAATGTTAGTTTAAATTTTGGCTTGGGAACAGACTTTAACGGACTAACAAGCTTTGATAAAGACTCATCAACTGAGTCTATCTCACAAGATGGCTACACAGGTGGTACGCTAAATGGTTTAAAGGTAGATGAAACAGGAACTATCATAGGCTCATTTACAAACGGACAAAGCTTTGGTCTAGCTCAAGTTGCACTTGCTAGCTTTACAAACAACGAGGGTCTTCAAAGTGAGGGCGGGAATGTCTTTTCACAAACTGCAAACTCAGGCGAAGCAGTCATAGGCGCAGCAGGCACAGGCGATAAAGGAACGATCGCAGCTTCAAAACTAGAAGCTAGTAATGTCGATCTAAGCCGTGCGCTAACAGATCTTATCGTCATCCAAAGAGGCTTTCAAGCAAACTCAAAAACGATCACAACAAGTGACGAGATGCTAAACACACTTCTTCAACTAAAACAATAATAAAGGGGGCGCTCGCTCCCTTTTAAATTTACAAATAAAATCAGCCTTCTTTTTGTAAAATGCTAAAAAATTTCACAAAAAGAGAAAATATGCAAGTAACACTACTAAACCACACTCCGCTAAATATCTGCTCTCACGCGATCCGCACATGCTGGCAAAGCTTTGAAAAAGGCGATAATGGCGGCGAAAAAGATGTCGAGCTGATAGATAGAGTGGGTAATAAATTTAAACACGCTTCAACGCTGGAGCATCTTTACTACAACTTCTACATCCAAGGCATCTCGCGCGCACTACTTCAGGAGCTAGCCCGCCACCGCATAGCAAGCCTAAGCGTCAAATCAACCCGCTACACGCTAAAAGAGCTAAAAAAAGAGGAGAAATTTGAAGTAGGGCAGTTTGAGCGTGCAGCTAAATTTATCGTGCTAACAAATGACGAAATGGTCGATAACGCAAGCATAAAAGCGCTTGAAAATTTACGTGAAATTTTAGCCTCAACCACAAAAAGCCTTGATATAGTTAAATACTGCTTGCCAGAGTGCTATAAAACCGAGCTTACATGGAGCATAAACGCTAGAAGCTTGCAAAATTTCATCTCGCTTCGTAGCTCAAAGTCAGCCCTTTGGGAGATAAGAAATTTAGCAAATGCTATCTACGACGCCTTGCCCAGTGAGCATAAATTTATCTTTGAGAAGTGCTTGCCAGAGGATGAGGGTTAAAATTAAAAGTAGTTAAATAAAGAGAAAGAACTAAAATTTTATGCTTGGTAAATTCTCTTTGTAGATCAAAAGTATAGTTATAGTCTCTTTTTCTTTATCGATATAAAATGGAACAACATAACCATGAAATATCAAGTCTCTAACATCATCATCGTTTATATCTAAATTTTTACGAAAACGATACGGCATATATTTTATCTCTTCGATCTTTGTTATCAGATCATTGTAAAAAAGTACCGCCTTCTCAACACTATCTTTAGCTATAAATTTAGTGATCTTATCGGTGGCTTGCTCAAATTCCTTAGAAAATTTTACTCTCATCTACACCAAGTCCTATGAGCAACTCTCTTTTATGACTTTTAAATTCATCTTCTTCGACACATTCAAGCTCACTATTTTTAGCCTTAAAGGCTACATCTTTTAGATATTTTGCATCCTCTTTGCAAAGTCTGTATCCATCATTTTCCATCTTAAACTGAGGGTCGATCTTTTTTATAGCTTCGTAGGCATCTTGTAAAATTTGGGCTATCTGAGGCGTTATATCACCTTTAAAAATTGTAGTTGTCATCTTATATCCTTTAAATTTACTTTTTTAAAACGTAAAGAAGCTCGTCTACGTGGATGTTTCTAGCTTTTAAATTTCTGCTGCCGCGGTAGGCGTTATACTTTTGGCGAAGTAGATGGACTTTGCCCATTTTATTTAGGTTTTTATCAAATTCATCTTGGTTTATAAAGCCCTCTGAGTTAAACGAAATAAGCACAAATTTCGCCTTTAAATTTGCTATGAGCTCGAAAAATGCCTCGCTCGCTGATGATTTTTTATTAAAAACTGATCTGTTCCAGTCCTTTGAGATGCCTGAAACTTTTGAAATTTTACTTGGCTCCTCATAGCTTGCGATGAGATTTAGCATGAAGTAGTTTGAGCCGTATGGATGCTGGTTATAAGGTGGATCAAGATAGACTAGATCAAGGCTACTAAGCTCTTTTGCCAGTAAATTTGCGTCCTTTTGATAGACCTCAAATGGCACGCTAAAATTTGAAAAAATTGGCTTAGTCAAATTTATATCAGAAGTGATCCTTGAGATGGCATTTTGCCCCCTGCCACCAAACTGACCGATGCCCTCTTTATTTTTATGAAAACCTTTAAAAATTCCACTCGTATTTGCATGCACGCTTGCGTTATAAAGTAGTGGAGCTATGAAAAATTTTCTCATCTCCTCTGGCAATATCTCATCTATGAGCTTTCTTGCGGTGTCGATGAATTTGGCATTTTTCCTTGTGTAAAAGACCCGCTCGCCAAAAGCAATATTTTCATCATCTTGCGGGGCATAAAGCCTTGTTATAAAGCCCTCAGAAAGCTTATCTTCTATCTCTTTTTCAAGCTTTTTTTGCCAGAAATTTATCTCATCTCTTAGCTCATTTGTGGCGTTTTGCAGGTAGCATGAGTTTGTGATGAAGCTGTAAAGCTCCAAGTCGTTTGCGACTAGAAATTCGCTATTTTGTTTTAAAAACCTAGCCACTACGCCGCTTCCGCTAAAGAGATCGCAGCAGCTAAGCTTCTCTTTTTTTAGCTCGTCTTTTGCGTATTTTACGCCTCGCTCGATAAAGCCTAAAAGAGAGCGTTTGTTACCAAGATAGGTTAAAATTTGCTCTTTTAGATAGGCTTGATTTTCTTGTTTAGCTGGTTTCAAATCAGTGCTTTTTTAGTCCCATAGCATCAACGTCAAGCTTGATCTCGTCGTTGTTTATGATGACTAGACCGTGATCTAGAATTTTCTTTGCTATGGCGTGCGCTTCATCAAGTGAGTGCATCTTGTAAGTACCACATTGAAATTTATTTAGCTCTGGGATCTTGTCTTGATCTTTGACCTCTAAGATATCTTTCATCGAAGCTAGCCATGCCTTTTTTACAGCTTCTTCGCTAGGTGTGCCGATCACACTCATATAAAAGCCCGTCCTGCAACCCATCGGCGAGATGTCTATGATCTCCACGCCGTTGCCATTTAGGTGGTTTCTCATAAAGCCAGCAAATAGGTGCTCTAAAGTGTGAGTGCCCTTTTCTGGCAAAATTTCTTCATTTGGCTTACAAAATCTCAAGTCAAAAACGCTGATATCATCGCCTTTTGGGGTCTTCATACTCTTTGCTAGTCTAACTCCTGGGGCTTTCATCTTCACATGATCTACGCAAAAACTATCAAGTAGTGGCATATATTCTCCTTTAAATTTTTGGTAATTTTAGCGTAAAAAAGATTTAAAAATTTAAAGGCCCACGTAAATTTACATGAGCCTAGTAATATTTGAGAGATTTTGGGTATTAAAATTTATTTTTTCTAACGTCTGTTAGTATGACCTTCGCCATGCCGTCTATCTCGCTAGTTACGTTGTTTGTAGTATTAACAACTGAAATATTTTCTTTTGTAACATTATCTATTTGAGATACACTTTGATTTATCATATCAACAGCTGTTGTTTGCTCTTTGATTGATTCACTCATCTCGTTAATTGATTGAGCAAGGACATTTGTATTTGCTTCTATCTCTCCTAGAGATTTTTGTGTTCTTTCAGCTAGCTTTCTAACCTCATCAGCCACAACTGCAAAGCCACGTCCATGCTCACCTGCACGAGCAGCTTCTATGGCAGCATTTAGAGCGAGTAAATTTGTCTGATCAGCAATATCACGGATAATAATGATGATATTTTTGATCTCATCACTTTGTCTTATAACATCCGCTGTCTTTTGAGATATTGCATTCATTGAGCTTGACATCTCTTCGATAGCTGCTGCACTTTCTTGAATAGACTCTGCTTGCTTATTTGCTCCTGAAGTTAAATTCTTCATAGATTCAGATAAAATTTGTGCTTTTTCTTCCAAAATTTGTGCCTGGCTTAGATTATCATTTAGCATATTGCAAATAGCAACACCAGAGCTATTTATACCAAGCATCATAGCTTTTAGATCAGCTTCAATGTTTTCATCTATTTCAATCTTTGCAGTATAGTCATTTTTAGAGTAAGCGTTTAATATATTTATTACATTACCCAAATTTTTACTAATAGAACTAAAGAAGGTGTTTAGTAAATCTTTTAGTTTGATAAGAGATGGGTTATTTGGGTTCTCACTTAGTTTGACGCCTAAATTTCCTCTTATCATATTATTTGCAGCTATATTTAGCTCTTCAAGCATGGTATTATCTTTTTTGATACCAGCTATGACTTTGTCGATATTTTTATTTATCTCTTCACTCATCACGCCAAATTCATCAGTAGTGTGGATATCTAGCTTACTTGGGGCAGTGCTGCTCTCATAAGTGATAAATTTAAATGTATCAGAAAGCTTCTCTTGGATAACTCCGATAGGTTTAAGTGAGCGTTTTAGTAGTACAAATACAATGGCTGAGAGTATGACTATAAAGAGCACCGCAAGTATTAGCTGAGCTTTTAAGATAGGCATAGTGTTGTTTGAAAAGGTATCCGCACCTATTGCAACAGCAGCAAGCCAGCCATCATCGTTGATAGGTAAAATTTTAGCTGTTACATCTTGGTTTTTAGAGTTTTTATATGAGATCAGACCATTTTCGTCAAATTCTTTATTGTTATACTTTTCTGAGACGACCTTTGTAGCAGGTAAGATGGTACCAACTTCTGAAGCTATATCAGAAATAAGCATAGTTCCATCTTTTTTCATAATATAAGCATATCCACCTTCTTTAGTTTTACCAATGTCAAGGATCTTGTCACTTAACTTTTTAATGTCTATATCAATACCAAAAACACCTTCAAATTTACCATTTTTTATGACAGGAGCAGTAAAAGTAATAACTAGATCATTTGTAGAAGTGACTCTTGGTTCAGTATAAATTTCTTTATTTTTCTCTTTTGTACTCTTATACCAACCTCTAGTTCTTGGGTCATATTTATCAGCTACGGTTGTTCTTTTACCATCTGACTGAAAAAAGCGTCCATCTTCATCGCCATAATATACATAAGTTATTATGGAATTTGATATCTTTTTTTCAAGCAAAACAAAATTCATTATATCATCGCCACTTTGCAACTCATTGATAACAGCTGAAGATTTTTTAACATATTCTAAATTTTCATCAAAAAACGTATCTATGACACCTTTTACATCTTTTAGAATTTGATCTTCTTTTTGGCTAACAAGCTCAACCACCTTTTTCTCTGACGTAAAATAGCTGACTGCGGAAATAGCACAAAACGAGATGATGAGTAAGATCATCAAGGCAAATGCTATTTTATTTGTGATAGAACGAAACACCTTTACTCCTTTAAATTTTGTTTGAAATTTATTTGTAGAACAAAATCGGAGTAAAAATGAAAATGTTTATAGCTTTTTTATAGTGTTCTCATAAATTCGGTGCTATAAATTCCCTCGATGCGTCTTTTCATATCATCATGCCAGCCATTTGTAAGAGTGGTGAGGGCGTTAAATTTCTCTAGTAAATTTAAATTTTCACTTGGCGCGTAAAAGAGCCTATTTATCTCTAAAATACTCATATGAACTGAGTCACTTTCTATAACCTCTATCGCGTCGCCTGCTTTGCATGAGCCTGGCGTAAGGACGCGGTAGTACCAGCCAGTAAGGCCTGTTTCAAAGATGTGAGTAGCCATATTTTCATTGCCCCATCTTTTTGAGAGCTTAAAGCATGGCTTTCTAGGCTGCGAGACTTGAAGAACAAGCGAGCCCACCTTGTGGATATCGCCCACATAGACGCAGCTCTCATCAAGCCCATCAACGCATAAATTCTCCCCCATCGCCCCATAAGCCATATTTTTAAAACCTAAAAAGCTCTCCCACTCGGCGTAGTTTGCAAACGAATTTGCAAAGACTGCCTTTTCAGGTCCGCCGTGGTGCTTCGTATCAGCTACTCTATCGCCCTCAAAGCCAAGCTCATTTGCAAAAATTTCGCCATTTTGAGCCACTTTAAAAATAGCTGAGCTCCAAGGTAAATTTAGCTTATCAGTCGCATTTTGCGAGCCGTAGTTTTTCACGCCTCCAATTAGTAAAGCTTTTAGTGTTGCCATATTT
>OBXQ01000248.1_pt1 | contig 38713 bp, 29 predicted proteins | sample 1476641 | NCBI WGS metagenome assembly OBXQ01 (sample SAMEA2580174, study PRJEB22360) | human gut metagenome | biome: human gut; feature: human-associated habitat; material: faeces | place: Denmark | collected 2008/2010
GGCCGGGGCGGCTGCCGCTGGAGCACCCCCGACTCCCGGCAGCGGTTTTTGCCCCGCCCTGCCGCCCTCCCCCGCCTCTTCCCTCCCCCTCTCCGCCTGGATTCTGGCGGACAAACAGCGCAGGGAGCGGGACGAGATTCTCCTCGCCCTGCGCCAGTGCGGCGGAAGCCGCTCCCAGGCCGCCCGGTTTCTGGGTGTCAGCCGCTCCACGCTTTGGCGGAAAATGCAGGCTCTGGGCATACTGGTGGGGCCGGAATAGACCCTCCAACACAAGCTTCCACCCCCAAAATATTCTCTTCCACCCTGGGATACCAGCCCCATCATCTGGTATCCCTCCAATCTGTTTTCCACCAAAAGACACTCGTTTGTGTGCGTAATACAAATACATTTTATCAAAATTTGTCCGTCTATCGCGGATTTTTCCCTTGCTATTTGCCCTCCCTCCCCTTATAATGAGGTTATAAGATACCCGGAAACAAGGCAATTTCACACTCACATCATATGACAAGGGGGTTATATCATGCAGGAGCAGACCATGTGGGCATTGACCAAGAAGAAACCGGAAGCCGGGCTGTGGATGGAGCGCGTACCGATTCCCGAGGTGGGGCCCAACGATGTGAAGATCAAGATTCACAAGACGGCCATCTGCGGCACGGACGTACATATCTACCAGTGGAACGACTGGGCAAGGCACACCATCCCCGTCGGGCTTACGGCGGGCCACGAGTACGTGGGCGAGATCGTGGAGGTGGGGTCCGGGGTGGACGGACACAACGTGGGGGACCTGGTGTCCGGCGAAGGACACATCACCTGCGGAAAATGCCGCAACTGCCTGGAAGGACACAAGGAAAACTGCCGGGACGCCAAGGGCGTGGGGGTGAACCGCAACGGCGCGTTTGCGGAATATCTGGTGATCCCCTCCTCCAATGTCTGGAGCTGCCGCCCCAACATCCCGGAGGAGCTCTACGCCATCTTTGATCCCTTCGGCAACGCCACCCACACGGCCCGCTCCTTCGACGTGCTGGGCGAGGACGTGCTGATCTCCGGAGCGGGCCCCATCGGCATCATGGCCGCGGCCATTGCCAAGTTCAGCGGAGCCCGCCACGTGGTGGTAACGGACATGAACGAATACCGCCTGGAGCTGGCCCGGAAGCTGGGCGCCACCAGAACCATCAATTTAAACGAGGAAAAGCTGGACCAGGTGATGAAGTCCATCGGAATGACCGAGGGCTTTGACGTGGGAATGGAGATGTCGGGAAGCCAAAAAGCGCTCCACGACATGATCCACCATATGAAGCACGGCGGAAAGATGGCCCTTCTGGGGCTTCAGGGCCGGGAAACCGCGGTGGACCTGGAGACGGTCATTTTCAACGGCCTGACCCTCAAGGGGATCTACGGGCGGAAGGTCTGGGACACCTGGTACACGATGACCACCATGATCGAGGCGGGACTGGACATTTCCCCGATCATCACCCACCATTTTGATATCCGCGACTATGAAAAGGGATTTGAAGCCATGATTTCCGGCCAATCCGGCAAGGTGATTCTGGACTGGTCCCATATCAACGAATCTGAATCATAAAAAGGAGAGGCAGCTATGGCCCGTAAAAATGACATATTAAGTATTTTTGCAAAAACAGTGGAAGAGATAAAGGAAGCCGGCCTGTTCAAGGGGGAAGCCCCCATCGCCTCCGCCCAGGGAGCAAGGGTGCGCCTGGAGGATGGCCGGGAAGTGATCAACATGTGCGCCAACAACTACCTGGGCCTGGGCGACAGCCCCAGATTGATTGAGGCGGCCAAGAAAACCTACGACGAGCGTGGCTACGGCATGGCGTCGGTCCGGTTTATCTGTGGAACCCAGGACATCCACAAGCAGCTGGAAGAGAAAATTTCCCATTTTCTGGGAACGGACGACACCATCCTCTACTCCTCCTGCTTTGACGCCAACGGCGGCCTCTTTGAGACCCTTCTGGGCCCCGAGGACGCGGTGATCAGCGACGAACTGAACCACGCTTCCATCATCGACGGCGTGCGCCTGTGCAAGGCCAAACGGTTCCGCTACAAAAACAACGACATGGCGGATCTGGAAAGCTGCTTAAAGGCGGCGGACGAGGCCGGAGCCAGGATCAAACTGATCGCCACCGACGGCGTGTTCTCCATGGACGGCATCATCTGCAACCTGAAGGGCGTCTGCGACCTGGCCGACCAGTATAACGCCCTGGTCATGGTGGACGACAGCCACGCGGTGGGATTCGTGGGCAAACACGGCCGCGGAACCCCGGAGTACAACGGCGTGGAGGGCCGGGTGGACATTATCACCGGCACCCTGGGCAAAGCCCTGGGCGGGGCCTCCGGCGGCTACACCTCCGGGCGGAAAGAGATCATCGACCTGCTCCGCCAGAGAAGCCGCCCCTACCTGTTCTCCAACACCCTGGCCCCGGCCATTGCGGGGGCCAGCCTGGAGCTGTTCGACATGCTGGAGGAAAGCACGGCGCTGCGGGACCGGCTGGAGGACACCACCGCCTACTACCGCAAACAGCTGACCGACAACGGCTTTGACATCATCCCCGGCACCCATCCCTGCGTTCCGGTGATGCTCTACGACGAGAAGCTGGCCGGGGAATTCGCCCGGCGGATGATGGAAAAGGGCGTCTACGTGGTGGCCTTCTCCTTCCCGGTTGTTCCCAAGGGGAAAGCCCGGATCCGCACCCAGGTGTGCGCCAGCCATACCCGGGAGGATATCGACTTCATCGTAAAATGCTTTATTGAGGTGCGCAGGGAAATGGGGCTGGCGTAAGGCCGCTTGTCCATCCACTACGCAATAACGTGCCACTTTTGAAACATTTCCAAATCATTTTTAAAACAAATTTCAAACATACGGCATCCGAATCGCTTAAAACCCGGTTCGGATGCCCTTTTTTGCCCTCTTCCACCTTTGGCACGGAATTTGCTTCTATAAAACAGTATCAAACACAATTCAAGGAGGGTGCGTATGACAGCAGCAAGAAAATTGAGAGAGCTTTTAAAGGGCAATGAGACATTGATCGCTCCCGGCGCTTATGACGCCTGGACGGCGCGGCTGATCGCGGAGAGCGGATTCCCGGTGGTCTACATGACCGGATACGGGGTGTCGGCCAGCGTGCTTGGCAAGCCGGACATCGGCCTGATCACCCTGGCGGAGATGGCGGACATGGCGCGCAACATTGTGGACGCCTCCGGGGACACCCCGGTGATCGCGGACGCGGACAACGGCTACGGCGGGCTGATGAACGTGATGCGCACGGTAGCTCTCTACGAGCAGGCGGGCGTGGCTGCCATCCAGCTGGAGGACCAGGTAACGCCCAAGCGCTGCGGCCACATGGAGGGCAAGGAGGTCATTTCCAAGGAGGAAATGGTAGCGAAGATCCGGGCAGCGGTGGCGGCCAGAAAGGACCCGGATTTCTGCATCCTGGCCCGCACGGACGCACGGGCGGTAAACGGCTTTGAGGATGCCCTGGACCGGGCCCTGGCCTACGAGAAGGCGGGAGCCGATATCATTTTCTTCGAAGCGCCCAGGTCGGTGGAGGAGATGCGGACGGTGGGCAAAACCCTCTCCGTTCCCCTGTTGGCCAACATGGTTGAGCACGGGAAAACGCCGCTGCTTCCGGCCCAGGAATTGTTCGGGATCGGCTACCGCATCGCCATCTACCCGGTGTCCGCCCTCTACATCGCCACCAAGGCGGTGAAGGAGTTCCTGGGACGCCTGGCCCAGGATAAGACCAGCGAAACGTCCCTGGAACAGATGGTGGATTTCCCCACTTTCAACAATATGATCCATTTACACGAGATCAGAGCCCTGGAACAGTCATTTCTGGAATAGGGGCGGCGTAACCATTAACAGCACGGGGGTGTGCTCTACCGGATTGGGAGGTATATGAGATGACCAGCTATCTGATAATATTGTCCATATTTATATCCGTAGCCATCGGCTACAAATGCAAGATCAACGTGGGAATTATCGCCATGGCCTTTGCCTATATTTTCGGCTGCTTTGTGCTGGGCTTAAAGTCCAGCGCGGTGATCGCCATGTGGCCCACCAGCCTGTTCTACTTCATCCTGATGGTCTCCTTCTTCTACGGCATCGCCATGACCAACGGGACGCTTAAGCTGATCGCGGAAAATGCCATCTACCTGTGCAGGAACAGAGCCTGGTTCATCCCGATTCTGCTCTGGCTGATCTCCTTTGGCATCTCCGGCCTGGGCCCCGGCCCCGTAACCGTGTTCGCCTTCATGGCGCCTCTGGTCATGGCCACAGCCGACAAGATCGGCATGAACAAGATCATCGGCACCATCTGCGTGGTGGGCGCGGGCGTGGCGGGCGGCTATACGCCCATCAGCCTCTGCTACGCCACGGTGCGCAACTGCCTGGTCACGGCGGGTTATGAGGGGGAGGCGCTGATCGCGGATTTAAATAAGATCGCATTCAACAACATCCTGGCGCAGGTGCTGATTTTTATCGTCATCTACCTGATTTTCAAGGGCTGGACCGTCCAGGTGTCAAAGGAAATCAAGCGGCCCGAGCCGTTTACCAAAAAACAGGTCCAGACCCTGGCCCTGATCGTGACCGGCCTGGCCGTGATGATCATTTTCCCGCTGATCAAGAACTTCATGCCGGATTCCGCCTTTATCGCGGCTGTTTCCAAGGGCCTGGAGCCCAGCCTGGTGTCCACGGTACTGCTGGTGATCGCTCTGATGTTAAAGCTGGGCGACCAGAAAAAGGCTCTGAATTTCGTGCCCTTTTCCACCATTATATTGGTCTGCGGCGTTGGAATGCTGGTGTCCGTGGCCACCCAGGCCGGAGCCGTGGATATGTTCTCCTCCTGGATCGGCGACAACTTAAGCGCCACCACAGCCAAGCTGGTGATCGCGCTGGTGGCGGGCTGCATGAGCTTCTTCTCCAGCACCCTGGGCGTGGTCGGCCCGGCCCTGATCCCCATGATCCCCAATATCGCGGGGGCCACGGGCGTCAGCGTGACGGCTCTGGTGTCCGGGATCATGATCGGCGGCCACTTCGCAGGCGTTTCCCCCTTCTCCACCGGCGGCGCCATGACCCTGGCGGGCGAGAACAACGAGGAGACGAAAAACAAGCTGTTTATCCAGCTGATGGTGCTGTCCATCGCATCCATTCTCTTTGCATCGGTGCTGGTATTTATCGGAGTGGTGCGGTGACGGGATAACGGCGGCATTATACACGCATCGCATAAATAGGCACAAATCCCGGCGGCGGATCGCAAAAATCGACCCGCCGCCGGGATTTTATGAATTGTTATAACTCCTACCCCGCCAACAACACCCCTACCCCCGAGGCCACAACCATCCACCCGGTCACGCGCCTTGCGGTCCTCTGGTTGATCCGCCCGGAGAGCAGCAGCCCCACCGCCAGCCCGGCCAGCATAAATCCGTACAGATACAGGCTCTGCCGGATCACCGAGAGCGGCAGAATTCCCGCCGTCCCGTACATCCATATGCGGAAGGTATTTTCCACCAGAAACACCATGCACAGGTTCCCCTTGACCGCCTCCGGCTCCTCTGCCCGCCCCATCAGGTAGGCGGCCAGAAACGCGCCGATGCCGAACATCCCGCACACCATGCCGGAGAGAATTCCCATGAAACCGAATCCTCCCCCGCCCCGCGCCCCGCCGCTCCGGGATTTCCACTCCATCGCCATCGAAAGCCCCAGGTAGACCACCACCGCGCCGAACACCTTCTTTAACAGCGCAGCGTCCGTATAGCGCAGGAGGAACACCCCCGGGATACTCCCCAGAAGCACCATGCCGGAGAGCGGAAGCCACACCCGCGGGTTTAACCTCCTCCTCTCCCGCCAGGCGATCAGCAGGTTGGAGGGATATCCCACCACCAGCTCCACCGGGCTGATATTCCGGTTGTCCAGGAATAATCCCACAATGGAGCTGAACACCAGGGTGTTGCCGAACCCGGTGATCCCCTTGACCACATAGGCTAAAAAGATCGCCCCGCCCATGAGAACTCCCGTCTCCGTCACAGAGAATCCCCCTCCTTCAGATAACGCCAGAGCTCATAGGGCCAGTCGGTCTGGATGATGTCCACCCCTTGGCGGATCAGCCTTCCCCAGCCCGCCTCTCCCCCGAAACGCAGGGATTTTAAGTCGTCGTAGCCCGCGCCGTACACCAGGTTTTTGCTCAGGCTCAGGGAATTGCACCAGGTCTTGATCCCCCGCTCCCGCAGCCACAGAATCGTCTCCTCCCGGAACACCGCGTCCGTCTCCCGCTCCGGCAGAATCTCCAGCGCGGGCACCCTGGTCTTTCTCGCCAATTCCGCCACCCGTTCCAGATAGCCGGTGTCCCCCAGCATGGGGATAAACAGGCAGTTCTCATGGCGGGCGGCCCACTGCCAGGCGGCCTCGTCCTCAATATAGAACTTAAATACGGCCTGGCCCGTCATTCCCTCCCGTTCCAGCAGCTTTAGCACCTCATCCCAGCAGTCCCAGCACTTGTCCAGCACCAGGATGGTGCGGTCCCGCAGCGCGTCCAGTATCTCGTCAAAGGTCTCAATGAACTGGACGCAGGGTTCCCCCAGGTAATTGTAGAGCTCCATATTCTTTAGTTCTTCCAGGGTGTAATCCCCGATGCGGCCGGGATTGTGAAACAGCCGGATCATGGTGTCGTCGTGGTGCCCCACGATCCTGCCGTCCTTTGTCCGCGCCAGATCCATTTCCACCATATCCGCGCCCTGACCCACCGCGGCCCGAAAGGCCAGCGCCGTGTTCTCCATCACGCTGGAGGAGAATTTTCCCCGGTGGCAGGCAATCTGTACCTGTCTGCACAGGGGATCGCACAGAATTTCCATATTTTTCTTCCAGTCTCTCATCTCACGTTCCGTCCTCTCTCATTTTCCACTCTGTTTTAATCCTTATTTCACCGCGCTGTCCATTGCCCCCTGGACAAAATACTTCTGCAGGGCGATGTACATGAGCACGGGCGGAAGCACCACGATGAACGCGGCCGCGGCCGCAGCGCCCATATCGGTCTTGGAGTCTGTAAAAAAGGTGGTGATTGCCAGGGTGATGGTCCGAAACTGGGGCTTTTGCAGGAAATACAGCTGGAACTGGTAGTCGTTCCAGATGCCCACGCTGGTCCAGATGATCACGCTGGCGGTGGTTGCCTTTAAGGACGGCAGGATAATGCGGAAAAATACCTGCATGCGGCTGCACCCGTCGATCATGGCCGCCTCGTCCAGCTCCTTGGGGATCGTGCCGATAAAGTTGCTGTACATGTAGATCGCCATGGGCAGGTTGAAGGTGGCCGAGACCAGGATCACGCCCCAGTACCGGTTGATTCCACCCATTGCCACCATCTCCTTGTACAGCGGCACCAGCACGCTGAGCTGGGGCACCATCATGATGCCCACAATCACGGCCAGGATCAGACGGTTTCTCCGGGTGGTTTTCCGGGACAGGGGGTAGGCGGCCATGGCCCCAACCACCACGATGATCACAACGGCGCAGAGCACGATCAAAAACGTGTTTCCCAGGGCGCGCAGCAGCTTGCCCGTCTCCATTGCGTTAAAATAGTTCTGGATATAGAGCTTCGCCGGGGGCAGCCACCGGGAAGTCCGCTCCGACGCGCTCTTGAGCGACATGTTGATCATGATGTAAAAGGGCGCGATGTGCAGCGCGATGATCAGAAACGCCGCAAGGGTTTTCAGACCGGATAAAAGTTTCTTCTTGTTCAACTGAGCCCAGCCACCTTTCTCTCAAAGAAATTCCGCACAAACGTGCTGATCACCATAATAAACAGGAACATAAACATCCCGACCGCGGCCGAGTATCCGGCGTTCTGGTTCTGGAAATACAGGTAATTGATCAGGGTGGACAGGGAGTGGGAGGAATAGCCCGGGCCGCCGCTTGTGGTGGACAGGATGATTCCGAACAGCTTCAGTCCCCCGATCAGGTTTAAAATCACGCTGGTGGTGATGGCGGGCAGCAGCAGGGGCAGGGTGATGTGCCTCAGCCTCTGCCCGTAGCCCGCCCCGTCGATGGCCGCGGCCTCGTCGTAGGACTCCGGGATTCCCTGGAGTCCTGCGATCATCACGATCATGGTTTTGCCCACGAATTGCAGGGAGTTGATGAGGACGATGATCCAGACAGCCCGCTTGCCGTCCGCCATCCAGTCCACCGGCGCGCCGCCGAAGAGCTTCACCACATCGTTGATTGCGCCGTTGTTGTACTGGACCAGAAAGTAAGAGATATAGCCCATAATCAGCGACGCGATCATGGCGGGCAGGTAGATCACGACCCTGGCCAGGGTCTGCCCGTGGAATTTCTTTTGCAGCAGCAGAGCGTAGGAAATTCCGATCACCGTCTGAAGGGTCGTGCTGCCTATGCCGTAGATCAGCGTGTTTTTCAGCGCGGTGTAAAACATCTTGTCGTGGAACATTTTCTTGTAGTTTGCCAGCCCCACGTACTTGAACCTTGGCGAATATCCGTTCCAGTTGGTAAAGGAAATCTGGATGCCGGAGATCAGCGGGTAGAGCACAAACGCGGCCAGCAGCACCAGCGCCGGTAAATAGAGCAGATCAATGGGAATGTCCTTCCTCTTCCTCATCCCTACACCTCCGTCTTAATTCTGTTCGCGCAGCGTCTCGTAGTCCGCCTGCATGGTCTGGACGCTCTCCTCCACGGTCATTTCCTCGCCGATCAGGGCGGAACCGATGGTCTTCATGGTGCTCCACATCCCGTTGGGCAGGTATACCCGGTCAAAGAAGGGGTAAATGGCCGTGTCCGCGTATGTTGCGTAATCCTCCGCCACGGAGCCCAGGTCCGGAGATACGTTCCGGATGGCCGGGCGCTTGCCGCTGGCCTCGCAGACGATCTTTACATTCTCGGGCTTTGCCAGGTAGTCCAAAAGCGTCAGGCAGAGCGCCTCGTTCTCAGTGTCCTTCCAGATTCCGTAAGCCTCGCGCTCGCCTCCGCAGAAGGCAGGCTCGTAGCTGTCGTTCAGCGCCGGAATGGGGGCCATGCCGTACTGAGCTTCCGGGTTAATCTCCTGGGCCTGGCCGATCAGGTCCGGGCTGGAGCTCATAAGGAACAGGATGTTGTTCTCCGCCATTCTGGGAGCCGCGTCCACCGGGTCGCAGGTCACGCAGTCCACATTTAAGTAACCCTTGGCCTTCAAATCCATCAGAAGCTGGGAAACCGGCGTCCAGTTGTTCCAGTCAAAGCTGCCGTCCGCCAGCTGGGCGGTATAGCCCTTGTCCTCGCAGGAGGCCAGGAAGGTGGTGGCCGCAATGTCCATCAGGTTGGCAGGCTGGCGGCTGTCCTTGCCGGCGATAAACACGCCGGTGTAGCCCTTGTCCTTGGCCAGCTGGCAGGCCGCCATGAACTCGTCCCAGGTTTTGGGAATTTCAATGCCCAGCTCGGCCAGCAGGGTTTTGTTGTACATCAGGCCGCCCTGGTCCATGTTCAGAGGCAGCACGAAGATTTGGCCGTCTGCATTTTCAATATTCCGCTTGAACGACTCCTCCACGGTGCCGGCCCAGGGCTGGTCGTTGAGGGGCCGCAGATATTCGCTGTAGCGGGCCACGGACCAGCCGTGGGTGGCGAAAATGTCCGGCAGGTCGTTGGACGCCATTCTGGCCTTCATCAACTGCTCGTAGTCGGAGCCCTGGGTGGTGTAGCTGATTTTCACCCCGGGATTCTCTTCCATAAATTTCTCAAATATCCCATTGACTGCGTTGAAGGTCTGCTCGTCCGCATTGGTGACAATCTCCAGCTCACCGCTCAGCTCAGCTGCGGCTGCCTGGCTCCCCTGGGTTTCCTGTCCGTTCTGAGCCGCGCTGTCCTGGGCCTGGGTCGCGGCCGCCTCCTTGGGCTCGGAGCTTCCCTGGCATCCGGCCAGGCTTCCCGCCGCCACCGCGGCCGCCAACAGAGCGCCTGCATATTTTGTGAATTTTTTCATCATCATTCCTCCTTAAATTGTGCTTCCGTTTTTTGATATGGTCATTATAGTACAAAAATCCACCGGAACCAGTAGTCCTTTTTTACGATTTTGTTGCCCATTTTTCCGTTTTGCCGGAGCTTCATTGATAATCGCACCGAAAGCGGCTATAATCAAATCACGCCAGTTGCCAGAGGAGAACCGCCATGAAATTCAAACGATCCTTTTCCGTACATTTGTTAATCAGCTTCCTGATCAGCACCCTGATCCCCTTCATGCTGATCGCTTACGTGGTGGCCCACATCTACGCCCGGGAGTACAGCCGGGACGTCCGTTCTTTATTAGATACCACGGCGTCCTCCCTGGACAGCAACATCGCCACCTATTTAAAGGAGCTGGAGCAGGTGACCATGCAGCCCTATTACAACAACGAGCTCTACAACTATCTGAGGGGCCTGTCCAGGGATCAGGACTACGCCCTGATGGAACGGCTGAACCTGCAGCGGAATCTGGATTCCAATATGAGCTTCGTCCGCTACACCCGGGAGGATATCAACGGCATTTTCATCGTCACGGGCGACCGCTGTCTCTACTATACCATTACCGGAACGGATCACAAAACCCTTTCCCCGGCTTTTGACTACGGGGAACAGAGCTGGTATCAGGAGGCGGTCAAAGCCGACGGGCGCTGCCTGCTCATCGGTCCCCACGTGCCGGACTACATCACCCCCAGGGACACGCCGGTTATCTCCCTGGCCCGCTCCATCGTGGTCCTGGAATCCCGGGAACCCCTGTACGTGATCAAGATCGATGTCAACACGCGGATTTTCGACCGTATTTTCCATGATTTTACATTCCACGTGGATTCCAAAATCATCATCAAGGATGAAAACCAGCGGATCATCTACGCCAACCGGCCCTTAAGCGACGAGGACCGGGAAACCCTGGAAAATACCCCCGGCGCCGCCTCGGTCTCCCTGGCGGACGGCAGCTTCCAGCGTTATGCCTACCCCATCACCGGTTACCCCTGGGATATCACGATCCTGCTCTCCGACCAGGAACTGAATTCCAGGACCGGCATCATTTATCTGACCGCCCTGCTCCTGTACCTGGCAGGCGTTGTCATGGCCATGGCTTCCTTCCGGATTTCCTCCAAAAAGATGGTGGCGTCCATCAATTCCATGCGCGGGATTTTCTACGCCATCCAGAACGAGGATTTCAGCCGGAAATACACCTACGTCTCGGACACCGAGCTGGACGACCTGGGGGATTCCTTAAACGCCATGTCCGAGGAGCTGCAAAACCGTATCCAGAAGGAGTACGTGATGGCCATCCGGCAGAAGGACACGGAGTTTAGGGCCCTGCAGGCCCAGATCCAGCCCCATTTCCTGTTTAACACCCTGAACAATTTCGTGGCCCTCAACCAGGTGGGAGACCGGGACGCCCTGGAAAACGCCCTGTTCGAGCTGTCCGGCATGCTGCGCTACATCTTAAAGGCGCCCGCCCTCATCCCCCTTTCCATGGAGCTGTCCTTTGTGGAGGACTACTGCTCCCTGCAAAAGCTGCGTTTTTCCGACCGGCTGAACTACGTGGTGGACCGGCGGGTTCCCGCCGAGGGGATCATGATTCCCAAGCTGCTGCTCCAGCCCATTGTGGAAAATTCCATCTTGCACGGCGTGGAGCCATGCAACCGGGCCTGCACCATCCGTATTTCCCTCTCCCCTGCCGCCCACGGCGTGACCATCGTCATCGAGGACGACGGAGCGGGCTGCGAACTGCCGGAAGGCGAAGCTCCGGGCATCGGGCTGGCCAACGTCCGGGAGCGCCTGACCTCCTTCTCGCCCCAAAGCTCTTTTTCCATGGAGAGCCGCCCCGGAGAGGGAACCCGCACCGTGATTGAACTTTACATTGAAGTTATGGAGGAAACGATATCATGAAAATTCTGATTGCCGACGACGAACTACTGGTCCGCCGGTCCATCCGCATGTTTTTAACGGACCTGGGTGTCCGGCCCGACGACATGGTGGAAACCGGCGACGGCTTCGGGCTGGTGGAGGCCATAGACGTCTCCCACTTCGACCTGGCCCTGGTGGATATCCGCATGCCCGGCATGGACGGTCTGGAGGCGGTGCGCCGGGCCAGGGAGACGGCCGGTGAGACCGATTTCTACATCCTGTCCGGGTTCGACGATTTCAAATACGCCCAGGAGGCCATCCGCCTGGGTGTGAAGGACTATATCCTGAAGCCGGTCCGGCGGGCGGATCTGGAACGAATCGTGGAAAATACGATCTCCGCCCTGGAACAGCGGCGGGCGCTGCTACTGGAGAACCTGAATCTGGCCACGGCGGCCCTGCTCAATATCCCCGGCTACACGGCGCATTTTCCCGTCCCCTGCCGCCCTGTGCTGATCGCGGACGACGCGCCCGCCCAGCCATTTTCCGTGTCGGAGCTGCTGGCCGTGGACAACGACCGGATCACGGTGATCGCCCACCGGGACGGCGGCTATGTGCTCCTGTTCCTCTTTGAGACCCCGGAGTATCCCGGGTACTGCCGGGAATATTTAAAGGATCTGGCGGAGCGCTATCAGTCCGGCCACACCCTTGTGGAGGGCAGGAAGTTTAAAGACGGAACCTGCTGGGAGGAGGACTACCGCCGGATGCGGACCCTGGCCTGCCTCAGGTCCGCCTGCGGCGGAAGGCGGCTGTACCCCCACACCTGCCTTCCGCCCGTGGATTCCCAGGATTTCCTGCCCGTCTGCCGGTGCTGCGAGACCTGCCTGGAAACCTACGGGAAGTCGGATTACGCGGGCTTTACCCTGGCCTGCGAAGCCCTTCTCAAAAGTCTTGAGCCGGTGAGGCAGTCCCATCCGGGCCGCGCCGGGAACATTTCCCGGTATCTGGCCGGGGCTTTCGGGCTGAAGGACGGCTCGCCCGAGGGGTTAAAGAGCGGGCTTCTGATGGCCGCGGCTACCTTCTCCGCCTCTTCCAAGGATTTCCAGTACGAGGAGATCACCGCCTACATCGACCGGCACTACGCGGAGGATTTGAGCCTGACGGGCCTGGCCGGGATGTACGGCCTGTCCCCCAACTACTTCTCCACCCTGTTCAAGAAAAAAGCGGGCTGCAATTTCATCCACTACCTGACCTCCCTGCGCATCGCCGAGAGCAAACGCCTGCTTTTGGAGACCAACCTGACCATCCGGGAGATCGCGGAGCGGGTTGGATATTACAGCGCCAGCTTTTTTATACGGTCCTTTAAAAAGGCGGAGGAGATCACGCCTTCGGAGTATCGGAGGAAGGGGTGAGACTTCCACTTTTATCATTGTAATATCTCCCCACCCAGTGCTATAATAGTAGAATAATCAAAATTGGAAAAAAATACCGGCTCCGCGGTTTCACTGCGGACCGGAACCATTTTCCGCTTTCGAATCACACGGGGGGATATCATGGCAGATCACACTACCGGGCGCTCCATGGGCAAACGGCTTCTGTTTGCCACGGCCGCAGTCATCGCGCTGCTCCAGGCCGCGGCTTTTTTCTATACGCACCGCTACGCTGTCCCGGCCGGGACCGGCGGCGACGTGCTGACCATCTACACGTCCAGCAGCGACGAGCTGCTGAACGCCACCATCCCTCTGTTCGAAGAAAAATATAAGATCCAGGTGGTTCTGGTGAAAGGCGAGACCGTGGACCTGCTGGAGAAGATCCGCACCGGGTCCGGCGATCCGCCCGCGGACGTGCTCTTAGGCGGCGTGTACTCGGAGCTGTACTCCTACGCGGACTTATTCCTGGATTATGTATCCGTCAACGACAAACACTTAATCCCCGCCTACCAGAACGCCACCGGCTATACCACCAGCTACATCCTCTCCGGCAGCTGCCTGGTGGTCAACAAGTCCCTGACCCAGGGCGTGGAGATCAAGGGGTACAAGGACCTGTTAAAGCCCGAGCTGGACGGCAAAATCATCATGGCCAACCCCATCAACTCCTCCTCGGCCCTGGCCCAGCTGACCAACATCCTGCTGGCCATGGGCGGGTACGAGGACGACGGGGCCTGGGCCTACGTGGACGAGCTGATCGGGCATACGGGCGAGATCGCCTCCACCTCCAGCAAGGTCTACTCCAGCGTGGCCTCGGGCAAAAAGGCCGTGGGACTCTCCTACGAAGCCCCCTGCGCCGCCCTCATGCGCTCCGGTGCGGACATTGAGATCGTCTACCCGGAGGAGGGCTGCGTCTATCTGCCCGCCACCGCAGCCATTGTGCGGGGCGGCCGCCAGCCGGAGTACGCCCGGCATTTCATCGACTTCATCACCAGCAAGGATATGCAGAATATCTACGGCAACCTGCTCATGAACCGCTCCGTGCGCAAGGACGCCCTGTCCGGGGCCTACCTGGTTCCCCTGGACCGCATCGACATGCTGGAGGAGGACATGGACTACGTGAAAAAGCACAAACTGGACATTTTGAGCCGCTATTCCAACATTGTGAGCGAGCACACGGGGGACTGAAGCTGCCATGGGAACATTTCAGGCGAAACTTAAAAAGCTGGTATTTACCAAGCTGATCGTGCTGGTCAGCACCGGGGCCCTGCTCATGGTCTCCTGCATGGCTCTGGCCATAACCGCCACCAACCACGCAGGCGCTACCAAAAACAGCCGGCTGTTTGCGGACACCTTCAACCAGATTTACGGCCTTGGTACGGATTTCCTCACTGACAGCGAGGTTCAGGATGCCTGCCGGAAGATCCTGCTCTACCAGGGCGGCACCTCCATGCTCTCCTACTCCGCCTATGAGCTCAACGCCGCCTGCCCCCTGGACAGCCGTCTGGTGCTCTGTGACAAGGAGCGCAACTCCGTGTACAACAGCTTCCGCCCCTACGAGTGGAACCTGTACCGCTCCAGCTTCAACAAGGCCATCTGCGACAACGCCTTCGGCTCCGCCCCGGACGGCATCTACACCAGCGTCTACTATTTCGAGGGCACAAACTCCGACTACGTGATGTCCCGCCCCATAAATGCGGACGGCGCCACCATCGGCTACCTGAACCTCTACTTAAAGGGGGACGGCTGGGCTCAGTGCCTCTCCGATTCCGGCTACGAGGGCGTGATCACGGACAACGCGGGACGGGTGATCTACAGCAGCCGTTTCAGCTTCGTCCAGGAGGTCAACAAATTCCAGCTGGAAAGCCCGGGGCCCATCGTGCAAATCCACGGCACCCGCTACTGGCTGGACCGCCAGACGGCGGGGGACGGCAACGCGGTCATCTACTCCCTGGTCTACTACCCCCACAACATGGCCCTGCTGCTGATCGGCGGCGGCGTGATCGCGGTCATGAGCCTGTTGTGGTACAAGCTGGCGGACAACATGCGCAGCGCCATGGCGGCCAGCAACGCGGCGGCCATCCAGAAACTGGTCAGCGAGATCCGCATCATCCGCAAAACCGACCCGGACCACCGGGTGGAAATGGGCACGGAGGACGAGTTTTCCATCGTGGGCGTGCAGATCAACCACATGCTGGACCACATTCAGGAGTTAAACAGCCGCAATACCGAGCTGCTGCGCCTGAAAAACCAGACCGAGATCGGCCAGCTCACCGCCCAGATCAACCCCCATTTCCTCTACAACACCCTGGAAATCATCCGCAACCTGGTGGTCTTTGACCCGGCCAGGGCCGACAGTCTGATCATCCAGCTGACCCAGATTCTGCGCTACAGCATCGACACTTCCCGGGAATACGTGCATCTGGACGAGGACATGGCCTACATCGGCGATTACCTGGACATCCAGAAATGCCGCTACGGCGACCGCCTGCGATATGAAATAAACATCGGGGAGGACTGTCTCCCCTGCATGATCCCCAAGCTGGTATTACAGCCCATTATCGAAAATTCCATCAAATACGGATTCCAGAAAAAGCAGCAGATCCACATCCTCATCACCGGCCGCCTGGACAACTCCCTGCTCCTTCTCAGCGTGAAGGACGACGGCCTTGGGATGCCGGAGGCCGAGGCCCTGGGCCTGGCCGAAACCCTGCACAGCCCCCGCCCCGGCTCCGAGCACATCGGGCTGCGGAACATCGCCCGCCGCCTGTTTCTCCAGTACGGCAGCGAGAGCGGCCTGGAGCTTAAAAACGAGGAGGGCGTTGGCCTGGAGGTCATTGTGAAAATCCGTCAGAAAGGAGAGAACTGACATTGTACAAGGTAATTATCGTGGAGGACGAGGACATCATCCGCAAGGGGCTGGTCTACTCCGTGCCCTGGGCGGAGATGGACTGTAACGTGGTGGGCGAGGCGGCCAACGGCATCGAGGGCCTGGAGCTGATCCGGGAGCACAACCCGGACATCGCAGTCATCGACATCAACATGCCCATGATGGATGGTTTCCAGATGTTGGAAAACAGTTATGAGCAGTACAACTACGCTCCCATCATCCTGTCCGGCTACTCGGATTTTGAGTACGCCAAGCGGGCCATTCACTACGGGGTCAAGGGCTATCTGTTAAAGCCCCTGAACATGACCGACATGAAGGAGGCCATCCGGCTTGCCAAGCGGGAATGCGAAATCCGGAACGCCTGGATTTCCCATCAGAAGACCAAAGAGGACTGGGAGAGCACCTCGGTGCTGAAGGATTTCCAGAAGCAGCCCGTGGAGGACCGGCTGGCCCGCCGGATGCTGGAATACATCTTTGAGAACTACCAGCAGAAGATCGTTATGCAGGACCTGGTGGACCACCTCAACTACAGCGAGGCCTTTCTCAACCGCAAATTCAAGGACGCGGTGGGCACCACCTTCAACGACTATCTGAACCGCTACCGCATCCAGAAGGCCCTGGAAATGATCCGTCAGGGCGATCTTCCGATCCAGGACATCGCCTGGAAAAGCGGCATCGGCGATTACAAATACTTCCGGGTGGTATTCCGCAAATACCTGGGATGTTCCCCAAAAGAATACATGAAAGAGATATCCTCTTAATGCATAATGCCATATATTTTCCGGCAAGCCGAAAATTATATGGCATTTTTTCCTTTTATATCGGATTTCAGGTCGTTTTGAGCAGCTATTCTGCTAAAATAATAACAACAAAAAATTTTTTCAACAAGGAGGGGCATATGAAAAAAAGAGGTTTAGCGTTACTGATCGGTGCGAGTATGGTGATTGGCATGGCCGGCTGTTCCGGCGGAGGTTCCGGCCAAACGGCGGCTCCGGCTCCGGCCCAGACCAGCGCGGCGGCAGCGGCTGACACCACCGCGGCGGCGGGCGGCCAGGAAGCGCCGGCCACCGAGGCGGCCAAGGACTACAAGGACATGACCGGCAAAGTGGTGATTTACACCTCCATGTACGAGGATATCATCGAGGCCATGGACAACAAGCTGGACGAGGTCTTCCCCAACATGGACATCGAATTCTTCTACGGCGGAACCGGAACCCTGCAGTCCAAGGTGGCCGCTGAGATGGACTCCGGCAAGCTGGGCTGCGATATCCTGATGGTTGCGGAGCCGTCCTACGCTTTGGAGCTGAAGGAAGCGGGCATTCTTCACCCCTACAAGTTCAGCGAAACCGACAAGCTCCTGTTCGACTATGATCCCGACGGATACTGGTATCCGGTCCGCATGCTGAACATGGTGCTGGCCTACAACCCGGAGAAATACAGCAAGGACAGCCTTCCCAACTCCTTCAAGGATTTCGCCTATGATCCCGAGATGAAGGGCTCCTTATCCATGGGCAACCCGCTGACCTCCGGGACCTCCTACGCGGCCATCGTGGCGCTGCTGGACAAATACGGCGAGGAGTATTACAAGGCGCTGGGCGATCAGGGCGTGGCCATCGAGTCCGGCTCCGTTGCGCTGACCAAGCTGGAGACCGGCGAGTGCAAGGAAGTCATGATTCTGGAGGAATCCGTGCTTAAGAAACGCGAGGAGGAAGGCTCCATGCTGGAGGTGATCTACCCCACCGACGGCGTAATCAGCACACCTTCCCCCATCATGATCATCGACGACGCCCACAGCGCCAACGGCAACGCGGCTGCCTGCGAGGCGGTTGAGGAATGGTTCCTGTCCACCGAAGGCCAGAAATACATCGTGGCCGGCTGGATGCACTCCGTGCGCAGCGATTACCCCAACGCTCCCTACGACGCCATCCCCACCAGCGAGATCATGTCCGGCGTAATGCCTGTGGACTGGGTGAAATGCTACACCCAGCGCGAAGAAATCCGCACATTATTCCAGGAAAACGTAACGGTGCCGCAGTAAAATACCCCTAAGCTGACCGACGGGGCATGCAATCGGAAGCGCGGCGCGGCCGTTGATCCGGCCCGCCGCCTTCACGGACATTCATTCACAGGGCCGTTGCCATCTTACCGGCAACGGCTTTTTTGCTCTACAGGAGTTCGTCGTCCTGGGAACTCCTGTGGCGCAAAACATGATCCTGCACATTTTGGAAGGGGCTGAGGAAACTTATGGATACTGAAAAGAAATATTACTTTGACATTAAATGGTTTGTGATCCTGGCCATCGTGGCCTTCCTGGTCATTTTCCAGGTTCTGCCGCTGCTCTACCTGATCTACCGCTCGTTTTTCGCGGACGGCAGCTTTTCCCTGGAGGGCTTCAAGCGGATCTACTCCTACCCGCTCAACTGGACCTGTTTAAAAAACACCCTGATCACCGCCGGGCTTGCCATGGTGTTCGGCGTGCTGCTGGCCTTCCCCCTGGCCTGGCTGGTGGGACGGACCAACCTGTACGGCAAGAAATTCTTCCGCACCCTGTTCGTCATGACCTACATGGTGCCGCCCTACGTGGGGGCCATGGCCTGGCTCAGGCTGTTAAACCCCACGGTGGGAACCTTAAATACCCTGATCATGTCCATTTTCCGGCTGGAGAGCGCGCCCTTTAACATCTACTCCATCGGCGGCCTGGTCTGGGTGCTGACCACATTTTACTATCCCTACGCGTTTATCACCATCTCCAGAGCCATGGAGAAAATGGACCCGTCCCTGGAGGAGGCATCCCGAATCTCCGGCGCTTCCCCCTTTAAGACCCTGATGACCGTAACGCTCCCGCTGATGATGCCCAGCATCGTGGCGGCGGCTCTGCTGGTGTTCGTGGCCGCGGCCTCCTGCTACGGCATCCCGTCCATCATCGGCGCGCCGGGGCAGATTTACACCGTGACCACCCGCATCGTGGACTACGTCTACATCGGTTCCCAGGAGGGACTGACCGACGCCACCAACCTGGCGGTGTTTTTGATGGCCATCGCCCTGATCGTGCTCTACGTGTCCAATTTCGTGGTGGGCAAGCGGGAGTACATCACCGTGTCCGGCAAATCCACCCGGCCCAACATCGTGGACCTTGGAAAATGGCGGATTCCCATCACCGTGGTGGTCAGCCTGTTCGCCATCGTGGTGGTGGCCATCCCCTTTGCCACCGTGTTTATGACCTCCTTTACCATGAATATGGGCAAGTCCATCTTTGAAGCCGGAAACATTACCTTCAAATACTGGCACACCATCCTGACCCGCAAATCCATCCTGGGTTCCGGCCAGAACAGCCTGATTTCCGCCGCCTGGGCCGCTTCCCTTGGTATGATCATCTGCCTGATCATGGCCTATCTGCTCAAGCGCACCAACGTGAAGGGCAAGGGAGTGCCCGATTTCCTGATCACCGTGGGCTCCGGCAGCCCCAGCGTGGTGATCGCCCTGGCCCTGATCATGACCATGTCGGGCCGGTTTGGGATCAACATTTACAACACCATGTTCATTATGGTGGTGGCTTACATGATCAAATACATGATGATGGGCATGCGCACCGTGGTCTCCGCGTTCTCCCAGATCAGCCCCTCTTTGGAGGAGGCGGCCCAGATATCCGGCTCCGGCTGGATCCGGCGGCTGAAGGACGTGGTGTTCCCCTTAATCGTGCCGTCCATCGTGGCGGGCTGGTTTTTGATCTTCATGCCCTGCTTCTACGAGCTGACCATGTCCAACCTGCTCTACTCCAACAACACCAAGACTCTTGGCGTGGAGCTGTTTACCTACCAGACCTACCACAGCCAGCAGACGGCCTCCGCCCTGGCTTCCGGTATCTTAATCATAGTAATTGTCCTGAACTATGTGCTGAACAAGGTCACCAAAGGGAAATTTTCAATTTAGGAGGAGAAGCGATGTCTGTTATCACCATCAATCATGTGACCAAGTCCTTCGGGGACGTGACGGTCTTAAAAGAATTTACGGAAGAATTTCAGGACGGGGAGTTCATCACCTTTCTCGGCCCCTCGGGCTGCGGCAAGACCACTATGCTGCGCATCATAGCGGGCTTTGAGAAGCCCACCACCGGGGAAATCCGCATCGACGGCAGGGTGGTCAGCTCCAGGGACGTGTTTGTGCCGCCGGAAAAGCGGGGAATCGGCATGGTGTTCCAGTCCTACGCCGTGTGGCCCCATATGAACGTGTTCGACAACGTAGCCTACCCCCTGAAGATCCAGAAGGTGCCCAAGGCCGAGATCAGGGAGAAGGTGGAGGAGATTCTGGAGATCGTCCATCTAAGCCAGTACGCCACCCGGATGCCCAGCCAGCTCTCCGGCGGCCAGCAGCAGCGTGTGGCCCTGGGCCGGGCGCTGATCGGGCAGCCCAAGCTCCTGCTTCTGGACGAACCGCTGTCCAACTTAGACGCCAAGCTCCGCGAGAGCATGCGCTTTGAGATCAAGGAAATCCAGCGCAAGCTGAAAATCACGGTGGTCTACGTGACCCACGACCAGGTGGAGGCCATGACCATGTCCGACCGGGTCTTCGTCATCAACCGGGGCGTGGTCCAGCAGGTGGGCAGCCCCATGGAAATCTACCGCAGGCCAAAAAACCAGTTTATCGCGGACTTTGTGGGCAAGGTGAACTTCATCAAGGGTCAGGTGAACGGCTCTGCGGTGGACTTAAAGGGCATCGGCCAGTCCCTGGCCTACGAGGGTCCCCTGACCGGCGACGTGGTGGTGGCCATCCGGCCCGAGAACATCAAACTCACCAAGGCCGAGGGCCATCTCCACGGGACCATCAAGTCCATGTTCTATCTGGGGGACGTGAACGACTGCCAGATCGACATCAACGGCACCCAGCTGCGGGTGATCGCGGACCCGCACACCTACGACGTGCTGCGCACGGGCGAGGAGATCGGACTGGAGATCACGGACTTTTTGGTTTACGAGGACGACGGAAGGGACGACCATAATCAGATTCTCACGTGAGTTCTGAAAATCATGAAAATGCCGACGGCGTTGCTGTGCAAGGGGTAATTACCCCCGCACAGCAACGCCGTTTAATTCATATACAGCTCTAAAATCCTTAACACAATCCCCATTCCCCCCGGTATGGAATTTAAATCCACCCATTCTTCCCGGGTATGCGCCCCTCCGCCTTTCACCGTGCCGATCGTGTTGGCGGGAATACCGCGGGATAACGGAATGTTTGCATCCGTAGAGTTGGGGGCCTGATCCAGTTCCCCGTCGTAAAATTCGCGGATGCAGGCGATATTTTTCGCTGTCCAGCGCTGGAATGCCTGCCGGTCGATTTCTCCCGCGCCCGGACGGATTCCAAGTATCTCCACATTGACTTTTTTGCCCTGGGCACGGAATTTTTCAATGACCGCACAGAACGATTCCTTCATCTCCTGCAGACAGGTTTCACTGCCGGACCGGTATTCATACAGGATCACCGCCTCCTGCGCAATGGAATTTACAGTCGTGCCTCCGTTTATCTTTCCCACATTGTATGTGGTAACAGACGCTTTTGGCGGACTGATCCGGTACAATGCATCGATGATCTGCGCTGCGATATGGATCGCATTGTCCCTGCCAAAATCCTGATAGGAATGACCGCCCCGGGTCAGCACCTGGATTCGGTAGCGGTGGGAGCCGACCGGAATACTGGTACACATAGACATGTATCCGTCAAAGGAATAGAAGGCGCGTATCTGATTTCCATATTGATTAAAAATTTCCCTGCAGCCCTTTAAATTTCCCAGACCCTCCTCGCAGGAATTGGCCACCACCATGATGCCGGTTGCCAGCTGATCCTGATGTTCTGCAAGAAAGGCCGCTCCCATCATCAGATTCACCAGATTTGCCGTGTCATCCCCAATTCCCGGGGCCATCAGAATGTTGTCCTGCCGTCTCAACGGCAATTCTTCCCTATCGTCAAACACCACATCTGTGTGGGCCATCAATACAACCATGTCCTCATATTGATCGCAGTTGAACGTGCAGATCACATTTTTCGCTTCGTCGATCCACACCTCACGGCAGCCCTTTTCCTCAAACCACTTTTTACAGAATGCGGCCCGCCTGTCCTCCTGATGGCTTGGAGCCGGAATCTTTCCCAGCTCCTGCAGCAGCAGAACGGCCTCCTCCTTATGCTGTTGGATAAAACTGTCGATCCGCTCCCGCTCCATCCCATTTCCCCCGTGATCCTTACCCTATGACAAGTCTTCCCCATTACTCTCAATACATTTTTTATACCAAAAAAACGAGTCCTTTTTGTACCTCTTGTTGGTTCCGTTTCCCTCGTCATCCTGATCCACATAGATGACGCCATACCGCTTACTCATTTCCATCGGGCCGCAGGATACGATATCGATAAATCCCCACATGGTATACCCAATCAGATCCACCCCGTCGATCACAGCCTCTTTCATTTGTTCGATATGCGCTTTCAGATAGTCAATGCGGTAAGGATCGTGCACCGAACCGTCCGCCTCCAATCCGTCTTTCGCGCCCAGGCCGTTTTCCGCGATAAATACCGGAAGCTGATAGCGGTCGTAGATCTGGTTCAATGTGATGCGCAAGCCTTTCGGGTCCTTCTGCCATCCCCATTCGCTGGATTCCAGATACGGGTTCTTGTTCGCCATGATCAGGTTCCCGCTGGTCTTTTCCCACCCCTGGCTGGTGGTAGACACCTGGGAGAAATAGTAAGAAAATGCCGTAAAATCAATGGTATTTTCTTTCAGAATCTCATCGTCTCCCGGCTCCTTTTGAATGTGAATCCGCTCTTTCCCGAAATAGCGCTCCATATAGGCCGGATAGGCTCCCCTTGCCATCACATCCAGATAGAACCAGTTGGAATACTGATCATCCAGAATCATCTGCATCACATCATCGGGATGACAGGTGGCGGGATAAGTGGTAAACCTGGCGATCATACCTCCGATCATAGACCCCGGAAGCATCTCATGCCCAACCTTCACGGTCAGCGCATTGGCAACAAACTGGTGATGCAGGCACTGGAAAATGGCATTGGCATAATCCGTTTCCTGGTCCTGGACCAGACACACCCCGTTATAGGGGTTGAAGCGTCCCGCATTGAATTCATTGAACGGAAGCCAATAGTCCACCAGGTCTCCCAGCGTTTCAAAAAGCGTCGCCGCGTACCTTACATAGAAATCAATGGTCTTGCGGTTCTTCCAGCCGCCATATTTCAACACCAGATTGACTGGAATATTGTAATGGAGGATCGTCGCGAACACCTTGATTCCATATTTTTTACACTCGCCGAACAAATCCTGATAGAACCGGATTCCCTCCTGATTGGGTTTGGCGTCGTCGCCGTTGGGATAGATTCTCGCCCAGTTGATCGAGGTCCTCAGTATCTTAATTCCCAGTTCATGAAACAGGCGGATATCCTCTTTGTAAGTATGGTAAAAATCAATTCCCCAGCGGAATGGATAGTGGACCGTATCCTGATCGGTCAACGCTTTTTGGAACTTTGCGTCGTTCATGCGGCGGTTGCGGAACATGGCCCGCTCTTCCTTTGTCCACGCCGCGTCAAAATACCGGAGGTCCTGGGTGTCCAACCCTTTTCCGCCCTGATCATAGGCGCCGTCGGCCTGTGAAGCCGCGATTGCCCCTCCCCACAAAAAATCCTTTGGAAAACCTGTTCTCATCATGTCTCTCCTACCTTTCTTTCTTCGTCAAAATAAAGGAAATTGCAAAGGATGATCCCCAGGCAACCGCCATCACCACCAGCAGCTTCAGGAAGTTATTTCCCCCATCCATGTAAGTGGCCACGCTGGTGATTCCGGGCATGGAGAACGCATAGGTCACCACGCCCATCAGCACCGCCACCGCTCCTGCGACGGCCCCGCCTGCCATGGCTGCAAACAGCGGCCTTTTCTCCGGAAGGGCGATTCCGTACAGGGCCGGTTCCGTGATTCCAAGAATGCACACCAATCCGGTGGAGACCGCAGCCGATCTCTGCTCTCCGGATTTCATTTTTAATGCATAGGCCAGCACCGCTCCTGAAACAGCCAGATTGGAGTAGAAAAAGTTCGGAAGCATATAATCATATCCCAATGTGGACAGGTTCTGAAGCTCTACCGCGGACCAGCCTTTAATTCCAAAAATAATCGTCAACGGGATAATACCACAGAACAACGCCCCGGCAAACAGCCCGACATTGTTGAACAGCCACGCAAATCCGCCGGTCATTCCCTTTGCGATCCAGTTGCCAAGGGGCGCTGCGAATCCCAGAAACAGCGGCGCTGCGAAAAGGAAGGATAACGCGCCCGAAAACACGATTCTCAGATTTTTCGGCATCCGCTTGTCAATAAAATGGAAAATCAGCGAGAAGATCCATACGGATAAGATCACCGGAAAGATCGAGCCTTTGTAATTATAGGCCGGAATGGTGAACAATCCAAAGCTGTATCCGCTGATGCCCTCAGCCGGCGACAAAAAGGTCGAATACATTAAGATTCCGGCGGTCATGATGCCGAATATCTCTTTTACCTTAAAGCGTCTGGCGGCAGCGTATCCGATGATGAACGGCATAAAGTAGAACGGCGCGTCTCCCACCGCGTTTAATACGACAATGATGTCCGATTTGGAAGACACCAATCCCAGCGCCGTGATCAGGGAAATGATTCCTTTGATCATACCGCCCGCCACGATGGCATACAATCCCGGTGTCACACAGGAAGCCAGCGTATTCAGCCCTCTGGTAATCAGATTCTGTTTCTTTTCCTCAACCTGACCTCCTGCCGGATTCTGATCCGCTTCCCCGCCCGCTTTGATTCCAGAAATTTCCAGAAAGTCCGCATACACTTCCGGCACGTTTGTGCCCACAACACACTGCAGCTGTCCGCTGGATTCAATGACCTTCAGCAATCCGCCGACCTGGTTCAGCTTGTCCATATCCACCAGCTCCCGGTTGACCGGCACGATCCGCAAACGGGTAATGCAGTGAAATACATTCTTGATATTATGACTCCCTCCAACGGCTTCCAGAATCTCAGAACACATTTTGCCGTATTCATATCCGGACGTTCTCTTCTCCTCGTTCACGTTATCTCCCCCCGCGTTCGCAGCAGCCAGCTGCGTTTCTTCCGTGACCTGCTCTCCAGGCATCAGCTTCAGATTATACTCCCCACCGTTCGTAAAAACAACCATGACCATCGGATCAAGTCCCTGGCGGCGGATCAGCTTCCGGTCGAAGCGAATCACAGGCTCGTGCGCATTGATCCGCTCCCCCTGCTGTTTCAGAATCTCAAACCCCGTTCCATTAAGCCCGACCGTATCGATCCCGATATGGACCAGCACCTCCAGACCATTGTCCGTGGTGAAGCCAACGGCATGTCCTGTGGGGAAAACCGCGGAAATGGTTCCCTCCACGGGCGCGTGGATCACATCCTCCTCCGGATCTACCGCAAAACCGGTCCCCAGCACGCCGCTGTTAAACGTAGCGTCGCTGACGTCTTTTAGGTGGACGTACGTTCCTTTTACCGGTGAAAAGACACGGTCCTCCCCTTGTTTTAGAACCCCCATCAATCTGCTTCCTCCTTCCGTGAAATCTGCACCGCTGTTTCTTTTGATGTCTCTATCATATTCGGAAAAAGCCCTTGTTGCAATTTCCTTGGAAAATATGTTGACTTACCAAACTTAAGCACTTATGATAAAGTCGAGGTGAGCATATGAACGTACAGGAATTGAACGAGTATCTGTTTCAATACACGGATTCGGAAAAGAAGCACAGGATGACAGGCCCCGCCGTCCTGTCCCAGCGTTATCAAGCCATTCCCAGAATCCCGTTCCAGGATCGGGAGGTATACCTCTTTTCCTTCAATAAACTGCTGAGGGACAAGCTGGTATGCGTTCACAAGGAATCCCGCTTTACCAATATCCCGGAACACATTCATACGGTGATCGAGTTTGTCTATGTATATTCCGGTTCCTGCACCCAGGAAGTCGACGGCCGTCCCATCCAAATGAACCAGGGAGACATCTGTATGCTGGACACGAATATTCCGCACAGTATCCAATCTTTGGGCGAACAGGACATCATCATCACCATTGAGATGCGCCGGGAATACCTGACCCAGGGGTTTCTGTTCCGGCTGGGCGACTACGGAATCATCAACCATTTTTTGATCAACACCCTCTCTCTGGACGCCGCCCACGATCAGTATCTGATTTTCCGAAAACAGGAAGAGAACCAGATTCACAGCACGATTCAAAATATTCTATGCGAATATTACAGTCCGGGATTTTGCAGCGAGAAAATCATCGATGCGTATATGATCCTGCTTTTCTGTGAGATATTGAGGCAGTACAAAGATCAGCAGCTTTCCTACGGCAAAAACGACGGGCGGACCATCATGGAGATTCTGGGTTATATCGAAAGCCATTACCTGACCGCTACGCTTCAGGATACCGCGGAGCATTTTGGATTCCATCCCAATTACCTGAGCAACTATATCAAAAAGACGGTTGGACATTCCTTCAAAGAACTGATCATCCAGCAGCGCATGAATCAGGCCTGTTTCTATCTGTCCAATACCGACATGCCGATTTATGAGATTGCCAACAAAATCGGGTACAACAATCTGGGATTCTTTTACAAAAAGTTTGAATCCCTCTACAAAATGCCCCCTTCCCTTTACCGGCGGTTAAAATCAGCTCCCCTGGCCTGACAAACCGTTATCGTCCCGCATGAGCCGCAAACCCACGCGCCAAATACGATGAAAGGGCCCCGGCCCCGAAGCGTTTTCCGTTGCTTCGGGGCCGGGGCCCTTGCTGATGGTATATCGTTTTAATATCCGCTGTCGTACGCCTTCGTTTCCGGCGCCTCCGTGCAGGGAGCCGTGGTAGACGCAGGTACGCTTTTGCATCCCATTCCGGGAAAAGCGAAGCCGCCGCTTCCGGCGTTATCCCCGATCTCGGAGCCGATTTCATTGAGATCGTCCCGGGTCAGCTTTAACACGTTGACCAGCTTCACATCCTCCGTGGGATCCACGATCTCCTCCTTTAAGGGTTCCACCCCATAACTGGCCGTAATGCCCACAAAGGGCATGCTGAGGCCGTAGGCCCCCACGCTGGCGTCGTCCAGGGTGACCACAAACTGTTTTCCTTTCGCCAGGTCCCCCACCGTGCCGTTGGCCGAGGCGGAGCCCTGGACGCCGGGCAGTGTCAGGCTGGCCTCCGCGTTCCACCTGCCCTTCTCTTTGTTCAGGCTGGCGTTGGCTTCCGCCTTGGCGGAGACGTTGAACATCCCTGCGCCGGTGGCGGACAATCCCAGATTGACATTGTCCTTGATCATATTGCCGCTGTCGTTTAACTCCCGGGAGAAGGTGAGCTTGCCCGCGGCCAGGGACGCTACTTTTCCCTCCGCCTCCAGGTACACCGTATCCAGGGGATTCTTTTTCCCGGTCAATTCCAGACTGCCGCCAAGGGACATGGTGATCACGTCTCCGTTCAGAGTGTAATCGCCCTCCACGCAGACGATCCGGCCCTTGGGGCCCATGTAGACCTGGAGCACCAGATCATTTTTCAGCGCGCCCAAAAGCCGCTTGCTGATTTCCTTAAGCTGCCTTCTCATATCCTCCGGCGACGTCCAGGCCGCCTCGGCGGCCGCATTGACCAGCATGGAATTGTTTAGCATCACATCGTCCATATCTTCCAGCACCTGGCGGATATCGTCCCGGTCGATGGTCAGCTCGTAGCCCTGGCAGGCCTTGTCCTTGCCGCCCACGGTGAAGGTGCGCTTGTCGATCTTGGCCACGTCCATGTTCTTGATCAGCGCCTTCCAGTCCTCCCTAGAGACATCCCAATACTCGGCCAGCAGATCCAGGCGTTCTGTGTCCAGTTCCCCTTCCCAGTCGATTCCGAACTCTTCTTCCAACAGCGCCCTGAACTTGGAATCCTCCAGCTTCTCCTTCAATTCCTGGTGGTCCACGTAAAAATATTCACTGTAAAGCTCAGGCGATCCGGCCACCGTTTTCTCCTCATCGTGGTAGAAGTCGAGACCCGCCATCTCCATCTCGCCCATGGTGCCGCTCAGGCGGCCCAGAAGCCTGCCCTTGTCGTCCTTCTCCAGCCAGCCGCTCAAGCCCACGTCGGCCAGGCCGATTCCCATATTCTGCGGGCCCACCGAGACCGCAAGCTCCGCCTTCCTGCGGCTTTTTCCCGTGTCCACCATGCGGGAAATCTGCCTTAATCCCAGGTACTCCGGCACGCCGGATTCCTCGGTGCAGATAGCCTTCCAGGTGTTTTTAACGCCCCTTGCGATCACCGCCTTGGGCTGATTTAACAGCACGACCCCCGCGGCCAGCCCGCAGACCGCGATTCCGGCAGCGGCGATCAGAGCGATTTTCATTCCCTTTTTCGGCGCTTTGCGGGAATCGGAGGCGTACGTTCGGTTCCACGCCCGTTTCCCCATCTTCTCTTTATTTCCGCCCTCTGTAGTTTCGCTTGCCGCCTCGTCCTCGTGGTCGATCTTCTCTCCGCAGGCCGTGCAGAACAGCGCGTCGTCCGGCATCTCGGCCCCGCATTTCGTACAGTACATACTCGTATCCCTCTTTTTCCGTATTCTTTGTGGCAGCTCAGGCGGCGTGAAACCGAAGCGCAGCAAAACGCAAAAATTGCTTGCAGGCCGCCTGCACTGTTCTTAACGTTTGATCCTCCCGCCTCAGGTCTGATGGCCGCACTCGCAGCAAAATCTGGCTCCCGGCTCCATCAGGGCTCCGCAGCTGGGGCAATGGCGGTCCTTGGCGGTTTCCTGAGCCGTTTCCACGACTGCTTCCAGTTTTTTCCCGCAGGCCTTGCAGAACCTGGCCCCCGGCGCGTTAACCTTTCCGCAGGAGCAGGTCACGCCGCCCTCGCGCCCAGCGGCGGCAGGCTTTAACTCCTCCCCCAGTATCCTGGCTTTCTCCCGTGTGATCTGATCGATCTGCGCCTGGTATCCGGCGATCTCTGCCTCCTTCCGGTTCAGCGCCGCGCATGCCGACTCAATCGTCTGCGGGTTTACCCCACCGTTTTTCCACTGGGCGAAAATGGCCTCCCCCAGTTCCTGCTTCAGGTTGTGGATCTCCTCCTGCACGTTTCCCACCTTGGCCTTTAGCTTCTCCGTCTCCAGATAAGTGCCGGACTTGACACTCACCGATACGAGACTCTTATCAATGCTCTCCTTGATCTTACCCAACACGGCTGTCCACTCCTCATCTTCTGTTTTTTCCGGTCGTTTTACCGTAATTTCTTACCAAATCCTACTTTATCCTACTTAATGCGATTAGTCAATATAATTTGGCACAAAATGCTATAGTATACGAAAAAGGAGGATGATCATGAAACCATTAAAAGCAAAGGTAAGCATCACACTGGACACGGATGTGATTGATCAGTTAAAACGGCTCTCCGAGGAAGACGACCGCTCATTCTCCCAATACATCAACCTGATTCTGAAGGATTACCTGGCCAGGCGGACTGATGCGCCGCCTGCGGAATAATTGGATATTTGCGTACAAAAAAGAGAGCTCCCGGCGCCGGACCAATCGCAAGCTTCCGCCGCGCGGGGACTCTCTTTATTTTGTGGATTTCACCGGCTTTTGTATGGTCCGGGAACCTGATCGTTTTCAGCTTGCAGCTTGAAGTTTTCCACAAGGTTTTTCAGCACCTGGGCCTGACTGGAAAGTTCCTCGCTGGCAGCGGCGCTTTCTTCGGAGGTGGCGCTGTTCGTCTGCACCACGCTGGAAATCTGCTCGATGCCCTGCGTGACCTGTGCGATGGAGGAGGACTGTTCCTCCGAAGCGCGGGAGATATTGTCCGCCACCTCCACAACCTGTTTTGCGCTCTGGACAACTTCCGCAAGCGTATTCGCGGTTCTGGCAGCCAGGCCGTTTCCCTTCTCTACGGCCTGGACGGCTGACTCGATCAGCGCCGCCGTGCTTCTGCTGGCCTCCGCCGATTTTCCGGCTAGATTGCGCACCTCCTTGGCGACAGCTGCAAATCCCCTGCCGGCCTCACCTGCGCGGGCCGCCTCAACCGCGGCGTTCAGAGCGAGAAGATTCGTCTGAAAAGCGATTTCCTCAATGACCTTGATGATCTTTCCAATCTCGCCGGATTTGTGGCTGATTTCTTCTATCGCCGCAATCATTTCCTGCATCTGCCGATTGCTTTCCTCAATCTTTGCGCCGGCGGCCTTCGCCAGTCTGCTTCCCTGCCTGGCGCTCTCGGCGTTTTCACCAACGTGGAAGGAAATCTCGTTAATCGTGGCGGCCAGCTCCTCCACCGAACATGCCTGCTCAGTCGCGCCCTGGGAGAGCGCCTGGGCGCCGAATGAAACCTGGGCGCTGCCGGCGAAAACCTGGTCGGCCGCACAACTGATTTGCCCCATAGCCTGATTGAGTTTCTCAATGATTTGGCGCATGGAAACCAACAGCTGCCGAAAGTCTCCCACATACAGCTCCCCGGCCCTGGATTCAACGGTAAAATCGCCATTTCCCAAACATGCAAGGGTGTAGCTCATGTCGTCGATAATTCCCCGGAAGGTACGGATGAGAGAGCGCATGCTGTCGGCTAGAATGCCCAGCTCATCCTGGGACCGATAGCTGAGGGACACCTCCATACTTCCCGCCGCCAGCTTCTCCGCCGCCGTTTTAATCTCCTCTAACGGCCTGCGGATTCCATTGGAAATATACAATGCCAGCACAACCGCGAGCGCTATGCTGAATCCGATGACCGCTATGACGGTCAGCATGGAGAGCCGCTGAAGCGCCTGTCCCTCATTCACCATTTGAATAGCATTGCTTTCCGCCTGCGCTGAAATTTGTGTCAGCACCTCCGTCATCTGATTCAACAGGGATCCATATTCATTTGTCATCAATTCAAAGGCTTCGTCATTGCGGTTTGCCAACGTCAGCTCGAAAACACGTTCTCTGTAAACCACCGCCCGTTTCAATATGGTATCCAGCTCATCTATCAGTTCCATGTCACCTTTGAAGCGCTCCCGGATCACCGGGAAGGTGGCCCGCATATTCGCCAGCGCCTCGGAAGCCCTGTCTATGTCCGCCTGCGTATCCTCCCGTTCCGTTTCCAGAATGGCTTTAAAAATATTCGCCCGGGCGTACTGCATTTCGCGCCTGGCCATCCACGTATTGGCTGTAACCGTATAATTGTTATCATAAAAGCTTGTGAGATTTCCGCTGATTTTGTCCATCATAAAAAGTGCAACCACGCTGGCCACAAGGCAGATCCCGATAATCATGGCGTACGAAAGCAGCAGCCTGGTCCGAATTTTCACGTTTTTAATCATTTCCTAATCTGCTCCTTTGTTCCCGTCTTCTGTTGAATGCAATGGGCTGCGGGTCACAGTTTCAGAACCCCTGCGATCGTCTGATAAAGCGTCTTTGCATCAATCGGTTTTGCCATATGTCCATTCATTCCTGCCGCATAGGCGGCGTCAATGTCCTCGCTGAATATATTGGCGGTCATGGCGATAATGGGGATGGTTTTCGCGTCCGGGTGTCCGCCGGCGCGAATTTTTCTCGTTGCGGTGTAGCCGTCCATAACCGGCATCTGCACATCCATCAAAATTGCGTCATAGTACCCGGCGGGAGAGTCCTCAAACTTTTCCACCGCTTCCTTTCCATTTACGGCACAATCGCTCTCAGCCCCGGCCATCTGCAGCAATTCAACCGCTATTTCCATGTTAAGCGCATTATCTTCCGCCAAAAGCAGCCGGCTTCCCGTGCAGTTACTTTGTGCGGCTTCCGGCTCTTTTGAGGAAATATCCGCCCCTAAAACGGATTCCAGCACATTCCGAAGAGGGGATTCCAGCAAAGGCTTTGCAATAAACGCGTTGACGCCTGCCCGGCGCCCTTCTTCATCGATCTCGCTCCAGTCGAAGGCCGAGAGAACGATCATCAAGACATCCGATCCCGCCGTTTCGCGGATTTTCCTCGTCACCTCTATGCCGTCCATATTCGGCATCCGCCAGTCGACAATGCACACATCGTAACCTGTCCCCGCCTCCTGCGCCTCCAAAACCGCTTTGATTGCCTCGCGCCCGGATTTTGCAAATTGCGCGGCAATCCCCAGCCGTTTCAGCAGGATATTCGCGTGGATACGGTCGTATTCTTCGTCATCCACCACCAACACCCGGAGCGTTTCCAGCTCCCGCACGTGGTATTCCTCCGAATCTTCCGGGAGATCAAAGGGCAGTTTCACCGTAAAGACAGTTCCCTCTCCCAGCCTGCTTTTCACGTCAATCGAGCCGCCTAATAACTCCACCAAATTGTTTGTAATTGCCATCCCCAGGCCGGTTCCCCCATATTTTTGAGAAATCTGCCCGTCGGCCTGTTCAAACGGAAGATAAAGACGCTCTAAAAATTCCTCGCTCATACCAATCCCTGTATCGCTGACCACAAATTGCAGAAATGTTCTCCCCTTTTGATCCTCTATCTCTTTGATCTCCAGACGGATCATCCCACCCCGCGGGGTAAACTTGACGGAGTTGGAGAGAAGATTCAGCAATATTTGATTGACCCGCAAATAGTCTCCGATCAAGCGCTCCTGCCGTATGCCGGAAATATCGCATTCGAAAATTTTTTCCTGGGTTCTGGCCTGGGAATCGATAACCGAAACCACCGATTCCGTCAGCTGCCCGATTCGAAACGGCTCGTGGTTGACGGTCAACTTTCCCGCATCAATTTTAGACATATCCAGGACATCGTTGATGAGGGAAAGCAGATGACGGGAAGAAAACGTAATTTTTGTCAGGCAATCCTCAATCCTGCCGCGGTCGTCCAGATGGGCGCCCGCAATCGCAGCCATACCGATTATCGCGTTCATCGGTGTGCGTATCTCATGGGACATTCGGGATAGAAAATCCTTTTTTGCATTGTTGGCTTTTTGGGCAAGCAAAAGGGCTTCGTGCAATTCGCGCTCACGGGCTTTCAGTTCTTTGATACTCGTCCGCTCTACCATGTTTGAATACATGGTTAAAAACACGATAAAAAACGTAAGCAGCAGGGCCGTCCCGATGGAAGCCACCGTTGTATGTGTGATATCTTCCATCAGCTGGTAGATTCGTTTGTCGGACGAGACAAGGATTCTTTCCAGACAATCGTTGACCTCATCGTAATAGGGATAGACGCGTTCCTCTATAAAGCTTAAAATATCCTCCTCCGAGTGCGTCCCCACAAACCGAAGCGCTTCATCCTGAATCTCAATCAGACCGTCCATCGCCTTTTGCAGAGCCGTCACGTCCTCCGCAGGCCCCAAATAGCTTTCCCTGATGGCAGCGATCGCTTCATTCTGCATCGCGTAGCGTTCGTCAAAAAGCTCCCGTGCCTTTTCCTCGCTTTCAAAGCTCCTTGTCAGAAATATGCCGACAAACTGCTTCATATCCAGCAGGCGGGAGCGCATGGCCCTGGCGGTGTTCGTCACCGTGTAAGGGTGCTCGTACATACTCTGCGCGGTGTTCCTCATACTGTTTATCATATAACCGCTGGCGGCGGCAAACAAAATTGCGATCGCGCAGATCACGATCGTTACCCTGGACAGCTTTGTCTGTAACTTCAAACCGCAAGACCTCCTTTGATATAAAATACCAAAATGACAGGTGACCGCCTTCAATCGCACGATCATTTCATTTGTGCGGAACCGAATGGTTTTCCCCTGCTTTCTCTATAGAGACGCCAAATATAAGCGCCATCCCTTGCGGCAAACAGCACGCTGACAGCGCCGAGAGAAACCAGCAAGATGATGGCATTTCTTTGGGTTCGGCGTAAGGAATCCATAAGCTCCCGCTCCGTTGCTTTTGCTGGCAGAATGAACTGGGCCAGTTCCGTTTGCACCGCTTCTATGACAGGGATTTGATTGTCTTCCATATACGCCAAGGCTTCCGATTTTTTGTTTTGAGCGGCCAGGACAAGGACCTGTTCCTGCCGCCGCTCTAATTCAGACAAATCATTTTCCAGTTTTGCAATGGCCTCCATATCCCCCGAAGGGTTCTGGATGAGCCGGGCGAGCTGTTCCTGAAGAATCGTCCCTTGATTTCTTGCTTCAGAGATTGCTTCGCCGGTAATGTCCTGAGCGTCATATGAAATCGCACGGTAAAGGGACGCCTGCATCGCTTCCAACGTTTCATTCATCGTCTGGGCAGTGTTTTTGACCGCAAATGATCCGTCATAAAAACGCTCCGCCTGCTTCCGGATATTTGTAACGCTCACAAAGCTGACGATCGCCCCCGCCGCCAACAGCGCCAGAATGATGAGATGGGGAACCAGCAATTTCATGCTGATTTTTATGCTGTTCCAGGTGTTCGTTCTCACAGTTTTACCTCCGGGTATCGCGGATGCACGGTACAAAAAGGCCGTTTTTTTCAGTGCGCGCTTTCCGCCCAACCTTTATCATAAGTGTCTTTATTCTGTTCTATTGTAGCAGATGGAGCTATAAATAGCAAGCCGAAAGACCAAAAGAGCGCCGAAACCGTATGTTCAGATTTCGGCGCTCTCAGTATGAAAATCGTTAAACGTTCTGTCCTCATGGACAGCTATGCTTCAGGCTCTGGCAGCAGAAAACTCTGGGCCTTATTTACGCCCAGTTCGGTCAGGCGCGCGGCCGCAAAACGGAGTTCATAAAACAGCAGATTCTCCAGCTCTGCGGCCAGGCTGTCCCCATCGCCGCGCTCCAGACATTCCTGAAGCGATTCGATATGAGAGAGGTAGTATGAGTTGATTTCTTCCCCGGAGACGTGCATGCTGCGCAGGGGATAGCCCCAAAGCAAAAACTGGAGTAATTTTTCATAGATTTCCCGGACGACCTGATTTGGAGCGTATAGCGGGATGATCTCAAGCGAGGCGAAGATCACGGACTCATATTGGTTGTTCTCTTTTATGTACGCCAACCGTTCCTTCCACAGTCCGGCGGCGTTGGCGTCCGTCAGGACGCTCCTGGCGCAGGCCCCGCACGTCATCGCCAGGATTTGCAGGCTTTGAACGAAATCCAGCAATCGTTTTTGGATCGCCGGCTGGGTGAAGTCGCAATATTTAATACTTTCCTCCGTATTCAAAACCTTGGTTCCAACCCCGTTGATGGATTGAATCACACCCAACTGGTTCAGCAGTGCCAGGGTGCGGCGGACCGTAATGGTGGAGACATGCATGTGTTCCGCAATTTCAACAGGCGCCGGCAAAAAGTTTTCCCGTGTGAAAATGCCCAGGCGGAAGCCTTTCAATAAATTGATGGCTACCGAATAGCAGCGCTGGGACGGATTTTGATAAAGGTTCCAGCAGAAGGAAATCGGTTCCCCTGGCGGCTCTGCGGCGATGCGGTTTGCGTAAAAACAGCGGGCCGCAGATGCAATCCGATCCTGACAGCATATCACCGTTTTCCAAAGACCGTCCCAGTCCCCCCGGCGGCAGAGACCGATCATATCGAGTAAAGGGTCGTCGCTGTCCTCGAACGCCGCCAGATTTGAGGGCAAGCTCGAAAATGGTGCTTGAAAAAAGAGATAGGCCTGCCATACCAGTCTCAGCAGCAGGTCGTTATGAAGCGATCCATAGATCAGCCGGATGTGCTGTGCCAGGACGTACGGCCGGAGCGTTCGGGGACGCTCGCACAGGCGCTCCAATTCGTCCAGCTGCCCCGGTCCCGCGTTTTTCAGGCTGTACCACTGGATATAGCTGAACAGCGGTGCATATGCGCCGAACAGATCCATCACCGCGTTCTTTCGCAGGGAAAAGTACGTTTGGATGTTCCGCTCCAGCTCCTCGTCCTGAAACCGGACGGCTACAGAGGCGCCTGCCTTCCTGGCCGATGTGATGTAGCCGTTCTCTTTTAACTGGCCGTAAGCGGTTTTCACCGTGCCCAACGAGACGGAAAACCACCGGCTGACCTCCTCCATCTTAGGCAATGGGTCTTTATACCGATAGGTTCCGAATTCAATCTGCGCGGCCAGTAAGCCGTATATGATTTGATGTAATTCCATCACTTGATCCAACTGTCTGTTCCTCCCCGGAAAGCGCTGCTGATAAACAGGCTGTCTTATCAATAATCTTTATAATAGTATGGATCATGAAACTTTGCCACCCACAATATCGTTCGGCGGACCGGAGGAACAGAGTGTCCACGCTTTCAATATACCGTTCACCCGGCGATTCCGCCGGCGCGGTAAATGCATTTTCCCTCCTTGATGGTGGCCATCACCCGGATCGTTCGAAGGTCCATGGGATCGGCCTCCAGAGGATTCCGCTCCAGAATCACGAAATCCGCCAGCTTTCCCGGGGCGATGCTGCCCTTCTTGTCCTCCTCGAAATACTGGTACGCCCCGTTTATGGTCACAGCCCTCAGCGCATCCTCCACGGAGATGCGCTCTTTTGCCCCCAGCAGAACCCCGTTTCGCGTCAGACGGTTTACCGCGCACCAGACCGTCTCCATCATATCCGGACGGATCACCGGCGCATCCTGGTGAAGGGTGAAGCGGATTCCATGCTCCAGGGCGGAATGGGCCGGGCTGATCCGTTCCGCCCGCTTTTGTCCCAGATTTTTCAGGTGAATGCCGCCCCAGTGGTACACGTGGGCCAGGAAAAACGAGGGGATAATTCCCAGCGCTTTCACCCGCTCCAACTGATCCAGTCCCAGAAGCTGGGCGTGGATCATCACCGGGCGGATATCTCCCGGGGTGTGATCCGGCAATTCTGCAAGAGCCGCGGCGTACTCCCGCAGATACTGCTCGCAGGCCGCGTCCCCGTTGCAGTGGGCCAGAAGCTGCATCTGATCCCGCTCCGCCTGCAGGATATTGGACTTGACCGCGGCGTCGGTGAGGGTGGGGTAACCGCAATCTTTGGCCGGGGCGGCAGCTCCTTCGGCCGGCAGATAGGGCTCCCGCAGCCATGCGGTCCGCCCCTGGGGCGACCCGTCCAGGAACATTTTATAGCCGCCGATCTTCATGTGATCCTTGTACGTTCCGATATGGTCCGCAAACTGGCGCTTCAGCTCATCCCCTGCCTCCATATCCACGTAGGCCACCAGATCCAGCTCCAGGATACCGGAGTGCAGCAGAAGCTGGTACAGCGGCCCCAGAGGCGCGCTCATCATGCCCTCCTGCACCGTCGTGATGCCGTAGGAGGCATAGAGTTTCTGAGCCTTTCGGTAAGCTTCCAAAAATGCCTCCGGCGACGGCATTGGCGCTTTCTGGATATACTGAAGGAACGCATTCTCCTCCATATATCCGGTCGGTTCCCCGTCCTCCACCGCGATCATTCCGCCCTGAGGCGGTTCGGTATGGCCGTCCACCCCCAGCGCTTTTAGCGCGCGGGTATTAAACGCCCCCATGTGTCCGGACTGGTGCGACACCATCAACAGGTGTTCCGGCGCAGCCTGATCCAGAACCGTCCGGTCCGGGTGGCGGCCTTCCCGCAGCCGGTTGTGGTCATAGCCCGAGGCCCGCACCCACTGACCTGCCGGAATCTGCTCCCGCTCAATAAACTCCCGGATCAGACAGATCACATCCTCAAAACACTCCGCCTCCCCCAAATCCACCTGCATGGTGGCGTTTGCGCAGGCCGTAAAATGGCTGTGGGGATCAATAAAACCGGGCATCAGGGTATGTCCCTGCAAATCCACCAGGCGCATTTCCCCCTCTCCGGCCGCGGCTCTCACGTCCTCAAAGGTTCCAACCGCCCGGATCACCCCCTCCTCCGTCAGCACCGCCTGGGCGCAAAACGGCTCCTCCATGGTAATCACAGTTCCATTGTAAAACAGCATCCGACTCATCCGCTCATCCGTCCTTTCCATCTGTACAGCCTGTCCGATCATTGACATTTCCTTTATTTCCGGGTATAGTGTGTTATAAAATCAAGGAAACCTATCAGCGGTCACCAACCTGCCGGTTGATGACATGGTACAATCCATTCTAAAAGTATAACCCAGGAAGGTGTATCCTATGTTGCGCACATGGCTGAAAAAGCATTGGCTGCCGCTTCTGCTACTGGCGGCGTTTCTCTATCTGGCAATCGGCGCTACCGCGCCCTTTTTCCATTATAAGACCATCCCCCATAAAACAAAAGAACAATTTTCCACCGGAGCGTTCTATCAGGACGGCCCCGGCGTGGACCGCGCCATGATTCTGGAGACAAACGAGAGCGCCTGGGAGGAACGGCTGCGCTTCATGAACCTGGCCCGGGAGCGCATCATCCTCTCCACCTTTGATTTCCGGGACGGCGAAAGCCCCCGGGACTTACTCTCCATCATGCTGCGCAAAGCCGAGGAGGGCGTGCAGGTCAAAATCCTGGTGGACGGCTTTTCCGGCCTGGTGCGCATGGAGCGCAGCGAAATCTTTTACGCCCTGTCCAGCCACCCGAATGTGGAAATCCGCCTTTATAACCCCATAAATCTGGCCCAGCCCTGGAAAACCCAGGGCCGGATGCACGATAAATATGTGATTGTGGACGACTACGGCTACATCCTGGGCGGCCGCAACACCTTCGACTACTTCATCGGCAGCTACCCCACCAAC
>OBXQ01000249.1_pt1 | contig 38577 bp, 32 predicted proteins | sample 1476641 | NCBI WGS metagenome assembly OBXQ01 (sample SAMEA2580174, study PRJEB22360) | human gut metagenome | biome: human gut; feature: human-associated habitat; material: faeces | place: Denmark | collected 2008/2010
AAACGGGCGGTTGTTAGCTGCAACCTCACGGGAGTTTCACCCCGGCCCATGCTTATGGGTGCGGCGCACGATGCTTTGAGGGCGTCCAATGCGCGAGTATCATTGTAGCCGTTTGTATGTCGTCGCCCACAAGCTGCCACACTTGCTTTACGGCGCGGTAGTTTTCGCTCGGCTTTTCCCCGTAGGGGAAAAGCTGTCATGGCGTACCCGCCGACTGGCTCGGTACAGACGGAATGTACCCGTTTGCCTGTTATGCTGCGCACCAAAGGCCGCTTTCTTTGTCAAAGAACAATAGGCTTTGTCGGCCTGCAAAAGCACATCAACAGCGGATATGCTTTTGCGGAACGACAAATAGCCCATAACGGGAAGCGTGGAAAGGGGACACGCTCCCCGCATGGGCTAAAAGATTATCCTACATGAAAAGCAAGGGTGCGGGTAATAAGGCGCACTTGCAGCCTGTTACGCATTTCCTCGTCCACATAGGAATAGGTATTGCCCGCGTCGTCTTTCAGCGTGCGGGTACAAAGTTTCGCTATGTAACCCTCGTAGTGCTTCAAGATCGCGCACATGGCGGTTGTGTCGCCGTTTGCCGCTGCGGAAATGACAGGGAACGGCAACAGATTTTCAGACTTCCTAACGGTATTCATCATCTGCTTTTCCCTCCAAATACTGTTTGATTTTCGCAAGCGCGGATTTCCTGTGCCGGAAAACCGTCGTGCGTACAACATTCAGCAGTTCGCCAATTTCCGCGTCGCTCATATCCAAAAAGTAGGACAACAGGATAATGTCGCGTTTTCTTTCGGGCAAAGCGTTAAGGGCTTCGGCAAGCAGTTCATTTTTGACGAGTACATCAAAACCGGACACTTGAAAACGGAAATAATCGCTTTCGTATTCGTCCGTTGTGAAAAGCTGCGCGAGTTCGCTTTCGCTCAAATCCGAAAAAGTAACTTCGCGTGCTGCGCGTTTCGCAAGAGTGCGGCGGTAGCTTTTCGCTTCGCCGACCAAAGTTTTCTTTGCTAATGCGTCGTACTGATGTTGTATTCTTTCCTTGTCGGAAGAAGATAGCTCCATAGAGTTCACCTCCTTCCCGCGTGGAGTAGAGGACGGGAGTTAAGGGCTTGTCCTCTCTGCCCCTTTCGCTCCGTACCCGTTTGGGAGATGGCTCTTTAGTGCGCTTTTCAGAAAAAAGTTGAAAAAAACAAAATGCGCCCGTCCGCAAGACGCGGACGGGCGCAAAGGAAATGTAAGCAGTAACTAAATGTATTGACAGTTCACATTCATAGCCGGAATATCCCGCTTGCGGAGCATAGCTTTTTTTGACCGCAAAGCATTAGGCGGGTTACAGTAAATAAAAATGGACACGGCGATACCTCCCCGATACCGCCGTATCCTTAAAAAAGGGCGACTTTAATACACTACCCGCAATCCATTCTATAATAGGGAACAGCGGCTTTTGCGCAATATTAAATAAAAAAGCCGATAACACATAGGTTTTTTGACCTAATGCGTTATCGGCTCTGCGTCTATGCGTCTGGCACTTTTAATCATTTTTTTTTGAATTTATTATATGTGTTAGCTAACTGTCCACAAGCCGCGTTAATCTCTCTGCCATGAGAAACTCTCATAGTAACTTCAAGTCCTGCTTGCTCTAATTGATGTTTGAATGCAACTATTTCCCGTTTCTGTGGTGCTTTAATTCTTGAATTGCTTGTTGGGTTGTATTGTAACACGTTAATCATAACTTTTTTGCCCCGAAACCATTTTGCAAGTTGTCTTACATCTGAGGGCCGGTCATTTATACCCGGTAAAAGCAAATACGCAAAGACAATTTTGCGATTATGCCTTTCAGAATAGGATAAGGCTTGCTTAACAACATCTTCAATAGCATATATGCGCATGTGAGGAATAATACGATTTCTTGCAGATTGTGTTGCTGCGTGTAAAGATATTGTCAACTGAATTTTAAGATGTTCCTCGCGCAATTTTTTTAATTGATCGACCGGACCAACTGTTGATATGGTAATGCCGTCGGTTGGAAAGTTGAGCCCATATCTATCTCGGAGAATATGGATTGCTTTTATCAAGTTGTCATAATTGAATAAAGGCTCTCCCATACCCATAAAAACGATACGGTTTACTTTTCGACGCAACAATATAATCTGTTGTACGATTTCTGACGATGTTAGATTACGAACAAAGCCATTTCGCCCGGACTCACAAAAAATACAACCAACAGGACAACCGACTTGTGTGCTCACGCAAACAGTTCCACCATCTCGCCGCTTGATAAAAACCGTTTCAATGTATTTGTTGTCTTTCAGTTCGTAAACATACTTTTCAGTATCACTGCTTTTGCAAATATTTTTTACCAACATTGATAGATTTTTTTTGCGTGGTAATTGCTTATATAATTCTTCATATAAGGCTTTTGCTTCATTCTCGCCAATAACTTCCGACATTTCTTTGTAAGTAAATCCGTATGGATCATTCCGTACTTCCGCAGGCGTATATTTAGGTAAACGTTTCATTTTTATATCCTTTCTTCTAAATAATAAAAGTTTGTTTTTCTGTATTTTTGATTACAATCTCTAATTTTTCTACATCAATGATATGCGTCAATTTGCATTTAGGGCAGAAAAGAGGAAAATCTTTTAATACAGTATTATGAAATACTTGAACTCTCGTCTTTCCGTTACAAATCGGACATTTTATCCAATATTTTTTAAGCATTATATTTCACTCGTCCTTTTTACACAAAAAAATGCAGGTCAATCCTCAACATGAGCATTGACCTGCATTTATAATGCACAGAGCAGTACAACAAAACTAAGGCATAGCTTGCACTATGTCTATACTATATCTATACGTCGTTAGTTTTTTGTATAGCATCCGCAAAATAAGCATGACAAAAAAGCCCATGTTGAAAATGGGAAAATCCTTTTTTTCAATGCTTATCTAATACGCATGCTATGCAACATAAACGCCGCCTCCTTTTACATAAATTTTATTTTATCAGAAAATCAGTCTACTGTCAATACACAACAGGAAGTATTTAACCTAATGATATGAATTGTGTGGACATATCCAAAAAGAAAGGTGAACTGTAAAATGTAACAGGGTGAATGAAAATGGCAAAAAGACCCGTACCATTGTACGACTTTAAGGCTTTCGGGGCAGCTATAAAAGCCGCGAGAAATGAATACGGCGAGAGCCGCAAAAAGGTAAGCGACGAGTTATATATTTCCCCGCGCTACCTTGCGAATATCGAGAACAAGGGACAACAGCCGAGTTTACAGGTATTCTATGACCTTGTAACCCGGTATCATATTTCGGTAGATCAATTTTTCTTCCCGAACAGCAATGCGGAGAAATCCACCGGGCGGCGGCAGCTTGACGCGCTGCTGGACGGTATGAGCGATAAAGGCATACGGATTGTAACCGCAACAGCAAGGGAGATAACGGAAGTCGAAAAAGCAGAGGATTAACCTCACAATATGAGAAATCGGGAGATTGCAGCGCATGGCGGCTGCAATCTTTTTTTGCGTCCAAAATCAAAGGAACGCGCAACAAATACCGCCTTTCGGTGGGGGTATGGAGTAGATAGCAAGCACAGCAAACGAGTACCCGTTTGCGGAAAATGCTTGTTGGGATAATCCCAAACCCTTATACCGAAAGGCGGTGCGGAAATGGAAAACCGAAAGAGAAATATACAGATGAAGTTTTACGTTACGGAAGAAGAAAAGCGGCTGATCGACGAGAAGATGAAGCAGCTTCCCATAAAGCAGTATGGGGCATACTTCCGTAAAATGGCGATAGACGGGTATATTCTTGTCGTTGACCGAAGCGACACAAAAGCATATATCCGGGAACTGCAAGCGGTGAGCCGGAACATCAACCAAATTGCAAAACGCGCCAATGCGACGGGGACGGTTTACAGGCAGGATATAGAGGACATTAAAAAGGCGGTGGACGAGATATGGCGGTTACAAAGACGCACCCTATTAAATCAACCTTAAAGGCTGCGATAGACTATATCTTAAATCCCGAAAAGACAGACGGGAAGCTGCTTGCGTCCTCTTTCGGCTGCGGGCTGGAAACCGCCGATATTGAGTTTGCATGGACGCGGGAAGCTGCCGGAGATCGCGGCACACATTTAGGGCGGCACTTGATACAATCCTTTGCGGTGGGAGAAACCACACCGGAAGAAGCGCACAAAATCGGCATGGAACTTGCCGGGGCGGTATTAGGCGGCAAGTATGAGTTTGTTTTGACAACTCACGTCGATAAAGACCATCTGCATAATCACTTGATTTTCAACGCGGTTAGCTTCGTTGACTACAAAAAGTACCATTCCAACAAGCAAAGCTATCACTTTATCCGGCGCACCAGCGACAGGATATGTAAAGAGCATGGGCTATCCGTCGTCGTACCGGGACAGGACAAGGGAAAAAGCTATGCAGAATACACCGCCGAAAAGCAAGGGACAAGCTACAAAGCAAAGCTGAAAACGGCGATAGATACTCTCATTCCCCAAGTGAAAGATTTTGACGAACTGCTGCGCCGCTTGCAGGAAATGGGGTATGAAATCAAACAGGGCAAATACATTTCCTTTCGCGCTGCCGGACAGGAACGGTTTACCCGCACAAAGACGCTCGGCGCGGCCTATACGGAAGAAGCGATAAAGGAGCGTATCAAGGGCGTGTATGTTGCCAAAACAAAAACGCTGCGGGAAGATAAGAAAATCCGGCTTGTCGTCGATCTTGAAAACAGTATCAAAGCCCAACAGTCGGCGGGCTATGAACGGTGGGCAAAAATCCATAATCTGAAACAGGCTGCTAAAAGCATGAACTTCCTAACCGAAAACAAGATTGAGTATTATAGCGAACTTGAAAGCAAGATAGCCGATATTATGACCGCTCATGACGCGGCGGCAAAGGCGGTTAAGGAAGTGGAACAGCGTATGTCTGATTTGTCGCTGCTTATCAAGCACACCACCACATACCGACAGTTAAAACCGATTTATGAAGAATACAGGAAGTCGCGGGACAAGGAAAAGTATCTGCGGGGGCATGAAAGCGAAATTATCCTGTTTGAAGCTGCGGCAAGGGCATTAAAGGAAATGCAGATAAAGAAGCTACCCGATCTCGCTGCGCTGCGCAAGGAGTATAGCAGCTTAAACGACAGGAAAAGCAAATTGTATGAGGATTACCGCCAAACGAAAAAGCAAATGCAGGAATACGGCATTGTCAAAAAGAACGTCGATAGTATTCTTTACCCGTCCCAAAGCAAGGCGCGGGAGCAGGAGCGATAAAGCGCAAAACATGGGGTAGCAAGTGGAACGTTAAGGGCTGAAAACGCCTGTGTTTCTGCGGCTTCCAGCGTGCGGAAACGGCATAGACGATACTTTATATTCAAACCCGCAAAAACGGCTTTCTAATTGTCCACGCAAGGGAAAAAAGAACAGGGGCGCGGTGCCGGAAGTCGGCAACCGCGCCCCTGTTTTCTATGGGCTATTCTTCGTCGGTCAAGATAAACTCCCTTTCGGAAAACTCGCTGTCCGTCATGGCTTGCAGCTTGTTCACCGCTGCGGCGGCAAGCTGGCGTATATCCTCGTCCATGTAGGGCATGGCGGCAAGGATATTTTCAAGCGTCGTTTCCCGGCTGTCCTCGGCGTAGATCGCAACAATGTTTTCTTCCTCAACGGTAAAGCGGATATTCATGCTATCAAACCTCCAAATCCTTTTTATGCTCTTTCTGCTTATCTTTCGGCTGCTGCGCCGCCTGTTTCTTGTACTCGTCCAGCTTCTTCAAAATGGACGGTTTTTTCTGCGGCTGTTCCCGTTTCTCGGCTTTTACCGCTTTTGCAAGGTCGGTAACGGAAATCGCTTCCCCCGCCTTTGCCCGCTGCTCCAAGTCTGCGACGGTGGGCGTTTGCGGTGTGTTATTGATAAGCCCGTCAAAATTGTTGTCGTTTTGCTCTATGGTGTCCTCGACGTGCTTTAAGGGATTATCCCGCTGTGGCTGCTCGGCGGCTATGGCAAACGCCTGTGTGCCATTTCCCATAATAAGATACTTCCCGTCCTCCGACGCATGATGAAAACCAAAGCCCGCTGCTTCGATCTGTTCGCGGCTCATGTCGGTAATATGAAAATTGCCCCTCGGCGTTCTGACGGTTTCGCCCGTCATAAGGCTTTCGGGGGTCGCTTCCGGCTGCTGCTTTTCAAGCTGCCCGTCCTTGTAGGAATACCCTTGCGCCGCGATTGCTTCAAGGGTCTTGCCCGTAACGTCGCCATAAATCCGCTTGTCCGCGTCTACAAGCAGTTGCAGCGTATCTTTTACGGTATCGGATAGGGCTTGCTGCTGTTCGGGAGATAGCTTATCAAATACGGGGGTCTGCTGCGCTTGCTCCTGTAAAAACTCCGGCACTTGCTGAAAACCTATGCTGTCTACATAATGGGCGGTGTTCTCGCCGTTCTGATGAAGCACAACAATGTCGGAAACGGAAAGGCTATGCCCCTTGAAGTCGGCGGGGTGGTCGATATTAAACTTTTCCCAAATGCCGCCAAGCGTCATATCCTTTGTAAGCGGCGCGGTATAGACGAGTTCATAATTTGCCCGGTCAACGGTATGCCCCGTTGCTTGCAGACGGTCGAACGGCTCAAAGCGCAAATCCATAGTTTCCTCTCTGCGGGCTAACTGATAAATCCCGTAGCTGTCCTCCTTGCCGTTGAGAAGCAAGGTTTCTTTTGTTTTCGCTTCCTGCTCCTGCTCGGCTTGCCGCTGCTGCTGCAATTCGGTAAAATGCCCCTCAATCTCGGTAATGAGTTCCTTTGCGGTCGCCTGTATCGTTTCAAGGGACGCTTTTAATTCGGTCATTTCCTTGCCGCTGCTCCAACCCGCCACATACCCGAAAGAGTAATCCGACGTATCAAGCCCGAAATGCTGACACACCGTATAGGCGACGCTTTCAGCCTGTACCTCGCGGCTGCGGCGGTCAACGCGGTTTTGTTCCTCCAGCGGGGCGTTTAAGTCCACGTCATGCAGCTTCGCATGGGCGATTTCGTGAATGGCGGTCTTAACCGCTTGCAGCTCACTCACACCCTCTTTGATAGCAATTCGCTTATCGGTCAAACTGAAATATCCGTTTGCGCCGTTTGTGATCTGCTCAAAAGCAATCGGAACGGGGGACGCTTTTTCAAGGGCGGCAAAAAAGTCCTCGTACTGTTCCACATCGGCAAGCAGCGGCTTAACCGAAAGATCGGGGAACTCCTTGCCCTCGGTCTGCGAAATGTCAAAGACGGTTACAACCTTAAAGGCGGGAACGGTAACTTCCTTTTCTTCCTTAACCGTCTTTCCCTCGCTGTCAAGTATGGGCTTTCTTGTGTCGGGGTCGATTTTATCCACCAGTTTTTTTACCTTGTAGGGTGCGGGGGCAAAGATTTTAATACCTTTCTCGCCGCTTTTCACATGGCGGTCAAACTCTTTCTGCCATTGTGAATAGCCCTTTACCAAATTGCCGCCCTGCATGGCAATTAGGATAGTGTTATTCAAGCTATAATCGTGAAACTTTGACATAGCCGTTAAAAACTCTTTGTAGCGGTCGCTGTCAAAAATCGCTTGTATGCCCTGTTCCAGACGGGCGGTGATCTCCTTTACCTTGTCGCCGGGTTTTTCAGAAGAAAGGATAATCGGCACGACGGGGCGGGGCTGCGGCGGCTCGGCGGGCGGCGTTTCTGTCTGCTGCGCTTCGGCTGCGTCCATAAAGACTTTATCCTGTTCGCCGCGCTCTTGCTGCGGGTAACTCATAATGCGGTATTCCTCCGGCACTTCGCGCCCCTCAAACTGACGCTCCCACTCGTCGCCGCTTTCGACGATATAGCCGTATTCGGTAAACGCGCCCTTTTCCTGCTCGGCGGCGTTCCTGCCAAACGCGGTAAGGTCAATCCCGCCTTTCCATTCTTCGGGCATTTGTACCATGCCGGATTGATTTAAGTAGTAGTCGCCCAAATCGCGGTAGGTATTTACTTCGGGAATATGGACGTAGAAATCCACGTTGTAGGTGAAGTCGATTACCTGTCCGATGTTCTCAAAGCCGTTTTTCTGCTGCAAGGCTGCGTTCAGCTTGCCGATCTCGGCGGGGTCCAGCTGCTCAATCCGCGCCGCAAGAAAATTGAGTTCGTCCACGCTGGCGGCGCATACCATGTCATAAGGCAAGGCAATATGTTTTTCCGGGTCGTCGGAAAAGCCGCGAATGGAAAAATCCTGCGGGTTGTCGGCGGTAATGCCGACGCTCTGCATAGCTTCGTGAAGCTGCTCCTTTGTGGCGGGCATATCCAGCCAATAACCGTCGGGGTCGCCCGCTTCAAAACGGCTGCGGTTGCCAATCATAATAGAAAACTGTTCGCTCATGTGTTCACGCTCCTTTTGCTGCCCGGTAGTTTCGGGGATAGTTGCCGCCTGTGGCTGCTGCGGGGGTTCCTCGCCCTCAATGGTGTAGCCCGGTAAGAGCATACCGTTTACTTTGAAATGCTCGGCGTACTCCTGCGGGATAGGCGGGGAGATTTCCGTAAACAGACGGTCATATGCTTTGATACGTCCATTCAGATACTTTTCCATAGCCGCCTTGTCGGAAAAAACCTTTCTGTCCTGTCCGGCAATCTTCGCTTGCCCGTTCCTGTTCGGGCTGTTGGTATAAACGCCCCATGTGAGAGAATAAGAGTAAGGGACGCTTTGCTGCTTCTCCCTGTCGTAACGGGTGTTCTCGTAAATGTGGTAGTTCATCTGATATACCCGGTTGCTGCGGGTATATCGGTCATATTCGCCTTTCTGCCACTCGTTAGAAGTGTGCTGCACAACGGTTGTCCTTGTGTATTCAATCGCTTTGTCAAGCAAAAGCGTTTTTCCCGCCTGTTCCTCCCAAGCGGCGGCGCGTCTTGCAAGGTCGTTAAAAATCGCCTGTTCCGCTGCCGCGCTTTCCTCGCGCATGGCGTGTAGCTGCTCCGGCGGCAAAGAAACATAGGGGGCAATCTCCCCGTCCTTTGCTTCAAAATATATCCGGCGTTCTATCCGCATGGTTTCGGCGGTTTCCAATTTGTCATGGTCGTATGAAGAATACGGCATATTGTTTCATCACGTCCTTTCTCGATTTTTAAGGGTTTGGGACTATCCCAACAAGCAAAATGTCCGCGCTCTCTATGGGAAGCGCGGGCATTTCTCGCAAACGGGTACTCGTTTGCTGTGCTTGCTATGTAGTTGTTTTTATCCGTAAACGCCTGTTTCTCTCGCTTTCCGCTTTCTGTCTGCGGCGTATCTTTGCCGCGCAATCGGGACAGTATTTCGCCCGGTTGCTGCCCGCCGCAAACGTGCTGCCGCATACCGCACAACGCTTCAAATCGGTTTCCCCGCTGCGGGTGATCTGTTCGCATAGCTGCCTGTCTGCGGGTAAAACCGCTTCGCGGAAATAACGGCATAACAGCGAATAGCTGATACTCTGCACACAAACGCAAGTTTCCCCGTCGTCCAATAGCAGACAGTTCCCGCAATCGTTGTTGGCGCACGCGGCGCGGGTCATTTTCTTAACGGCTCGATACTGCTTTTCATCAAGCCTAATCATTTTCGGTTCTGCTCGACGCGGAAGTTTACATACTTGCCGCCTGTGTCGGCAAGCAGCACAACCCCGTCAAAGGTCTTTCCCGTTTTGGTGGAGTACATACCCTTGATTTTTACCTTTCCGTCTTTCAAAAGGGCGGCGGCAATCGCCTTTGTGAAAGTCTTTTTGCGCTGCTGAAAGAACAAGTCATTTTTCCACATGACAAAGCTGCACGCCCTGTCGGAACAGTAGTAGTTTTTCTTGCCCTCGTAAACCGCCGCGCCGCAACGGGGACAAGTACCGATTGCTTCCCGCTGCGGGGCAAACAGCTTCGCTTTATCTTCGGAAATCGCGGAATAGGTTTTGACAAGCCCCGCTGTCATTTCTTCAATGCTGCGCATGAAATCGTCCGGGCTGTCGCTGCCTTTGGCAATCCCGGTAAGGCGGGTTTCCCATTCTGCCGTAAGCTGCGGGGACGTAAGGACTTCGGGCAGAATAGCGGCAAGGTTATACCCGTCCTTTGTGGGGATTAGCTTTTTGCCCTTGCGCTCGGCAAAGCCCGCGCTAATGAGTTTTTCAATGATACCCGCCCGCGTTGCGGTAGTGCCTAACCCTTTGCGCTCTGCGTCCTCCGGCGTTTCTTCCTTGCCCGCGTTCTCCATAGCGGACAGAAGCGTATCTTCGGTATATGCTTTCGGGGGCTGCGTGTAACGCTCGGAGATCTCCGCTGCCGGATTATCAAAGGTCTGCCCCTCGGCAAGCGGGGGCAAAACGGTTTCCGGCTCTGCGTCCTCGTCCTGTTCCTCGGACGCGGCGCGGGACAGCTTTTCAATCTCACGCCACCCCTCGCAAAGCGTCGTCTTGCCCTTTGCGGTAAAGGTATAGCCGCCGCAAGAGATAACCGCCGTAACCGCTTCGTATTCATAGGGCGCGGCTGCGGCGCAAAGCAGCTTCGCGCACACAAGGGTCATAAGTTTTGTTTCGCTGTCAGCAAGGGAAGAAAAGCCCGCTTTCAAAAACTCGGCTGTCGGCAAAATAGCGTGGTGGTCGGTTACTTTGCTGTTGTCGCAAACCCTTGTAAGGTCGGCTTGCAGCTTTACCCCCTGCATAAAGGGAAGCAGCGAACAAAGCCCGGTAATGAGTTCCTTTGTGCTGCTCTGCATATCGGAAGTGATATATTTACTGTCGGTGCGGGGGTAGGTCAAAAGCCGCTTTTCATAGAGGGCTTGCGCATAATCAAGGGTCTGTTTCGCCGTAAATCCATACAGGCGGTTGGCTTCGCGCTGCAATGCGGTAAGGTCAAACAGCTTCGGCGGGGAAACGGTCTTTTTCTCTTTTTTGAGGGAAGTACAAACGGCTTGCGATTTCTCGCAAGCCGCTTTCATCTGCTGCGCTGCCGCTTCGTCGTTCAGCCTTTCGGACAAAGCCGAAATACTGCCCGCGTCCAGACGGACAACATGATATTTTTCTTTCTTAAAGCTGCTGATCGCATAGTCGCGGTTTACCAGCATGGTAAGGGTGGGCGTTTGCACTCTGCCAACATTCAGCGTTTTGTGATAGAGGATAGAGAAAAGGCGGGTCGCGTTAATCCCGACAAGCCAATCTGCCTTTGCTCTGCAAAGCGCGGATTGATAGAGGTCGTCATAGCTGCGCCCGTCTTTGAGGTTTGAAAAGCCCTCACGGATTGCGCTTTCTTCCATGCTGCTAATCCAAAGGCGGGAAAAGGGCTTTTGGCAATTTGCCTGTTCGTAGACAAATCGAAAAATGAGTTCTCCCTCGCGCCCGCTGTCGCACGCATTGACAATCTCGGAAACGTCGCTGCGGTGCATAAGGTCTTTGAGTACGGAAAACTGCTGCTCCTTGCCGCTGGCAACGGTAAACTGCCAATCCTGCGGGACAATGGGGAGATCATCATACTTCCATTTTCGGTACTGCTCGTTGTAGGTCGCCGCGTCCGCAAGGCTAATCAAATGCCCGATACACCAGGACACAAGGTAGCCGCTGCCCTCAAAATATCCGCTGCGCTTTTCATTCGCGCCAAGTACGGCGGCAATCGCCGCCCCGACGCTCGGTTTCTCTGCAATTACAAGTTTCATACTTCCTCGTCCTCCTGCTCGGTTTCTAATTCTTCCTCGTCCTCGTCGTCCTCGTCAAAATCGAGATCGTCAAGGTTGCTGCTGCCTTTTGCCGCGTCCTTTTTAGGCTTCATAATCTTAAAGTAATAGAACGCGCCGCCGCCCGCTGCGGCAAGAAGCAGCACCACAAGCAGAATAGCACCGCCCATGCCGCCGCCTTTATCTTCCTCCGGCTCCGGCTGCTCGGTTTCTTCCGGCTCCGGCTCGGCTTCCTTGCCCGCGCACTCGCTCATATTGACGCTGCAAACGGGGCAATCGGTGTTGACGCTTCCGGGGGCGCATTTTTCAGTACAGCTACAAGCGGGGGTTTCGGTCTGTTCGTCCTCCATAAGCTGCAAAAGGTCTTTTTCATCAACTTGATTGAGGAAATGGACGGTGTTTTCTCCGTCCTCGGCGCGGTCAATGATGATGTAAAAATAGTTTCCGTTTTTCGTAACGACGGTAATAAACTGCTTATCGCCGGACGCTTCGCCTGTTATGTCGTCCACAAGGCTCATGTTGCCCTCCGGCGTTAAGGGCTGCGGCTCATAGCCGCCCGTCGTTTCTTCCGGCTCGGTTTCGGTTACGGGGGTAGGCGGCTCGTCGCTCACATCACCGCCGCCCGCAAAAGCGGTAACAGAAAAGCCGCCCATGAGTACAAGGGCGGCAAGCAAAGCGGTAACGCTGCGGAACAGTTTTTTATGCTTCATCTTCGGTTTCCTCCTGTTCGTCGGTATAGTCTGCGTCCGGCTGCGGCAAGGCAATTTCGCCGCTGGCGTAAGCGGAGAGGAACGCGGCAAGCTGCGCCCCGTCAAGGTGTACCGCTTTCACCATTTGAACGATCTGCGCGTTTTCTTCCTCGATTTTCTGCGCTTCAAGGTCTTTCAGCCTTTTTTGGTATTCAAGGATTTTCGCCCTCGTTTTCTCAATATCCCTTTCGATACGGTCAAGTTTCGTGTTTGCCATAGAAATAAACTCCTTTCAAAGTCAGTTGTAATGTAGCCGCCCATAGGCGTAAAAATGGGATTGCCAATAGCTTGTATCAAGTTTTGCGTATTGTATCGGGTCGCCACAATGCAGCATGACGGGGCTTCCGTCCCCGTCCTCGCCAACGTAGATACCCACATGAGATACGCCCGGTGTGTCGTATGTACCCGTAAAGAAAACCAAATCCCCCGGCTGCGGGTTGGAAACGCGGGTTGAGATGTTGTAAAGCCCCTGCGCCCCAAGTCTGCCCGTATTGTATAAGCCGCTGTTCGTCAGCACATAGCTAACAAAACCGCTGCAATCAAAAGAGGTTTCCGGGCTGCTGCCGCCCCACACATAGGGAAAACCGACATACTTTTCAGCTTCTTCAATCAATCGCGCAAACTGTTCATCTTCCAGATAGGCGGGCGGGATTTCATAATCTGCTGGCGGGTTTTCATAGTATTTTGAGATATAGCCGGATTGCGGGAAAAGGTCGGGTCGGTTTCCAAGCGACGACATATACATAGCGTACATGGATAGCTGTTCCTCGCCCATAATGTAAACGGGAACATGGGAGAGGTTGAAGTTTTCCAAATCCACATTGAGAATGTAATAGTTATAGGGTACTTCAACGTCGTATTCGTTGCCCTCGCTGTCCGTCCGCGTTTCGGTGCGGTAGCGTACCTCGACTTCCTCCGTAACCGTCAAGATATATTGTTTATCAAAGAGCATTTCAAGGGTGCTTTGCGCTTCATCGAGAGTAAACACGCCCTCATGCCACGCGGAGAGGATAGAGATTAGCACATACGGGTCATGCTCGATCTCGTCAGCCGTTACCCGGTATTCGTCATAGCCGGGGTATTCGCTTTCGATGTTATCCAGCATATCCTGTAATTCGGCTTCCATAGCGGCATACGCGCTTTCTGCGCCTGTAATATCCGCGTCCTCGGAGAGATAGGACGACGCAATCAAGCCGCTGCCGCTGTTGCCGCCGAACAGGGAACAAGAGGACAAGCCGCCGAAAAACAGAAGCACGATAAAGGCAATCCCGCCCACAATCAAACAGCCTTTCCAATGCCGGACGACAAAGAACGTCGCCCGTTTGGTTTCCTGCGCCGTTTTCTTCGCCGCCTTTGCGGTGGCTTCGGCGGTCTTTTTCACTTTGCCGCTCGCTTTCAGCGTTTTTGCGTATTGCTTTTTAATGCGCTGCTTCTGCCAAAAGCGGGAAATGGGGTTGGAGTGCGCAAGCGCGGGGTTATCGTGCAGCGCCTTTTGATAGAGGAAATCGGCGTTTGCCTTTACCGCTTGTTTTTCCGCTGCCGCCGCTGCCCGGTAGGGTTTCAGCTTGTGGCGGCGTATGCCGCCCTTAACCGCCCGCGCCGCCATGCCGCCCGCTTTCTCTCCGGCAAGTTCTACCCGGTGTCCACTCTCCACACCAACGTTTTCTTTCTCTACCTCGTAGATTTTCCCGTGTACGGTACTGTTTAACTCCTGCGTCGGACGGGATAAGGGGTTATGCCGCAACTTGCCGTTTGGGGGCTTATCCGTCTTTTCAAAGGAAAGGCGCGTTTTTGCCTTGCCTTTCGCTTCGTCAAAAACGCGCTCTTTTGTGATTTTGGTCTGCTTGGGTATAGCCGCCCGCGCCGCGTCTAAACGGTCTGCCGCCTTGTCCGATTTCTTAATTGCCTTTTGAAGTTCCGGCGTTGCCCGTTCCGCTTCGGAAAACTGCAAGCGGGAAGAATGGGTTTTGGGCTGCGCCGCGTCAATGGCTTTTTTCTCCGCGCCTTTTGCGGCGTGTCGCTCAACCTCTGCGCCGATATGCTGCACAACCTTTTCCGCTGCCGCCCCTGCGGGGGCTGAATAGTTTTCCTCCTGCGGCCTTTCGCTGATACTTGTTGTTTCGCCCGTCGTAAGGTTTTCCGCAACCGCACCGTCGCGGGTCATTTTCTGTGTTACCTTGTCGGGGGCTTTCAGTTCCTTGCTCAATCTTCATCACCTCCAATCCGCTGTTTTGCAAGGTCGCAATAGTCGGGGTTTAACTCAATGCCGATATAGCGGCGGTTAAGCCGTTTTGCTACCATGCCCGTCGTGCCGCTGCCGAAAAAGGGGTCAAGGACAATCCCGCCCACGGGACAGCCCGCCAAAATGCACGTTTCCGCAAGTTTCGGCGGGTATGCCGCGAAATGCCCGCCATGATACGCAACATTGTTGATCTGCCAAACGTTGCGGCGGCTGCGGACGGGGGAAATCAACTCGTCGGCGTATGCGCCCTTTTCGCGGGGGCGGTTGATTTTCTGCGGCTGGTTTTGCCCCGGAACAGTAACGTTATACTTGTTTCCTTTGCCAACTCCGCTTTTCAGCCGCCCCGCCGTTGTGGGGGCTATCGGCTCGGCTACTGCTTGCCAATCGTAAAAATACTTCTTTGACTTGGTAAGCAGAAACACATACTCATAGCAGCGGGTCGGCCTGTCCCGCGTGCTTTCCGGCATGGGGTTTGTTTTGTGCCAAATGATAGAACTGCGCAAATACCAACCGTCGCCCCGCAAGGCAAGGGCTACAAGCCACGGAATACCGATTAGGTCTTTCGGCTTGCAGCCGGGGGCGCGGTGGTTAAACGCCACTTGCTGCCCGTTCCTGCCTTTGGGGTATTTCGGGTCTTGGTGGTCGGCTTTGCTGCCTGTGCCGCAATAAGTGTCCGCGATATTCAGCCAACAAGTCCCCTCCGGCGTAAGCACCCGCTTTACCTCATGGAATACCGCCGTAATGCGGGAAACATATTCCTCCGGCGTTGCTTCCCGTCCGATCTGCCCGTCTGCGCCGTAGTCCCGCAAGGCGTAATAGGGCGGGGACGTTACGCAACAATCAACCGCGTTTTCCGGCAAGGTTTGAAGTACCTGCAAACTGTCGCCGCAATAGATTTTATCCGTTTCTATCCTCATGCCGACACCTCGCCGGGTTTGGTCGTCATGACGCGGTACAATTCCGTATCCTGCGGGAAACGGTCAATAAAGGGCAAAATCACGTTGCCATAGAAGATAAGCCCCTCGCCCGCTTCGGAATGGGTTACATAGGTCATTTGCTGCTGCGAAATGTTAAGCTGCTTTGCAAGGATTTCCCTGTCGCCCTGGGCTTGGTTGAGCATATACACAAAGTCCGAGTTTTCAAAGATATTCTGTACCTCGCGGGACGACAACAAATCTTTGACATTTTGGGTGATACCTGTCGGAATACCGCCCCATTTCCTAAACCTTTTCCATATTTCAACGGAATAGGCGGCGGTTTGTTCCTCTTTCAAGAGCAAATGAAATTCGTCGATGTAATACCGCGTCGCTTTGCCCTCGCTGCGGTTTATGGTAACTCTGTTCCAAACCTGGTCTTGGACAATGAGCATACCGAGTTTTCGTAGCTGGGTGCCGAGTTCTTTAATATCAAAGCAGACAAGGCGGTTATGAATGTCAACGTTTGTCCTATGGTTAAACACATTCAAGCTGCCGTTTACATAGAGTTCCAATGCCGACGCGATACGCTGCGCTTCCTTTTCCGGCTGCTTCTTGATTTCATTGTAGAGGTCGCCCAAAATCGGCATATTCTCCGGCTTCGGGTCTGCAAGGTAGCTGCGGTACACGCTGATAACGGCGCGGTCAATCAAGGTCTTTTCAACCGCTTCCAGCCCGTTTTTGCCGCCCATAATCAACTCACAAAAGGAAAGGATAAAATCGCTTTTTAAGGCTATGGGCGTGTCGCCCTCGCTGTAATTGAGATTTATGTCCATCGGGTTAATGTACTGCGTGCTGTTCTGCGAAACCTTGATAACCTGTCCTTTCAGCCGTTCCACAAGGGGATAATACTCCGCTTCCGGGTCGCAAATGATAATATCGTCTGCGGTAATGAGAAAAGCGTTGGTGATCTCGCGCTTTGCCGAAAAACTCTTGCCGCTGCCCGGTGTGCCGAGGATAAGGCCGTTGGGGTTTTTCAGCCGTTTCCTGTCGCACAAAATCATGTTGTTAGAAAGGGCGTTTAAGCCGTAATACAACGCTTCGCCGCTTTGGAATAGTTCTTGTACCGTAAAGGGGACGAAAATAGCGGTGCTGGAAGTTGTCAAGCCGCGCTGGATATGGATTAGGTTTTCCCCCAACGGGATAGAGGACATAAGCCCCTGTTCCTGCCGGTAGTCAAGGCGGGTGAGCATACAGTTGTATTTCTGCGCGATACTTGCGGCACTGAATACGTCGTTGTCCAATTTCTGCTTTGTGTCGGCCACATTCAAAACTAACAGCGTAAGCAAAAACATTCGCTCGTTCCGGCTCTGCAAATCCCGCAAAAGGTTTTTCGCTTCGCCGCCGTAGGTGGCAAGGTCGGACGGAATTATATCCATGTCGTAGCCGCTGCGGATTGCCTTTTTCTGTTCCTCAATCTTCATGCGGTCTAAATCGGTGATTTTCCGCTTGATGGTCTTGATTGCTTCGTTGTGGTCGATACTCTGAATGTGCAGATTAACGACAATCCCGTTTTCCGCTTCCATGAAGTCGGCAAGCATACGGTCTGAAAGTTCCGGTGCGGCAATCTGCAAAAAGGAAACCGCGCCAAACTTCCCGCCCATCTGAAACATTCGCCCGTCGCCAAAACGGAAAGAGGACGGGGCAATAAAGTCTTTGACGGAAAGGCCGCTTGCGGGTAGCCATTCCCACGCAAAATTAAAGCGTTCCCCGTCCGGGTGGAAAAGCCCATGCAGCACTTCAAGCCGCTGCTTCCCGTCCAGTACCCGCGCCGCCGCGCCGATCACCTTAAAATGGTTGAGGGTGTCCGTTTCGATACGGGCAAGCCGCGCCCGCGCCGATTTAATGTCTTTCGCTTCAATGGTAAAGGTGAGAAACTTGGTCTTGATAAGCCCGTTGTTGCCGCGCTCAAGCTGCGTCCTAAGCATTTCGGTGTATTCTGCTCTGATACTGTCGAAGTCGTCATTCTGCGGTGCAATCGTGATACTGTTCTTAAAATCGTCCTTGTTCGCATGGCGGCTGATTAAGGAAAGCTGCACGCCAATCGAAGCGTCGAACGAGTTATACATATCGCAAAGGGCTTCAAAAATGGCGGTTTTGTCGTCCGGCTGCGCAAGCTGATAGTTAATATCTTCAAACTCAATGCACTTGGAATACCGCCCGTTTGCAAGTCGGCAAATCCCGTCCTTATACATTCGCTCAAACGGTATGCTGTCCTGCGCCGTATGGGGCTTCCCGTCGCCCTTTGCCTGCCGGATAAGCGCGTCGATCTGTTTCTTTTCCTGCCGCGTAAGTTTACGCTTTTCGTTTTGGGTCTTTCCCTTTTCCTTTGACAATCGCCCGTACCTCCTTATCTAATCGCTCCTGCCGCGCAAGGGCGGCATAGAAATTGTTGGTCTGATAAGGTCGCTCTTTGGGGCGAAGAAACTTCACTTCCACAAATTGCCGTATAATCACTTCCAGCGGTTGCCCGTTCTTCTCATACATGGCGAGTAGGAACATGGGCAGCATGGCAAGCACCATGCACAATGCCGCTGCGCTCGTTCCAACGCTGCCTTTTACCAAAAAGAACAGCGGCAGTCCGATTGCTACCGCCGCGCTGAAACAAATTAGCTGTCGTTTGGTAAGGTTGAACATTACCTTGCTTTTGATTTTTGTTAAGTCCTTTGGGACGGTTACATACGCCATTTCAAACCTCCTTTCTGCCCGGAATGTAATCTTCAAAGCGGGGAACAGCATAGAAAAGCCGCTTGTTGTTTACCCACCGTTGCAAATGGCGGGTAACAGGCGGGGCGGTTGGACGCTCGTAAATCATCACATACGGGTCAAAGCCCATAGCCCGCAAGGTGTTCACGCGGTATAAATCCTGTTCGTGAGTGCTGCCGTAGTTGGTAAGAACATACACGCGCCGCTGGCGGCTGCTCTTAATAGCTGTCAAATCCAAAAAACGTTGGAAATACCCGGTCAAGTCCTCGTCGGGATTATCCCATGCAAAATGTACCGCTTTTATCCGTACCCGATTTAACAGGCTGACATTATCCCTGTTCACAAGGCGAATATCCAGCCCTTGCGAAAAATCCACCCATGCGCGGCTTCGTATAAGCTGCTCAATGAGATTTTCATGGTCGGGACAGGCAAGCAGATTAGCGTCCATGCTTTTTATTTCCGGCTGCCATTTCCAAAACTCGGACAAATCCGCAACCTTAACGCTTTTGCGTCCCTCTTTACCGCTGACAATGCAAAACCCGCAATTTCTCGGACAACCCCGGCTTAAAAAGCCGTAAGCAATCCCGAAAAACTGCGGGTAGATTGAATAATCCGGGTAACTGTGTTCCACTTCCGGCGGCAAGCGGTTTTTCGTGTCGTAGCCCGTACCGCCGAAAATGACCTGTTCCGCGTTGGTAACGGTTATCGTGTCTTTGGAATAGGTGTCCGTAAAGACGCGGCTTTTATATACAAGGTCGTACCGCTCCTTTGTGTTCCACCATTCCACCGTATGCCCCTTTGCTTTATGATACGCGGATAGCTTCATCAAGCAGAGGTTGGGGAAATTATGGCTGTCAACGTCGATTAAGCCGATTTTCAAATCATAACTCACCCCCTTAATGTGCCGAAAAGACGCTCTTTGCAAGGCTCCCTGTTTTGAAAAGGGTAAAGCACAAGAGGACGGTATAGCCCATGCAAGCCCAGATCGCGCCGGATATGTCGTCGGTCGCTGCGATTGTCTGTATCAACACCGCATAAATGCCGACACACACCAAAATCAAAAACGCTTGAAAACCAAGCGCAAGCAAAGATTTTAAGTAATTCTGTCCCATGCTGCCCCATTCGTGATTTACCATTGTTGCCATCGGGATAGGGGCAACGCTCGTTACAAGGTATATTTCAATCATGCGCCCATACACCACAAGCATAATGCAGATTGACAGGGCTTTCATGGTAAGCCCTACAAAGAGGGATTGAAACCATAACCCCAAAAGACCGCCCACGCTCATAGCGTCGAGTTTTGCTTCAATGTCGGTAATGACGGTGGTAACGTCTATGCTTGTATCGGATATGATAACCCCCGCGCTCTGATTGACGACGCTCTGCGTAACGTCGAAAACTCCCATGACGATGTTCCAAGTGTTTGTTACCAGCAGCACCGCAACAAAGGTCTTAAAAATCCATTTGAAGAAAATCCAAGTGTCGAGATCGTGCAGATTGTTTTTTTCAATTACAAGCTGGATTAGTTCGTAGCACATGACAAAGGTAATGATAACGCCCGCAATCGGTACAATGACATTTTCCGAAAGGCTGCGTATCATGTTGAATATGCCCGCGTTCCACCCGGCGGGGGTCGTGCCGACTTGCGTTGCGATTTCTCCAACCTCTGTATTTACGCTGTCAAACAAGCCGGAGAGGTTCGATAAAATCCCGTCTGTCAAAATGCCGCGAAACCAATCTTCAATCATCTGCCATATCAAAAGTTAATCCCTCCTTTCCCGCGCCCTCCCGTTTCCGAGAGGGCGCGGCGGGTGGTATTTGTTTTAGGCATTATCCAAAAAGTTTGGAAAGAAGCGGAACAAGGGTGCCGCCGATCAAAGCGACACCGCCGCCCGCCATGAGCTGCTTCATGCCCTGGCTTTTGGCTCCGGGATTGTCGTTGCCGTAACCCTCCATTAAGTTAATGGCACCCCAAATGCCAAGACCTGCGCCAAGCGCGATAACCAAAGTCTGCAATACACCAACTGCGCTGTTAAAGAAATCCATATAAACCTCGCTTTCTGCCGCTGTGCGGCTCAAAAAATGTTGTTGAAAATGAAAATGCCGCCGTTATTCCTCGGCGGCTGCGTCCTCGTCGGACAAATCTATTTCGTATATGTCAAAGGCTTCATCGGGCTTTACTATTGCCGGGCGGGTAGACATATACCGTTCCACATCAAAAGCGTTTTTCTTGTCGAAGTCGGAAAGGTATTTGTAGTTCGGGTGTTTCGTTATATCGTATTTGTCGCTTAAAAAGGGACGTACACCGCGTAGCTGCAAAATACATTTCCCACCGTCCATAACTGCTATTTCGTCCTGTGTCATCAACTCCTTTCCTAATTTTTGATAAGTAAGTCCATGAGAAACCTGCGTGCCGCGATTTTCGGAAGTGTTGAAACTGTCGATTGTTTCCCGTCCCAAGTTATCCGAAATATCCTTTGCATTTTTCCCACGTCCTCCCAAAAACAAGGTGCTGTCGGCATTATCAAGTATGATTTCTGCCGCGTCCTTGTAAATGGCTTTTAGCTGGCTCTGCGATTGCAGAATGATAGAAGCGGACATTTCCCGGCTGCGGATTGTGGCAATCAGTTTATCAAATCGGGGTATCTGTCCGATGTTCGCAAACTCATCAAGCAAAAAGCGGACATGAACAGGCAATTTGCCGTTGTATTCGTCGTCCGCTTTATCACAAAGCAAATTGAAAAGCTGCGATTGCAAAATAGCGATAACAAAATTAAAGGTGTCGTCGGTATCGCTCATTATGAGGAAAAGCGCGGTTTTCCGGTCGCCCAATGTATCAAGTTCCAATTCATCATAGGACATGAGTTCCCGGAGTTCCTCTATATCAAAAGGGGCAAGCCGCGCACCGCAAGAAATAAGGATTGACTTTGCCGTTTTGCCCGCCGCCAATTTGTATTTTTTATATTGCTTCACCGCGAAATGGTCGGGGCTGCGTTCTTCCAAATCGGCAAAGAGCAGATCAACGGGGCTTTGGTATTCCTCGTCGTCCTCGCGTGCTTCGCTTGCATTGATAAGTTCAAGCAACGTTGTAAAGTTCATTTCCTCGGTGGGGGCTTCATACCAAATGTAGCCGATCAACGCGCAATATAATAACCTCTCGGCTTTTACCCAAAAATCTTCCGCGCTTTTTTCTCCCTCGCCTTTGGTATTGACGATAAGGGTATTGACAACCTTTAACACGTCCTTTTCGCTGCGGATATAGACAAATGGGTTATAGTGCATACTTTTCCGAAAGTTTATCGTGTTCAGTACCTTAATGCGGTAGCCTGCCCGTTGCAGCAGCTTTCCGCACTCGATTAGGACGGTGCCTTTCGGGTCTGTCAAGACATAGGAAGAATGAAGCTGCATTAAATTAGGCTTTACGAAAAACCTTGTTTTTCCGCTGCCGCTGCCGCCGATCACCACGACGTTTTTATTTCTCGCGTATTTCGGCTGCTTCGGGCGGCTGTTCATGGTAAGGCGTTCGGTCTGCGTCAAAATGATGTTGTTCTGAAAATCCGGGTCGATGTAGGGCTTTATATCTTCGGCGTTGCCCCAACGTGCGCTGCCGTATTCTGCGCCCTTGCGGTATTTCTTCGCGTTTTTCCCTTTGACATAGACAATCAGACGGATAACCACCGCGCCGACAATGCCGATAAGCAAATCCAGCGGGTGAACGCTCGGCAAGGCATTTGAAAACGCTTCGGAAAACCCCTGTGTGATATTGAGTATCTTTTCGGAAATATCCGCGCCGGGGGCAAGCCGCGCCGCCTGTCCGACTTTATCAAAGAGATAGACAAAGAACACATACGGGATATTCGGGATTATCAGCTTTTTGTAGTTCATCTGCTTCATATCTCGCGCCCCCTGTCTATCTTCTTTACCTTGTCGCGGGCGGCGTTAAGCTGCTTCGCCTTGTCCTTTGCTGCGGCAAGGGCTTTACGGATAGAGGGCTTTTTGTCCCTGTTTAGCTTCTTTGCGGAAAACTCTTGAAACGCTGCGGTCATAACGTCCGCGTCCCTGCCTTTGAAAAACACAAGGTAACGGGTCTGCTCGCCCTTAACCTTTTTCAACGAAAAATCTATGTTGTACTTCTTCGCGGTACTCTCAAAGGCTTTGATATTGCTGTCGGTGATCTCGATGTTGGAAACACCCACATTTTGCTTCATAAGCTGCCGCATGGTCTGTTTCCCATGCGGGGTATGGCTTTTGCGCTGCTCCAAAAACTTCTTGATTGCTTTCTGCAACGCCTGTTCGGTAAGCCTTGCCGCGCCTTTTCCCACGTTGACGGATAGGGCAATCGTTTTTTGGGTTACTTCCTCCTGCAAGGTATCAACTCCTTTCCCGGTAAACTGCGGCTATGCTCATTTGCTGCCGTAAAAGTCGTGATTGACAAGGGCGGTATAGTAGCTGTCAATGGTACTCGGCGCGTTGAACAGAACCGCTTTAAGATACTGCTTGATGTTGCGGATTTTGGTTGTGTTCTCCCTCATGCAGTCCAAAACAAACTCAACGTGGCTGCTGTTCAGCTTCATAAACTTTGACTTCACAAGTTCGGCGGGGTAGTCGTCCCCGGCGATACGGATTGTCTTTCGGGCTGTGCAGACGGTTTCCAGCATGATTTCTACAATCTCGTCCAAACGGTCTTTATCCATTTTGGGGTCTTGAATGAGAATATCATAGTCGATGTTGTCCTTGATGATTTCCCGATAAATCGCTATTGCGCTGTTTGTTTTCGCTTCCGTTCTTTTCCTTTCCGGCGGCGTAGCCGCTTCGTCCTGCTCATAAGGCAAGGGATTTAGGGAATGGAAAGGAATGGAATGAGTATTTAATAGATCAGTAATTGATTGTTCTTTACTTGATATATCTTTATTTAATTGCGTTGGATTTTCCAACGTAGGTTTTTCCTGCGTAGGTTTTTCCAACGTTGGATTATCCAATGTTGGATTTTCCAATGTAGGTAAATCCGATGTAGGCGGCTGTTCGCTGCTGGTAGCTGCTTCCGGCTCTTTGGGCTGCGGTTGCTCATATATGACATAATCCGCGCCGCGCAAACGTCCTTTCTCGTCGCGTTCCCGGCTGCGGACGATATATCCGGCTTTTTCAAGTTCTTTGACCGCTTCGCGGATTGCGTCGATCTTCTCCCGGTTGATGTGAGATAAGCCCGCAAGGGTATAATCCCAATCTTCGGGCAAAGACAGCATTTGCGAAAGCAAGCCTTTTGCCTTTAAGGTGAGTTCCTTATTGCGCAAGTGGTGGTTGCTCATAACGGTATAGCCCGTATTTCTCTCAACTCGGAAAACTGCCATTTTTTATCACTTCCTTTCTCGGTCTGCGTGGAATAATAGAAAGCCGTTTTCGGCGGTTTTGGTATTGCAGTATGCCTTTGCCGTTTTTGCGTCTGAAAAGCCTTGTATTATAAGGGCTTTTTCGCGCCTAACGTTCCACGTTACCGCCTGTTTTCGGGCATAAAAAAACCGCAACTCTTTTCAAGCTGCGGCGACATATCCTACTCACTTAAAAACGCCATATCAAGGCTTGTCCAACCTTGCTACGGCGTTTTAGGTGTAATTATAGGGGTTGTTTAATTGTCTTTAATGTGCTGAAAGCCGCATGGTTACGGCATTTTCCTTGTTGTGCATATATTGACGGGCCAGTAGCGCCGGTCGGGCCAGTAGGGCCGGTCGGGCCGGCAGCGCCAGCAGCTCCGGCAGGGCCGGTAGCCCCGGTCGCGCCTGCCGCGCCATCCGCACCAGTTGCACCGGTTGCGCCACGGGGAATTACAAAATCAAAGATTGCATCCTCGTTGGTGCCGGAGTTGTTGACCTCAACAGGGTCATCCGGTTCGCCGGCAATAACGCTGCCTACAGATACGGTGGCAGTACGGCCTCTGGGACCGGTTGTGCCAGTGGGACCAGTGGGTCCGGTGGAGCCAGTGGGGCCCGTGGCACCGGTGGGGCCGGTTGCGCCAGCAGTGCCGTTGGCGCCAGTGGGGCCGGTCGGTCCGATGGGTCCGGTCGGTCCGGTTGCACCGGTCGCGCCGCTAGCTCCGGTGGCTCCGGCAGCCCCGGTCGGGCCCGTGGCACCGGTCGCGCCAGCCGCGCCGTTAGCACCGGTAGGCCCCGTGGCGCCGGTCGCACCGGTTGCGCCGGCAGCACCGTTCGCGCCGGTGGGACCAGTGGCTCCGGTTGGTCCGGTTGCGCCAGCAGCACCGTTAGCGCCAGTGGGCCCGGTGGGTCCGGTTGCACCGTTGAGGCCGTTGGCACCCGTGGGACCAGTGGGTCCGGTAGTCCCGGAAGCGCCGGTTGCGCCTGTAGGTCCAGTGGGTCCCATGGCACCATTCATGCCGTTGGCGCCGGTGGGTCCGGTGGGACCGGTTGGCCCAGTGGCACCCGTGGGCCCAGTGGGTCCCATAGCGCCGTTCATACCGTTAGCGCCCGTGGGTCCAGTGGGTCCCATGGCACCGTTCATGCCGTTGGCGCCGGTTGGCCCGGTGGGACCCGCAGGGCCGGGGACTCCCGGAAAACCCTGTGGTCCTCTGGGGCCGATTGGGCCCACTGGGCCCTGAGGGCCGGGATAACCTCTGGGTCCGATGGGACCCTGCGGTCCGGGGCAGCCTCTGGGGCCCATGGGCCCTTGGGGACCGGTCGGTCCGCGGTTACAACAACAATTACAACCTCTGGGGGCACATCCGCCTGCTCCGGGGCATCTGCACTCGTCAAATGCCGCTTCGTCAGGATTGCAGCCTCCAGGTGTATTTCCGCAATTTGATCCATTTGGATAATTATAAAACATATTGATCGCTCCTTAATAATCAGTTTTTCAATAACAGTGGCCGATCTTGCTGAGTATGATAGTTTGAGTCTTGACTTTTTCTGTATTTGTCCGTCCCCCTGCAACAGAGAGGGCCGCCGGTGTGAATGGACAGGCATTGTCCAATCGAAGGAGGGGAGATGACGGGATGCAGGGCCCGCAATGAAATGGACCCGCATCCGATTGGCGGTCTAATATACCATATGAAAAGTAAACAAGTTTGGTGATACGAGTTGCAGCTCGGAACCTGTTGAACTGTTTGACCAAAGGATTTATCCCATAAACAATCGCATACCAGCAGCGCGTGTTTTTCGTTATTGCGAATAATGCCGTTGTCTCATCAAAGGACCATAAGTGTTCGTTTCATATTTACTCAAATGGAGAAAAATGGTATCTGTCTCTTTGTTGGTAAGCGCGCAGACATTACATTCCGACTCATAAGCACCAGAATCAGGCAGAATAATACAACGTGATCTGTTCCGAAATGATTCCTGCGTCTGAAGGAACGGCTCCGCCGTTTTGTTTGCCGATCAAAACAGGAAAGATGGCTGGTGGTAATGTCAGCTGGCCCGGTGAGTATCTGCGCCCCTGTCTGCCGGAAGTTCTTTGCAGATTGCAGGGATTGTTTTCAAGGGATATGGGATAGAAAAATTCATTTTATTGCACGGTTTTTCGTTTAGAATCAGTAATATTGGCAAATTACATCGAAAAACGGGTGGGCATTGTTGTCCACCCGTTCTGAGCTTTAAATGAAAAATAGATCGATACTGCAGGATGATAAGAAGGTTATCGTGGCAGCTGCCTCATTAGCCAGTACGATCATACCGAATTCATTTCTTATAACCGTTCCCGTAGATGGCGTCTGGGTACTTGTGTTGATACTAACGTTGGGCGTTCCGACAGGCAGGCGAGAGCGAATGGTTGATTCGCAATCAGAGCAACAGTCGGTCGGAGCGGGAACCGGTTCTGGTAAATAGGTAATAGCATCATTGTACGTTGCATTGTTTATTTGAATCGTGTCGATACTGCAGATAGACAAAAACTGTGTGAGATTTTGGGAGGTTGTCACTTCAAATAATCCGGTTTGTCCATTTGGCCCGGGGATTAAAGCGCCAGGGCGGCCGACAACTGCATCACCACTCCTTAATGTGACAAATATATTGTTATTGGGATATAGCGTAATAATCTGTTGGAGTATATTTCTTATTTGCTCCGTACATCCACAACAGGCAGAATTCGTATTACCCGTAGGGCCTGTGGGGCCGGTAACGCCGGTGGCTCCAGTAGGGCCTGTGGGGCCGGTAACACCGTTGGCACCGGTGGGCCCTGTGGGGCCGGTAACACCGTTGGCACCGGTGGGCCCTGTGGGGCCTGTAACACCGTTGGCACCGGTGGGCCCTGTGGGACCGGTAACGCCGTTGGCGCCAGTGGGTCCTGTGGGGCCGGTAACGCCGTTGGCGCCAGTGGGTCCGGTGGGTCCTGTGACGCCGGTTGCGCCGTTGGCACCGGTGGGACCGGTGATACCGTTAGCCCCTGTAGGCCCAGTAGCACCAGTGGCGCCGGTGGGTCCGTTGGCTCCCGTAGGCCCGGTTGGCCCCATGGCGCCGTTAAGCCCGTTAGCACCCGTTGCGCCTGTAGGCCCGGTTGGCCCCATAATGCCATTCATTCCGTTGGTACCGGTTGCGCCTGTAGGGCCAGTCGGACCGGGGATTCCAGGAAAGCCTTGGGGCCCTCTGGGGCCTGCGGGGCCTACGGGCCCCTGGGGGCCAGTCGGTCCGCGGTTACAACAACAGTTACAATCTCTGGGAGCGTTTCCACCTGCTCCGGGACATCTGCACATGTCAAATGCCGATTCGTCAGGAGGATAGTTTCCAGGGATATTACCACAATTTGTTCGATTTGGATCATTATAATACATAGCGATCGCTCCTTATTTTTTAATCTTCCAACAGCAGGAGCCGGTATTGCCCGTATCATGTACTGCGTATCTGGCATCCCTGCAGTGGTCCGCCCCCCTGCGGCAGAGGGTTTGGCAGGCGATTTAAATTGCCTGGCGTAATCCAATGGGAGGAGGGGAAATGGCAGGATGTCCGATTTGCAGCAAAACGAAGGGACATCCGCCCGGCGGTCTAGTATACCATATGATAAGTAAACAAGTTTTGTGAAATGCGCGGCAGGCCGGCTGTCCCGGTCGCACTTGCAGCCCATTGGAGCCGATGTAATGCAGCTAAAAGAAAACAGGCTGCATGTCTTGTAAATAAGATGAAACGTAACATGCAAACGGTTAAATGGATCCCGGCAAAATGAGATGGTATCCATTTGACAGTCTGGTATACCATGTGAAATGAAAACAAGCTTTTGAAAATATAAAGCTGGCGCTGGCTCTGGGGCCAATGTTTAAACAGGTCAGCGAATGCAGTCGGCCATTCTGCCCGCCGCCCCAATTATGGTCGGAATATCAGGGGTATTACCGATCGTTTTACAGGCATTTTTGAACGTTGTGTTAAAGCCCCCGGACAGTTTGAAGTTTCCACTATCCGGGGGTGATAATTTTGCGAACCGGCGCGTTTTACGAAATTGAGAGGCCGGCACTCGCGTAACCCGCAACTGTGTTAACCAGAGCCACGCCGGAAGCGGTAGTGGAAAATACCAGCAAAAGCCTTGTTCTCGCGGTCACCGGAATGGAGAGTCCGCTTGTCAGTCCATTGGACAAACTACCGATGGAGATAACACCGGTAAGCGCTGGCGCCAGGGTGACAACTGCTCCGGCTATCGGTGAAAAAATATTGTTCGGCGTAGTGGACTGATAGAGCTGCGCCCGGATTGTGATGGTGGAGCCGGTCAGGGACAGCGCCGCAGTGGTGCTGAAAAATGCCGACAGAGCGGTAATTGTTCCGTCACGCGGTACGGAAAATGCAAAGTTTGTTAACGTACCGGCAGCATTTGTAAGGTCAATCGTGGCACCCAGAACACTGACGCTGGGAGCATTGCTGCCAAAGCCAATCAGCGATGGAATGCCGGCCAGGCCGCCGGCTATGGTGGTCATTGTCAATGGCGTTCCCGATGAGAAGGGAATAATCGCGGAAGAACCCGCCACTCCGGTCGGCCCGGTGGCGCCGGTAATTCCGGCAGTGCCAGTAGCCCCGGTAGCGCCAGTTGGTCCGGTTGGCCCGGTAACGCCAGTAGCGCCGGTGGGCCCGGTGGCCCCGGTAGCGCCAGTAGCGCCGGTGGGTCCGGTAGGCCCGGTAATACCGTTTGCCCCAGTGGGTCCAGTCGGCCCGGTGATGCCGTTCGCCCCGGTGGGTCCGGTAGGCCCGATTAAACCGTTTGCCCCAGTGGGGCCAGTCGGCCCGGTGATGCCGTTCGCGCCGGTGGGTCCTGTCGGCCCGATTAAACCGTTTGCTCCGGTGGGACCTGTTGGACCGGCGGGAATGGTAAAGAGCAGTTGTGCACCGTTCGGCGTAAATGTTTCATCCACATTTGCCTGAGTGCCAGGATTGCCGGTCACTGTTCCGGCTACGGTAATGACAGGAGTTGTGCCGCTGGCACCTGTCGTTCCGGTGGATCCGGTTGCGCCGGCCGGTCCGGTTGGTCCGGTCGGACCGGTTGCGCCGGTCGGCCCGGTGATACCGTTCGCGCCGGTGGGTCCAGTCGGTCCGATAAGTCCGTTGGCCCCAGTTGGTCCAGTTGGACCAATCGCGCCGTTCGCCCCGGTGGGTCCGGTTGGACCAATCGCGCCGTTCGCTCCGGTCGGTCCAGTTGGTCCAGTCGCGCCGTTTGCTCCAGTAGGGCCGGTTGCCCCGGTCGGCCCGGTGGGTCCCATAGCTCCGTTAAGCCCATTCGCCCCTGCCGGTCCGGTCGGCCCGGTGGGTCCCATAGCTCCGTTAAGCCCATTTGCCCCTGTCGGTCCAGTTGGCCCGGTCGGGCCCATCGGGCCATTGGCTCCGTTTAATCCGTTGGCCCCCGTGGCTCCGGTCGGTCCGGTGGGTCCCATGGCTCCGTTAAGCCCATTCGCACCCGCCGGTCCGGTTGGTCCGGTTGGCCCCATCGGTCCGGGCTGTCCGGGATAGCCGATCGGTCCGGTTGGTCCAGTTGCGCCTGTGGGTCCCACATAACCCTGAGGGCCCATTGAGCCGGTCGGTCCTGTGATTCCCCGGGGGCCCTGGCAGCCCCGCGGTCCCATGGGTCCCATCGGTCCCTGAGGACCCATGGGCCCTTGCGGTCCGGTAGGACCGCGGTTGCAACAGTTGCAGCAATTCGATCCGGGATATCTGCGCGCGTCATATGCGGCCGGATCCGGCTCGCCTCCTCCGGGGGCGCCGCCGTAATTCATTCCATTTGGATAATTATAACACATAATAATCGCTCCTTATTGTCGATGCCTGGCTTCTCTGGGAAGCTGTCTGAGATTCAAATGCGTGATCGGTACACCGGAAACGGTTATGGCGGTCGGTTCCGGCAGTGTGAGAGGACAGCGGCGGGAATTATGGAGACAGTCCGGCCGGACGCTGTTTACCAACTCAATATACTATATGAAAATCAAACAAGTTTGGTGAACAAGCCTAAGGCAAAGGCTGCGAAGAAAAAGGATGAGAAAAGCCGGGGAAGTCCTCCCCGGCAATCCATGACTCAAATAAATGGGTATAATTGTAAAAACACTAAAACACCACAGTACCAGCCATCCCGGCCTGGCCGAAATGTACCAGCAGTTCCCCGGCAGTCTCGCCGACCGCCTGTTCCACCAGAGCGGTCAGGGGTCTGCTCTCTTCTGTATCCCGGTATTCGATCAGCGCTTGCCGGATGGGGGACAGAAGACGGCGCTCGTCGATGCAGCCTGGCTCCCGGCCGTGCACCTGTGCATGAAGAATGAACCCTACGACGGGACCAACGGGCATTTTGAGATGGCGGGCCACGGTTGCTGCTGATTGAAAATAAAGTGGAATTTTGCCCCTGAAAAGGGAGGAGGCCGACCGGATTCTTCCGGTCGGCCAGAGTATTATGAAAAAAAGTCTTGTTGGCATTAGCTCTTTACATGATTTAGTATATCCGGTAAATGTTAGGAAAGTTTGTTGAAATGGTAACAATTTTGTGAACGGAATGTGAGGAGGATGTGAACAGGTTATCCTTCCTCATCTTGAAAGAGCTTGTCAAAATACAACTGGTTCTGTTTAACGGCCTCCGCCTCCGGCTTCAATTCCCTGGCCAGAAGGTGATATTCGCGGGCCTTTTTGTGGTCGCCCAGGCGGTCGAAGCACACGCACAGCTGCATATACGGGATATACCCGTAGCAGTCCTGCAGCACAAATGCGCCGGAGGTTTCCCGGGGCGTGAGCTCCAGGGCCCGCTGGTACCAGTAGGCGGCGGTCTTGTAAGCGCGTTCCCCAATCAGCAGGCGGCCGATCTCGCAGAGAATTTCCGCCCTGGGCTCGTCGTAGAGAAAACTGCCCGTCAGAGCCAGGAACGCCTCCCGCTTCTGCCCCAGCTGTTCCCGGCAGCGGGACAGCTGCAGGCAGGCGTCGATCCGGTTTTCCACCCAGCCGTCGGGTTCCTCCAGAAAATGCTCGAAGACTTTGACGGCCTCCTCATATCTCTGGTGATAATACAGCTCGCGCCCATAGTAAAACTGATGGCGCGGGCAAAGTGTTTCGCCCTCCCCGATCATGGTCTCATAGATCCTGAGGTTCCGGTCGCTGTCCCCGGCGGCGAGCTTGCGGTGCTCGATTTCCACCGGCGAATAGAGAATATTGCCGCGGGGTGTGACCGCCTCGTGGACTCTGCCTTCCCACAAAAAGCCCCGGCGGTTTTTGATCAGCCGCTCGCGGTAATAGGAAAATGTCACATGGCCGTTCTGGTCGAAGCCGGTCAGATATTTCATCATCACAATGTCCGTGGCAGGATTTAACGATTCCTTCAGCCTCAGCAGAAGCTTCTGCTGGTCCGGGCGGATCACGTCGTCCGCGTCCAGCCACATCCAATAATCCATGGACGCCTTTGAACAGGCAAAGTTTCTGGCTGCTGCGAAGTCCTGGTGCCATTTGTAATCAAACACGTGATCGGTGAACTGTGCGGCAATTTCCCTGGTCCGGTCTGCGGAGCCGGTGTCCACGACAATGATTTCGTCTGCAATCCCCCTCATTTGCTCCAGAACCCGCCCCAGAACCGCCTCCTCATTTTTGACAATCATACATAAACTGATGGTAATCACGGCGTCCTCCCCGTATGGTTTAAGATAGAGCTGTTTTCCAGCTCACTATTACTATATGAAATGTGAACAAGTTTGGTGAATGCAGGGCGCTCCGCCGCGGACGGGGCGTCCTTTTTACGCCCATTTTACATAGAATTTCCTAAATCCTGGTAGATGGAATGAGGAAAAATGTGGTTTGATAGAAGCGTCGGCAAGAATACAGGCGGCCACAGGCCGTATGGAAATAAAGGGAGGACGATCTATGCTGGAACTTAGAAATCTGAAAAAGTCTTATGACGGGACTATCATTTTACAGGATGTGAATCTGAAGATTGAGGAGGGGGAGATCGTGTCCATTTTGGGGCCGTCCGGGTGCGGTAAGACCACGCTGCTCAACCTTATTCTGGGGCTGACGGACGCGGATGAGGGATCCATTGTGTTTGACGGCAGGAATATTACCAATGTGCCGATGGAACAGAGAGGGTTCAATATTGTGTTCCAGGATTACGCCCTGTTCCCCAACTTAAATGTGTACCGGAACATTACATATGGTCTGAAAAACAAGCCGGAGATCTGCACACGCCAGGAGGTGGAAGAGCTGATCGGCCTTTTGGGGCTGCGGGAACATCTGCACAAGAAGATTGAACAGCTCTCCGGCGGTCAGAAGCAGCGGGTGGCCCTGGCCAGGACCATGGTGATGAAGCCGAAGATTCTGCTGCTGGATGAGCCTTTAAGCGCCCTGGACGGCGTGATCAAGGAGTCCATCAAGGATAAAATCCGGCAGATTGCCAGGGATTACCGCCTGACCACCATCATTGTGACCCATGACCCGGAGGAGGCGCTGACCCTGTCGGATAAGGTACTGATCGTCAATGAGGGACGCATTTCCCAGTACGGCCGGCCGGAGGAGATCATCGGGACACCCGGAAATGAGTTCGTGAGAGAGTTTATCCTGAACCAGCTGGTCATCAAGCGCAACAATATTTTCACCCTTTTCGGGCAGGATGCCGGAGCGCAGATGGAAATGAGGGTTGGGTAGGGGATGAGAGCGAGAAAGGAACTGGAAATAAAAGGAATCTATCTGGCGGTGACCCTGTTGTTCCTGGTTTTTCTGCTGATTCCGCTGTGCCGTCTGTTCTTCAAATCCTTTGAGAACGGGGGCGGGCTGACCCTGAACAATTACCGGGAGGTGCTGACGGGCAGGGGATTTCTGGCGGCGTTCGGCAACAGCGTGAGGATATCCGTCTGCTGCGGCCTGTTGTCCACGCTGCTGGCATTTCTGCTTGCATATACCATACACTACAGCAACCTGCCCGGCGCGTTCAAGCGGTTCATACGCAGGGCGGCGGTGATCCCCATGCTGCTGCCCACCATCACCTACGGCTTTGCCATTATCTACTCCTTCGGCAAGCAGGGATTGATCACGAAGCTTTTCGGACGGCAGCTCTTCGATCTCTACGGCTTCTGGGGCCTGCTGCTGGGGTATCTGATCTACACGCTGCCGGTGTCGTTTCTGCTGGTATCCGTGACCATGGAGTATATTGACAAAAAGTTTTCCGTGGTATCCCGGATTATGGGGGATAAGCCCTGGCAGACCTTTGTGGGGACGGTGGCCCGCCCGCTGTCGGGAACCCTGGCAGCCTCCTTTGTGCAGTGCTTTTTCCTGTGCTTTACGGATTATGGTATTCCGGCGTCCGTGGGCGGACGCTACGAGGTGGTGGCCACGGTGCTCTACAACGAGATGTTGGGAAGCCTGCCCAATTTCAACCGGGGTTCCGTGGTAGCGGTGCTTATGCTGGTGCCTTCGGTGATTACCATCGCGCTGCTCCGCTACCTGGAAAAGTACAACATCCGTTACAACAGAATTTCCCCCATTGAGATCCGGAAAAACAGGCTGAGGGACGGGCTTCTGGGACTGGCAAGCGCGGCGGTGCTGGCGGTGGTGCTCTCTGTATTTGCAGTGATCTTCCTGGTTCCCTTTGTGGAGGAGTGGCCCTACAAGGTCAGCTTCACCACCGGACATCTGCGGAGCGTGCTGCGGGATAAAAGTCTGCTGGGCGTGTACCGGAATTCACTGCTGGCCGCGTTTATGACCGCCTTTTTGGGGGCAATGACCACCTACGCAGCGGCGCTGTCCACGGCCAGAAGCCACCTGCCGGAACGGGGGAAGCGGGTGATTGAAAATATTTCCCTGATCACCAATACCATACCGGGAATGGTGGTCGGCATCGCCTATATGCTGGTTTTTACCGGAACCTCTTTGCAGAACACATTGGCGCTCATTGTGATCTGCAATGTGATCCACTATTTTTCCACCCCCTATCTGATGATGAAAAATTCCCTGGCGAAAATGAACGCCTCCTGGGAGACGACGGCCATGCTCATGGGGGACACCTGGCTGAAAACCATTGTTCGGGTGGTGACGCCCAATGCCATGGCCACGATTCTGGAAGTGTTCAGCTACTATTTTGTCAACGCCATGGTGACGGTCAGCGCGGTGATTTTTATCGCCGGGGCGCGGACTATGGTGATCACCACGAAGATCAAGGAATTACAGTATTACACCAAATATAATGAAATTTTCGTCCTGTCCATTCTGATACTGGCTACAAACCTGGCGGCCAAAGCTCTGTTCCGTTTTCTGGCGACAGAGCGCAGGGACGCTGCGTCCAGGTGTCTGCCGGCCGGAGCCGGACGAATTTTAAAACAAATAGCAGGAGGAACAAAGTGATGAGAAGAATGAAAAAAGCGTTTGCGGTTGCGGCCGCATGCGGGCTGTGCGCGGCTGCTGTGCTGACGGGCTGCCAGAAGAAGGAGCGGGAGGTGGTGATCTACACCAACGCGGACGACGAGGCCATCGAGGCCATGAAGGGCGCTCTGGACGGAGGCGGCTATGAGGGGAAATACATCCTTCAGTCCTTCGGAACTTCGGAGCTGGGCGGAAAGCTGCTGGCAGAGGGCGCCAATATTGAGGCGGACATGGTGACCATGAGTTCCTTTTATCTGGACAGCGCCCAGGAGACCAACCATATGTTTCAGGATTTGACGTTTGAGACGAAATCCCTGGCGGAGTACCCGGCATTTTACACGCCCATCACCGCTCAGGAGGGGACGATCCTGGTCAATACCCAGGTTTTGAAGGAGAACAATCTGCCCATGCCCACCTGCATCCGCGATCTGGCGGACCCGGCGTACGCGGGGCTGGTGTCTGTGACCGACGTCAAAAGTTCTTCCACCGCCTGGCTGCTGATTCAGGCGCTGGTCAGCGCTTACGGGGAGGAAGGGGCCGAAGAGGTGTTGGCCGGAATCTACGAAAATGCAGGGGATCACATTGAGAGCTCCGGTTCCGCGCCGCTGAAAAAGGTGCGGGCCGGCGAGGTGGCCGTTGGCTTCGGGCTGCGGCATCAGGCGGTGGCCGATAAGGAGAGCGGGCTTCCGGTGGACTATGCGGACCCGGCGGAGGGCAATTTTTCCCTGACCGAATCTGTGGCTGTGATCGACAAGGGAGAGAAGAGCAACCCGTTGGCGATGGAGATGGCGGAGTGCATCATCAAAAACGGCAGGCCGGAGTTGCTGAAAACCTACCCCCTTGCAGTGTACGAGGGCGAGAACGGCGATTCCGCAAACAAGTCCGCTTACCCCATGGTGTTCCCGGAGAAGCTGACGGTGCAGCTGTTGGAAAAACACCAGCAGATTTCGGAGAACGCAAAGGCGGGAGCGCAGTAGGAAATCTGCGGGCAGGAGCGTCCCCGCGGCTGCCGGGCAATCGATACAAAACAAGCGGTGACGGCCCGCTTATGAGCCGAATCACAAAATATTATGAAGCGAGGAACCGATCGATATGATAAACTATAAGTTATTAACCCCAGGCCCTCTGACCACCACGGAGACGGTAAAACGGGAAATGATGGTGGACCACTGTACCTGGGACGACGATTACAAGCAGATCACCCAGTGGATTCGCAGAAAGCTGCTTAAGCTGGCTGGGGTGGACGAACGGGAATACACGGCTGTGCTGATGCAGGGCAGCGGAACCTTTGGCGTGGAGTCGGTGCTGACCAGCGCGGTAGGTCGGGAGGATCATCTTCTGATTGCGGCCAACGGCGCTTATGGACTGCGCATGGCCGAGATCGCCAGGCAGGCCGGACTCTCCTTTTCGGTGTACGAGACAAACTACGACGAGATACCGGACGCCGGGGTGATCGGGCGGATGCTCGCGGAGAACCCGCGGATCACCCATGTGGCCATGGTCCACAGCGAGACCACATCCGGGATTTTGAACGACATTGAAGCTGTGAGCCGGGCGGTGAAGGCTGCGGGCCGGACCATGATCGTGGACGCCATGTCCAGCTTTGGCGGCGTGGAGATTCCGGTGGGGGAGTGGGGCATCGACTTCATAATCAGCAGCGCCAACAAGTGTATCCAGGGCGTTCCGGGCTTCTCCTTTATCGTGTGCAGGCGGGAGGCGCTGGAAATGTGCCGCGGCAGGGCTAAAAGCCTTTCACTGGACCTGTACGGACAGTGGAAATGCATGGAGCTGGACGGCAAATGGCGTTATACCTCGCCCACCCATGTGGTCCTGGCCTTCGCCCAGGCCATCCGGGAGCTGGAAGCGGAGGGAGGAATCGCGGCGCGCCACAGGCGTTACGCGGAGAACAACCGTCTGCTGATTTGCGGCCTGAAGGAGCTGGGTTTTCGTCCCTACGTTGGGGAGGAACACCAGGGGCCCATCATCACCACCTTTTTCTACCCGGAGGGAAAAAATTACGATTTTCAGGAAATGTACGGCTATATCAAGGAGCGGGGCTACGCCATCTATCCGGGCAAGGTGACGGATGCCGAGACCTTCCGGGTGGGCAATATCGGAGAAATTTATCCCCGGGATATGGAAAAATTGTGCGGGATTCTGGCTGACTTTTTGCAGGAGAAAGGATGTTTAAGAGAATGAAATATGAAGCAGTGATTTTTGATTGGGCGGGCACCACAGTGGACTACGGATGCTTTGCGCCGGTGCAGACCTTTGTGGAAGTATTTCAGGACTATGGCATCCGGCCGACCGTGGAGGAGACCAGAAAGCCGATGGGCATGCTGAAATGGGACCACATTAAGGCCATGCTGGGGATGGAGCGCATCCGCAGTGAGTTTGTAAAACGGTACGGGAGAGAACCGGAGAATCGTGATGTGGATGCCCTTCACAGCCGGTTCACGGAAAAACTTCTGAAGGTGCTGGATCAGTTCTCAGAACCCAAGGACTATGTGTGTGAGACCGTGGCTGCGCTGCGGGCTGCGGGCATCCGCATTGGCTCCACCACCGGTTACACGGACGAGATGATGGCGATTGTGGCAAGGGAAGCAAAAAAGGCAGGTTATGAGCCGGACTGTATGTTTACCCCCGACTCCACCGGGCACATGGGGCGGCCCTATCCCTATATGATCTTTTGCAACATGGAGGCATTGCAGGTTACTTCCGTGGCTGCGGTGATGAAAGTGGGGGATACCATCTCCGATATTCTGGAGGCCAAAAACGCCGGGGTGACGGCGGTGGGGATCGTGGAGGGAAGTTCCGAACTGGGGGTGTCCCGCGCGGAGTGGGAAGCGCTATCCGGGACGGCACGGGAGGCCCTTGCCCGGGAGGTGGAGAAGCGCTACCGGGATGCCGGCGCGGATTACGTGATCGCGGATATCCGCGGGGTGCTGGAATGTGTTGCAGATTCAACTCTGTAAAGCTGCGCCGTGGGATGCGTCCGACTGGTTTCGCCTGTCCCGTAACGACCAACCACCATTAAAATCTTCCTTTTCGTCCGATTGAGAGCGGGACAGGATTCAGAGCAGCGCCGGAGGCGCGGGCGGTGAATTCTGTCCCGCTTTTGGGTGGTGATAAAGGCTGGCTGAAGGTGCGCGCTGCCGGGGAACCCGGCAGAGGTGTGATGCTAAGCGGAAAGGGACCGGTTTAACTTGAGAACCGTGATGGTAGCGGTGCCCTCGGTGCTGGTGACATTGCTGTTGTATGTCAGGGAAAAGCGGGTTTCCGCCGGAACTTCGATGATGATCGAGTTGGACCCGTACGCGGAGGTTAAATTCGTACCTGTCTTAAAGTAGATACCGTATTCAATGTGCGAGGCATCGTTGTAGTATGGCGTGATCTGCATATAGCCGGGCGCTGCCATAAGGGCGGATACGTGGTAGGAAATCAGATAATATCCGGGAGCCAAAGTGATCCGCGTGGTGTCGGTCAGAACAATCTGCCCAGTGGGGTCGGCAGTGACCGTCCCCAGCGGGATTTGAGCGGCGTCCGTAAACTGAACGGCAAAGGTCGCAAAGGCGGCGAACACATCGTCCGGGGCTGCGCCGGTGGCTCCGGTGGGTCCGATCGGACCGGTTACGCCGTCAGCGCCGGTTGGCCCAATCGCGCCGGTTGGCCCAGTCGCGCCGGTTGGCCCGGTCGGTCCGGTTGCGCCGGTTGGTCCGTTGGCGCCGGTTGGCCCGGTCGCGCCGGTTGGTCCGGTCGCGCCGGTTGGTCCGTTAGCGCCAGTGGGCCCGTTGGCGCCGGTGGGCCCGGTCGCGCCGGTTGGTCCGGTTGCCCCAGTTGGTCCGTTAGCGCCGGTTGGCCCGGTGGCCCCAGTCGGCCCGGTTGGCCCGTTGACTCCGGCTGAGCCGGTTGGCCCGGTCGGCCCCGTAGCACCGTTTATCCCCGCCGGGCCGGTGGCCCCGACTGCGCCCGCAGCGCCCGTAGGTCCGGCTGGTCCGGTTGCGCCCGTAGGTCCGGTGGCTCCAGTTGCGCCGGTGACGCCCGCAGGCCCGGCGGCTCCGGTGGGCCCCATAGCTCCGTTTAACCCATTGGCGCCGGCTGGTCCGGTGGCCCCGGTTGGTCCGGTGGCCCCGGTGGGTCCGATGGGCCCCACGGCTCCGTTGGCTCCATTAGCGCCAGTCGGCCCGGTGGGCCCGGTGGGGCCCATGATTCCGTTGGTTCCGGCTGGCCCGGTTGCGCCGGTTGCTCCAGTAGGCCCTGGCGGCCCCTCAATCCCGGTGGGCCCGGTAGGTCCCATGGCCCCATTGCTCCCGGCCGGCCCGGTCGCTCCGGTGGCCCCGGTCGGTCCGGTGGGCCCCACAGCTCCATTCAGCCCGTCGGCTCCCGCCGGGCCCGTAGCCCCCGCGGCATGGGCCCTC
>OBXQ01000252.1_pt1 | contig 38441 bp, 36 predicted proteins | sample 1476641 | NCBI WGS metagenome assembly OBXQ01 (sample SAMEA2580174, study PRJEB22360) | human gut metagenome | biome: human gut; feature: human-associated habitat; material: faeces | place: Denmark | collected 2008/2010
GTCATGCTCAATTGCTGTTTTGGCGACCACGCACACCCCCCCCCCCGCCACACCGGTGGTACAGGGCTTGGATTGGCGATTGTCAAAAAGTCCTTACAACATCATCACTCAATACTGAATATTGAAAGTAAAGTCGGTGTAGGAAGCACTTTTTCTTTTATCATGCCGCAAACATTGTTAACAGAAAAAAAATAATTTCGTTTTTATCCTTATTTTATTAGTACCTTTATCACCTATTTTTAAAAGAGGTGATAAAGGTATTCTTGTCATATACCCATCAAATCAATATCAATAAAATCTAATATCGTAGCGTTAAATTTTAATATTATTAATTAATGGGAACTTTAATTGATGGCTAGATTGCCGTTTGGTGAGTGAAAAATATACAAATCATATCGGGGATAATTGGCGATATATAACAGTTATCACTGGCCTGAAAAAATACTTTAGATGATTATTCTGCTTTTTAGATCAGCTATTGCCTTTTTTCATTATAAAAGTTTTACTTGTGAGCAGTTATCGGCGCTTTTTTCTATTTAATATGTAATTGCTCTGTGTAAAATGATTATTCTTAAATATTATTCTGAATAACCCATCATGAAGCAAAATAGATATTGCTGATATTTTTGTTGTATTTACTTTATATAGTAAATGTAAATTAACCATCCAATAACGATATATTAACAAATCTTATGGCACATCGATTAACTTCCAGAGACATTCTGGCATTAGGTTTTATGACTTTTGCTCTATTTGTTGGAGCAGGGAATATTATTTTTCCCCCAATGGTGGGGTTGCAATCAGGGGAATTTGTTTGGACTGCGGCCATTGGTTTTTTGCTAACCGGAGTTGGCTTACCTGTGCTAACAGTGGTGGCATTAGCGAAAGTGGGAGGGGGAATTGAAGCATTAAGCACCCCCATTGGTAAATCTATGGGACTTTTATTAGCAATAGTCGCTTATCTTGCTGTCGGCCCTTTATTTGCCACCCCTCGAACCGCAACGGTCTCTTTTAAAGTTGGCATTGCCCCTTTAGTGGGTGATAGTGATATTGCCTTACTTATTTATAGTGTTATTTACTTTTTAATTGTTATCGGTATTTCACTGTATCCGAGAAAATTACTTGATAGTGTTGGTCACATTCTGGCACCGATTAAAATTTTAGCCTTAGCTGTATTAGGTTTAGCTGCGCTATTTTGGCCAGCAGGAACGCCGATCCCCGCTACACAAGCATATCAAGATATGGCATTTACCCAAGGTTTTATTAATGGCTATCTTACCATGGATACGTTAGGCGCGATGGTCTTTGGTATTGTTATTGTCAATGCGGCCCGCTCAAGAGGGATTGATAATTCGTCTTTATTAACACGTTATACTATGTGGGCGGGAATTATCGCGGGTGTGTTATTAACGGCGATTTATCTTAGTTTATTTAAGCTTGGTTCTGCTAGCGGCAGCATTATTCCAGAAGCAAAAGATGGCGCAGATATTTTACATGCTTATGTGCAACATACTTTCGGTAATTTTGGTAGTTTCTTTTTAGCTCTGCTTATTTTCTTAGCTTGTATGGTGACAGCGGTAGGTTTAACTTGTGCTTGTGCGGAGTTTTTTAGCCGCTATTTGCCTATTTCTTATCGTACATTAGTATTGATTTTGGCTGTATTTTCCGCGGTAGTCTCTAATCTTGGTTTAAGTAAACTGATTGCGTTCTCCATTCCTGTTCTGGTGATGATTTATCCTCCTTGTATTGTGATTATTCTGATGAGTTTCACTTTACGTTTTTGGCATAATCCAAGCCGTATTATTGCCCCTGCAATGGCAATAAGCTTATTTTTTGGCATTTTTGATGCCATTAAAGCATCCGATCATTTAAAACATTTATTACCGGATTGGGCGGCTAAATTACCATTAAGTGAGCAAGGATTAGCGTGGTTAATTCCTGTATTAGTGACTATTGTTATATGCGCTATTTACGATAAAGTAGCTGGCTCACAACATAAAAAAGTGATCCACTCTGGGATAAACAAATAATTAATTTTAAATAAATAACAAAAAGCGGGAAAGAATTTTTATCCCGCTTAATTTTATGTATTCAATAGACCTCTTTAATAATTTATCTGCCATTCACCAAACTACGCATGGTGTTTTTTCTCCTGATCAAGCTTTGCCAGAATCTGTTCGACCTGTTGCTCAAAATCAGCAGGAAGTGGGTTTTTACCAAAAGATAAAAAGGGCTTACGGGCTTGGTAATCAACAGTCGAAACGGCATCTCGGCCTTGTTGCATATAGGCATTAAGGAAAGTGATAAAACGGTGGTTTTCACTGTCGGTACTGGTTAGGAAACTAGAGTAGTGGGACACATTGGGGCGATAGAGGATCGTTTTTAATTGGCCTGTTTTTTCATTAATGCCATATAGTTTAATTGCCAACATATTGCCCGCATAACCAAATTGCGCCTCTTTATAGCGGGTTAAACGCACTTTTCCCATGCCATAGCTATACAGTATTCCTCTTTGCCTATCAGCAATAAGGTACACAGGAGGTGTAAAGAAAGAGAGATAGCCAAATAGCCATAAAAAACCGGGGAAAAAAATTAGCCAGCCAATTATTAAAAATATTTCTGCTTGGCTATTACGGCTAAGCTCACCGGTATAATATGCCTTAATATAGGCCCATATACTTATTTTCCCTTTGTTAAAGTATGGAACATATTTATCTAAATATTTTGGAAGGCTTTTGCCTTGTTCATTATATGAGTCATAAATTCTTTTGTTATAATTAATTGTATCCTGAAATGTATACATTTTAGATGAGTGCCTATCCATAAAACCCCAAAATGTATAACAGGCCATAACTAAAAGTACGATAAAAAAGGGTATTGTATTAGTAAGTTGGCTATTGCGCTGTGGTGAGTTAATCACACAACGCTGTTGATTAACTGCCTCTAAAAATACCAGTTTTTGAGGTGCTAAAGGGTCATCATAGTGATGACTTTCTGCAACTAATGGTGTGGTTTCTAATTGCTCTGGGTGCTTTGATACAGCGCGTAAACGGGTCATTCTGTACCTTCCTTATCAATTTTACGCATGGTGTTTTTTCTCCTGATCAAGCTTTGCCAGAATCTGTTCGACCTGTTGCTCAAAATCAGCAGGAAGTGGGTTTTTACCAAAAGATAAAAAGGGCTTACGGGCTTGGTAATCAACAGTCGAAACGGCATCTCGGCCTTGTTGCATATAGGCATTAAGGAAAGTGATAAAACGGTGGTTTTCACTGTCGGTACTGGTTAGGAAACTAGAGTAGTGGGACACATTGGGGCGATAGAGGATCGTTTTTAATTGGCCTGTTTTTTCATTAATGCCATATAGTTTAATTGCCAACATATTGCCCGCATAACCAAATTGCGCCTCTTTATAGCGGGTTAAACGCACTTTCCCCATGCCATAGCTATACAGTATTCCTCTTTGCCTATCAGCAGTAAGGTACACAGGAGGCGTAAAGAAAGAGAGATAGCCAAATAGCCATAAAAAACCGGGGAAAAAAATTAACCAGCCAATGACGAGGTATTTATCATATTGGCTATCAATAAAAAATTCACCGGAGTTATACGCTTTTATATACTCCCACCAGCTAATTTTTTCTTCACCAAAAAAACGTTTATATGAATCTATCATTTTTAATGCATGTGGATCCTTTTTATTTGGTTTTGCATATTTTTCTTCTACATGCTTAGCCATCATTTCGATTGATGTTTTAGAATCAAGATGATTATTAGTAAAATTATATAACGTATAAAAAGCCATCACTAATAATATGATAAAAAAAGGTATTGTATTAGTGAGTTGGCTATTGCGCTGTGGTGAATTAATCACACAACGCTGTTGATTAACAGCCTCTAAAAATACCAGTTTTTGAGGCTCCAAAGGATCATCATAGTGATGGCTTTCCGCAATTAATGGTGTGGTTTCTAATTGCTCTGGGTGTTTTGATACAGTGCGTAAACGGGTCATTCCGTGCCCTCCTCATCAATACAGCCATATATTTTATCGTCGGGGTTGCCGTTTCGGTAACGTAGTGGTGCTATTTTCCTTTTAAGATGATCTGCTCAGTAGGTGATAAATCAAAGCTCCATAAAGTAAGCTAAGAAAATTTAAGTTGCCCAAATCACTTTGGTCTGAATTCGTCTTGAAAGCAGTTTAAACTATCTAAATATTGTACGACGAGGCAGAGAAAGATAATATTTGCTTTTTTTATCCGTTCTGCATAGATATCATTTTTTGCATAATCTATAAATTCACTAATATTATGTGTTAGATTGAGAGTTTTATAATACTCGATTGTACGTGAAATTGTCCACAATAGAGTATTAAAGTTCTCTGTGTAACACATAAATATTGACTAGGTTGACCTATAGATTGAAAGTACACATAATTTTTCTTTAATACAGTGAAAAATGTTTATTGCTTAATCTTATGCTGTGCTAATATTGTTTTATTGACCATTTTAGTTCACAAGAAAAATATATGACTGTTGTTTTAACTAATGCATCAATTTTTAATTATGCTCAGGTGAATGCCAGCACAATAACTCAAAGTGATCCCTTACCGAGTGAAATAATTATAATATATTATAAAAGCGACTATTAATATAAAAATCCGGAGTCAAAAATAATGGCTTTTAAATATAAAATAACAATAATCATATTTTTGCTATCTTTTATTTTTTTTATAGTGTATGAGTTTTTTATTCCCGTTAAAGTTATGGGAGTACATAAAGATACGTATACCACCTCTATTCTGGTTGAGGATTTTCCGATAACTGATTATGGAAAAATAATATGGTGGAAAAACAATCAAGATGTTTTAGATAAAAAGTATAATTTATTTAAAGCTAAAGATAGCTCCTTCTATATTTATATATGGAATTACGGTGATGGATATTTAGAAGAAGGAAAATACGATCGATTATGTTTTACTGAAATTAAAAGTAACAAAAAATGTATAGAAAAAGATAAAGTGATGTCAATAATGTATTCTTTAAATGAAGAGGAAATTAGGATCGGTAATTCTGCATATATTAAAGATAAAAATGGTTCTTTTATAAAGAAAGACAAGGATGCTAATACAACTATCACAGTAGTCCCTAATGCATAACTTGGTCACAAGTGGTGATAATAGCTTATTCACATTTTATGCTTAAAAATATATTTTTCTGTTTATATCAAAAATATAAAATATAAAATATAACTCTAAATCTTTGTGAAACAATTCGACGTTATCGTGTTTCGTCTCCATGTTTGCCCAATAGCTTCTATGAGAATTTTTTATTAATTATTGAGTTAAGTAATATTATCCATTGCAACAGGGCGCTGTTTTTCATCTAAGTAGTAGTGAATGCCGGCCTCAATATTATCTTCACCTTCATAGAAAACGTTAAAGCGGGTGCGTTTTCCATCGTGATAGGCAATCACAGCACTACCGCCTTTTCCTAAGCAAAATTGCTGAAGATGCCCTGTTGAGATACACACGCTGTTATCCCCAGATACAGAGAGTGTGCAGTTATCACCTGTGTTGATAGCAATGGCGTTATCGCCAGTAACAGTAATATGTGCTAAATCACCAGTATTGGTGACTTTTGTACGGGATTGAGTCGCATTAATAAAGTTTCTTATGCCACTATTGGCAATATGCGCCCCTTGACCAGAAGCGTAAATTTTAACATCGTTGCCACTATTACAAATACGAGAGCGTCCTCCTAAGCTACCAATACGACATTGATCTGCCGTATTACTGATCTTTCCAGCAAATCCGCTGTTGATTAATTGGTTACTATAACCAGTGTTAGCAATACTGTTTTCATCACCGGAAAAGGCGACAATATTATCACGACCACATAATGCAAGGGCGGTGTTAAATTGTTGGCTTTTGACAATCAGTTGATGCCATTCGGTGGAAAACTGGATGTTTTCGTCGCTAGATTGCGGTTGGTGATAGGGTAAACGTTGTAATGTCACACCGGTTTGTTTTTCATTGCCTAACAGGGACAAGATGTTTTCTATCACTTCTTGTTCCTGTTTGGCAAAAGAGGACTGACTAAAATGACGCAGATAAATATATTGAATTAAGCTTTCTATCCATTGTGTTTGACGTTGTTTTATCAATTCATTATGGATAGCACGGTAAGTACCTCCATGGGGAAAATAACGCAAAAACCAACGATAAAGTGAACTTGAAACATGCAGTTGGCGTAAGTCTTCTTTGGTTAGTGTGATATTTTCCTGTGAAGGGACTGACATATAAGCTCCTTGATCCATCTATTTATTAGTGTCTATGGTAGCCGTCAACCATACTGCGAAAGGTTTGGAATGGCGTTCTTCCGGTGGTACACAGGTAAAGGTGACCAAAGATAAAAAAGACACTACACACGGCTAGTATTTGGTGAATTATTAATAACCAAGCTTTAAATAGCACAGCATCAGCAGGGATAAACATGGGATTTTGCAGTAAGATCCCCGTGATTAAAAGTAATGGTACTAATGCATACATCACACCTAAATAAGCCATTTGTTGCAGTGGATTAAATTTAACCTTGGGAGTGGCTGGAAAAGGATGATCTTCCCCCTTAATAATGCCGTAAAGATAAAAACGTGTTTGCATTAATACTCGTTGCAACCAGTTTTTACTGTCAATACGGTAAAATTTACCATTGCCACCAACAAGATTAATTAATACAAAGGACAACCAGCATACTAAGAGTAGATAACCACAAATTTCATGCACATTGACGAGTAACGCCGTGTCATGTGCCGAGAGTAGGGCGAAATGGTTAATCCCGCCACTGAGAAGGAGTAAGATAAATAAAGTTGCATTACTCCAATGCCATAAACGTACCGCTTTTGAGTAAAGATAGAGTTTCTCTTCTTGATGATGCTCTCCATGGGGTGTGGCAAAGCGGTAACGTAAAAAACCATGAAGTGCGAGTACAAGTAGCATGCCGACAAATAATACGCCGGCAACAATTAACCAAAGTGGCAAATAGTCCGGTGTATAGATTAAGACATACTGTTTGAGTGAGGCTTGAAATTGTGCTGCATTTGGCATGATATTTATTGCACTCATACGTTATCTCCCCCTTGTACATGAGGTCCAACACGTCGATAAAGATGCGGTTTTCCTACTCCATCAAGTTGATAGAGATAGTAGTCATGTGTTTTTAGCCATTGCTGAATTTGTGGGCTATCTTCTCTACCAAAGAGTAGGGCGTTTTGTGGGCAAGCGCTGACACAAATCGGTGGGAACCCTTTTTGTAATCGAGACTCAAGACAAAAGTCACATTTATCAGCAACATGTGTTACGGGATTAAGATAACGAACTTGGTAAGGACAGGCTGATATGCAATAACTACAGCCAATACATTTCTCTTTATTAACGCGAACAATACCATTGCTTTCATCGCGCCAAGATGCGCCCGTAGGACAAACCGAGATACAAGGAGCATCTTCACACTGCTGACATGAGTGTCTAAAAAAATGGTACTTATCGTTATCTTCTTTTAAGCTTAATGGAATGTGTGCAATATCCATTCGCGCCATTCCGGTTGGTACTTTATTTAATCGACGGCACGCTGTGGCACAAATATTACAGCCATTACAGCGTGTTTCGTCATGGATCATGGCATAGCGTATCGGTTTTTTATCTGTGGCTGCCGCTAAGGCACTCCCCAGTGGCGCACTGAAAAAGATCACAGAACCTATACCTGCTACAAATTTACGGCGAGAAACACGCATTATTTTTGCTCCTCAATCTGATGCTGTTGTAATACCCACAGAACATTTCGTCGACAGGGTAGAGCATTAAGGATTTTCATATTGTTCTACCTCCAGCCATTCTGTTAACCCTCTCGCCTTGCCATAACTCATTAGGGTGCTACTAAATAGGTAAGGGGCATTGTTAGAGGCGAATATTTGCTGAATATCTTGAAAATCAGGGTGAGTTTTCATCAGCGTCAATGCATCGTCTATTTCTGCAGCGGTGTAATAAAAAGGCTCCGACATCAACATGCTTTGCTTCAATGGACGAGGGTAGGTTTCGCATTCAAAGCGAACTAAACCTGCAATGGCAGTGCAAATATCGGTATATCTATTGAGAAGCTGTAATTGTGCATAGTTATCTGACATAACAGTGTCAGAATAGAAATAATCTTCACCATTATGTGTTAAATAAGTAATATCAACGAAAGCGTCCTCGTTCAACGCGACTCTTAATTGCATTACCTCTTCTTCAGAGAGTGAATAAGGCGCATCATACAGCGTGGAAATAGCTAATAGTTCACCTTCTTTTGAACATTGACGGATTGCATTGGCTAGATGTTGTTCAGCCGATAATTGCGCGATATCTTCAATTTGTTCTTCTGTGGTATCCGTTAAGGTGTGAGTACCATGCCCAATACCTCTCTCTGATAACGGCAATAGCCAACGACGAAGAGAAATATCCGGTTGTTCTAAAGTAATATCAGCATCATGAGCAATATCAGGTGGTATAGAGGCTGATGCATTCTGTTTATTCATCATGATCTCCTTTACCTATTAATTGGGTAATAAGCCACGTGATGCTAAATCGTCAGCAACATCTTGTAATCCAAGGCGTACTAAAGTTGCTTTTGTTGGACAGCCTAATTGTGGATCCCAGCCCATTTCTTCATAAAATAGGGTGAGAGAAAGTTGCATATCTTCTCTATCCATTTTGTCTGTCCCTTCCGTAAAGACAGGAATATCAGGATCTTTATCAAATACCCATGAACAGATTTGGTCATGCTCATTACGCATATCCATTGTGTTCATTAACTTAACCGTGTAAGCACGATGTAAAGTGAAGATGCGTTCTGAGGCTAAATCAAGATCTTGAGAAGTGGTTGGTTCACCGGTAATGGCAGTGAAAAATTTTGCTTCCATATCTAAATCGCCACGATAGTTGCGGCTTTTATGAGGTGATACGGTCATTGGCCATACCCAGTTACATAATGTCACGGCATCATGTAGGCAACTACGCAAAATGGTCCATTTGGTATAGGCGATTTTTGCTTTATTAATCGGCGTGTAGTTTTTGGTTTCATCAAAAGCATCACCAGAGCCAAATAGTTCACCTGCAATCTCTTTTTGTAATTTTAGCGGTAAACCACTACCGATATAGTTGATATGAGTATGTGTCATCGCATCGCGGTTAAACATACAGTTGACGATGGAGCCTACTTGAGCAGAAGCTTCATTTGCATGGTGAATAGGGAAACCCATCGGTGACCAAAGTTTATTTTTCTTATTACCCCAATATTCCTCACCTAAATTCCAGCGTTGTGCAATTAAATAAGAGCCATCAGCAAGGTGACTAAATTCACCTTTACGATGGGCTAAGCGGTAATAGAAATCTTTGATAAATGCGGGATCACCTTCTTCAAGTTTATCCCAAGGAATATCGTTATACTCTTCTTCAGAAAGAACGCGTTTAAAAACGCCGTGGGTATAGCAATAAGTAAAGTCACGATGAAGCTGACCGTAGTTGCACCATAAGCCCATATCATCAAAAATATTGAGGCCGACAAGATTACCAACAACATTGGCATCGCCTTTTTTCTCAATATCTTTCGGGCCATTAGGGAAAATGGTGGTATGAACAAAGTTGGCGACACAAGTGTTTCCGCCTGTTTGAGGTACGCCAAATTTTTTCGCTTGCGGGACATTAAGTTGTGACATACAGCGAATAGGGCATGAGTGGCATCCCCCCATTTTTACCGTGTATTGTTCTGCTTCTGGGCCAAGATCGAAGGTTGATTTCATGGTTCTAAAGCCGACAGTATTGGCATTGCCCGGTGGGATCTCCCCTGTTTCAATGGGGCCACCTTCAGCTGCTCCCCAATAAAGCCCTTTACGTGCAGTCCAGCGTGAACCCGGATGTGAATACTCTGCCCAAGATTGCGGGGTACTTGGTACGACGTGATTATTATTTGCGCCAATAAGTTGTGTCATCATATAGTCGTTAAGCTCTTTTAATGCTTTACGATCGGCAACATTAACGCCACGGCTTCCTTCAACCACAATTGCTTTTAATTTTTTAGCACCAAGTACGGCACCAATTCCAGCACCACCACTGTGGTTACGACTATTGATAAGTCCTGAAAGAGGGACAAGGTTTTCACCCGCAGGGCCAATAGCAGCAACACACGCTTCAGGGCTTGTTTGAGCACAAAGTTCTTCTGTTGTTTGACGAGTTCCTTTTCCCCATAAAAAAGAGGCATCTTCAATGGAAACTTGGTCATCATCAATATGGATCCACACGGGTTTATCTGCTTGACCTTCAATGATCAACGCATCATAGCCGGCAAATTTCATCCATGCGGCAAAAAAGCCTCCCATATGGGCATCAACCACTAAATTACCGCGAGTAAAGGTTGAAAGAGAGGTGATATTGACGCGAGAGCTACAGGGTGCGCCTGATCCTGTTAGCGGGCCTACCGCAAATACCACTTTGTTTTCTTCATCAAAAGGTTTTACACCGGGTGCAACTTCTTCATACATAATTTTGTAGCCAAAGCCCATACCACCAATTAAGGATTTGTATTGGCTTGAGCTTTCGCGAGAGATGGCACCGGTAGTTAAATTAATTCTTAGTATATTGCCAGTCCAGCCGTTAATCATAATATTGCTTCCTAATCTAAAGAGGGGTCAATGAGGTGATTGCCAAGAAAAATCAAACGGTAATTTCTTTCCATTCAATAATGTGCAATGCCCCTGTTGGGCATGCTGAGGCGCATTCACCACATAAATTACATTTACCGGATTTTTTCGTTTGTGGATTGACGGTTGCCATCATCCACGGGCAAGCTGTTGTACAAGCGGCACAGCCGATACAACGACGAGTATCAACGACAATACAGCCAAACTCTTCTTGATAACGGATAGCTTTTACTGGGCAGACGTTCATACACTCGGGTGTTTTGCATTGGCGACAAGTATCAGTGGTAAAGTTTAAGTCGCCATATAAGCCCCCTCCAGAGCCAATACCTTTATCACCAAAATAGAAATGACGATGGATTTTAGTACGGGAGAAGAAAGAGCCAACGCTACCATCATTCCATGTTGTACATGCTGTTTCACAACGATGACAGCCAGTGCAACGGGCACGATTAGTCACTAATACACCTTTAGGTGTGGTTGTCAGTTGAATAACGCCACTGTCTATTTCTTCTTGCTTACAACCTAAAAGAGAAAGTAGTGCGGGTGCTATGGTGATCCCTGCCAGCCCTTTACCGGATATTCGCAGAAACTCTAGTCTTGATAGTCCAATATCTAATATAGGACGATGATGTGTATCAGACATTAATATTTATCTCCGCTTAACTAATTTAAATAAGAAATAAGTTGTGATGATAAATGTGTTCTTTTCTCTACTTGTTTTTCGTTGTATATAAAATATAATAACGATTGGTTTAGAATAGATATAATAGTTATCAACACTTTTTATTACTGAAAATAGCTTGTGGTGAATTGTTAAATATTTGTATTTACAATATGTTACATTCGGTTTTTACGTATTTTTCATTAACCATTATGATATTGTGGTTATTGAAAAATTTATTCTGTGACTGCAATCATAGAAATAAAATTAATTATCGTTAGTTAAAAAATTAAATTAAGTGATTATTGTTCTTATCTGTAATTACGAAGGATAATTAATATTGTTTATATATATTCTATTATTTAAATAGAATATAAAGACATTTGTTCTTATATTACGTTTGAAATTATTATTTTAATGGTAAATTGATATTTAATATTAATTATTTATTTAATGAAAAATGAATCTTGATTATTATTAATAAAAAAAGATATTAATAAATTGTAAAACAGTGACGAGATCATTTTTATAAAAAAAGAAACCTTGTCTAATAAAGAGAAGGTTTCTTTTGCCAATGGTATTATATGATTTTATAGTTAGTAGCCCACGGCTTTACCTGCTGGACGTCGAACATCATTTGAACCATAAAGATAACCTTCGCGTACCGCCCCTGAAACAGCAGAATCATTACCTGACGAAGCAGGGATCACTCCTTGTTCTCCTGGAAGGCCGACCATAATCAATTCAGCCGCGCCCCATGGCGTTTGTTCGACCATTTTATATCCCATGGCAGAAAGTTTTTCTAAGGTATCTTTTGATAATCCTCGTTGTTCATAATAAACCTCATCAGGTAGCCATTGATGATGAATTCGAGGGCTATTGACGGCTTCTTGGGGGGACATACCAAACTCAATAATATTAAGTGCTGTTTGTAAGGTGATTGAGATAATACGAGAGCCTCCCGGTGAGCCTAATACAAGAAAGGGTTTGCCATCTTTAGTCACAATGGTTGGACTCATTGAGGACAGTGGACGTTTTAATGGGGCAATACTATTTCGTTCACCTTGTACTAAGCCATAAAGATTTTTCTCGCCAACTTTAGTTGTAAAATCATCCATCTCATTATTGAGGAAAAAGCCAGTCCCCGGGGCGATAACGACAGCACCAAAACGACCATTGATGGTGTAAGTGGTTGAAACGGCATTACCATCTTTATCAATCACCGAATAATGGGTGGTTTCAGGGCTTTCATGAGGTGCAATACCGGGTTGTACCTTTTCTGATGGGGTGGCTTTATTCGGTGTAATTTGTTGGCGAAGCTCTGCGGCGTAGGCTTTACTTAATAACTTTTCTGTTGGATTGTTTATAAATTGCGGATCGCCTAGAAAGGTGTTTCTATCCATATAAGCATGACGCATAGCTTCTGTGAGCGTGTGAACATATTCGGCAGAGTTAAAACCCATCGATTTTAGATCGTAGCCTTCTAAAATATTCAGTGTTTGGCAAATAGTGACGCCTCCTGAACTGGGAGGAGGAGCAGAGATAAATTCATAACCTCGATAAGTACAGGTAATGGGAGGTGTTTCGGTAATAGTGAAGTTCGCAAAATCTTCTTTGGTTAATAACCCATTATGCTGTTTTGAAGCTTGTTCTACTTTTTTAGGGATTTCCCCTTGATAGAAAGCATCAGCACCTTGGTTGGCGATAAGTTCAAGCGTATTGGCTAAGTCCGTTTGAATGAGGCGATCGCCAGGCTGCCATGGTGTTCCATCAGGCTTTAAGAAAATTTTTGCTGATTCAGGATCTTGTTTAAATCGCTCTGTGGTGGTGTCTAATACGTCAGTATCAGCACGGGTTAAAATATAGCCTTCTCTGGCTAGTTTAATAGCGGGAGCCATCACTTCTTGGCGTGAAAGTGTGCCATATTTTTCTAATGCAGCATCAAGTCCTTTCACTGTACCCGGCACCCCTGAGGCAAGATAGCCGTATAGGCTTGCCTCTTTAATCAAGTTACCGTCTTTATCTAAATACATATTTTTAGACGCTGCCGTAGGCGCCGTTTCACGAAAATTAATAAAGGTATTGGTGCCATCAGCAAGGTGTATGGTCATAAAACCACCACCGCCAATATTTCCACAACAAGCATTTACCACAGCTTGTGCATAGCCAACAGCAACAGCTGCATCAATGGCATTCCCTCCTTTTTGTAAAATATCTTTCCCTACTTGTGAGGCTAAATGTTGTGAAGAGACCACCATACCTTGTTGTGCTTCAACCGCTGGCTCATAGGCGGCATAGAGTGCAGGTGAAAAAAGTGTGGTAAGTAACAGCAGGTGCATTTTTTTTATAGTAATCATGATTATATCCATTAATAACAGTGGGTTAGTTTCAATAGAGATAAGTGAAAGTAGGTGTGTATACGCTAGTATTAATGTGGTTAACAATTACGTAACAATAAGTATAGAGAGAAGTTATTAATGACGAGAATTTTTTTTGAAGAGATGATCACAAAATCATCTTTAAGCGAATAAATAATAATGTTATGTACAAATAGTAATCTTAATAAATTGAGTTGAAAGGCAAAAGAATAGATGGAGTATTAATAAAAAAGCCTGTTTTCACAGGCTTTTAGCAAATATTTGTTTAGCTTACTGGAATATTACAGTTTGCCTGAGTTCGCTTTCAGATATTTAGCAACACCGTCTGGAGATGCGCCCATACCTTCTTGGCCTTTTTCCCATTGTGCAGGGCAAACATCACCGTGCTCTTCGTGGAATTGTAGTGCATCAACCATACGGATCATTTCGTCAATATTACGGCCTAATGGCAGGTCGTTTACCACTTGGTGACGAACGACACCTTCTTTGTCGATCAGGAATGAACCACGTAGTGCAACACCCGCTTCTGGATGTTCGATACCGTATGCTTTAATGATATCGTGTTTGATATCAGCAACCATTGGGTATCTTACTTCACCAATACCGCCATCATCGATAGCTGTTTTACGCCATGCGTTATGTACGAATTCTGAGTCCATAGAAACGCCGATGATTTCAACACCACGTTTTTGGAACTCTTCAAAACGGTGATCAAATGCAATCAGTTCTGAAGGGCAAACAAAAGTGAAGTCCATTGGCCAGAAGAAAATAACCGCAGGTTTGCCTTTGATAAATGAATGCAGGTTGAAATCATTAACAATTTCACCGTTACCTAAAACAGCAGCTGCTGTGAAATCTGGGGCTTTGCGAGTAACCAGAACCATAATGTACTCCTGTAAATTGAAAGAGTTTATACTCGTCATATTTCAAGTTGTCGCGTTGTTGACTGCGTTCACTCGAACTATTTAGAGTAAATTTAGGGGATACCCTGTTTTTAAATTTAGGGTGATGCCCTGTTTTTAAATGATGTATACAGCATAAATAATCAATCGTTATTGATAAAATCATACAGAACAATCTATTTGATAGGTTATAACGATGAATTTTATACAACAAAAATGACTTATTTATGACTCCTTGTATAACTATCTATTCTAATCAACTTTATAAATGAATACTACGCTTGTTAACGGATCGTTACCAATAAAAAGATAAATTGACGTAGTCTCTGTTTGCTCGATTCAATGTAATGCTTAACCATGACAAACAGATGAATAAAAAGAGCCTTAATGTATCAGTCATCCAGCTGATGATGTTGTGCTCTTTCTAACAATTGTGGATAAAATTGCCAAAAAATCTCACTTAACTCTTTATAATGCGTTTCTAGTGCAATATAAGAGCCCGCAAGCGCACTTAAACGCGGTCTTCTTTTTGCCATGCCTTTTAACGTCTGTGCTATATAAGTTTTATCAGCATAACGAGTCAACCACGCTTGGGGCCATAAATATTCATTGAGCTCTTGAAATTTTTCCGGAGTTCGCCATAAATCCGGTTCAATGGTATTGCGCACATAAGTAACAAATTCCAATAGCGGTATGTCAGGTTCAAATTTATCCCAATGTAGTGAGAGAAAATGATCCCAAAATATATCCAAAGTAATGGGTGCAACGCGGCGGTATTCATTCGGAAAAAGTTGTCGAGCTTGTTTAACTAATGGATGAGTATCAGTCAGCACATCAATACGCCTATGCATGCGAATGCCGTCAATTACCGCTTGGCTGTAATCGTTACTCGGCGTACCTTTTACATAGTCCGCCATCATATTGCCTAATAAGGAGCTTTTCGCTCTAAAGGCGAGGTGTAAGTGAGCAAGATAGTTCATTGTACTATCATAGCGCTTTTTAAATAAAAAAGTGCTTCTTTGTTGCACTGATTAACATGCAGCACTAGACTAGTGCGCCTGTTTTTTATGAAAGTAGTCGTTTAATTATGCGTGTATCCGATTTTAGATTTGACCTGCCTGAGTCCTTAATTGCTCATTATCCTCACCCCCAACGTAGTGGGTGCCGATTATTATCCCTAGAGGGGAAAACGGGCAATTTATCTCACGGTGTCTTTACGGATGTATTAGATAAACTCAATGCCGGTGATTTACTTGTATTTAATAATACTAGAGTGATCCCCGCGCGTATTTATGGTCGTAAAGCCTCCGGTGGCAAGATAGAAGTATTAGTGGAGCGTATGCTAGATGAACATCGTGTTTTAGCCCATGTTCGTGCATCAAAGTCACCCAAAGAGGGCGCATCACTGATTTTAGGGGAAGACGAAAGTGTACAAGCAACCATGATTGCACGCCATGATACACTATTTGAAATCCGTTTTGATGATGAAAGAGATGTGCTGACTATTTTAAATAGTATCGGTCATATGCCTCTTCCTCCTTATATCGATCGTCCAGATGAAAGATCCGATAAAGAGCTTTATCAAACGGTCTATAATGAGCGTCCCGGTGCAGTAGCTGCACCCACAGCTGGATTGCATTTTGATGAGCCGTTATTAGAAGCGTTACGTAACAAAGGCGTTGAGATGGCCTTTGTCACTTTGCATGTTGGTGCTGGCACTTTCCAGCCTGTTCGTGTGGATAATATCGAAGAACACACTATGCATTCCGAGTATGCTGAAGTCCCTCAAGAGGTGGTAGATGCCGTGCTCGCTTGTAAGGCACGAGGTAATCGGGTGATTGCCGTGGGTACAACGTCTGTTCGCTCTTTAGAGAGTGCGGCTAAAGCAGCCAAAGATGCATTAATTGCTCCTTTTTTTGATGATACGCAAATTTTTATTTATCCAGGTTACCAATATCAAGTTATTGATGCTTTGATAACTAACTTCCATTTGCCAGAATCAACCTTAATTATGCTGGTTTCTGCATTTGCTGGTTATAAAAATACCATGAATGCTTATAACGTAGCGGTTGAGCAAAAGTATCGTTTTTTCAGTTATGGTGATGCGATGTTTATTACGCGTAATCCTTTAGCTATCAATGAAAAAGTGGGTGAAGAGTAGGGCTTTATTCTATTTTTTAACGTTTTTTTTCATTTTATGACCGGTTATGTCAATTTTGCTGCTTGATCTCTTTGACTAAGCACAGCTTTTGTTGATGTAACATATACAGCCGTCTAACAAATGATTAGAATGTGCTGTTTTTATTATGCATTGGACTGTTTTTCTGATGCTTGGAGGATGAGTGAAATACGAATTAGATAAAACAGATGGTCATGCCCGTCGTGGTCGTCTTAAGTTTGAACGCGGTGTCGTTGAAACACCTGCATTTATGCCTGTAGGGACATACGGTACAGTTAAAGGGATGACACCTGAAGAAGTTGAAGCCACAGGTGCACAAATCCTTTTAGGCAATACTTTCCATTTATGGTTACGTCCTGGTCAAGAGATCATGAAATTACACGGTGATTTGCATGACTTTATGCAGTGGAAAGGGCCAATTTTAACCGATTCAGGTGGTTTCCAAGTCTTTAGTTTAGGCGCAATGCGTAAAATTAAAGAAGAAGGTGTGCATTTCCGTAACCCAATTAATGGTGAAAAGATTTTCTTAAGCCCAGAAAAATCAATGGAAATTCAGTACGATCTTGGATCAGATATTGTGATGATCTTTGATGAGTGTACGCCATATCCATCAGATTGGGATTATGCTAAAAATTCCATGGAGATGTCATTACGCTGGGCTAAACGTAGTCGTCAACGCTTTGATGAATTAAACAACAAAAATGCATTATTCGGTATTATTCAAGGCGGCGTTTACGAAGATTTACGTGATATCTCAGTGAAAGGGCTAGTGGAAATCGGCTTTGACGGTTACGCTGTTGGGGGCCTAGCTGTTGGTGAACCTAAAGAAGATATGCACCGTATTTTAGAACATGTTTGTCCACAAATCCCTGCGGATAAACCTCGTTATTTAATGGGTGTAGGTAAACCTGAAGATTTAGTTGAAGGTGTTCGTCGTGGTATCGATATGTTTGACTGTGTGATGCCAACACGAAATGCACGTAATGGACATCTGTTTGTAACAAATGGTGTCATTAAAATTCGTAATGCTAAACATCGTTCAGATACATCAACTCTGGATGAACATTGTGATTGCTACACCTGTAAAAATTATAGTCGCGCTTACCTACATCATCTTGATCGCTGTAACGAAATTTTAGGAGCAAGGCTGAATACCATCCATAACTTACGCTATTATCAGCGTCTAATGGCTGAAATTCGTCAAGCAATTGATGAGTCACGTTTCGAAGATTTCGTGCATGAGTTCTACGAACGTATTGGTAAACCAGTTCCACCGCTAAATAGCAGTGCGAGTAAGTGCGATTAATGTATACGAGAAAGCCCAATTCTGTGTATGATATTGGGCTTATAACTTGAGTATCGTCGATATCGACAACAATGAGGAAAAAGTGAATGAGTTTTTTCATTTCTGATGCTGTTGCTTCTGCTGGACAAGCAGCACCTGAAGCAAGCTTTATGTCTATTTTACCGATGTTAGTGATCTTTATTTTAATTTTCTATTTTATGATCCTACGTCCTCAGCAAAAACGTACTAAAGAACACCGTAAACTGATGGAATCTATCGGTAAAGGTGATGAAGTGTTAACTACTGGTGGTTTAATCGGCCGCGTTGTTAAAGTTTCAGATAACGGCTATATCGTTGTTGCTCTGAATGAAACAACTGAAGTAACTATCAAACGTGACTTTGTTGCCGCTGTATTACCAAAAGGCACAATGAAAGCTATTTAATTTGATTTCCCCAAAGGGAAAAGGGAACTGCCGTGCTAAACCGTTATCCTTTGTGGAAGTATCTGATGTTGATATTCGCTATCCTCATCGGTCTGCTTTACGCACTTCCTAACCTATATGGTGAGGATCCGGCTGTTCAAATCACTGGCGCGCGGGGAACCGCCGCCAATGAGCAAACACTGGATCAAGTTCGATCTTTATTAGATAAAGAAAAAATTGAAGCGAAATCAATCGCCCTTGAAAATGGTGCGATTTTGGCTCGTTTCAGTAACCCTGATATTCAGTTACGTGCCCGTGAAGCCTTGTTACCTGCGTTAGGTGACAAGTTCGTTGTTGCACTTAACCTTGCACCAGCTACGCCAAAATGGTTAGAAGCCATTGGCGGTGAGCCGATGAAATTAGGGTTAGACTTACGTGGTGGTGTTCACTTCTTAATGGAAGTTGATATGGAAACCGCGTTAGGTAAACTTCAAGAACAAAATGTTGATAGTTTACGTACTTTATTACGTGACGAAGGCATTCCATATTCTTCTATCCGCAAAACGGATAATTATGGTGTTGAAATCCGTTTCCGCAACGCTGATGACCGTTCTAAAGCATCAGATTATCTTGCGCGTCGTAACCAAGATCTCATTTTTAGAAATGGGGATAATAACTCGTTAAAAGCTATTTTTACCGACGAGCGTTTACGTGATGCGCGTACTTATGCGGTACAACAAAATATCACCATCCTACGTAACCGTGTCAACCAATTAGGGGTTGCTGAGCCATTAGTTCAACGCCAAGGTGCTGACCGCATTGTTGTTGAATTACCGGGTATTCAAGATACGGCTCGTGCGAAAGAAATCCTAGGTGCAACAGCAACATTAGAATTCCGTTTAGTGAATACTAATGTTGATCCTTCAGCCTTAGAAACAGGACGCATCCCAGGTGACTCAGAAGTGAAATACACTCGAGATGGTAGACCAACCATTCTTTATAAACGTGTTGTATTGACGGGTGACCATATTACCGATTCAACGTCACAAGCCGATGAGTACGGCCAGCCTCAAGTAAGTATTTCACTTGATAGTGCTGGTGGCTCTATTATGTCTAACTTTACCAAAGATAACGTCGGTAAACCGATGGCTACTCTTTTTGTAGAGTATAAAGACAGCGGTAAACGTGATGAAAACGATCGCGCAATTTTGGTAAAAAATGAAGAAGTTATTAACGTGGCTAATATTCAAACCCGTTTAGGTAATAACTTCCGTATTACTGGTATCTCTAATGCGAATGAAGCACGTCAATTATCTCTGTTATTACGTGCTGGGGCATTGATTGCACCTATTCAAATCGTTGAAGAGAGAACCATTGGGCCAACATTAGGTCTTCAGAACATAACTCAAGGTTTAGAAGCTTGTTTATGGGGTCTGATAGCCTCTGTTGCCTTTATGATTATTTATTATCGTAAATTTGGTGTGATCGCGAGTACGGCGCTATTAGCAAACTTGGTGTTAATTGTGGGGGTCATGTCATTATTACCCGGTGCAACGTTAACCATGCCTGGTATTGCGGGTATTGTCTTAACCCTTGCGGTTGCGGTCGATGCTAACGTACTGATCAACGAGCGTATTAAAGAAGAGTTACGTAATGGTCGCTCAGTACAACAAGCTATCCATGAAGGTTATAAAGGTGCCTTCTCCAGTATTATTGATGCGAACTTAACCACGTTAATTACTGCCGTGATCCTTTATGCAGTCGGTACTGGCTCCATTAAAGGGTTTGCTATCACAACTGCTATCGGGGTTGCGACATCCATGTTTACCGCTATTGTGGGTACACGTGCGATTGTAAACCTGCTGTATGGCGGTAAACGCATCAAGAAACTGTCTATTTAAGGAGCACGTTGTGGCACAGGATTATACTGTTGAACAATTAAACCATGGTCGTAAAGTCATTGACTTTATGCGTTGGGACAACGTCGCCTTTACTATTTCGTTTCTGCTTTTGGTAGCATCTATTGCTATCATTTCCGTGAAAGGATTTAACTGGGGATTAGATTTTACTGGAGGAACGGTTATTGAGATCAATCTCAGTCAACCGGCCGATCTAGATAAAATGCGTGATAGCTTGGCAGCCGCCGGCTATAAAGATCCTCTGTTACAAAACTTTGGTAGCAGCCGCGATATTATGGTGCGTATGCCTCCTGTTGAAGGACAGGCTGGTCAAGAATTAGGTAAGAAAGTCATCGATATTATCAATGTTGAAATTGATAATGATGCAACAGTCAAACGTATTGAATTTGTTGGGCCAAGTGTCGGGAGTGAATTGGCTCAAACAGGGGCAATGGCGTTACTTTCTGCACTTATCTGTATTCTGATCTATGTTGGATTCCGTTTTGAGTGGCGTCTAGCATTAGGGGCTGTTATTTCACTTGCCCATGACGTGGTGATCACTTTGGGTATTTTATCACTCTTCCAAATTGAAGTTGATTTAACCATTGTGGCGTCATTGATGTCTGTTATCGGTTATTCCTTGAACGATAGTATCGTGGTATCAGATCGTATTCGTGAGAATTTCCGTAAAATTCGTCGTGGTACCTCTTATGAGATCATGAACGTTTCATTAACACAGACATTAAGCCGTACCATCATGACATCAGCAACAACATTATTAGTTGTGTTGATGCTTTATATCTTTGGTGGTTCAATGCTTAAAGGCTTCTCTTTAGTGATGTTAATCGGTGTTTCATTCGGTACTGTTTCATCTATTTATGTGGCTTCTGCATTAGCACTGAAAATGGGCATGAAACGCGAACACCTGATTGTTCAAAAAGTGGAAAAAGAGGGTGCAGATCAGACAACACTCTTACCTTAATAGAGCGTTTTTCTGACATAAACATCGCAAACACCCTGCCAGTTAATGACTGACAGGGTGTTTTTTGTTCACTGAACAGGTACACTGTTTAGGAGTTTTGTCAACAGTAGGAATAACTATGCATTGTCCATTTTGCACAGCCGTAGATACCAAAGTAATTGATTCGAGACTTGTTGGTGATGGCTCACAAGTGCGCCGTCGTCGTCAATGCCTTGTTTGCCATGAGCGCTTTACTACCTTTGAAGTCGCAGAGCTTGTGATGCCTCGTGTTGTGAAAAGTGATGAAATCCGTGAGCCTTTTGATGAAGAAAAGCTACGTAGAGGAATGCTCAAAGCATTAGAAAAACGCCCTGTGAGTTCTGATGATGTTGAAGCTGCTATTAATCATATCAAATCACAATTAAGGGCAACGGGCGAAAGAGAGATACCTTCCAAACAGATCGGTAATTTTGTTATGGAACAACTAAAGAAACTGGATAAAGTTGCTTATATCCGTTTTGCTTCGGTTTATCGCAGTTTTGAAGATGTGCGCGATTTTGGCGAAGAAATTGCAAAATTACAAGATTAATCATTCGCTTCACACGACTATTTGAAAATAACGATAAATAATAAATCTATGATGACAATTAACAACAGCAACAATCCTACGGGCAATGAGCCGGCTAATGATGAAACCTATATGCGTCGAGCGATAGAGTTAGCTGCATTAGGACGTTTTACAACATCACCTAACCCAAATGTGGGATGCGTGATTGTGAAAGAAGGGAAGATTATAGGTGAAGGTTATCACCATCATGCAGGTGGTCCACATGCCGAAGTGAATGCATTAAATATGGCGGGTGAAAATGCCAAAGGTGCTACCGTCTATGTTACGCTTGAGCCATGTAGCCACTTTGGTAAAACGCCTCCTTGTGCTGATGCTTTAATCAACGCCGGGGTAAAACGTGTTGTTGCTGCAATGCAAGATCCCAATCCTCAAGTGGCAGGACGTGGTTTACATAAATTAGTCGCTGCAGGTATTGATGTTTCTCATGGCGTATTAATGCAAGAAGCTGAAAAATTGAATATCGGCTTTTTTAAACGTATGAGAACAGGGTTTCCTTATATTCAATTAAAACTGGCCGCCTCTTTAGACGGTAAAACGGCATTAGCATCAGGGGAAAGTCAATGGATAACCTCTAACGCTTCGCGACAAGATGTGCAAAACTTTCGCGCGCAAGCTAGTGCTATTTTAACAACGAGTGCCACTGTTTTAGCCGATGATCCTGCAATGAATGTGCGTTGGGAAGCATTATCCGATGAGATAAAAGCGATTTATCCACTAGAGTCATTGCGCCAGCCTATTCGCATTATTACCGATAGCCAAAATAGGGTAACTCCCGATTATAAAATTACACAACTTGCAGGTGAGTGCTTGCTTGCTCGGACTCACTCTCAGCAAGAAGCTTGGCAAGGTGATGTCTCAGAAATTTTGCTTCCTACTAATGGCAAAAATAGTAGTGTCGATTTAGTGTTATTAATGATGCAGTTAGGTAAACGCAATATTAATAGTGTATGGGTTGAGAGTGGCGCACATTTTGCTGGCGCACTATTAGAGCTTGGTCTTGTTGATGAGCTTATCATTTATATTGCTCCGAAAATTTTAGGCAATGATGCTCGAGGTTTATTATCCATTTCACCACTGTCGTCATTATCTGAAGCCCCTGAATTTACAATAGATTCTCTTCAACAAATTGGCCCTGATATCCGCGTTTGTTTAAAACCTCGTTATTAATAGATGCAAATATGTGTGTCTATGGCGCTATTTGTAGTAAAATAGCGCCGTGTGTGTTATTCCCTGTCGTTACGACATTGTTATCAGCCAACTAACTACCTTGATTTATCAAGGATTTTTGGCTCCTTTGCTGTGTTATCATAAAACTGAGCGCAGTAAAGGAAAGAATGTGATAAAATCCGCGCCCCGCGGATAGGAGAAAAAGGTAACCTATGAACGTAATCAAAGGTGTTGTCGCGGCGCCAAACGCACGTGTAGCGATTGCAATTGCCCGTTTTAATAATTTTATTAATGATAGCTTGTTAGAAGGTGCCGTTGATGCACTTGAGCGTATCGGACAAGTTTCCTCAGAAAATATTACCGTCGTTTGGGTTCCTGGCGCTTATGAGTTGCCATTAACTGTAAAAGCATTAGCAGAAAGCGACAAATATGATGCAGTTATCGCGTTAGGCACTGTTATCCGTGGTGGAACCGCACATTTTGAATACGTTGCTGGCGAATGCAGCTCTGGCCTTTCTCATGTTGCAATGCAAAGTGAGATCCCTGTGACTTTTGGTGTATTAACCACTGAAAGTATTGAGCAGGCAATTGAACGAGCTGGTACTAAAGCGGGCAATAAAGGTGCTGAAGCTGCAATGACAGCACTTGAAATGATCAATGTACTTAAAGCCATTAAAGGCTAATCATCTGTTTTAACTAAAGGGGAATTTTGTGAAACCTGCTGCTCGTCGTCGTGCTCGTGAGTGTGCTGTACAAGCTATCTACTCATGGCAATTATCCGGAAATGACATCGCGGATGTGGAATTGGAGTTTTTATCCGAGCAGGATACCCAAGGTGTAGATATTGCTTATTTCCGTGAGCTTTTAGTGGGTGTTGCAATCAATGCAGCACGTTTAGATAAGGCGATGGAGCCTTATTTATCACGTCAACTGGAAGAGCTAGGCCAAGTTGAAAAAGCGATTTTACGTTTAGCTATGTTTGAACTCAGCTTCCGTGAAGATGTTCCTTATAAAGTAGCCATTAACGAAGCGATTGAATTGGCTAAGGTGTTTGGTGCTGATGACAGTCATAAATTTGTCAATGGCGTGTTAGATAAAGCTGCACCAACTGTACGTAAAAAATAACGTTCTTCACGTTTCCTCTATGGTAAATTAATAATCCAAGGCCGGTTACTCCGGCCTTTTATTTAATAAGCATTGCTTCATAGGAAATTGATAATGCCTTGTGGTGAATTCTCCCTCATTAAACAATATTTCACTTCTCAGCCAGTTAAACGCAAAGATGTGAGTACGGGAATTGGGGATGACTGTGCAATATTGACTGTACCTGAAAAGCAACAAGTGGCAATTAGTACTGATACCTTAGTCAGTGGAATACACTTCCTGCCAACCATTTCCCCTGAAGATTTAGCGTATAAAGCATTAGCGGTCAATATTAGTGACTTAGCCGCGGTGGGGGCAGATCCTGCTTGGGCTTCATTAGCTTTAACATTGCCAAAAGTCGATAATGATTGGCTTGAAGCCTTTAGTCGCTCTCTATTTGCATTAGCAGAGTATTATTCTATTCAATTGATTGGTGGGGATACAACCAAAGGGCCATTGAGCTTAACCATCACAATACAAGGTTTAGTTCCTCAAGGTATGGCACTATTACGCTCTGGGGCGAAAATTGGTGACTGGATCTATGTTACAGGCTTTTTAGGTGATAGCGCGGCAGGACTCGCGGTTTTACAAAATAGATTACAACCTAGTCAACCAGAAAGCCGAGACTATTTTATTACTAGGCATTTGCGTCCGCAGCCTCGTCTTTTACAGGGGCAAGCATTAAGATCTTTAGCAAGTGCAGCTATTGATATTTCTGATGGTCTTATTTCAGATCTAAACCATATTTTAACGGCAAGTGGTTGTGGTGCTCGTATTAACTTAGATGCGTTACCTTATTCTACAGCAATGAAATCACAGGTGAGTAAAGAGCAAGCTGAAATTTGGGCATTAAGTGGGGGCGAAGACTATGAACTATGCTTTACCGTGCCTGAAATAAATCGTGGGGCTTTAGATATTGCTTTAGCCCATACGGGAGCTGACTTTCATTGCATAGGGCAAATTATGCCAATTGCAGAAGGTATACGTTATTTACGTGAAGGTAAAGAAGTGCACCCTAATCTGAAAGGGTTTGATCACTTTGGTGATAATAAATAAATCATATCGCTATAAACAAAAGGCGCTTAATGAGCGCCTCTGAAATCAAAATAATGTTATTAATCATTTTAATGATAATTCAAGATTAGCTTTTCTTCACAAATTCAGATTTTAATTTCATTTGTCCAAAGCCATCAATTTTACAATCAATATTATGATCGCCTTCCACTAAACGTATCCCTTTAACTTTTGTACCAATTTTGAGTGGCGTTGAGCTACCTTTTACTTTTAGATCTTTAATGACTGTCACTGAATCCCCATCGGCTAATAAATTACCATGGGCATCTTTAACAATCAGCTCATCGCTATCAGTTGTTGGCTCAGCATCGTTCCATTCGTGGGCACATTCAGGGCAGACATACATTGCCCCATCTTCATAGGTATACTCTGAGTTGCATTTAGGACAAGAAGGTAATGACATAATAATACTCTCAAATTTTTTCAAAATGGGAAGTGATTAATCGTCACAAAGAGGATAACACTTGCCCGATAAACAAAAGGACACATTATCGTTTCAGCGTAAAAAGTCTAATATGATGACCCAAATGACCAAAAATAGTATTGCCACAGATAATGCGAAAGAATAAGAGTATAATAGATCTGATAGAGTTTTGCATCTTTCATGGATTATTGGATAAAAGATGAGAAAAAGTAGATTAAATATAGAAGGTAATACACAAAATAATAAGAAATAATATCATTTAAAAACATAAATTAACTTATTGATTTTATAATACTTTATTTTGTTAACTTAGATAAAATAACTACTCTCTCTTTAAAAGAGAGTATCAGTAATAATAGTGTTAATCTTCTTGTTGTTATTTTATAAAATTTATCACCGGCCTCGTTCAATCAGTTTGGGGGTCTGAGTTAATAACGGTCCAATCCTCAATTCTTAAACCATCAACTCTTTCAAATTCTCGAGTATTATTGGTAACGACTATTAGCCCCTTACTTCTAGCATGTGCTGCTATATGTAAGTCGTTATCACCAATGCGTTTTCCTTGTTTTTCTAGTGTTGCTCTAATGTCTCCATAATGAAAAGCTGCTAAGTCATCGTAAGATAAAACAGTCAGTCGAGAAACAAAGTCGTTAACCGTAGCTAAGTTTTTGGCTGGATTTACACTTTTTTCAGCACCAAAAATGAGCTCAGCGAGTGTAATTGTAGAAATAGCTAATTGTTCAGCATGTTGGTTGAATTTTGGTAATAAAAACTCAGGCTTACGTTTAATAGTGAATATAACAATAATTTGTATCTAATAGGTATTTAATCATCAAAGGATCCTCTTTCACTTGTGACTTGATCAGGCCTTTCAGATAAGAAATCATCTGTTACAGACTTTTCTGATAAGAAAAAGCTATCCCATGCATTTTGTATAGGTGTGATTATTCTCTCGTTGCCTTTGACGCGAACAAAAACTTCTTTTACATCATCCGGAAATCGAGTCTCAGCGGGTAATCGAACATTTTGTGTTCTATTGCTCATAAATACTTTGCCATACTGGATCATAGTAATAGCTCCTATAAAAACTGCCATATAGCAGTTTTTATAGGATACCAAATAGGTTGTGTGAAATATATACACAACCTATTAACCTATTAATGTAAAAGATTATTTCCTATGAGCTATCACCGAGCCTCGTTCAATCAGTTTGGGTGTTAACACTAATAGATTGGCTTGTGCTTCAATATCTTCCATACGACGTAATAATTGGCTTACAGCAAGTTTGCCCAATTCATCTTTGGGTTGATGAATAGTCGTTAAAGGGGGGATCATATAAGAGGCTAAATCGATGTCATCATAACCGACGATAGAAATATCATCAGGTACACGTAGTCCTTTTTGATAAATCGCTTGGTAAGCACCGACTGCCATTGCATCATTACAGGTAAATACGGCCTGTGGTTGTATAGGGAGTGAGAGCAGTGTTTGCATTGCACTAAAGCCACCCGCAAACTCAAAATCACTGGTTAAAACCAGCTCTTTACGAATGGGTAACCCAGCTTGTTGCATCGCATTATAGTAGCCTTGTAGGCGATGTTTAGCGGGAAGTTTATCTTGGGGACCCGCAATACAGGCGATGTCAGTAAAACCTTTTTCAATTAAATAATTCGTGGCTAATTCTCCCCCTAATAGGGAGTTATCTTGAATAATATCGCTACTGTATTCAAATGGAGACCAATCCATCATCACCATGGGTAACCGTGGATAACGATTTAATACTTCACTTGATGGTGCGCGGGCTTCAGTACACATTAATAACAGCCCATCGACACGCTTTTGTAGCAAGGTTTCAAGGCTAGTATCCATGCGCTCATAGTCGCCTTCGGTGTTGCATAAAATGAGGCTATAGCCTTGTTCATAGCAACTTCGTTCAACGCCTCGAACGACTTCAGCATAAAAGGGGTTATTACTGGCGGTAACTAACATCCCTATGGTACGTGTGCAGTTCATTTTTAAACTACGAGCTAATGCTGAAGGGGCGTAATTTAAGGTTGCTATTGCATGATTAACCTTTGCGCGGATACCTTCACTCACATAACGATTGTTATTGATAACATGGGAAACGGTGGATGTTGAAACACCCGCTAAACGGGCGACATCTTTCATTGTTGCCAAAATATTATGCTCGCTCTGCTAAAAATGACTTAATTTCATCACGCCAAGGGACGGAGGATTGCGCGCCATGACGTGTCACTGCAATTGCCGCGGCTGCATGGGCGAAACGGATCGCATCATGAGCTGATTTACCTTCTAATATCGCGGTGACAAATGCACCGTTAAAGGTATCACCTGCGGCAATAGTATCAACTGCTTCAACACGAAAACCGGGAATGATCATACCGGTGCCTTGTTCACTAAACCATACTCCACGACTGCCTAAAGTGATTAAAACGTGTTTTATGCCTTTACTGTGCAAAATATTAGCCGCTTTAGCTGCACCCACTTCATCATGCACAGAAATACCGGTTAATATTTCGGCTTCTGTCTCATTTGGCGTAATAATATCAATAAAACTCAGAAATTCATCAGATAACGGCTGTGCAGGAGCGGGATTTAAAATCACTTTTGTTTGATGTGCTTTGGCTTGTTTTGCTGCCTCAAAGACAGTGTCTAGAGGGGATTCTAATTGCATTAATAAAGCATCTGCTTGTTCAATAATATGACGATACTGATGCAAATGGCTTGGAGTGAGAGCACTATTTGCTCCGGCAACAATGCTAATGACATTTTCGCCTTGTTCATTAACTAGGATCATTGCTACACCTGTAGGTGTCTTGGGAATAATACGAATTGCATCAGTATCAATATTATCTGTTTTTAATTGAGCGATGATTTCGCGACCAATAGCATCATCTCCCACACAGGCTATAAACGTGATATCGGCACCACTACGTCCACAAGCGACGGCTTGATTTGCCCCTTTACCACCAAATGCTATTTTATAGTCATGACCAATCACGGTTTCTCCGGGCTTGGGAAATTGTGCAATATTCATAATATGGTCAACATTGATGCTACCTAAAACAGCAAGGCGGGGAGTTGTCATAGCCTTTTATCCTTTGAAAACCTAGTTTATAACGAAACTAACCACGCAGCGAAAGTACTACGTGGTTAGATGGGTGATTATTTTTGAGTGACTAATTCAAGCTCAACAGGAATAGTGGGATCCACTTTTTCCCCTTTCAGAATTTTATCAGCGGTTTGAATACCAATAATACCAATTTGATCGGGGCGTTGTGCAATAGTCGCACCTAAAACACCTCGGTTAACCGCTTTAATGCCATCATTTGTGCCATCAAAGCCAACGACTAAGACATCGGTACGACCTGCTGTTTGTAATGCACGCAATGCCCCTAATGCCATTTCATCGTTTTGAGCAAATACCGCTTGCACTGAAGGATTAGCGGTTAATAAATTTTGCATAACATTAAGACCTTTAGTACGGTCAAAGTCAGCAGGTTGGCTTGCTAATATATTAAGTTTGTGAGCGTCAACAGCTTGTTTAAAGCCTTCTCCACGCTCACGAGAAGCGGAGGTTCCGGCGATCCCTTCTAGTTGGATCACTTTGGCATCATTACCCACTTTTTCCGCAATATAATCTCCCGCCATTTTTCCTCCTAGACGGTTATCAGAAGCAACATGGCTAACAACCTCACCTTTATTGGCTACTCTATCTAGGGTTACTACAGGAATTTTAGCTTTATTTGCCATTAACACGGCATTACCTACAGCATCAGAATCCGTTGGATTAATGAGCATTAAACGGGTGCCTTTTACGGTTAAGTCCTGCACATTTGCCAATTCTTTGGCTGGATTATCCATTGAATCAAGTACGACTAAGTCATAACCTAATTTATCCGCCTCTTTTTGTGCACTGTCTTTCATGGTGACAAAGAAAGGATTATTGAGCGTTGAAATAACGAGGGCGATAGACTCTTTTGCTAATGCATTGGCACTTATGGTAGCGCTTAGAGCAACCACTGAGAGAAGCGTTGCTATTTTTTTTAGTTTCATAATATATTCCTGTCGGGGTTCGGATTAAGAGAAAGCGTATTATTTTTTGTTATCAACCAGCACGGCAAGTAAGATGACAACAGCTTTGACTATCATTTGATAATTGGATGATATGCCTAATAAATTGAGTGCATTATTGAGAAAGCCTAAAATTAACGCACCAATAAGTGTTCCCATTATGCGTCCTTTACCGCCAGCAAGACTGGTACCACCTAAGACGACAGCGGCGATAGCATCCAGTTCATAACCATTGCCTGCCATTGGTTGGGCGGAAGAAAGACGAGCAACTTCAATGACACTGGCAAGGGCCGCTAATAAACCGCAAAGCGCATAAACAATAATTTTGATTTTATCGACACTAATACCAGATAAACGGGTTGCTGCTTCGTTTCCTCCAAGGGCATAGATATAGCGACCCAAGCGTGTGTGATGCAATACATACCACGCGCTTAAAAAGACAATCATCATCAGCCAAATAGGAGTGGGGATCCCAAAGGGGCGTCCAATACCAAACCAGCTAAATAGGTCGGCATTATCGCTAAATCCTGTATTTATTGGACTGCCATCAGTATAAACACGCGTGACACCACGCAATAACAGCATCATCACTAATGTGGCAATAAATGCCTGCACTTTACCTTTAGCGATAATGACACCTGTAACGCCACCAATAGCGGCTCCTAATGCTAAAGCACCGACAACAGCCACTAACGCATTAACATCAGCCCCTACCATAGAAGCAGCAACAGCACCGGTTAAAGCGAGTAATGAACCTACCGATAAATCGATACCAGAGGTTAAAATGACTAATGTCATACCCACAGCCATAATAGCGTTAACAGAGGTTTGTTGTAGGATGTTAAAAATATTATTTAAGGTAAAAAAATTCGGGCTGAGTGTTGAAACCACGACAATAAGCAACAATAAGGCAATGAGTGATTTTTGTTCTAATAACCAAGCCTTAGAGAACCATCGTTTTGACGCTGGTATTGATTTTGTACTCATCTCAAACTCCTACTGTAGCAGCATATTGTTTACCAACAGCCGCCGCCATTAGCATCTCTTGTGTGACATTATTGGCAGAAAACTCACCGCTGATACGACCTTCATGCATAACTAAAATGCGGTCACTCATTCCCATTACCTCTGGCATTTCTGAAGAGATCAAAATGATGCTTAATCCCTCTTGTTTAAACTTATTAATTAATTGGTAAATCTCTTTTTTCGCCCCCACATCGACACCGCGGGTAGGCTCATCAAGAATAAGTACTTTAGGACGGGTCATTAGTCCGCGAGCAATAGCGACTTTTTGTTGATTACCGCCTGATAAAAAACCAATGATCTGATTGATGGACGGGGTTTTTATGTTGAACAATTTAATAAAGTCACTGACAGTTAATTGCTCTTCTTTATGATTTAAGATCCCCATAGTGCGACTAAAATAAGGTAGCGCCGTCAGTGACATATTCTCTTTTACTGACATACCTAGCACTAAACCATCGCGTTTTCTGTCTTCAGAGATATAAACAATACCTTGGGCAAGTGCATCTGCAGGCTTTTTGATCTGACAAATTTTACCTTCTAACGCCACGCTACCTTGTGTTTTTGGCAATGCACCGTAAATCATTTTCATTAATTCAGTACGGCCTGCGCCCATTAACCCTGAAATACCTAAAATTTCATTTTCATGTAGGGAGAAGCTGACATCATGTATATCTGCACCACTTAAGTGAGAGACATTAAGTTTAGTTTTTCCTGCAGGAATATGGATGCGAGGGTATTGATCTTCTAATTTACGGCCTACCATCATTTCAATAAGTGTCTCTTCTTGTAGTGAAGAAACGGGCTTTTCGCCAATAAATTGACCATCGCGCAACACAGTGACATCATCACAAATATCAAAAATTTCTTTTAATCGATGTGAGATATAGACAATGCCACAACCTTGATTTCTTAATTCAGTTATCACACTAAACAGAGAGCGAGTTTCGGTGTCTGTCAATGCATCTGTCGGTTCATCCATAATAATCACTTTAGAGCCAAAACTGAGTACTTTGGCAATTTCAACCATTTGCTGATCACCAATGGATAATTCAGAAACTAAGCGATGACTGCGATAAGGAAGGTTTAAGCGAACAAGTAATTTATCCGCTTCTGCATACATTTTTTTCCAATCAATGGCACCAAATGCACGGGTAAACTCGCGACCTAAAAAGATATTTTCTGCAATGGTTAATTCAGGGATAAGATTGAGTTCTTGATGGATAATGCCTATTCCTGCTTCTTGAGAAGACTTAGGACCATTAAAAGAGCAACGTTCCCCTTGATAAATAATTTCACCTGCGTCTTTTTGGTAGATACCTGTTAGCACTTTCATTAGTGTGGATTTACCTGCACCATTTTCACCAACAAGTGCCATCACTCGGCCAGGATAAATTCGTAACGTCGCACCAGATAATGCTTTTACGCCTGGAAATGATTTATCAATATTTTTTAATTCAAGTAATGCTTCCATATTGGCCTCAGAAAGTCACACCAGAAAACAGCACGATATTGGCATAAGGAGAGCATTCACCTGTTCTTATCACCGCTTTATTATCTGGAAGTTGTTTTTTAAATTCTTCATGAGTGACATAAATGATCTCGATAGGTTTTTTTTGTTGTTGTTCTAATAAATGCAAATAACGGGTTATCTCACTAAAAAGAAGTGGGTTTATATTTTTAATTTCTATGGCAAGCATAACGGCTTCGACTTGCATTTCATGGGTGATCGTTTGTAACACTGACATAAAGTCAGGGATCCCCTGAGTTAAAGCAAGATCGATACGCTCAACAGAGGAGGGTATGGGTAATCCAGCATCTGCAATCGTTATTTTGTCAGTATGTCCTAAACGTGCAATTACGCTAGAAATTGAACTATTAAGTAATACACCTTTTTTCATCTTTGCCTCCTCAGCGAAACGTTTCGCTGTTCTACATAGTAGGTAATGAAAATAGGAAAACAAGTTGGATTTATTTATATTGTGAAGGTGATCGAAACGTTTCGTTAAAGGAAAGAAAAAAGGAAAAATCTAACTGATTGAATCAATTAACGCTGAATGGATTCAATTTTAAAATTGATAAATTACAGTTAATTTCATTAAAAAGTGATCTTTAACAAGATTTGAAAATAATTAAAAAAGAAAAGAAATAAGGGCAGTTTTTACAAGAAAATAAAGTCAGAATTTATTAACCTTATCAATAGTCTCTCCGGCTTTACAAGCAAGAGAGACTTTTGAAATATTAGCTCAAAGAATGAGCCTGATAAGCTTTAATCGATTTTTCAATGCCTGTTGCATCAAGTCCTAAATCGGCTCTGATCTCTTCTTGTCCACCTTGTGGCACAAAAAGATCAGGTAACCCTAAATTGAGTACGGGCACTAAACAACGCTCTTGCATTAATAACTCGTTAACGCCGCTACCTGCGCCACCCATAATGGCATTTTCTTCTAAGGTGACCAGTATGTCGTGTTGTTTGGCAAGGGAAAGGATCAGTTCTTTATCTAGTGGTTTGATAAAGCGCATATCTGCAACTGTTGCATCCAGTTTTTCTGCAACATCTAAGGCTTCGGGTAATAAGGTTCCGAAGTTTAAAATTGCAATACTTTTACCTTGGCGACGAATAATACCTTTTCCTATAGGAAGTTCGCTCAGCGGTTGTAATGGCGCACCAACCCCTGAACCTCTAGGATAACGTACAGCGACAGGCCCTTCTTGATAATGGTAACCTGTATGCAACATTTGGCGACACTCATTTTCATCGCTAGGTGCCATAATAATCATATTAGGGATACAGCGTAAAAAAGAGAGATCAAAAGCTCCTTGGTGGGTCTGACCATCCGCACCAACAATGCCACCACGATCGATAGCAAAGAGTACCGGGAGTTTTTGGATAGCCACATCGTGGATCACTTGATCATAAGCGCGTTGTAAGAAGGTGGAGTAAATAGCCACGATCGGCTTATAACCACCAATGGCTAATCCAGCAGCGAAGGTGACGGCGTGTTGCTCCGCAATTGCGACATCAAAGTATTGTGCGGGGTACTCTTTAGAAAAGCGCACCATACCAGAGCCTTCACGCATAGCAGGGGTGATTGCCATTAATTTTTCATCAGTGGCGGCTTCTTCACATAACCAGTCCCCAAAAATTTTTGAAAACGTCGGGCGTGCATTGGGGCTTTTAGGTAAAGTACCGGTCTTCGGATCAAATTTAGGTACCGCATGCCAACTGATTGGATCTTGCTCTGCGGGAGCGTAACCCCGACCTTTTTTGGTCATAATATGTAAAAGTTGCGGCCCTTTTAGATCGCGCATATTCGTGAGCGTTTGTACTAAAGCAATAACATCGTGACCATCAACTGGACCAATATAGTTAAAACCTAACTCTTCAAACATGGTGCCGGGCACAACCATGCCTTTAATATGTTCTTCTGTCTTTTTCAGTAATTCTTTAATTGGGGGAATACCAGAAAAGACTTTTTTGCCACCTTCACGTAGCGTGGTATACAGTTTGCCAGATAGAAGTTGTGCAAGGTGGTTATTTAGTGCCCCGACATTTTCTGAAATCGACATTTCATTATCGTTAAGTACCACTAGCATATCTGGATTAATATCACCGGCATGATTCATGGCTTCAAATGCCATTCCTGCAGTAATTGCACCGTCACCAATCACACAAACGGTCTTTCTGCCTAGGTTTTCTTGCTCTGCAGCAACAGCCATACCCAGCCCAGCACTGATAGAGGTGGATGAATGACCAACACAGAGTTTGTCATATTCACTCTCTTCACGCCAAGGGAAGGGATGTAGGCCATTTTTTTGACGAATAGTATCAATGCGATCACGACGACCCGTTAATATTTTATGAGGATAAGCCTGATGGCCCACATCCCAAATCAGATTGTCAAAGGGAGTTTTATAAACGTAATGAAGCGCAACCGTTAACTCAATAGCACCTAAACCTGAGGCGAAGTGACCACTTGAGCGGCTGACACTGTTAAGAAGATATAGCCTTAGCTCATCACAGAGTTTAGGTAAACTCTCTTTTGGTAATAGGCGTAAATCTTCGGGTGTTTCAACCAACGCCAATGTGGGATATTTTTCGATATCAATGCTCATGTGATGCCTATTAATTAATGACTTGTAATAGGGAAAGAGCAGGTAAGCTGCTCTTTTTATTTTTTATTAGTTTTTCCGTTCTACGATAAAATTCGCTAATTGTTTTAGCGTAGAGGTATCGTACTCGTATTGTTCAAGAAACGCTAAGGCATCCAATGCTTCGTTATACAATTCCTGTGCTTTCTTTTGTGCTTGTGCTAAACCAAGTAGAGCCGGATAAGTACTTTTTCCAGCTTCTTGATCACTTCCCTGTCGCTTTCCAGTCTCTTCAGTGCTCCCAATAACATCTAAAATGTCATCCTGAACTTGGAAAGCCAAGCCTATAGAGTGGGCATATTTATCCAGTGCAGGTAACACATCGTGCCCTTTTTGCCCTGCGCTAAGTGCCCCTAGGCGAACCGCTGCACGAATTAACGCACCTGTTTTATGTAAATGAATTTTCTCAAGAGCAACAAGATCAATTGATTTATCTTCGGCATCAAGATCAAGTGCCTGTCCACCACACATACCCGCTAAACCACTGGCTGTGGCTAATTCAGCAATCATGGCTACGCGATCGGCAATGGCGACATCAGGCATCGCATTTTTGGCTAAAATTTCAAAGGCCAAGGTTTGTAATGCATCACCCGCTAAAATGGCATTGGCTTCGCCAAACTCAATATGACAAGTGGGTTTTCCTCGACGTAAATCATCATTGTCCATTGCCGGTAAGTCGTCATGGATCAGTGAATATGCATGAATACACTCAATAGCGGCTGCTGGCACATCAAGATTAGCAACAGGTACGTTAAACATTTCTCCTACCGCATAAACGAGAAATGGGCGTAAACGTTTCCCCCCCAAGAGTGCTCCGTAGCGCATTGCTTGGCTGAGTGGCATATCAGAAAAAGGCAACGTTTGTAGCGCTTGGTTGAGTGCTTCATCAACACGCTGATGTGCAGAATGTAATTTTTGACGGAACGCATCCGTACATAAAGTTGCGTTACTCAATTATTCAGCCTCTTGGATAAAATCATCAGGTGTAGCGTCATCATCCTCTTTGAGTAAGATGCGAACACGTTGTTCAGCATCTTGTAATGTTTTTTGTCCCACACGAGCTAAACGAACACCATGTTCGAACTCATTAAGGGCCTCTTCTAAAGGTAATTCACCTGATTCTAAGCGGTTAACTATTTGCTCAAGTTCTTGCATCGAAGCTTCAAAACTTGGAGTTTGCGTGGTGTCTTGGTTAATTGATGTCGTTTTTTTAGCCATAATATTTTTGATGATAAAGCATGTTAGCTGAATAATAGTGATCATCTTACTACAATTGAGAAGAAAATTTCTTATTCAGTCAGCGATTTTTGCGGGTGAGGCCTAAATATTGGTGATATACTTTGTGACTTTTATAAACTCCAGTCAATTAATATCACTGTAGTTTATGTCTCTACTTAATAACCTATGACCATTGACTATGAAGTTTATTATTAAATTATTCCCCGAAATCACGATCAAAAGCCAATCTGTTCGTATACGTTTTATCAAAATTCTGACCAGTAATATTCGCAATGTATTAAGTACATTAGGTGATGATATCACGGTTGTTCGCCACTGGGACAACATTGTGGTTGTCAGTAAAGACGAAAGTAAAAGCGAAGCGGTGTGTGATGCGCTAACTCGTATCCCAGGTATTCATCACTTTTTACAAGTTGAAGAGCATAGCTATACCGATTTACATAATATTTTTGAACAGACCTTTGCTGCCTTTGGTCATTTAGTTGAAAACAAAACGTTTTGCGTAAGAGCTAAACGCCGTGGTAAACACAGTTTTACTTCTAATGAAGTAGAGCGTTATGTGGGTGGTGGTTTTAACCAACACGTTGAAAGTGCAAAAGTAAAATTAACTCGTCCGGATGTGACCATTAATCTAGAAATTGAAGATGATAAGCTGATCCTAGTTAATGCTCGCTATGAAGGTATTGGTGGTTTCCCTATTGGTACACAAGAAGATGTATTATCACTTATCTCTGGTGGTTATGATTCTGGTGTATCAAGTTATATGTTGATGCGCCGCGGTAGTCGTGTTCATTACTGCTTTTTTAATCTTGGTGGTTCAGCCCACGAAATTGGCGTTAAACAAGTTGCACATTATCTTTGGAACCGCTTTGGACGCTCTCATAAAGTACATTTTGTTGCCGTTGATTTTGAACCCGTTGTGGCAGAAATTTTAGAGAAAATTGATGATGGCCAGATGGGGGTTGTTCTGAAACGTATGATGGTGCGTGCGGCATCTCGTGTTGCTGAACGTTATGGCGTACAAGCTATTGTAACAGGTGAAGCATTAGGGCAGGTTTCTAGCCAAACATTAACCAATCTACGTTTAATTGATAATGCGACGGATACCTTAATTCTGCGTCCTCTTATCACACACGATAAAGAAAATATCATTAATATCGCTCGCCAAATTGGTACGGAAGATTTTGCTCGTACTATGCCAGAGTTTTGTGGTGTTATCTCCAAGAATCCTACAGTAAAAGCGGTTAAAGCCAAAATCGAAGCTGAAGAAGAAAAATTTGATTTTTCTATTCTCGATAGTGTTGTTGAAAATGCTAAGAATATGGATATTCGCCGTATTGCTGAAGAGACGGTACAGCAAGTAATAGAAGTTGAAATGGTCTCTGAGTTTGCAACGAATGACGTTGTACTGGATATTCGCTCTCCAGAAGAGCAAGAAAACTCACCATTAAAATTAGAGGGTGTAGATGTTAAAGAATTACCATTTTATAAATTAAGTACACAATTTGGTGATTTAGATAACAGCAAAACTTATTTGCTCTATTGTGAGCGAGGTATGATGAGTCGTTTACAAGCACTGTATTTACGTGAACAAGGCTTTAATAACGTAAAAGTGTATCGTAAGAAGTAATATATTGGCCGACTGTGCTTTATTAATAAAAAAGCCACTATCTTAAACTACTTTGCATACTAAGTAGTTAAAATTAGTGGCTTTTGTTTTTTATACAACAATAATGTTGGGGAATGTCGCTGCCATTCTCCAGATGATTACTTTGCTCTTATAGCTAGACCATCATCAAGGTGCTTGCGCGAACCCACATTTTTTACAAAATGCTTCATATTTATAGAGCTAAGGGTGTATGTTAGCTCTTAGATCTAAAACTATCATCTAGATCTTATCCTATAAATATATAGTAATAGAAAAAAATAGCAATTTCAAAGATTACTTAGAAGACATATTGCAGTAGAACAGGTAAATCCTAAATTATTTAGCTCGATAGTTGCCATATTTAATGTTGTTCCTGTTGAAAGCAAATCATCAATTAAAATGATATTATAATTATTTAATTTTCTAATATTAAAGTTTGG
>OBXQ01000253.1_pt1 | contig 38435 bp, 40 predicted proteins | sample 1476641 | NCBI WGS metagenome assembly OBXQ01 (sample SAMEA2580174, study PRJEB22360) | human gut metagenome | biome: human gut; feature: human-associated habitat; material: faeces | place: Denmark | collected 2008/2010
GACGCTGACCACGCCGCCGGCGGAACAGCCGCTTTTTCGTCCCGGCCGCTCTTTTTTCGCCCGTTCTCCCCCTGGCTGGCGGCCTGTACAAAGGCCTTGACATTCCACATAACGGGAAGGTTTATACTGGAACTATCAAACCAAAAGGGGGAAACAGGGGACATGCAAAAGGATGAGCTGTATTCAATCGGGGAGGTCAGCCGGATCTGCAACATTTCCAAAAAGGCGCTGCGCTTTTACGACCAGCTGGGGGTGGTCAGACCGGATATGGTGTGCAGGGAGAACGGCTACCGCTACTACAGCCGGGAGACGCTGTTGACGGTGCCGGTGCTGAAATATTACAAGCAGATGGGCTTCAAGCTGGAGGAGATGCAGGGGCTGGTGGGCGGAAACGGCTACTATTTCCTGAAGCAGAATTTTCTGGACAAAATCGACGAGTTGAAGGAGCTGGAACAGTCGATCCACAACAGCTTTGTGTCGGTGAAGGAGTGGTACGAGCTGATCCGGGAGGCCCAGATGGTGGTGCAGAACCCGGAGCAGGAGATTTCTGTCAAATACATACAGCCGGTGGAGTGCTGTTACCTGGAACAGGATTTCAGCTACCGCTATATGGACTCCATCATCAACATCGACTGGGTCAATTACCTGGAAAGCGTGGAGAACGAGATTTCCGGGCCCGTAATCCTGAAATTTCCGTCCTACGAGGATAAAATGAACGGGACCTGCACCCGGGCGGGCATTTTGCAGAAGGCGGTGCGGCCCTTCGCGCCGGGCACGGGGCGCACGGTTTACGGCGGGATCATGGCGGCCAGCGTCTACCACGTGGGGCCTTTTGAGACCATCGGGGAGGAGTACGGCCGTATCCGGGACTGGGCGGCGTCCAGGGGCTACGTCTGTGGCCCGGAGTGTTACGAGCGGTATGTGGTGGACTACTGGACCACCAGGGATCCGGTGGAATTTGTCACCGAGGTGGTGGTGCCGATCGCCAGGGAGGAGAAACGGACCGGGGAGGAGAGCAGACCTTCAAAGCTTCCCCTTAGGGGAAAGCCTTTCCGGCCGGAAAACGGGGAAATGCTGCGGATGGCCCCTTAAATGTTCAGGAACGCGGAGAGGGAAAACAGTCGAAAAGAGGCGGACGCCCAGGTGGTCCCCTCTTTTTTTGCGCCCAATTCCATGGTATTATTTTCCTGAAAACCCTGCGTTTCCCTGTAAAACAGGTCGTTTCCGCCCAGCCGCCTCCCGGGGGCCGGGGAAAAAGTTAAAAATTTCTCAAAAAAACAGTTGACATTCCACCTTAGGGGAGGCTCTATACTAAATGCATAGAAAAACATATGTCGTATTTAAAAAGTTAGTGATATCGCTGATTAAAATGTTTTCTAACCTGCGCAGGCCAAACGCAAACCAACAATCGCAAATAAGAGACGGCGGCTTTTTGTGCATGATGTCCGGCACGAGGGGCGGTTCGATGAAAAGGAGAAGAGATCATGAAGTATGACGCACTGGGAATGATTGAGACAAAGGGACTGGTTGGCTCCATTGAGGCGGCGGACGCCATGGTAAAAGCGGCCAACGTGACATTGCTTGGCAAGGAGTTTATCGGCGGAGGCCTGGTCACTGTGATGGTGAGAGGCGACGTGGGAGCCGTGAAGGCGGCAACGGACGCGGGAGCAGCCGCAGCCGGAAGAGTGGGCGAGCTGGTGAGCGTCCATGTGATTCCCCGCCCCCACGCGGAGGTGGAGACCATTCTCCCCAAGACGAAGACGGCAGAACAGTGAGATAGGAGAGGCGATTTATGAACGGCGACGGAGCAGTAGTAAATGCAAAGGGGGCAATCCCCATGACTGCGGATGATAAAATGAAGCTGGTCAGCAAAAAATTCCGCGTGACCGGCATTACCACGGGCCTGATTTCCGGCCTGACCTACGGAATTTACACCACCCTGGTGCTGGTGGCGGGGTACTATGAACCCCTGGCCAGCGCGGTGGGAATGTTGGCGGCTCCCTATGTTTGTTCCGGTTTAAACGACCTGTTCGCCGGAATCTGGCTGACCATTTACAACGCTAAATGCGGGCGGCTCGGCGAGCTGGGGCGGAGCCTCAACACCTTCCCCGGAAAGATGATCGTGCTGGGATCGCTGCTGGGCGGCCCCATCGCCAACGGCGCGTACCTGGTGGGCCTGGCTATGGCGGGGGCTTACGCCATTCCCATTTCCGCCACCTGCAGCCTGTTCGGAGCGATTTTCGCCTGGATCTTCCTGAAGCAGAAGCCCACGAAGCGTGTGGTTGCGGGCATGATGATCTGTGTGGCCGGAGCCATTATCATCAACTGGGTGAAGCCGGAGGGCAGCCCCAATTTTACCCTGGGAATCATCTGCGCGCTGATCGCGGCGGTGAGCTGGGGCTTAGAGGGAATGCTTTCCAGCTACGGCGGAGCCATGATCGACACGGACGTGGCGGTGAACCTGCGGGAGCTGATCTCCGGCGTGGTGGACCTGGTGATCATCGTTCCCCTGGTGGGCGGCCTGGCGCTGCTCGGCGGCACCATGGCGGCGGGGCTTCCCCTTCTGTGGCTGGCTGCGGCAGGGCTGAACGCGGCGGTGTCCTTTGTCTGCTGGTATAAGAGCAATTCCACGGTGGGCTGCGCCATCGGAATGTCCCTCAACGTGACCTATGCCTTCTGGGGTGTGTTCTTCTGCGTGCTGTTTTTGGGGCAGGCCCTGACGCCCACCATTGTGATCGGTTCCGTGGTGATCGTGCTGGGCGCGATCCTGGTGACCATGAATCCGTTGGATCTGTTTAGGAAGGGAGAATAAGAACATGTTGTTACCTGCGAGAACGGCGGTGCTGAATTACCTCTACGGCGTGGAGAGCGCCGACGTGGCACAGATTATGGAGTCCCTAAAGCCCCGGTACGGCGGGGAGCGCCAGTTTACAAAGCAGCGCTACCTGGACCATGTGATGTCCTTGGAGGCCAACGGCCTGTTGACGTTAAAGAGCTACGAGCTGGACGCACAGGGGGATTTGTCCCTGCGCTATGCCATCAATGAGGACGGGAAAGCCGCGGTGGAGAAATACGTGCCCGCGAAATACCGCCAAAACAACGGACGGGAGGCGTAAAGAGATGAGATATTACGGCGAGGAAGCCCTGGGTCTGGTTGAGACGGTGGGTATGGTTCCCGCGCTGGAGGCGGCGGATAAAATGTTAAAGGCCGCGGACGTGGAGCTGGTTTCCTACGAGAACGTGGGATCCACCCTGGTCACCATCATGGTGAAGGGCGACGTGGCGGCGGTGCGCTCCTCCGTGGAGGCGGGCGCGGCGGCGGCAGCGGCTGTGGGAAAGCTGACGGCTAAGAACGTGATGCCCCGTCCAATCGGCGGCGTGGGCGATATTGTCTCGGTTCACGACATTGACGTGTAAATAGTTGAGAGAGGAAAACGAACATATGGAACAGTTTGATACAATCGGGCTGATCGAGACCTTCGGCCTGGTGTTTGTCCTGGAGGCCGCGGACGCCATGTGCAAGGCTGCGGACGTGGATCTGATCGGCTATGAGAACGTGGCCTCCGGCTATATTTCCGTGCTGGTGCGCGGGGATGTGGGAGCCTGCAAAACCGCGGTGGAGGCGGGTGTGAAGGCGGTGAAAAACATGGGGGCGGAGGTTTACAGTTCCGTGGTCATTCCCAGGCCCCATCCCGTGCTGGAGAAGATTATAAACCGCTACAGCCTGGATCATCTGCTGCCCCAGGCATAGGACGGCGGCTGTGGGAAACAGGAGGAGCCTATGAATTTTGTTGACAAGGATCTGCTCTCCGTGCAGGAGGCCAGAATCCTGATGGAGCGGGCAGCCCAGGCCAAAGAGGCCCTGGCGTTGTTTGAGCAGGAGAAGCTGGACCGGATCGCGGCCGCCATGCTGGAGGCGGCGCGGGCAAGGCTTTCCCAGCTGGCCCGGCAGTCGGCGGAAGAGACCGGCTACGGGAACTGGCGGGATAAATACATAAAAGACCGCTTTGTCTGCGAGGCCCTTGAGACCCGGCTGGCCGGGCGGCGCTTCGTGGGCGTGCTGGAGGAGGACCCAGGGGCGGGCATCGCCCGGATCGGCGTGCCTCTGGGGGTGATTGTGGCCCCAACGCCTGCTTTCGGACCGGTGGCGGCTGTGATCAGCGCGGCGGTGCTGGCGGTGACATCCGGCAACGCCGTCGTATTTTCTCCCCATCCCAGGGCGGAGCGAACCACCCGGACCGCGGTGGAGATTCTGGCTCAGGCGGCCTTCGCGGCGGGACTTCCCGAGGGAGCCATGGCCTGCCCGGACACCGCTGCCAGGGAAGGCGCGGCGCAGATGATGAGCCATCCGGCCGCGTCCCTGGTGCTGGCTTCCGGCGCGCCGGAAATGCTGGAGGAGGCCAGAAGTTCCGGGAAACCGGTGATTTTCTGCGGAACCGGCCCCAGTCCGGCTTTTATCGAGCGGACCGCCGACGTGAAGCAGGCGGCGGAGGACATTCTGTGCAGCCGGAGCTTTGACTGCGGGACCGCGGCCGCCTCGGAGCAGTATGTGGTGGTGGACGTTGCGGTAGCGGAGCAGGCAAAACGGGAGATGATCCGTCTGGGAGCCCATTTTATGAGCGGGGAAGAGGAGGAAATGCTGATCCGCCTGTTGTGCGGCGTTTCCGGGCATATTGACCCCGAGTACATGGGAAAACCGGCTATTTGGCTGGCGAAACGGGCGGGCTTTGGGGTGCCGGAGGGCACACGGGTGCTGGTGTCCCGGCAGAAATACGTGTCGGCCCACAACCCTTACGCCGAAGCCATGAATTGCCCGGTGATGGTATTTTATATTGAACCGGACTGGACCATGGCCTGTGAGAAATGCATGGAGCTGCTGGCAAACGGCAGCCGGTGCCACACCCTGGCCATCCACTCCCGGGACCAGGCGGTGATCGGACAGTTCGCCGCGAAGAAGCCGGTGGGGCGGATTCTGGTGAACACGCCCGCCGTGTTCGGAGCCATGGGAGCCACCACCAACCTGTTTCCGGCCGTCCATCTGGGCGCGGCCAGCGCGGGGCTGGGGATCACGGCGGACAACGTTTCCCCCATGAATCTGGTGTACCTTAGGAGCGTGGCTCTCGGGGTGCGCAGAGCGCCGGTGGAGACGGGAAATTAGTGCGGAGAATTAGTACAGGATCGTACAGGAAATCGTACGGGAAATGAAAGAAACGGCAGGGGGTGTCCCGGGGAACGGGCGCGGGCCTTGGCGGCTCGGAAATTAGCAGCAAACAAAAAGAAGTGCTGATAAAAAACGGAGCGCCGATCGTTTTTCACCTCCGCCTTAGAAAATAAAAACAGAGAGAGGGGAACACATTGGATATTCGTGAATTTTCTAATAAACTTGCGGAAGCCACAAAGAACATGTCTGCGCAGGAGCGCGCTTCGCTGATGAAGATGTTTGAAGCGGTCTCGGATGAGATCACCAAAAAGGAGGCCCCGGCGCAGGCGGTCTGCTGCCAGGAGGGAACGGACATTCCCGACGGGATGACGCCCAGGCTGAAGGCCTTAAAGGAGAACTATCTGACTCACAAGCCCAGCATCACAACCTACCGGGCCAGAGCCATTACCAAGATTGCCAGGGAGAATCCGGGCATGCCCAAGATCATGCTGCGGGCAAAATGCTTCCGGTACTGCTGCGAGACCGCGCCCCTGGTGATCCAGGATAACGAGCTGATCGTGGGCGCGCCCTGCGGAGCGCCCAGAGCGGGTGCATTTTCCCCGGATATCGCCTGGAGATGGATGGAGGACGAGATCGACACCATCGGCAGCAGACCCCAGGACCCCTTCTACATTTCCGAGGAAGACAAGAAAATCATGCGGGAAGAGCTGTTCCCCTTCTGGAAGGGCAAATCCGTGGACGAATACTGCGAGGACCAGTACCGGGAAGCGGGCGTCTGGGAGCTGTCCGGCGAGTCCTTCGTGTCCGACTGTTCCTACCACGCGTTAAATGGCGGCGGCGATTCCAACCCCGGCTACGACGTGATCCTGATGAAAAAGGGTATGCTGGACATCCAGCAGGAGGCCAGAGAGCATCTGGAGCAGCTGGACTATGAGAACCCCGATGATATCGAGAAGATTTACTTCTACAAATCCATCATCGACACCACCGAGGGCGTGATGATCTACGCCCGGCGCATGTCCGAGTATGCGGCCCAGCTGGCGGCAAAGGAGCAGAACCCCAGGCGGCGGGAGGAGCTTTTGAAGATTTCCGAGGTCAACGCCCGGGTGCCGGCACACAAGCCGGAGACCTTCTGGGAGGCCATCCAGGCGGTCTGGACCATCGAGTCCCTGCTGGTGGTGGAGGAAAATCAGACCGGCATGTCCATCGGCCGCGTGGATCAGTACATGTACCCCTTCTACAAAGGCGACATTGCGTCCGGGCGTTTGAACGACCGCCAGGCCTTCGAGCTGGCGGGCTGTATGCTGATCAAGATGTCCGAGATGATGTGGATCACCAGCGAGGGCGGTTCCAAGTTCTTCGCCGGTTACCAGCCATTTGTGAATATGTGCGTGGGCGGCGTGACCCGGGACGGACGGGACGCCACCAACGAGCTGACCTACCTGCTGATGGACGCGGTGCGCCACGTACGGATTTACCAGCCCTCTCTGGCCTGCCGCATCCACAACAAGTCCCCGAAAAAGTATTTGAAAAAAATCGTGGACGTGGTGCGCTCCGGCATGGGCTTCCCGGCCTGCCATTTTGACGACGCCCACATCAAGATGATGCTGGCCAAAGGCGTTTCCATCGAGGACGCCAGGGACTACTGCCTGATGGGTTGCGTGGAGCCCCAGAAGTCCGGCCGCCTCTACCAGTGGACCTCCACCTCCTACACCCAGTGGCCCATCTGCATCGAGCTGGCCTTAAACCACGGCGTTCCGCTGTGGTACGGCAAGCAGGTCTGCCCGGACATGGGAGACCCGGACCGGTTCAAGACCTACGAGGAGTTCGAGGCGGCGGTTAAGGATGAGATTAAGTTCATTACCAAATGGACGGCCGTTGCCACGGTAATTTCCCAGCGGGTGCACAAGGAGCTGGCCCCCAAGCCCCTGATGTCCATTATGTACGAGGGCTGCATGGAGAAGGGCAGGGACGTGTCCGCAGGCGGAGCCATGTACAATTTCGGCCCCGGCGTGATCTGGTCCGGCCTGGCGACCTACGCGGATTCCATGGCCGCCATCAGAAAGCTGGTGTTCGACGACCGGAAATACACGCTGTCCCAGATCAACGAGGCGCTGAAGGCTGATTTTGCAGGCTTTGACCAGCTGCGCATCGACTGCCTGAACGCTCCAAAATATGGAAATGACGACGATTACGCGGATTTGATCGCAGCGGACCTGGTGAATTTTACGGAGCATGAGCACCGCAAGTATAAGACGCTGTACTCCACGCTGAGCCATGGAACATTGTCCATTTCCAACAATACGCCTTTTGGACAGATGACAGGCGCCTCCGCCAACGGACGCCACGCCTGGCTGCCCTTGTCCGATGGAATCAGCCCCACCCAGGGCGCGGACTTCAAGGGGCCCACGGCCATTATCAAGTCCGTTTCCAAGATGTCCAACGACAGCATGAACATCGGTATGGTTCACAACTTCAAGATCATGGCCGGTCTGCTGGATACGCCGGAGGGGGAGGAAAGCCTGATCACCCTGCTGCGCACCGCCTGCATGTTCGGAAACGGGGAAATGCAGTTCAACTATCTGGACAACAACACATTGATCGAGGCACAGAAGCACCCGGAGCAGTACCGGGATCTGATCGTCCGCGTGGCCGGATACAGCGCCTTCTTTGTGGAACTGTGCAAGGATGTGCAGGATGAGATCATCAGCCGCACCATGCTGACGCATTTTTAAGGAGAAATGGAATGGAACAGGCAAACACGGGCGCGATTGAGCGCAAAGCGCTGATATTCAACGTGCAGAAATACAATATGTACGACGGCCCCGGAGTCCGCACCAACGTCTTTTTCAAGGGCTGCCCCCTGCGCTGCAAGTGGTGCGCCAACCCGGAGGGGCTGGAGCGGAAGATGCAGGTGATGTTTAAGAAAAGCGCCTGCATCGACTGCGGCGCCTGCGCGGCGGCCTGCCCGGAGGGGATTCACGTCCTCTCCGGGGACACCGGGAAACACGTGGTTTTGCGGGATAAGACCTGTACGGGCTGCCGCAAATGCGTGGCCGTCTGTCCCCAGAACGCCCTGGAGATTACCGGGGAAATGAAAACGGTGTCCGAGCTTTTAAAGCTGGTGGAGGAGGACGCGGCCTTTTACGAGCTGTCCGGCGGCGGGGTGACCCTGACCGGCGGGGAGTGCACCTCCCAGCCCGAGGCCTGCAAGAATCTTTTGATGGCCTGCAGGCAGGAAGGGATTCACACGGCCATTGAGACCTGCGGACAGATCGGTACGGAAAAACTGCTGGAGATCGCCGGTTACGTGGATCTGTTTCTGTTCGACATCAAGCACATGGACCCGGAGCGGCACAACGAGCTGACCGGCATGAGCAACGAGCGGATTCTGCACAATTTGCGGGAGCTGCTGCGCCGCCGGTACAACGTGAAGGTGCGGATGCCGATGCTGAAGGGGATCAATGACAGCAGGGAGGAGATCGACATGGTGATTCAGTTTCTGCTGCCCTTTCGGGACGACGGGAATTTTAAGGGGATCGACCTGCTGCCTTATCATAAACTGGGGGTTAATAAATACGGCCAGCTGGATATGGAGTATCCGATTGCGGGGGATCCCAGTTTGAACGGCGAGGATCTGGACCGGATTGAGGGCTGGCTGGCGGAGTATGATTTCCCGGTGAGCGTGGTGCGGCATTGAGTGAGGGGAGGTGTGCGGGATGATGAGACCGGGGAGTGGGACGGAACCGGGAGCGCGGCGGGATTTTGGACCGGGCGGCGGGGAGACGCCGGTGCAGCGGGGGGAACCGGCCCGGGCCCAGGGCGTGAGCCGGGTGATCGAGGAGTCCGTGCCGGGCAAACAGGTCACCATCGCCCATGTGATCGCCTCGCCGGTGCCGGACGTCTACGAATGCCTGGGAATCGACCCGCTGGGAGCCATCGGCATCCTGACACTGACCCCCTACGAAACCGCCATAATTGCGGCGGACGTGGCGGTAAAGGCCTCTGGCGTGCAGGTGGGATTTCTGGACCGGTTTACCGGCTCCGTGGTGGTCGCGGGCGACGTGGAGAGCGTGGAGACCGCGCTGCGGGCGGTCTGCGACTGTTTGGAGCGGGGGCTGGGATTTGCGGTGACGGGGATTACGCGGACGTGAGGCGGAAGCGGATTATGGTGATCGGGCCAAGGGGGGCAGGAAAGTCTACGCTGGCAGCGTGGCTTGGTGAGACGAAAGTCCGCATTGGACGGACACCTGTGATGGTGTACGGGGAGCGGACCATAGAGGCTCCGGGCGCGTATCTGGAATGCCCGTGGATGCACTGCCATCTGATCGCGGCGGCACAGGATGCCCTCTGCGTGATCATGATTGCGGACGCCGCCGGGAACCGGAGAAAACGGACCTATCCCCCGGGGTTCGCGGGTGTGTTCGGACCGCCGGTGATTGGCGTGGTGTCGAAGTGCGATCTGGACCCGGCGGCGGTTTCGGACTGCGAGGCAGAGCTTTTGCAGGCCGGAGTGCCGGGGCCGTTTTACCGGAGTGGATGCGGAGAAACGGACGAGGTGGAAGCGCTGAGGCGGGCCGTGGCGGAGATCGAGGCGAGCGGGAGATTTGGGGGATAATAAAAAAACAGAAAGGAGGGACAGGACATGGAACAGTTTATTATGAACACACGGATTTACATGGGAGCTGGCTCCCTGGAGAAAATTCGCGATTTGGAAATTGAGCGGGCCTACATAATCTGTGATCCCTTTATGAAACAATCGGGGAAAGCGGATCAGATTGCAGCCCTGCTTTCAGAGCGGGGGGCCTGCTGGGAAATCTTTTCCGAGGTGGTGCCGGACCCGACCATCGGCGTGGTGACTAAGGGCATTGAGGGCATGTGCGCCTTCCGGCCGGACACGGTGATCGCCCTGGGCGGCGGTTCCGCCATCGACACGGCCAAAGCAGTCAGCCACCTGTACACGGCCATGGACAAAGAGCAGCGGCCCCGCCTGGTGGCGGTGCCGACTACCAGCGGAACCGGCAGCGAGGTGACCTCATTTGCGGTCATTTCCGACCCGGAGGCAAAGGCGAAATATCCCCTGCGGGACGCCGCCATGGTGCCGGATGTGGCGCTGCTGGACCCGGAACTGACGGCTACAGTGCCGCCACACATCACGGCCGACACCGGGATGGATGTGCTGACCCATGCCTTTGAGGCCTATGTATCCACCGCGGCGGGCGATTTTACGGACGCCTGCGCGGAAAAATCGATTCGTATGGTTTGGAACTATCTGGAGCGAGCGGTGGCCGACGGCGGGGACATGGAGGCAAGGGAACGGATGCACAACGCCTCCTGTCTTGCGGGAGTGGCGTTTAACGGCGCCTCCCTTGGAATCTGCCACAGCATGGCCCACGCCCTGGGCGCGCGGTTTCACCTGGCTCACGGCAGAAGCAACGCGATTCTGCTGCCCCATGTGATCGCCTGGAACGCCGGTCTGGAAGCGGCGGGCGAGGAAGCGGCCCTTGGGCGCTATGTGGAGATCGCCAATATGCTGGGAATCTCAGCCGGGACGCCCAAGGCCACGGTTCACGGGCTGATCCGACAGATTCGCAACCTGATGAAGCGCATCGGGATACCGGAACAGATCACGGAGCTGGGCGTTGAACAGGAAGAATTTTTGCACGCTGTGGAAGATATGGCGGAAAAGGCCGCGGCGGACTCCTGCACGGACACCAACCCGCGCAGACCGGAAAAAGCGGAATTTGAGGACATTTACAGAAGACTGTGCAAAGGGGGAACCCTATGAGATTTCTGACGGAGGAGGACCTGCGCCTTTTGTATAGAAACACCCCCTTTGCAGAATACCACATAGAACCCGGCACCAGGCTGACGCCCGGCGGACGGCAGTTTTTGAACGACCGGGGGATTCGGGTTTGCGGGGAGCGGGCGTCTGCCCGGCCCGTTGCGGTGGGAAATGCGCAAGCTGCCGGAAATGCGCAAGTTGCCGGACCTCTACTTCCAGCCGCCCCCACATCCCCGGCTTCCTCCCATGAACTCCTGGCCCTGCGCCGCGCCCAGTCCATTTTCCTGAGCACCGGCGCCGAGCTGTTGGATTACAGCGTGGTCACAGCCGGGGAAGTTTTTGAGCTGGAACGGCTCTTAGCCTCGGCGGCAGCCGGGGATTTCACGCGGGAGCCTGAGTGTTCCGCCTGCACCGGCATAAGCGCCAAGAACGCCGGAGAGCTGTTGGAGGACTGTTTTGAGGTCACGGGCTTTCACGCCCAGTTGGAGGCGGGGAAGGAGATCGTCCGGCTTCACGGGCTGCGGTGCGAGCTGCGGTGTCTGGAGGCAGAGCTCTCCGGGGGTAGGAAACGGGCAGTCCGAACCATTATAAACCGCCTGTCGCAGATGATCTGCCGGGCGATTGGAGGAACTGTATGTCAGAGGAAGGATTGATGTTTGAGGCCTGCGACCGGCTGGTCCGGGAGTTTGAGGCGGTGATCGAACGGCCGGTGAAGGAACCGTCCGCGGTTTACTACACCGGGGTGGACCTGGGGACGGCCTGCGTGGTGCTGGCCGTGTTGGATGAGCATTTCCGGCCGGTGGCCGGGGCCTTCCGGTACGCGGACGTGGTGCGGGACGGCATGGTGGTGGATTACATCGGAGCCATCCGCATCGTCCGGGAGTTGAAGGAGGAGCTGGAGGAAAAGCTGGGGACCGAGCTGATTTATGCGGCCGCGGCGATCCCGCCAGGCACCGACGGTCTGGATTCCGGCGCCATCAAGAACGTGGTCCAGGGGGCCGGGTTTGAGATCACGGCCCTGCCCGACGAGCCCACCGCCGCCAACGCGGTTCTGAATATTAAAAACGGCGCGGTGGTGGATATCGGCGGCGGCACCACGGGGATTTCCATTTTAAAGGACGGAAATGTGGTCTATGTGGCGGATGAGCCTACGGGCGGAACTCATTTTTCCCTGGTGATATCAGGGGCCTACAAGATGGATTTTTCTGAGGCGGAGCGCTACAAGCGGGATGAGGCCAACCATGCGGAATTATTGCCGGTGCTAAAGCCGGTGATCGAGAAGGTGGCCTCCATCATCAGCCGCCATGTGGCCGGACGGGACGTGGACGGAATCTATCTGGTGGGCGGAACCTGCTGTTTAAATGGAATCGAAGATATTATTCAAAAAAAGACGGGTATTCCCACGTACAAGCCGAAAAATCCTATGTTTGTCACGCCTTTGGGGATTGCAAGGACTTGTACGCAGAATGCCTGGGATTAGAGGAAGGTGTCTATGGAATACCGAATCATTAAATCGCCGACCCAGGGGACTCTGGACATTCTCACCCGCAGAAAGGGCTCCGGCGCGGGCCGGGAACTCGGCCCGGTGGACGCGGTGGGCCTGATCCAGGGGCGTATGATCGAGATGGTCTGCGCCGCGGACGTGGCGGAAAAGGCGGTGGGCGTCACCGTGGAGGACATCCGGGGGAATTGCCCCCAGAATATGATTCTGCTGGCAATTTTCGGGGACACGGCCTCCGTGGAAGCGGCGATGGATGAGATCCGCAGACGGGAAAAGGAGGGACGGGAAGAATGGTAACGGCCAGGCTGATTGACAATATCTGGGCCACCCGCAAGGCAGAGGCGCTAAACGGCAGCAAGCTCATGCTGGCGGAGGTGATCGGGGGAACCCGGTCAGGAGAACGGATGGTGGTGGTGGACACCATCAGCGCCGGAATCGGCGACCGGGTGATCATTACCATGGGTTCCTCCGCCCGGCGGATGCTGGGAGACGACGGTATTCCGGTGGATGCGGTGGTAGTTGGCATTATCGACGAGGATTGCGCCTTTGATTCACAGTAGGCGGTTCTCGGGAGAGGAAGTGAAGTTATGAAAAAACTGGTTTGCGCCAAGGATATAGAGGCGCTTGGGGCGAGAGGGGAGACGGTCTGCTATGTGGACGGCGACACCATCGTCACCCCGTCGGCAAGGGATACGGCGGAGGAGCGGGGGATCGCATTTTCCGAACCGATGCCGGTGAGCGGCGCGGCGGTCCCCGGCGCGCAGGAGATTGACGCCGGTCAGGTGTACCAGGTGCTGAAGGCGCTGATGGAGCGGGGACTGTTGGAAGATATTTTCAAACCGTTCGAGTCTGAGCGCCACGAAAACGGGCTCAAAGTGGTCCGGGGCGGTTCCGTGAAGATGGATGTGTTTGAGACCGGAACGCCCGGCGCGAAAGCATTTTTCCAGGAATTGGTAAATAAAGAGGAGTCCCATATCAGTGCTGGTTTTCTGGTGATCGATCACTCGGAGTTCCCGTGGGAGCTGACCTACGAGGAGATCGATTACGTGATCGAGGGCACTTTGACGGTGACCATCGACGGGAAGAAATATACAGCCCACGCGGGCGACGTGCTGTTCGTCCCCTCAGGCTCCAAGGTGATCTGGGGATCGCCGGACAAGGCGCGGATTTTCTACGCCACCTATCCGGCCAACTGGGCGGATTTGACGTAGGAGGTGGAAAATGCAGGCGCTGGGAATGATTGAAACCAAAGGGACCCTGGCCGCTGTGGAAGCAGCGGACGCCATGCTGAAGGCGGCGGATGTGGCGCTTCTTGAGAAGACGAAGGTTGGCGGCGGACTGGTGACCGTCACCGTGACCGGGGACGTGGCCGCTGTGACAGCCGCGGTGGACGCCGGAGCCGCTGCGGTGGAGCGGCTGGGATCAGACTGCCTGAGCGCCAGGCATGTGATTCCGAGACCCCATGGGGAATTGGAGGGGATGTTTGGCGGCGGAACGGACGACGGTGGACCGGGAGATGACGGGCAGGACGACGGTGGACCGGGAGATGACGGGCCGGAGGACGGTGGGCCGGGAAATGGCGGGCCGGAGGACAGTGGGCCGGGAAATGACGGGCCAGAGGACGGTGGGCCGGGAAATGGCGGGCAGGAAGATAACGGGCCAGTTGGCCACACCCCGGAAGTTCCCCACCCGGATACCGGCGCTCAGGAGCACGCCATCTTGCCGGTAAATGAGAGCAGCGAGTCGGAAAACAACGACGCCATAACCACACCAACCGCCTCCGACTCAGCCGCCCTTCTACACAAACCATCCTTCGATCTCCTGGTGGAAACCTCGGGAGCGGAGCAGGCCATAAAAGCTCTGGTCAACTTGAAAACAACCCAGCTGCGGGCCCTGGCCCGGGAATACCCGGAGTTTGCCATGGCGGGCCAGTCGATTTCAAAGGCCGGAAAAACCCAGCTGCTGCGGCAACTGGAAGCTTTTTACAAAGCACAGAGCGGAAAACAGGTTCATAAAAAGGAGAAATGACAATGGAAAATTTTGATTATGATTTGCGCTCCATCCAGGAGGCCAGGGAGCTGGCACGAAAGGGTGAGGCGGCGGCCAAAACGATGGCCGGATACACTGAGGAGCAGATCGACCGCATTTTAAAGAGCATGGTAAAGGCGGCGGAGGAGCACGCGGCCTGCCTGGCGGAGATGGCGGTGGAGGAGACGGGCTTCGGCAAGGCGTTAGATAAGACCTACAAGAACCACGCGGCGGCCACCCTGCTGTACGACGACATCAAGGACATGAAAACCGTTGGTATCATCGACGAGGACAAAGCCCGCGGCACCCTGGACGTGGCTCATCCGGCGGGGCTGGTGATGGGAATCGTCCCCTCCACCAATCCCACCTCCACGGTGATCTACAAATCCATGATCGCCGTCAAGGCGGGCAATGCCATCGTATTTTCTCCCCATCCCTCCGCGGCCAAATGCACGCTGAAAGCGGCTGAAGTGATGCGGGACGCCGCCGTGGCGGCCGGGGCCCCTGAAGGCGTGATCAGCTGCATCACCATGCCCACCATGGGCGCGACCAACGAGCTCATGCACTGCAAGGAAGTCTCCGTGATTATCGCCACCGGCGGCCCGGGTATGGTGAAGGCCGCCTACAGCGCCGGAAAGCCCGCCATCGGCGTGGGCGCCGGTAACTCCCCGGCCTACATAGAGCGGACCGCGGACGTTAAGAAGGCGGTAGCTGCCATTATTGCCAGCAAGACCTTCGACTACGGCACCATCTGCGCCTCCGAGCAGTCCATTATCTGCGAGGAGTGCAACCACGACGAGGTGGTGGCGGAGCTGAAGAAACAGGGCGGTTATTTCATGACCCGGGAGGAGACGGAGAAAGTCTGCAAACTCCTGTTCAAAAACGGCCACAGCATGAACGCCAAATTTGTGGGCCGCAGCCCCCAGGTGATCGCCAAAAGCGCCGGGATCACCATCCCGGAAGGGACCAAGGTGCTGATCGGCGAGCAGGACGGCGTGGGCGACGGTTTCCCGCTGTCCTATGAGAAACTGACCACTGTGCTGGCATTTTACACGGTAAAGAACTGGGAGGAAGCCTGCAAGCTGAGCATCGACCTGCTCCAGAACGGAATCGGCCACACCATGAGCCTGCACACCAATGACCGGGAAATGGTTCTGCGGTTCGCGGCCAAGCCCGCCTCCCGGATTCTGGTCAACACCGGCGGCAGCATGGGCGGCACCGGAATCAGCACGGGTCTCAACGTGGCCTTCACCCTGGGATGCGGAACCTGCGGCGGCAGCTCCGTGTCCGAAAATGTAAGCCCGCTGCACCTGATCAACATCAAGAAGGTGGCCTACGGTTTGAAGGACTGCACCACACTTCTGGCGGACGACGTCACCTTCCGCCATCCGCAGCAGGCCGGCGGCCCGGCCGTGAAGGTCTGCGGTCCCTGCCGCGGCGCTTCCGTGAGCCCGGCCGAGCTTGTGGCTTCCTTCGAGCAGCGCAGGAACGCCGGCGCCGCGGACAGCGCCAAGGCTGGCAGCCAGCCGGTTTCCGGCTCCTGCGACGAGGAGAAGCTGGCGGCCCTGGTGCGGGAACTGATTGCCAACATGAAAAACCAGAACGCGTAGGAGGATGGAAATGGATCAGTACGAAGCAGTGATGAAGCTTTTGATGGAAATGGTCAAAGGCGAACCGGAGAAAAATGCGGCCGTCCGGGACGACGGCGCGATCCCGGTGGGCGTTTCCAACCGCCACGTACATTTGTCCCAGAGCGATCTGGATGCGCTCTTTGGGGCCGGGTACGAGCTGACGAAGATGAAGGACTTGTCCCAGCCCGGCCAGTACGCCTGCAAGGAGACCGTGACGGTCTGCGGACCCAAGGGGGCCATCGAGAAGGTGCGCATCCTGGGGCCGGTCCGCGGGAAAACCCAGGTGGAGATTCTGGCGGGGGATTGCTTTAAGCTGGGGCTCAAAGCGCCTGCCAGGCTGTCCGGGGACTTGGACGGCACCCCGGGGGTCACGCTGGTGGGGCCCAAGGGCTCGGTGCAGACAAAGGGCGGTCTGATGGCAGCCCAGCGCCACATCCATATGCTGCCCGAGGACGCGGCCCGGTTCGGCGTGCACGACGGGCAGAACGTGAGCCTGGAGGTGGACGGACTGCGGGGCGGAGTCCTGAAAAACACCATTGTGCGTGTGACTAATAATTCCGGCCTGGAATGCCACATCGACACGGAGGAGGCCAACGCCATGGGCCTGGACGGCTCCTCCCGGGTGAAAATTATCCGGTAACCATCATTTTACATTAAAAATACCCGCGGACGCCGGGCGCGCCCCGCTGCTCCGCGGCGTTAAACAAATTAAATCAGCAGGAGGAATTTAAAATGAAGTATGATGCATTAGGAATGATTGAAACAAAGGGTCTGATCGGTTCCATCGAGGCGGCCGACGCCATGGTAAAGGCAGCCAACGTCACCTTGGTTGGCAAGGAATTCGTGGGCGGCGGCCTGGTGACCGTGATGGTCAGAGGCGACGTGGGCGCTGTAAAAGCCGCCACCGACGCGGGCGCTGCGGCCGCTCAGAGAGTGGGAGAGCTGGTATCCGTCCACGTGATCCCGCGTCCCCACGCCGAGGTGGAGACCATTCTGCCGGCGGTGAAGGAAGCGTAAGGAAGTTTAGTTCGAAAAAGATAAAATCAGACATAGGGAATCTCCTTCTTTTTGTTTCGTAAGATTTAATTGTCATGATTAAATTTTACATCAAAAAGGACGGGGATTCCTTGCATCTTGATCGTTTAATTAAGTAACAATGGAATAGACATCACACCTTGGCTATGGTATAATTAGTTTATGTCAACCCAATAATAGGAGGTGGTGAGGGAATGGCATTGACCAGTGAGGATTTGTTCGCAATTTCTCAGCTATTGGATGTTAAGTTAAACTCAGCGTTACAGCCAATTAAGGATGATACCCGCGATATTAAGCTGGACATCGAAAATGATATCAAACCGCAAATTCAGCTTTTGGCTGAAAATTATGTTCCGGCTGCTAAACGTTTTGAAAAGGCTTCTGCACAAATTGAATCCATGCAGGTTGATATTGAGATCATGAAAAAAGTAATCGCGGAACACAGTGAAAAATTACAAAAAATTTCATAATGAAAAAGCCATGCCAGAGTGTAAAGCCTAGTCGATGTGCTTACACTCTTTTTCCTTCCAAACGGGTAAATCTGGAAATTGCGGATCAAACTGCGGAAACTCAACCGTTCCCATATTGACAGAACCCGTCCCGCCACGTAAACTGGTAGAAGATGGTTTGCGCAGGCCGCGGCGCGGCGGACGTGAATGATCGATATGGATGGGGGAACGGATCAATATGACGACAAATCTGATCATTGGGAATAGTATTTCTTTTGTGGCCGCCCTTTTTATGGCGGCCAGCTGCTGTGTCAACGACCGGCACAGGGTGTTTCTGCTCCAGGCAGTGGAGTGCGCGCTTTTGTGCGTGGCCTCCATATTTTTCGGCTCCTGGTCGGGCATCACCACGCTGGCGCTCTCAGCGACCAGGAATTACCTGGTGTCTAAGGATAAATTCAACCAGAACCTGATGGTGCTGTTTCTGGTATTGGTGGTGGTGTTCGGAGTCTGGGCCAACAACCGGGGCCTGATCGGACTGATTCCGGTGGTCGCCACTGTGGAATACACGATTTGCTGCCACTACGTCAAGGAGATCAAAGCGGTCAAATGCAGCATTTTCGTGAACACCTTCCTGTGGGTGTTTTACTCCTTTGCCATCATGGACTTTTCCACCGGCTTCACGGACGCTACGGTCCTGATCATCGACGCGGTGTCGCTGGCGCGGCTGCGGGCGGGGGAGAAGAAGCAGGCGGCGGAAGAGTAGAGACGGCCCGGCGGCCGGTTGCATTCAAGAATTCAAGAGATGGAGCTGTGCTCCTGCTGAATCATTCAGCGGAAGCACAGCTCCATTTTAATAGGGGTTTATCTGTAAAGCGCTGCCGTATCCTGCCGGCAGGCCGTCACAGCGCAAACGAGAACACCACGCTGGCCACCACCAGCACGATACCGCCTCCAATACGGCTGGAGAGCTGGGCGTAGGCGATCAGGTCCAGGCGGTCCGCCGCTCCCAGCACGGCGATGTCGCCGGAGCCGCCCCGGTTGGCCATGCACAGGCCCGCCGTGACCGCGGAGTCGATGGGATAAAAACCGACCAGGTATCCCACCAGGGCGGAACCGAGGATGGCTCCCAGCACCACGGCCACCGCGATGATCAGATTGACCGGGCTTAAGGCGCTGGCCAGCTCCATCAGGTCAAAATCAACGCCCATTGCCACCATCATGGGGATGCCGAACACTCCGATCATAAAGGTCTGCAGCCGCTTGGCGCCTGCGCACACGCTTTTGGGCACAATCCCGGTGGCGGCCAGAATCACCACAAACAGGATGGTGTAGGCAAATGCGTGGATCTTGGCCCCTGCAATGGATGGCAGGATGCGCTTGGAGAACAGGTTTCCCACCGCGAAGGCGGTCAGGGCCAGGAAGAAGGCTCCGCGCAGGTCCTCGGTGCCGGAGGTTACCTTCTCGTCCTTCTTTGCCAGCGTCCCGGCGTTACGCATCAGCGTTTTCTTGTCTCCGGTCAGGCCGGGTTTGACGGTTCCCAGTTTATTCAACAGTCCGCCTGCGATGATGCAGATTACATTGGCAATGGTCAGGATAATGATGGCGTGGGAGTAGTAGCTGGCCGCAGGTTCCCCGGTGGCCCCTTCGTAAATCTGGGACAGAGGCACGGCTCCTGCTCCATTTCCGCCGCCCATAATGGGCAGCGCGTACTTGATGATAATGTTGGTGGGGCTGATGCCGAAGATCGCGCCCGCGATCACGCCGAACAGCACGGCACAGGCCAGACCGCCCAGGATCGCCGGAATGTAGCCCGCAAAGGACTGGAGCAGGATTTTCCGGTCCAGGGACAGGATGGAGCCGGTGATCAGAAATACAATGAAAACGTTCAGCAGGTTGGGGGCGCCCTGGATTACCTCCCCCACGGCCTCCGCGTATTCCTGCGGCAGAATGTTGAACTGCATCAGCACGGCGGTTCCGAAGAACACCATTAAAAGGCCGCCCCCAATGTAGCTGTTCCAGATGGGGAGCCGCTCGCCGAATTCATACAGAAGCGCGGACACCGCGCAGCCGAAGGCCAGCGCGCCCTCCACATCCGTGCTCAAAGCCCCTGAGTACGCAGCCACAAATACCAGAACACAGGCCCCCAGGCACAGATACCAGGGCAACCCCGCAATATTTAATGTTTTTCCCTTCTCCATCACTCATTTCCCCCGTTTTCTTCCGTTTTCGTCTCGTTGAATGCATTTTTTAAGGCCCGCAGGATCAGCCGTTCCGCCTCCTCGAATTCCCCTTTCCGCTGCACCACGAACCCGTGGCTGCTGTCCATGAAGTTTTTCATGGTGACGGTCACCCCGTTTTCCGCTAGGCGTTTGCCGTAGGACAGCCCCTCATCGCAGAAAAAGTCATTGTCACATACGATGATCAGCGTCTCCGGCGACGTGCGGATCATGGAGTCCGGGGCCAGAAGGGGAGAGGCCAGGGGATTCAGTTTGTCCTCCTCCCGGGTCAGATACATGCGGTTGTAAAACTCCGAGCGCTCAGGCGTGAGCCTGGGATTGGCGTAGGCGTTTCGCTTCAGCTGAACCGGCTCGTACAGATTCAGGCAGGCGTAGTCCAGAATTTGCAGACGCAGCCGGAAATTTTCCCTCTGTCCGGCAAGCAATGAAACCGCCGCGGTCAGGCTGCCCCCCGCGCTGTGCCCGCCCATGGCGACGCGGTTCCGGTCAATGTTCCATTCTCCGCTGTGTTCCAGCGCGTAGCAGATGGCCTCGTAGGTCTGGTAAATCTGGCCCGGAAAGCGCAGCTCCGGCGCGGGGGTGTAGTCCACGTCCATCACGATGCAGCCCAGCCTGCTGCTGATGTTGCGCGAAAATACGATGTCCTGCTGGCGTTTCCCCTTGACGAACCCGCCGCCGTGGGCGTTTACAAACAGCGGGAGCGGCCTGGGGTCCTCCCCGGGCCAGTAAAAGCTGGCTTTGCATGGGCCGTAACTTGTGGAAATCGTTACGGTTTCTTCACGTTTCACGCGGTAAAGGTCCAGCAGCTCCTGGCTGACCACCTTGCCGATGCCATTTTCCCGGCACTGGGCTAGCATCCGGCGGTCCTCCTCAGTCAATATGTAATCCATTTGTTCCCTCCTCCAAACAATTTCGATGAGTTGATTATAGCCAATCCGCCCGCCGCAGTAAAATTGCATAAAATCATGGCACCATTCGAAAATCGAATGATGCCATGAGAAAATCGTGAATTGCCTATTGGATGGAGTACCGTTCCTCCACAAATCCTATGAACGCGGTCACGTAATCCGGCTTCGCCCGCCTGCCGTCATAGACGAACCAGGTTTCACGGACCAGGGGGCGGCCGTCTGCGTCTTTGAGCAGCAGAGAGTGGACGCCCAGGTTTTTCAGCTGTTCCTCCGTCATAAAGCTCAGGGTGTAGCCCAGCCCTCTGCAGGCCAGCTGGCAGCAGGTGTCCACGTCCTCCGCAGTGGCCCCAATGGACGGCGGACGGCGGAAATTGCGCTGCCACCAGGAATCCAGCAGCCTTCGGGAGTAATTGCTCAAACGGCAGTGCAGCATGGGCAGGTCCGGCAGCTCTTCCAGAGCGATGGGATCCCTGGAAATGGCGTAGGCCTGTTCCCGCAGAACCAGGCAGCGGTTGATGCCGCCCTCGTAATTTCCCCGCACGAACGCGCCGTCGGCCTCGCCTTCCTCCACCAGCCGGGTCAACTCGTGGCTTCTGAGATTCTGGATCTCAAAGCTGATGTTGGGATGCGCTGATTTGTAGGCCATCAGGATTTCGGCCAGCTGGCGGCGGCTGAAGGTAAAGGAAGAGGCCAGCCGCACCGGGCCGCAGCCGCTGGTCTTAAAGGCGTCGACGCCCCGCACCGTCTCTTTCATAAAGCTGAGAAATATCCTGGCCCGCCCGGCCAGAAATTCCCCCTCCGGGGTAAACTCCACTCCCTTTGTGCTGCGGTTTACGATGCGGACCTGAAATTCCTCTTCCATGGCCTGCAGCCGCTTGGTCAGCGTGGGCTGGGTGATGTACAGCTTTGCCGCCACCTTGGTGATGTTGGGGTTTTTGTGAAGTTCGTCCAGAATGATCCAATCCGTGTCTCTCATATGTGTTCACCTGCCGCTTAGGGCGCGACGCCCATTCCGTTTTTGTGACATGGCAAATGAAAACTGATAATTTGCCGCTGCTGATAGTATAGCAAAGCTTTATTTTAATTGCAAGAAAGAGGGGTGACGGCGCTCCGGGCCGTGGCTTGACGGCAAAGCCGCGTGAATCGAAAAAATCGACACGCAGGCACTTCCATCTGCGTGTCGATTTTTTAATCAATAGCTGTTTCTATTTGCCGCGTTAAAAAACAATTCAGGCTTTTTCAATCTTCACATTGACGCATTTCAACGCCGGGAAACCGCTGATCGGACATCTGTCCGTATCGTCGGTCAGAAGATTTGCATTGGCGTCTGCAAATCCATGTGTGATCTGAAACGCGCCCTTGGCAAATGTTCCGCGCTGCATGATCTTTACCGGCAATGTGATGCGGCCCTGTTTGGAGGTGACGTTTACCAGATCGCCTTCCTTTAGTCCAAGGCTTTCTGCGTCCTCCTCATGGATCTCCACCTCAGCATGGGGGTGGGCTTTTTTGATCTGCGGAATGTTGCGGTAACGGCCGTGGAAATAGTATACTTTTCTGGCGCCGGTTGTGCAGGGCCACGGATATTCCGGGTCGGGTTCTTTTATATAATCCGGGAGATCGTCGATGGTCGGAATCCCTTTGTAACCAAATTTTTCCAAAACAGTAGAACACAATTCGATCTTTCCCGTGGGAGTCGGGAACGGCTTTTCACCTCTTGCCAAACGTTCTTCGTGTTTCTTGTAGCGAACCGGGCAGGCTCTGACTCCGCTTGGATGCTCCTTCAGATAATCATAATCATATCCGCTGGGCTCCATGATGTAGTTGATCAGCTCTTTTTCATCCTTCCAGGGGAAATATTCCCCTGCGCCCAGGCGGTCCGCCAACCCTTTATAAAACTCATATTCCGTCTGTAAACCGCTGTCAATGCACTTTGCCGCAAGATAGCAGGACTGTTCGATACCGTTGAAGTAAAGCTCGTCCCGCTCAAAATTAGAAGCCGCCGGAATGATATAATGAGCGAGCTTTGCCGTCTCCGTCATCATCACGTCTTTTACCACAAATAACTCAAGGCTGCTCAGCGCTTTCTTTGTCTTGGAGGTATTTGCTTCCGTAAACATCGGATCCGCCGCCGTCATGATCAGGCCTTTGAACGGATAGTCTCTGCCTTCGTACTTGCCGGTGAGAATCGTATCCATTAACATCAAAGTATGGCTCTCACGTTTAAAATAGTCGATGATCGGATATTTGGAGCGGCCGATGGGCTCCAACTCTCTGACAAATTCATCATTGAGCGTGAGATCGTTTCGTTTGTGGTTCTCCGTTAAGAGCATGCCGCCTTTTTGATCGACCGCGCCCACAAGGCAGTCGATCAGAGAGGTGATACGGCTGTTGGACACGCCGTTTCTCTGGTGTTCCAGGCCGGTACCGGGCCAGCTGCATATCTGATCGCCGGCTTCTTCGATCATGTCGACCATCTGATCAATCACAGCTTCCTCCACCCCTGTAATCCTGGAAGCGAATTCCTTGGTAAACTGTTTTGCGTACTCTTTTAATTGATCGAAGCCAACGGTAAATTTCTCGACGAATTCCATGTTGACAAGATTGCGTTCGATCATCTGATTGATGACGCAGTATCCTAAGACGGCATCCGTGCCCGGTTTGATGGGGACAAACAAATCTGCGATTCTTGCCTGCTCGTTGTAACGGACATCGATCACGATGGATTTCGCGCCTTTTTCCCGGCCTTCGTTCAGATCCTGCGTCCAGTAAGAATGCGCCGCCGGAGAGTTGGTTCCCCAGAAAAGCGCGAGCTTTGTATTTCTGAAATCAGCCTGGGGCCAGCAGCCATAATTCAAATAGAAAGCCACATAGCGGCCATTGTTGCACTGGGTATTATTGCTGAAATAGTTGGGGGAGCCGATCACATTGTTAAAACGTCTCATCAATGCTTCGTTCTGGTCGAATCCGGTTCCTTCTCCTTTCCATCCCGCCACAGACTGTTTCCCATATTTTTCCTGTAATTCTTTGATCTTATCGGCAATTTCATCCATTGCCTGCTCCAACGGAATTTCCACAAAACCGTTTTCCGTGCGCTTTAACGGTTTTCTTAATCGCTCAGGGGAGTCCAGCCACGTCACCGCGCTGCTTCCCTTGATGCAGATGCGGCCGCGGTTGATATGGTTATCTTTATCTCCGCTGATTCTTACCAATTTATTATCTTCAATCTGTACTTCAATTCCGCATCCCGATCCACACATTCTACAGATTGATTTACATACCTTTTTCTCAGACATATATTATTCTCCATTCTGTTTCTTAAATGTCACGATAGTTCATCATTTATTCGCATCCAGGTACATTGCCTTGATCTTATGGTCGGTTCTCACGCGCTTTCTGGTGATCGCGTCGTCCACCTCTTCAAACTGCAGCGCACCGCTGATACAGTGTGTTACACATCGGGGATCGCCGCCGCACAGATCGCATTTAAAGCTCACCTTTTTTTCATGGTCAAAATGAATGTTTCCGTAAGGACAGGATAAAATGCACATTTTGCATCCGGCGCATTTTGTCTGATCGAGAATCACCGCATTGGTTTCCGGGTCCCGGCTGATCGCATGGGCGGGGCAGACCTTCAGACACCATGCCTCCTCGCAGTGGAAGCAGGTCATCGGAACCACAAACCGTTCTTCGATGTAATCATTCACACGAATATTTGCAAAATCCACTTCACAGGATGATTTGCTTTTTTCATAGGCGCACGCCATTTCACAGTTTCTGCAGCCTACACATTTTCTGGGATCGATCGTGATTGTTTTCATAAGCCTTCTCTCCATACTTTGTTGAATATTTCTTTGTTAATATAGTCCTTTACATCTTGTGTCCGGCAATCAATCGCTTCCCCCTTGCGGATCAGCGGTCTCATTTTACCGAGGTACTCGACCGCATCGCTGCTTCCGACCAGGCAGCCGCCAATTAGCCTGCCGTCTTTGCAGCAGATTTTCAGATAGCCGTATTGTTCGCTGGGGTACAGGTAGGAATCATCCACATCCTGATCTGCAAATTTGCCGATCGAAGCGACCGTCACACCGTACATTTCCGTCACGTTCATATTTAAACTGCCTTCGTAAACGGTGGAAAGGCCCGCCATATTCTCGCCGGCTACTTTTCCCATTTCCACAGCCGTAGGCCACAGCGCATGGATCAAATGTTCATCCCCGAAAATCGTGGGGCCTGCCGCAACGTCGCCGCCTGCATAGACATTTTCCACATTGGTTCTCATGTGTCCGTCTACAGGAATGCCCCTGTCTGTCACGATACCGCTTCCCTCTAAAAATCCCACGTTTGGCCGGACTCCGGTTCCCACAATCACAAAATCTGCGGGGACATCTTCTTTGTCCTTTAAATGCAGGACAAGGCTTCCGTCTTCCAGCGTTTCGATGGACTGTGTCGAGGTGCCTGTATATAAAGCAACGCCGCATTCCCTTATTTTTTGTGACAGGATCTTCGCGCCCTCATCATCCAAAACATTTGGCATAATACGGTCCATCAACTCAATGACCGTTACGTCCATCCCACGGCTTCTTGCCGCCCACGCCGCCTGCAGAGCCACAAAGCCGGAACCGATCACGCACACCTTTTTCGAAGTCTCAAAATAGGGCAGTAGGGCGTCCAGATCGGATCTTGTCCACATATGGAATACCTTGTCGCCCTTCATACCTTCAATGGGCGGCGCGACCGCATAGGAACCTGTCGCAATCAGGAGTTTGTCGTATGGATAGGTAGTTTGATCCGTTGTCACGGTTTTCTTCTCCGGGTCGACTCCGATCACAGTTTCCTGTTTGATCTGTGCGTTATATCTTGTAAAATACTCCGGGCCGCATATATCCAACCCTTTGTATGGTAGTTTCTGTCTCAATATGTAAGGAAGCAGCACTCTTGAGTACGGAGCGCCTTCTTTTGAAAGGACCAATACTTCGCTTTGCTTATCATATTTCCGCAAATTCTCCAGCGCGCTTAATCCGGCGGCGCTGCACCCAATGATTATAATTTTATTCATACGTCTCCACCAATCATTTATTCTGAATCGATACGCACGTTTCGAATAGTAAGATAGCAGCAAAAATGATCTTACATCGATAAGATCCATCCCCTCATCGTTGCCCCCAATCATTTTTGCTGCTACCACCATTGTTATCGGTCGCTAAAACTATTGAATCTTTTCCTCATAACATTTTTTCAAATTAGCAAGCGCGCCTTTTACCAATTCCATGCGGGTTGCAATGTTCATTCTCATGAAACCTTCGTTATGCAAGCCGCCGAATTCAGCTCCTGAAGAAAATACGATACCATACTCGTGCAATAACGCTTCAAGCTCGTCACAGCTCATCTTCCAGTCCGTAAAATCCAACCAGAACAGATAGGAAGCTTCCGGTTTTGTCAGGACAACTTTAATGTCGTTCTCCTTAAACCAATTTACAACATAGTCTTTATTCTTCTGCAAGTAAGCCTGCAATTCTAAAATATACCCTTCCGCGTGCTCATATCCCGCGGTGGCCGCAACCAGGCCCAGGTCGATCACATCGACTCTTGCGTTTAAAGCGGCGACGGCGTATCGGTCGCGAAGCTCTTTATTCGGAATCACGGTTACGGATGTTTTAAGGCCGGGAATGCCAAATACCTTTCCGGAGCTGGTCAGCACGACGGCGTTTGTTCCGTCCTCGTCACAGACGGCTAATAAGGAAACGTGCTTGCGGCCGTCATAATATACGTCGGAGTGAATTTCATCACTTAACATAACCACGTGATTTGCCTTACAAATGTCGTACATCTTCTGCATTTCTTCTCTTGTAAAGCCTCTTGTGGTCGGGTTTCCGGGATTGCAGACCACCAGCAGTCGGACGCGGGGATCGGAAGCCATCTCTTCCAATTCTTCAAAGTTAATGGACCAGGTACCCCCGGCTCTGTCATATACGAGTCCGTTGTCATATAAGATACGTCCGTTATTTTTCGTTACGGAGTAAAACGGTCCAAAGACAGGAGTCTGAACGATCACGCCGTCTCCGGCTGCGGTGAACGCGTCCATGATCACTTTATAAATTGCCATCAGAGCCGTGCCCGGCATAACCTGCTCCGGCTGGACATTCAAACCATAGCGGCGATTCTGGTAAGCTGCAAATGCTTTTGCAAAGTAGGTCTTGTCGGCAGCGTAGGATAAGACTCCCTGATCAACTTTATCGTGGATGGCCTGACGAATCTCATCCGGCATTCTAAAGTCCATGTCGGCCGTGCCGAGGGGGTAATCAACGCCTAAACCTTCTCCATCCCATTTCCATGTGTTCGTTCCTCTTCGATTGAGAGGTAAATCAAAATTTATCATTCCGTATCTCCTTTGCTGTGTTTGACGTGTATCACTTAATCAATAACTTTCTGACTTTCCAGTTTGAACATTCTGGTTCCGTTCTTGTAGCCAATGCCGAAGATGGATAAAATGATGACCATGGCGGAGCAGCCCCAGCCGAAGAAGTTATACGGTAACGCGGCAAGGGTGGATACTCCGGAAATACCGGCTAAGAAAATAGCGGTATCGCACCACGGAATACAGGTCAGGTACTGTGTACTTGCGGATAAAGCCGCAGATACCAGGTCCATACTGTCCATACCTTCTTCTTCAAACTTCTTTAAGAATAAATCTTTAGGCATCATTCCGGCTAAGAAAGAGCTGGACGTTAAGCTTACGATCAAACCTGCCAGTACAACGGCCGACGTGCTTAACAATACTCTGCTCTTAACTTTGGAGAATACGGTCTCAGCAATCACATCCAGCGCTTTGATCTCCATCAGGATGGTGCCATACATGGAAGCGACGATTACGATGATAGCAGGGCTTACCATACTGGTTGCGCCGCCGCGGTTACAAAGATTTAAGAAGATATCGCTGAAGCCCTCCTCGGCGATGCCTGCGCTTCCGGCTACGGTAAATCCGCTGTAAAGAGCGTTTAAACCTTCGCCAAAGGAAAAGCCGTTGAAGATCATACCAAATACGATACCCAGTAAAGAGGTAATGCCGAGGGTCATAACGATGGGCTTCTTCATGAAGGTTAAAATAAATACCAAAACCATGGGAAGGATAACGAGCACATTGGTGTTAAATACAGAGCCGATCTCCTGGTGAATTAACTGGGCGGAAGCCATATCGCCGCTGCCGGAACCGTTCATGAAGCCTAATACTGCATAGAGAACGGTCGCAATGCCGATAACGGGAAGGGTGTAATAAGCCATACGTTTGATCATGGTCATGGTGTCTACGTCCGCGAAGCTTGCCGCCACGTTAGAAGTATCAGCCATTGGAGAACATAACTGACCAACGTGGGAACCGGATGCCACGGCGCCTGCAACGATGGGAAGCGGTACTCCCATACTCTGTGCGATCGCCAGCATGATCACGCCCACGGTACCTGCCGTACCCCAGGAAGTACCGATGATAACGGATACGATCGCTGTCAGTAAGAAGGACAATACGATCATTAAGGACGGGCTGATGACGTTGATCAGGTAATAAATGATGACCGGAATTGTGCCGGAGAACATCATGGTTGAGATAAAAGCACCAATTAATAAGATGATAAAGAATACCTCAACGACTCCTTTTTCACGCTCGTATACAGGCGCCATAATATCGTTCCAGCCGTAACCGCACCGGTAGGCGATTACCATGGACCAAACGATGGCGATCATCATTGCGGGAATAATGGAAATGTCAAGTTTAACGGAATAGATCACCAGTGCGAGTAACACTACGATCATAGAGATCGCTTCGATAAAAAGCGGTTTTTTCTTTTCGCGGATTTTCGTTTCTTTGCTCATAATTTAGCCCCTCTGTCTTTTGAAATAGTTTTTCTGCTCAGTTTAAAAAATTATTTTTCAGCAATTACCTCGATCTCACACAACAATCCCTTCGGAATCGTCTTTACTGCAACACAGCTGCGCGCGGGCTTGGATGTGAAATACTTCTCATATACACTGTTAAATGTCTGGAAGTCATTCATATCCGCCAGGAAACATGTCGTCTTAACAACCTTGTCAAACGAAACGCCGGCAGCCTCCAATATTGCGCCTACATTCTTGCAGCTCTGATGAGCCTGTGCCTCAATCCCATCCGGCGCCACCCCCGTAGCTGGATCAACTGGAATCTGGCCAGATGTGATCACAAGATTGCCTACTTCAAAAGCCTGTGAATATGGGCCGATTGCAGCAGGTGCGTTTTCTGTTGAAATAACGTTCATGTTCATTTCCTCCTTTGAAATATTTTTTATTATTTCATAAATTACTGAAATATTTTATTATAAAATTAGAATATAACATTTTTTTATTTTAATCAATCGTAAATATGATGAAATATTATTCATCTTTTTAGTGATAATGCTAGAAATACTAAAAAATATTTCATCGCATATTGAAAGACCAAAAAAACTGTGTTAGTATTGATTCATAAAAAATTCGTTGCGATGTCAGTGGGGAAAACAATGATTTTATCAGAGGTAGATCATAAAATATTAGAATCCTATAAAACGGTTTTAGAAGGACTGGCAGACTATCTGGGGGATGGATGTGAAATCGCGCTTCATAGTCTGGAGGATTACGACAAGTCCGTCATTAAAATTGTGAACGGGCATCATACCGGTAGAGAAGTGGGCGCTCCCATCACCAATCTTGCGCTGGAGATGCTGGACAAGATCAAAAAGGACGGCGCCAGATTTTATATTTCTTATTTTGCAAAAAACAAACGTGGAAACCCTATAAAGTCAGCGACCATCGCGATCAAGGGAGAGCACGAGCGCATCATCGGGCTTCTTTGCATTAATATCAATCTGAATATGCCCATGCTGGACTTCTTATCAGTTTTTTTGCCCAATACGCCTTCCAGTGATCAATCCACATCCGAGTTGTTTTCCAACAACCGGGAAACCTTCTTCGACGATCTTTTATACCAGGCAAAGGCGGCTGTGGATAATGACCCTTCCATCAAACCGTCCTTACACAATCGCGCGATTATTGAAATACTCTATCAGCAGGGTGTGTTTAATATGAAAAATGCCGTGGAGCATGTTGCGGAACTGCTGGAGATATCCAAGAACACGGTGTATCTCCACCTGCGTTCGGTTAAAGGCAACTCTGCGGAACCGCTTGAGTGAGTTCAATTCATTATTACGAAAAAGGAGGCCTGCGGCATTATATGCGCCGCAGGCCTCTTTCTTTGGATCCGTAGAAATCATCCCCACTATACGGTGACTCGGCGTCTCCCGGAGCCGCTTTGTCCGTCGAAAATAGTCTCGGCTCATAGTCAAGTCTCCTAAATCTTTCTTATTAGTTGATGGATTCCTTCATAACCTCCTGCGCAAGCCTACAGACTGTCTTTTCCACTTGGGAGAGGGTGCGCCCCTTCTTATAGATCATGACCACATCTCTTGTCAGAGGCGGGTGGCCGATCCGATAATAGAAGGGTTCGGCCGCCAGCTTTATGCGGTTGACCCAGGATTCGGGGATTACGGCGGCCCCAAAGCCGGTGGCCGCCAGGCGGTGGGCTTCCTCCAGGCCGCTTACCTCGTACAGGGATTTGGGCGCGATGTGGAACATGTCCAGCATTCTGCGGGCGTGAAGCCCCATGCCGTGTGTCTCCGTCAACAGGATAAAACGGCAGCTTTTCAGGATATTTAAATCCTCCGGTTCCAATATGCCGGTTTTCACCGCTTGCGGGGAAATGCCTTCGTTTGAGGGGAGTACCATGATGATGAGCTCGCTGCCTAAAAAGACATGGGATACGGACGGCGGAATGATGGGGGAGGTGAAAAACGCCAGGTCCAGGCTGCCGTTCACCACCTTTTCGGCCAGCACGGAATTGCTGCCCTCGCCGCTTACATTGAGCTTGACGTCGGGATAGATCCGCGCCATGCGTTCAACCAGGGGAGGCAGCATCAGAGGAACCCGGGGCCTCCCCATACCCAGCGCCAGTTCTTTTTTCGGCAGCTTCTGTATGGCGCTTATCTGATCCAGCATGTGCTTTTCCGCATCGAGAACGATTTTGATGTACTCAATATAGCATTTCCCTGCCTCTGTGACGGTCAAAGGGCTGCGGGACCGGTCGAACAATTTGACGCCCAGCTCATGTTCGATTGCGGATACCACTTTGCTTAAGTACGGCTGTGATACGAGCAGGGCGTCCGCGGCTTTGGAGAAGCTTTGCAGCTCTGCGATGGCAAGAATATATTGGTACTTAAAATTGCTCATAATACCTCCGAATCATATAACTGATTGGTTATAGAGCTATGAAATTCACATCATGGACGAATGGAACATCCAATGTTACTATCATTATAATCAAATTTGATCGTTCGTCAAGCAACGCGCGTGTAACTTGCCATATTACCACAGGAGGGTTAGAAATGAAAGCTTTAAAAGACACACGGATTCTGGGAATGCCATTGGCATTTTACCTTGTTTTGACCGCGGCGACCCTGTTTATTTCCATCCGCGGAAACCTGTTAGACAACATGATCGGAGCCGTCGCCTGCTCCCTGCTGATCGGCACGGGCCTTGGTGTGATCGGCGATAAGATTCCCATCTGGAACCAGTGGCTGGGAGGCGGCATCCTATTTGCCAATCTCGCCGCCTCCGCCATCACAACCTTTAAAGTTCTGCCGGAATCCACCATCCAGACACTGGAAAATTTCAATAATGGGACTGGATTTTTGGAAATGTTTGTGGTATTCCTGATTCTGGGCTCTATTCTTTCGGTGGACCGGGATCTGCTGATGAAGTCATTTTTGGGCTACATTCCCACCATTCTGGGCGCGGTTGCCGGAGCGTTTATCCTGGGAGCGGGGATCGCGTTTGTTCTGGGAAAATCGCCTGTTGATGCTGTTCTCTCCATTGCGCTGCCGATTATGGGCGGAGGCAACGGTGCGGGAGCGCTGCCCATGAGCAAGGTCTACGGTGAGGTCACCGGAAAGGATCCGTCCGCCTGGTACGCCGCCTCCTTTGCCACATTGATGCTGGGAAATATTGTGGCTGTGCTGTATGCGGCCATTCTGAATAAGCTGGGAAAAAAGTACCCGCAGCTCACGGGAAATGGACAACTGATGAATCTGAAGGACAACGGTGCACGAAAGGCAGAGCCGGTAACCTGCAATCCCGATGTTTCCCACTATGCGGCGGCCATTGCCCTGGCGACATTCTGCTACATATTTGCGGACTACTATGCGGCGCACATATCCATTATCAACAACTGGCTGCATTTGGGTTTTAAAGTTCACAAGTTCGCGTTTATGATTATCCTGGCGGCCCTGCTGAACGTTACCAACTGCGTTCCCATGGAAATCCGGGCGGCAAATAAGCAGCTTCAGGGATTTTTTGTAAAATACCTCTCGTTCCCGTTGTTATTTATGGTAGGACTGGGAACCAATCTGAACGATTACCTTCAGATTCTGTCCATTGCCAATTTGATCATCATACTGTTTGTGGTGTTGGGGGCATGCCTGGGAGCTGCTCTGATCGGCAAGTTGTTCCATTATTACCCCATCGAGGCAATGATAACCGCTGGGTTATGCATGGCAAATGCCGGCGGCTCGGGGGATGTCCAGGTGCTGGGAACCGCGGACCGCATGGAGCTTATGCCCTATGCACAAATCTCTTCCAGAATCGGCGGAGCGGTGATCCTTCTTATCGCGAGCTTTTTGTTCAGTACATTTTTTGCATAAGTAAGTGGAGGTAGTCATGGAAATTTTCGAGTTTGACCGGCCGTGCGGCCTGGTATCATCCGAACACATCATCGTGCGGGTCATGGTGCCGGCCGGGTATGGGTCCGGTGAGAAAAGGTACCCGGTACTCTATATCAACGACGGCCAGGACGTCTTTGAGGACAAGGACATTCTGTGGGGCGAGTGCAGCATGGATTATAAGCGCTATTATGGGAATTACCGCAGATTTCTTCCGGAGTTCATCATTGTCGCGCTGGTATGCCCCCGGGAGCGCCAGGAGCGGACCCGGCTGTACTCCCCGTTTACGCATAAGGGGAAGGGAAATTCGCCGGAGGATTCGGATATCGTGGGCATCGGAAAGGCGTATCTGGACTGGATCGCGGAGGATTTAAAGCCCTGGGTGGACGGTGCGTTCAGAACCAGAACGGAGGCGGATTTTACCGGGATCATGGGCTACAGCACGGGGGGACTGTTCGCCATCTACGCCGCGCTGGCCCGGCCCGATCTGTTTTCCAGGCTGGCTGCTCTCAGCAGCGCGGTGTACATATGGAAGGAGGAACTGGAAGCATTTTTGCAGCGGGGTTCCTACGGACACCTGAAGAGAATCTACATGGACGTTGGGACAAATGAGTACGGCCGGATCACCACAAAGGAGGAATTCCTGGAGGGAGCGGAGCTCATGTACAGGGCATATCTGGAACACGGCGTGCGGCCGGAGCGCATCCTGTATCATGTCTTTCCGGACGCCGTGCACTCGCAGACGGATTGGAAAATGCGGTTCCCGGATGCGCTGCGGTGGATTTTTGCGGATGCATAAATACGCCTGAACTTCTGTGAGGGCCTCGCAGACTAATTGATTGATTTTGAGAAAAGCAGCGTGATGGGAAATACGGTCGCGCTGCTTTTCCCATTCGTTTTACGGTTTTGCGGGAGGTTGGTGAGACAAAAATAAGCATCAACAATTCCGTATGCGGTTGACTAATTTAGTCAATACGAGAAAGGGGGGAATGTCATGGGTGACATGGACATTTCCGGAGAAAAAAGAGAGCAGATCATCCGCGCCGCCATGAAAAACTTTTCAAAAAATGGTTACAGGAAAACGGTGATGGATGAAATTGTGGCTGACGCCGGAGTTTCCAAGGGCCTTGTTTTTCACTATTTCGAAAGTAAAAAGGCCCTTTGTCCCCCGTCCAGCTTCTTGGGACGATTCTGACCGACATTAAGACACTTCCTAAAGGCTATGGCCGCACTTCGTTTATGGAAGGGCGCAGGGCCATGGAGAAGCTGACGGAGGAGCTTGTGGGTCTGGCGGAGCGAAAGCTGGGCAGGCGAAGGGCAAAGAAACTGCGCCGGGATATTTCTTTTTTCCGAAACTTTGCGGGCACGAGAGAATACCCAAAATATTTCTGGGTTTGCCGCTATGACATCTACAAACAGGCCCTCCAGCGGACAGCGGAGGACCTTGCCGCTAAGGGGGAGCTGCGGGAGCCCGGCGACCTTTACTATCTCGATCTGGAAGAGCTGCAATCGCTTCTGCGCACTGGCAAGGCGTACCGGTCGAAGATTGAGCGACGCAGGGGGGAATACCGAAGGTTTGCCAGATTGACGCCGCCCAGGCTTATGTTCTCCGACGGAGAGGTCCCGGAGCCTGACCGCCGGGATGGTCTGCCCGCCGGGGCCCTGACCGGGCTCGGTGTGTCGGCGGGGATTGTGGAGGGGAGGGCCCGGGTGGTCAGAAGCCTGGGCGAGGCCATCATGGAGAAGGGGGACATTTTAGTGACCGCCTTTACCGATCCCAGCTGGACTCCGGTATTCGTGTCCATTTCGGGACTTGTCACGGAGGTGGGGGGAATGATGACCCACGGCGCGGTTATCACCCGGGAATACGGCCTGCCCGCTGTTGTGGGGGTGGCGGACGCTACACGGCTGATCCATGACGGAGACCGCATCCGGCTGGACGGCGAGATGGGATTTGTGCAGATCCTATTAAACTAAGAAGAGGCTGCCCTGAAAACGTAATTTAGAGATAAGCGATAAACAAATAGTTTTAATAAGCTCGACTTCTGGCGGGCTTATTTTTCCGTGATGGTATAAAATCCTATGCGGCCTTTTGAGCCGCTTTTTTGCGTGGCAAACAATACAGGTAAGGATAAGGGAGGACAGAGAAGGCTATCGGATTGACAGAGGGACTATGACAAATGGAGCTGTTTGGTAAGCTTCATGAAACAACCCTGTAGGATAAACGCATCAATATAATTGTGCATAAATAGGCGCAAATTATTTGATAAATTTGAACTTGAATTTTATTGTATTGTATATATTGCGGAAAAGTCTCAGTTTGGACATTAATTTAAGCAAAAAACATCTTATTTCACCAAATTAAACTATGTAACCACAATCGTTAGATATTGACGGTTCTGTCGTTCTAGTATATAATTATTTTAGAATGTTTATAAGTATTCACATAAAACAAAGTAATCGAAATTCATGTAGAGAATCAGGACCAGATAATGGAATTTTATAATTCTTCAAAATATAATCCTGATTACCGCTATTCATTCATTTATCCAAATCCAGTACAACCTTGAATTCTTTGTCCTAAATGTGGGAACAGCACTTATAAAGGGTATACTGAAGATTTGGAATGGGGGGCTGACTCGAAGCCCTGTCCTATTCAGGCTGATTTAGTATCAGATATCTATACATATTATCATCACAATGCTTGGTTGGCATGCACGACATGCGGATACACAGCCTCTAAAACGTTCCAGGGGATTCGATTGCTGAGAATTGAATGTCACGTTGAAGCTTGGGGGTCAGTTATTTATTGGGCCAAGCCAGGATATAGTTTGGCAGCTGGTCATAACCCGCACTTAGTCATGTCAACATGGAGCTATTGATTAGGAGATTGCAGAGGTTGATTATATGAAACGGTTGATATTCGTATTTCTTGCTGTTGGCGTGCTCGGTTTGCTTTGCTTTGTTTCTATCTTCAAAAAGGACGTTCTACCTCAACCAACGTTCCCGTTAGATGAGGAAGTTATTATCGGAGCGTTGGAAAAATCCGGGTTACCGGGAATACTTTCCGAATCGGAAACCACTTCTTTGGCTGAAGGGCGAAGAATGCATATTGTTCGCAGCCCAATGATAACTTATTCAGATACAATTAGTATAGAGGAAGCCTCTGTTGATCCCAGCACAAGATTGTTAATTGCGGGTATTACCTCTGCAACGATCGAGGGCGAACGGGTGTTAATTACAGTATTTGATCAGATAGATGTCGCAGATCAAATGTCGTGGGAGGACTGGAAACAACAAATTGTATTTGCTACATTACTCTATGGTGGCTTCGAGGATGAAGAGCAGGTTTATCAGGCTTTTGCAGATAAAGAACTTCCGTATGGTGAAAATGTATTTCAAGGATGGGACGCTCAGCTTCCGGAGGGTTACTGTACGGTGACGTATCGTACCATTAGCGAATCCAGTAATCCAAAGCAAAAACGGCATGCTTTGATGGGTGTAAATATCTATGAATCTCAAGAACTCTATCAAAGGCTTCAAAAGCCCACTACACAGGTCGTACCGTAGTAACTTGATAGTTTCGGCATTAACATTTAGAGTATAAGAAACAAAAATATTCGCCTTAGGCGGATAAGGCGTACCAAACACACAGAAGATGATGATATTGAACGGACGTGATGTAAGGATAGATACGAGCCTATTAGTCGGTGATATGGATATTATGGTTCGATTTTACAGAGATATATTGGGGTTTCCTACACAATGGGATGGAGAGAATTATGTTCCGCCAAAGGGAATCAATCAGACGTTTGAAATTGCCTTTTGGCTGCCTAGCTTTGCTGATGTGGATGCGGAATACGAGCGTCTATCAAAGTTTGGCGTTCAGTTTCCCACCGGAGAACCCATTACCTATCCCTTTGGCATCCGCAACTTTTATGTTGCCGACCCAGAAGGCAATTTGCTTGAAATTGGAAGCACGAACGAAACGTAGTTCGCAGCTGCGCCTTATTGGTAAAAGATGTACTACCCATTTTGTTGTTTTCAATCGTGGCAAGCAGGGCACTTAATGAAAGCAAAAAAGGCGGCAAAGCCGCATGGTTACTGGATTCTATGGCCCAGCGCCTTACGCTATGGGCAGCGTTATTTCAGGCGAAATGGTGCCCAAATGGTGCCCGGATTGACAAAGACGGTTATGAGAAGATAAGAAAGGGGGTGTCGCAAAATCATCAAAATAGATGATTGAGCGGCACCCTTGCTCTGTATATAGAAAAAAATCAGGAGAAAATCATTTTTCGATTGACGTTCTCCTGATTTTGGGCATACTTTAATAAGCATTCGGTTTTTCTTGTATTTATGCACTCGCTTTTAGATCAAACAAATACCTTCCAGTCCGCTCATTCTGGATTTTTCTATGTAGTTTATTTAGATTGTATCCCATACTCAGCAGGAGAATCTCCAGTTTTACTTTCTTCTTACCCCGCAGCAGGAATCGTTCAAATCCATAGTCATTTTTCAATACACCGAAAGCTCCTTCTACCTGAATCGAGCGATTCATCCGGTACTTAATTCCCTTCTCGCTCTGTATGTTTTGATACGACTCCTCACGCTTCTCCAAAAAGCTTTTGGACACGTACAGACGCTTGTTCCCCTTCGCTTTGGTGCATTTTTCTTTGTAGGGACAGCCGGTGCAGTCCTCACATTCGTATACTGTCACCTCAGACTCATACCCACTTTTACTGCGCTGCTTTTTCAGGTAGATCACCCGCAGCTCCTTCCCGGCATGACAGATATAGGTATCGGACTCCTGGTCGTAACCCATGTTTTCCCGTTTACTGATATCCTGTTTAAAACTCCTTTTTTTCCATTTTTCATAGGTTTGAGGTTTGATGTATGGCTGCTGCCCCTCCTCCCGCAGATAGCTGTACCCTTCTTCACTTTCATATCCGGAATCAGCTGTAACACTCGGATAGTTAAAACCCAGTTTCTCTTTCATCTGCTTTAAAAATGGCACCAGCGTCCATACATCGTTTCGATCCTGAAAAATATCGACCGCTACAATGTATTCGCTGTCCACTCCAATCTGTACGTTATACCCTGGCTTTAACTGGGCATTGCGCATGTGGTCATCTTTCATATGCATAAACGTTGCATCCGGGTCTGTTTTACAGTAGTTGTTCCTTCCCTGGAAGCTGGCTGTATGCCAGTCATAAATGGTCTGACGCTCCAGGTACCTTTGGAACAGCTCCAGATACCGCTGCTCGATGGATTTGCGTTTTCCGCGGCCGTAAACGAACTCTATGTTCCGCTCCCTGCATATCTCCTCCAGAAAACGGCAGATTTTTCGGAGGTCCTGCACCCGGTATTCGGTTCCCACACGGAAGGACTGGATAAACTCCTGGTTTACAAGCCTCACCGCCTCCTGGATTTTAATGAACATTTTTTCTTCCCATTTCCCAACGGATTTTTTCCATACGAACGTGTATTGATTGGCGCAGGCTTCTAATTTCGTCCCGTCAAGAAAGACAGTTTCTTTGGAAAGTTCACCTGCCAGTTCCAGACGGTGTACCATCTGATAAAAGAGGTCCTCACATGCCTCCTCCAGAAAACCGGAACGGAACCGGGCAATGGTACTGTGATCCGGCGCTTTTTGTCCAGCTAACAACCACATGAAGTTGATATCCCGTTTACAGGCGGTCTCAATTTTTCTTGATGAATAAATATTTTGGGAATACGCATAGGTCAGGATCTTGAACATGGTCTTTGGATCCACTGCCGGATTTCTGCCTTTGGCAGAGTAAGCCTGATAAAGCTTTGTATAGTCTAAATCCTCCAATTCGTGGCTCAGCAGTCGGACCGAATCATCGTTCGGAACCAGCCCTTCCAAACTTAATGGCAAAACCAGTTGATAAGTGCGGCCAAGTTCGGT
>OBXQ01000266.1_pt1 | contig 36516 bp, 57 predicted proteins | sample 1476641 | NCBI WGS metagenome assembly OBXQ01 (sample SAMEA2580174, study PRJEB22360) | human gut metagenome | biome: human gut; feature: human-associated habitat; material: faeces | place: Denmark | collected 2008/2010
GTCATCCTTATAGTAATAGCGTATGTAGTAGAAAGAAACGCGTATTTATGCGGTTTAAGAGTAATAATAGTAGATGTCAATTTCACCGTCAGACTTGCGATAAATAATTTTCTTTACGATTGAATTAATAGCGGCATACTTTTCGTCTTTAGTCGTAGATTCACTTGAAACGATATCGTACACACTTTTAATCCTATTTGGCATATCTGCCTTTATTTCTTCTTCAGGGACAGATAAGCTTTCCAGTTTATCTTGAAGGGAAGACCTTTCCCTTGAAAGTATATTTTTGTTTTCGCGGTACTCATCTAATGTATCAATACCATTCCGGTATGCTTCTTTGATTCTAAGTTCCTTTAGTTCTATTTTATCTAATTGCATTTTTATGATCGAGATTTCATCCGAACTCTTTGTATCCGTCAAGATTTCGAAGGGAACCTCTTTCTTTAATGAATCTTCCTTTAACATAGATAAAACAATAGGGACGATCTTCTTTTCTGATACCTGATGCGAAATTGAACATTTTCCTTTTAAATAACCGTAACACTGAAAATTGATATAGGTTCTTCCGTATCGTTTGTCAGTGTGTACGGAAGTGGATAGGCTACGGCCGCAAGCAGAACATTTTATTAGTCCGGAGAGCCAATGACGTTTAACAGATGATGGCTTGCTTTTTTTAACAATAATTTTACTCATTAATTGTATTCTTTCATTTGCAGCATCCCAAAGTTCTTCAGATACAGTAGGTTCAAGTTTTGGAACTTTCACAATGATCCAGTCATCTTTGGACTTCTTAGTCCCATCAGGGTTCCTGTAATTCCATCTAAGCCAGCCTTTATAAATTGGATTCATTAAAATGTATTTAACGCCACGCGCTTCAAACAATTTTCCTTTCTTTGTGCGATAGCCGAGAGAGTTCAAGTGTCGGGCAATTTCTAAAAAACCCATAGAAGAATAAACAAACTTTTTAAATGCTATTTCAACAGGCATTGATTCTTCAGGAACTTTTTTCGGCAACTCTCCCTTGCGTACAACTTGATATCCAAGGGCCGGTGATGATTGGAAATTTCCACGCATAGCATTTTCCACCATACCTCTTGTCACGTCTTCTCCTAAACGTATGGAATAAAACTCATCCATCCACTCGATGATACGCTCGATGAGTTTTCCGAACATACCATCACCGGTTTGTTCTGTAATACTTACCACGTCAACCTTACATTTGTTACGAAGCAGGTTTTTATATACGATGCTTTCTTCTTGATTCCTTGCAAAACGGCTGAATTTCCAAACCAGGATCACATCAAATGGTGCAGGCTTTTGTTTGGCCATGGAGATCATCTTCATAAAGTCAGGACGTTTTTCAGCCTTCTTACCTGAAATCCCTTTATCCATAAAAATAAACTCATTGCTAAGAATCATACCATTCCTCTTTGCGTACTCGCCCAGAAGACGCTTCTGAGCGTCAGGCGACAATTCCTCCTGCATATGTGTACTTACTCTTATATAAGCAGCGGCTATTCTCAATTACATCACCTCATTCTATTGTATTAAAAAAGAGTACAAAAATAACACCTATTGCCAGGTGTCTCTCTAAAATGATATAATCTATTTGCTAGGTAGATAAATCCGGAGACATCCGGCCATAGTCTATTTAATTCCGCTCGGTTGCCGCCGAGCGGTTTTTATCTATAAAATTTTATCTCCATCAAAAACAAAGGATGTTAATTCCGGTTCTATGTCTGTATCACCATTCCATTTAAAAATAAGAGTATATTCACTTCTTGTCTGTGCACCAAAACTATTTTGAGCATCTACATAAGAAGAAACTGTGTATTTATTTTTGTCCTTAGAGATTGACCAGTCTTCAGAATGGAGAATTGCACCAGGGAAATCTGCGGTTTTCGGTGCTTTCAATACAGACTTTACCTTTTCTTTTGTTGATGAGATTAACCAGGTACGCTCTTCAGAAGAAAGTAAACGGTTTTTGACAGCATCGACCTTTTTAAATTTTGATATAAATTTTACAGTACCACTATTCAAGTTCTTTACCTTGTCGTTATCGAAATAAACTTCGAAAGAATAATCAGAATAATTAAAAGACATACCATTTTCAGCTTTTTTCTGTACATCAATTTTAGATGGTTCAATTCCGATGCTTTTTAGAGAATTATAAAAATTGATTCCTCTTTTAGAAGAAAGTTTTTGCTCTTTAGCGAATTTTTCGGCAGCAGTCAATTTCTTTTCAGTGGCTGATGAAGATGTGGTTGATTCGGAATCTGATTTTTCTTCTCCAAATAAGGAAAATAGCAAACCAAGACAAAGAAGAACGGTAATAACGATTCGAACAACCTTATTAAACTTTCCATATTTCCACATAAGTATCAATCCAACCGGGAAAAAGATAATAAGCATTAAAATAGTAAACCAGGTATTTGCATAAAATTTTTGAGTTTCCATAAAATCCTCCTTATTGTAGTAATTTAGTAACATCCCTCTTAAGTGTATTGTTATGGTAAATCTTACCAAAAATTCATATCTAATTTTCATTTATAATGTGATTTATGGAAGTAAGAACATGGCACGCACGACACAATAAAAATATAACTTTAAAGCAATTACAAGATCTAACCGGAATCACGAAAACCGCGCTAAACGACATTGAGAATGGAAAGAAGTCACCCACGTTGGATCAGTTAGAAAAAATAGCAAAAGCTTTAAATGTACGAATTACAGACCTTTTTATAAGCAAATATAAGTAAATTATACCATAATTTCAATATGTTGCGGCGGTTCAATGTACGATTTCCGGTATTCTGGAAATCGTATGTATATATGACACAAAAGAAAGAAATTATGGTAAAATCTTTATATCTTATAAATTCACATATGAAAAGGGGGATAAGCCATGAATCACATCCCATATGTCAAACAAATTATTGAAAAACTACAAGAAATGGACGAATCAGACGAACATTTCATAAAACAGATTTTAGTGCTTATTAACAGGCACTTACAGAAAAAGGGGACGAGTTAATCGTCTTCTTTTTTTGTATGTTCATTTTTTAAGTACTCACTTATTATATGTTCTTTTATATCTGCACTTGTTTTACAGAGAACCTCTCGTCCTGATCGGTCTAAGTTCTTGTATGATCGCATTGTCGCAAGTATCAAGTCAAAGAAATCATTTTTTTCTTCTAGGAACATAGAGACATATTCGGCAACATCGTCTTCCGGAGGGACAAACATATCTCCGGCTCCTTTTTCTAACCAAGGCTTACTTATATTAAATTCTGAACAAATACGATTAAGATGAATGTCTTTGGGTTTGCGATCACCAGTTTCAAACATAGCAAGCGTAGAAGCTCCTATATCCGTTCTTTTAGCAAACTCCCTTTGACTTAATTCGTAATAATCACGAATTTTACGGATTCTTTCATTTATCATTCTGAACCTCCTTTCTTGAAAAAACTATATCATAAAAATGTTCACAATGCAAGCAAAAGTGTTGACACGTTGCTTGCATTGTGATATTATTTGCTTACAAAGAAAGCGGGAGGTGAGAAAAATGGACGTAAAAAAAATGACAGAAGAAGAATTGAGAGAAGCAACAATCAGAAATTTACTGCAAATGGATGAACAGGGTTTGTTATTAATGAAAAGCAATGCAGCGACATTGTGTATGTACCAAGAAATGAAGAAACAGGAGCAGCAAAAAGGCCAGGGAAAGAAACCGGCATAGGGAGGATGGGAAATGAATCATAAAAATATTAGGCAGACGGAAGAGGACATCCAAAGCATCCTCAAAGACGCAGCACAAATTGTGATGAAAAGCAGAAAAAGGAAAGCTATCTAGCCACAGCTGCGTTAAGCGGCTGTGGAAGGACAAGTATAAGAATAGAGGTGAGAAAGTGTCAAAAGACATAAAAGCAACCAATGTAATAAATCACTACACAAATCTTCAAAATGCTATTTATGCAGAACTTCCAGAACTAATCAATAGAATACATGTTGAAGCCCTGATGAACTGCGAAGAGGGATCACCTGTTTTTTTTCCAGATGATACAAAATTTATTGAGGGATTTATACAAGATACCAAAAGAGTCTTTGAAATATCAATGAAGAAAAGCGGTGAAATGATAAAAGAAATCTTGAATGCGACAGAAGAAGAACCCCCAAAACATAAAAATATTTTGGGGAAGATCGAAAGCGTTGACAAAATGAGTGAACGAATTACTCATCAAATTCAAGGACTTCTGAAAGAACGGTTTTAAGAACAACTTTGTTCATTTCAAGTGATGTCATAATGGCCATTACGGCAAGAGAGCCAGAATCAATTTTACCATTTTCATCTGCATAGTTTAAAAACATAGTTTCTATAGCGTTTTTGTTTGCGTATTTCTCCAGGGCTTTTTTATAGGAAGAATCAAAAAGCAATGAAAAATCGTTTTTAGTCATAGAGATCTCCTTTCTTCTGATACTCGGCTCTGGCGGGAGCCTGTACTAAAATTATAAAGGAGATACATGGAAATAACAAGCAGGAAACAAGGACAAACAGAGGTTCATAAGATGTATAAAAGGAGGTGGTTTTGTGCTTAAACCAGGTAAGCGTTATGTTGAAATTGATGGAAAAGATGTTCCCATGGATGAGATCCCGGAAAATGAACTGGAAGAAATAAAAGAAGAATTTGTCCGAAGGGTAATCAAATCACTGGGAGGGAAGGTTACAACTGCGTAAGCAGTTGCGGAAGGACAAGCAGGAGGAATCATGTACATAAAAAAGAAAGTAAAAGAAGAAATTTATGCAATGTATCTGAGCGGGATACCGATAGAAGAGATTGCAGGAAACAAGGAAATTAAGGTTATGGATGCAGAGAGAGCTATTGCCGAATGGGAGGCTGTGATAATAAAGGAAATAAATCTGTATAAAGTGAGAAGAACATTCTTCAAATTACTTCAGAAAGAAACCGTTGCAAAGGCTGTTTCTGATGCGGCAGAGAAAACAGGACAAGCTAGGGACGTTGTAGAAGAGGTCTTAGGATTTCGCTATCCAGAAGTAACTGTCGCAAGTAGGGACGACAGGAAGATTATCCATGAATGGAACGGACTATATACATATTGCCAGTGCGTAAAACGGGGAAAAGCAGAAGAAGCGAGGCGATACTATGCAATATGCCAGGGATAGACTGACAATGCATAATGGCAAGTCAGGGACATATAGAGCTTCTCAAATATCAGAAGTTAGAGAAGAAAATTATTGTCTGTTTGGCCAGATCGTGGACAAGCTCGGACAATATGAAGACTTGGGAACGGTCGAGGAACTTAGAGAATTAAAAGAAAAAAGGCGTTAGATTTTGGGAGAATCTAACGCCAAGGTATTTGCATGGTAACAAATAAATCCTTACATTCATTTTACCATGCACCTGCCTGAAATGCAAGGAGCCGAGCGGCTTATATCGGCCTTGTAATTTATATTAACAACTCAACGAAAAGTAGGTGGTGCGTAGGTGACAAGAAAGAAGAAGAGAGGGATGACCTACATCCCATATGACTATGAGGAGGCGTTTAATCAGCAGATAGAAACGCTGCATGAATATTTCATAGAACAGATGCTAAAGTTCCGGTTTAAAGCAGTATATGCATGCAAAGAGGTAAGAGCAGGAGAGCAGCTTGAAATAGAGATCTATCCGGAGTTTTCAAAGATATCGGAGATTCCGGAGGAAGCAAGACTTAAGAAAGATAATTCAAAGGCTCAAAAAAGCTTGAATGACAAGAATGCAAGAAAATATGTGAATAGGCTCATTGAGCATAACTTCACGGACCGGGATATCTGGATCACTCTTACATACGGAAAAGGGCAGGAGCCAGCCGATATGGATGAGGCAATAAAGAACATGCAGAACTACATCAGAAGGATAAATTACCAGCGTAAAAAGCGGGGACTTCCAAATGCAAAGTATGTCTATGTAACAGAGTTTTCACCGGGATCAAAAATCAGGTGGCATCACCATTTGGTAATGGACGGATTACTTGATATGGACCTTGTGGAAAAGACTTGGAAAAAAGGCCAAAGAAATGAAACACGCCGCTTGGAAAAAGATGAATATGGTCTTACTGGTCTGGCGAATTACATAACCAAGGAGCCGAAGGGAAAGAAGAGATGGAACAGCAGCACAAACCTGAAGCAGTTCCGGGTCCGCAAGATCCATTCAAAAAAGGATCAGTCAGGGAAATATAAAAAAATGGAAAGTTATGTAAAGGAAATGGTCAAAGACCGGTCATATCTTGAGTGGCAAATGAAAGAATGGTTCCCGGAGTATCTTTTTACGGAGTCGCAGGTATATTACAACGATTTTAACGGGATGTTTTACATTCGGGCCAGGATGCGGAAAAGAAGGGAGATTCCATGAAACGCATAGATATTTACATATACACAGCTTGCCATGCGAGAAAGACCGGACCGGCAGTATACCGGGCAATCTTGGAGTATGTAACCGTAAAAACAAATCTCCTGATTGATGAGGGGAAAATAGAGGATACGACAAAAAATCGGGCCGTGGTAGAGGCTGCTCTCCGGGCACTGCACAGGATCAAGAAAGGGGAGCGCATGGAAATCACGATCCACACGGAGTCTGAATACTTCATAAGGATTCTAAAAGATTTAAACCGGTATGCGGGCGCAGACTGGCAGAAAGCAAATAAACAGAACATAAAAAATGCAGACTTGTGGAAACAGATTTATGTCTTCGCAACGCTGCACAAATTAAGGGCAGACCTTAATTTAGACAAATATAACTGTAAAACAATTTTGGAAGGGAGACTTACAGATGATTAATTTTGACGTGCAGAAGGAATTAGGGTGTTACAACGACGAGGAGGCAGCAGGACCAATCGAAATGCACCACATTGTTTACCGGTCCCATGGAGGAGTAGACCATTTTTATTCAAAGATAGCTCTCCCGGCTGGATTCCACAAAGGAAACAGAGGGCCACACTTGAATAAAGAAACGGATAAGGCACTTAAGAAAGAGATGCAGAAGGAATTATTTAATGCATTTTCTGAGTTTCCTACATACGACATTGATTCCATTATCATGATTCTACAACCGGAAAATAAACGGAGCCGTGAAAAAATTCGCAGACAGATGGAAAAGACAAAGAATATCGCAGGGGAGTACAAGGCAGAGGACATTGTACGGACCTTGATGGGAGGGAAATTGCATTGAGAGTAGCGAAGCAAAATGGACGCTATGCATATACAGATGAAATGATGCGAAAATCACTAAAACTGAGGGAAGGAAGTCAGATTACTCTTTCCAGATGGGTAGGGAGAGGAAAAGAGGATCATATGCAGCGGATTGAAGGAAGATTAGTAGGAATTTATCCGCATTATATCCTGTTAGAAGTCACGATGAAAAAAGGAAAGTATAGGGAGTGTTTTCTAAACAAAGATATTTTCTTTGGAAACATAAAGATCCAAAAAGTCAGGAAGGAGATAGCAAATTGAAAACGATAGCAATTATAAACCTAAAGGGCGGGGTTGCAAAAACAATCTCTAGTGTGAACATAGCACATATCCTGGCAGCAGTCCATGGATATAAAGTTTTGCTGATCGACAATGATAAGCAGGGAAATGCAAGCAAAATATTGAATCGGCATAATTATAGCCATAAAGGAACCGCGGACATCATGACGGAACGCAAAGCAGATCTGAAAGAAACTATACAGAAAACGGATTATGAAGGGCTTGACATCGTAACTGCAAATATGAATCTTTTGAAAGCAAATTTAGAAGTCCTCCTTGACCAGCAGAGACCGCAGCAGACAAGGTTCAAAAAGGCTTTAGAACAAGTTCAAAGAAAATATGACTACTGTATCATAGACAATGCACCGGATATAAATATATCCACGATAAATGCGCTAGTGGCAGCAGATGACGTGTTAGTACCAGTCACAATAGATGACTTTGCTCTGGACGGTCTAAAAGAATTGAAAGAACAGATTGACAATACCAAAGAAGACCTTAACCCGAATCTTCGTTTCTGCGGATGCTTTGTAACGCAGTATGACAGAACGAACGATGCCGATGTACAAGGAAAAGAGTTTTTAAATACCTTGGAGTATCCGGTCTTTGAAACTCATATCCGGAAAACACCAAAAATGAAGCCAAGCACGTTTGCAAGAGAACCTATTATTCTGTACTCAAGCCGATGTGGAGCATCATTCGATTATAAAGCTCTAGTGGAAGAATATTTAAAGATGTGACCAAATTGGTCACATTAAGGAGGAAAAATGGCAAAGGAAAACTTTAACTTGATGGATCTACTGAATCAAAGATCGAAGGAAACGGCAGAAAAAAAGGGTGAGAAGGTATCGGAGGATGCAGAAAACATAATAGTTGATATTTATGACCTGTTCCCATCGAAAGCAAACTTTTACGATACAAACAAAGAAATTGAAGAGTTAAAACAGTCTATTGAATTGGTCGGACTACTGCAACCGCTACTTGTGCAGAAGGAGGGAGAAAAATATAGAATCATATCCGGGCACAGGAGAAGAATTGCTATGCTCGCACTTGTGAAAGAGGGAAAAGAACGATTCCGGAAAGTGCCATGTGTCAAGAAAGACAGTAAAAATGCCATAATGGACAGGCTGGCTTTAATCATGGCAAACAGGTACAGGGATAAAACCGATTGGGAAAAAATGACGGAAGTTATTCAGACAGAGGAGCTGGTTTTAAAACTCAGAGAAGAATATGAGATAAAAGGAAAGACAAGAGAATTAATCTCTGAGATTGTAAAAAGTGCACCGGCTCAAATCGGAAGATATAAAACAATATATAAAAATCTTTGTTCTGATTTGATGGAAGAGTTTAAAAACGACAACATAGGTATTTCGGCAGTTTATGAGGCAGCAGGCATGCCAGAGGAATCGCAAAAACGAGTGTTTGAACTGTACAAAGAAAATGGAACTCTCAGCATAAACGATGTAATCACGATGAAGGAAAAAGAGGAAGAAGCAAAACCAATACCAGGCCAGATTGAACTGGAAGAGTTCATTGAAAATGAGGCACAGGACATTGAGGAGAAAGGAGAGCAGCGAGGATTTGAAGCAAATCCAGAAAAAATAATATCAAAATGCTTTTCATGTGCAAATTGGGAACAGTGCAGTGAAAAAGGAGAAGCAGTAGATTACTGCATGGACTATAAGAATAAAAATATTTCCGAAGCAATGTCTGAGCGTGAATTGCAGGAAGCACATTTCATGAACCAACCTGAAACTCAGACGGTAGATCCGGCCGGAGAAATTCATGACCGGAAAATCGAACATGATATAAAGATTTCAAGCCTTTTCTTTGTAGATTCCAGAGATGGCATAAAACCGTTTGAACTAAGAAAAAATGACAGAAATTATAAAACCGGAGATATTCTAAAGATGAGAGAGTATAGAGATGGAGTAATGACAGGAAATGTTATAAAGAAAGAAATTACATATGTACTTGAAGACTTTGAAGGTCTAAAGCAAGGATATTGCATCTTGGGTGTAAAAGATGTCTGAAGAATTTGAACCATGGTGGAGCTGTCCGGAATGCGGCAGCAGGAACATGGAAATTGAAGAGAGGATCGTAGAGATAGAATACGGCCTCACAGACGGCTATAAGTGTAAGGAATGTGGACACAGAGGAATTGTCCCATATCCAAACATGTAGCATATATCACAAAGAAACTATTAACTACGACTAAAGAAACTAATGCGAGTAGGCCCCTCTTCGGAGGGGCGGAAAGGAGAAAAAAAGAATGCAGTGTAAAAATAGAGAAATATTCGTAAATGGATTGAAAATGACCAAAGGAGTAAAAGGGTTCAAAGTAAAACAACTGAAGATTATGATGACAAATGATAAGACAGGAAAAACTTTAACTGTAACTGATAATGATGAAGCATTTACATTTCCAGCGGAAGAGATAGCAAGGTGGCTGAAATGACGTTCAAGTTATTATCTGAAATTATATTAATGATCATTACTGTGATTGAAATAACGGCAGGATTTATAAGTGAATGGAGAGGGGACAAAATAAAGCGATTTGAACATTTTCAAAAAGCAATCCTTCTTGTGCTGATCATAAAAATGTAGAAAGGAATAAACCATGATAGAAAAAGAAAAAGGGATTTATGAATTACAGATAAAAATAGAATTGGATAACGATGATCTAAAGACGCTTGAAAGATATGGAGAGATTAGAAATAATAATTCACATCCTTCAGAAGAAAATTTAAAAGGATATTGCGAAATTTTATTGGGCGGAGCAATTGATAAACTCTCTGAGGAATATGATCAAGGGGAGCTAGAAGAGCATAATCCGAGTATTAGAGAGATACGAGAAATGCAAAGAAATCTAAGAGGAGCCGCGGATGAACTGACAAAAGTGATAGCAGCAGCAAAAGAAGGAGACGAAGAAGCAAAAGATACAGCAATAGCAAAGTACATGCTTAAACTAATAAAAATGGGAAAATAAATTATGCACATTACGTAAGGAAGGAGGAAAAGACATGGAGATTGTTTTAAACGGTGAATGCAGAGCCACCAGATTAGGAGGTAAATATTTTGACAGTACAGGAATTGGAAGACTTTTTAAAAGATGTGAAGGAAAAAGAGAAATCAGTATATTTTTATATGTCAGACGATCATCCGTTTGATGAAGGTATGGGAGTAGAAAATGCTTTTGAAGTATCAAATGATTTGAGCAATACTGGAAATTATGAGGGCGTGTATCTAAAAGGAAATTAGAATTTAAGGAGGTACAGAATGAGTAAGCGACCAGAGATAACAAAAATGTTGTCTTTATCTATTAGAAGGCATATAAATCAACGCAATGATCCTAGAATTTATTGGGCGGCAGAGGTGACATTTGACTATGGAACCAGCAATGCAATAAGGGTGGATTTTATGAGGTTTAAGCCTGTGAACAATACTATATCCGGTATTGAAAAGGGGGACTTCTATTGCTATGAAGTCAAATCATCAGTAGAAGATTTTCACTCAAAAAATGGACATAATTTTATTGGGGATTTTAACTACTATGTTATGACAGAAAACGTTTATCGGCAAGTGAAAAATGAAATACCGTATAAAGTAGGCGTATATGTACCTGGACAAAAAAATTGCCGAGGCGATTGGTATGAATTGCGATCTGTAAAAAAGGCAGCAAGAAAAGACCGGAAAAGATCTGTATCAGAAATGCTACTCATGATGTTTAGATCGGCGGCAAGAGAAATTGTTTAATTTAAGATTTACTCTGGGTCTATATATATCACAGAAACTTAGAAACCGGACATCCTGTTTTACAGCCCGCTTCGGCGGGCAGGAAGGAGGGTAAGAGATGTTAGTCAGAAGTCAGAATAGGGAAAATCTCTGGAACTTAGAAAACCTATCAGGGATTACATATAACGAATCTTGCCTTACAAGGTACGGAAAAGAGAAAAATGAACACCAGATATCCGTAGATTTTGGCGGCCTGTTAGAGTGCTGCGGGGTTTATGCAACAAAAGAAAGGGCAATAGAAGTATTAGATATGATAGAAAATTATTATCAATATGCACAGGAGTGGACAGTCACAGGAACAGGAAAAAAGCAGCCGGGGTTTGTATTTCAAATGCCGGAGAAATAGGGAGGCACACATGAAAAGAGCAGAACTGGAAAAGCACTTAGGAAAGATTGTAGAAATAACTTTGTTTGACGGAAAGATTATCAAAGGGGAATTACATAAAACAAGAGAAGAACGTTTTAAACATGAACCAAATTTATATATACCATATAATTACTATTTTTTGATAAATCCGCAATCATCATGTATTTTTAAATCTTCTCATGTTAAGAAACTTAAGATTTAGCCAAGAAGGACGGAAAGGAGTACGAACATGATAATTTTATGCGCAGAACCATATTGCCAAAAATAAACTTTGAACCAGAAGCACATGTTTATACAAAAGAAGAACAGGTTAAGACGGTTGTCGGTTGTAAAAATGCTGATGTGAAGATATGATGAGTTATCTTCAGAAACAAAGAAAGTAGATTAAAGAATCGAGAGGAGAAATGAATGATTAAAATTACAGTGGTTTACATAGTCATCATGGTAGCAGGAATAGCTGTGGCTGGAATGAATTATGCAAAATACAAAAAAGGAATAAAGAATTATATAACTGTAATACAGATCTCAACATGGAAAGGACTAGATTAGAAAATGAACTAAAGAAATTATCAAAGGAAAAGCAAGAGGGACGAGTTACAGGATCGTATTGTTATAAATGCGAACATGGAATACGTGCAAACTCCTTGTCCCCGATTCAGTGCGAACTCAATATTGACTGCACTGACTACAAAAGAAGGGAAGAACAATGAGATGTGGAGAGTGCAAATATTCAACTTTGAGCATTGAAGTAGAACGAGCGAGATGGAGGGAATGGCCACGACATACAGGAGTGATTGTCAGAAAAGCAGAAGTGAAATAAGCAAGAAAGGAGGATAGGTTCCGCGGGCAATAGATATCTTCCTAAAAAGCAGTATGAACAAAAAAGAAGAATTGGTAAACACACTGTTAGTCCGGTTATCTATCCGGTTTACGCCGCAGCAGCTAACAGAGGTGCAGCAAAGTATGTACATAATCCTCAACAATTATGAAATTGAAGACAGGAAAACGGAAATAGCTGTCTACAACCAGGAAGAGGATCACAGGATGTATAACATGTTCTTTGTATCTAAAAAAGTATCCGGACTCTCTATGGAAACATTGAATTATTACGGTTATGTGCTACAAAGATTCTTTCATGAGATCCAAAAAGATATCAAGAACATTGATACGAACGACATTCGGTATTACCTGGCTGAACGCGCAATGCGGGACGGAATTTCTAAAGTAACCCAGGACAACGAATTAAGAGTACTTAAATCCTTTTTCAACTGGCAGCAGGAGGAAGGATACCTTCAGCATAGCCCAGCAAGGAAGATAGCGAAGATTAAACAAGACTATCGGATCAAGAAGCCATATTCTGAAATTGAGTTGGAAAAGTTAAGACGGGAAACAAGAAATAAAAGAGATCTGGCAATCATAGATGTTCTATACAGCACTGGATGCCGGGTGTCTGAAATCGTCAAAGCAAATAGGGAAGATATCAACGGAGATGAATTTATTGTCTATGGAAAAGGAGGAAAAGAGAGAATCGTTTACCTAAATCCAAAAGCGATTTTAACATTATCAGAATACTTACATACAAGGGAAGACGACAACGAAGCTCTATTCGTTCATCTGCGGCGGCCGCATGGTCGATTAAAAAAAGAAGGAATAGAAAGTATGATCTGTGAGCTTGGGAAACGTGCAGGAGTAAAGAAAGCACATCCACACCGGTTCCGCAGGACCGTAGCCACAAACGCCCTAAACAGAGGAATGCCAATGGAAGAAGTTCAACAACTCTTAGGCCACAATGATATTCAAACAACTTCCATCTACGCAAAGTCTACGCAGGCGAACGTGAAGACAGATCATAAAAAGTACGTGGTATAGGGAGACCACAAGGAAATGACAGAACAAGAAATTTTAAAGGCAGCAGAAAGCTATTGCAGTTCAAAGAAGTGTAAAGAGTGTGACTATTGGAAAGCTGGTCAGGGATGTGTCATAAACTATCCTGCAAAAGAGGGACAGAAAGATGCAAAATATTAGGCCGATATCTCAAGAAAAGTGGGGTGTTACTAAGCATGCATTTTACCAGGCTTACCATTTCGCAATGCGTTACCATGAGTTCAGAGATATTCTGAAATATAAAACGGATACATTGGGAAGTCAGGAGATAAACGGCATGTCTAGGGGGAACAAGACGGGAGATGCAACACAAAACCTTGCGATTATCCGGCAGCAGGCGGCAAAAAATGTAGAAATGATAGAGCAAACAGCCATTGAGGCGAGTGGGGAACTATATCAATACATTTTGAAAAACGTCACAGAAGAAGGTGCATCATTTAAATATCTGACAACGGTTATGAATATGCCGGCAGGAAAAGACATGTTTTATGACCGCAGAAGGAAATTCTATTTTTTACTTTCTAAAAAAATATAGGAGGAATCAATGCTAGGAAAGATAAAAGCGATAGAGGAAATATATGGTGTAATACTTAGGAATACGGGAAAGATAGACGGAATGAAAGGGAGCCGTTTAGGTATGTTGCAAATACTTAATGCTATGAAAGGACGCGGTGAATATGACGGATATAAAATCACAACAGATAAACATGAATTGTGTATACTGATTGATAATAGGCAAAATTGCTTCGAACAATGGGGATATTTTTCAAGTGAAGATGATTTTGAGCGGTTTATAGGAAAGGAGATAAAAGAAGTAAATCTCACAGATGTAGCCTTGAACAAAGAAAAGGCTGAGAACACGGCACCATTTGGATATGGAGCCGGTGGAATACAGTTTGTTGATCTTGTGATTACAGACGGAACAATATTACAATTCGCAGTATACAACGATCATAACGGCTACTACGGACACGGAATAATCTTTTTAAAAGATGAAGATATACTGTTTGAAGATACACTTTGAAAAGAACCGTACTCACATACATTTATTTAAGGTATTATAGTAGTATCGGAATAGGGAACAGGGAAGGCAGCCAAACGGCAGCAGTCTTTGTTCCCTTATTTTGTGGAACGGTATATAGAAGGTTCGATTCCTTCTTTCCACATTTAGTAGAATGGCCACAGCAATGACGTATTATCGCGAGGATTCGTCATTGCTGACTGCTAAACATGTAGTAGTTTACTGGTGAAAACAACCGGGCGCACCGGAAGAGTCAGGTTCGATTCCTGGATACATGTTCGCGGATTAGTGAAAGGGTATCACATCGGTCTCCTTAGCCGAAGTTATAGGTTCGACTCCTATGTCCGCAATTTTGTCAGGAGGATAAGATGCTGAAAAGTTGTAAATATTGTGGAAGGATCCATGACAGTAAGTTCAACTGTGGGAAAAAACCTCAAACAAATAAGAAGAATACAAAGGAAACAAAGTTCCACGGATCGAGGGCATGGACAAAGAAAAGCATAAGGATCAGGGAAAGAGACGCTTACCTTTGCCAGTGCTGCATTAGGAAGATGAAGGGAACAATAGAGGAGCATAACTATAACAACATATCAGTACATCATATTGAGCCGTTATCCCAAGCTTGGGATAAGAGGATGGATGATGACAACCTGATTACTCTCTGCGGGTATCATCACGAAGAGGCAGAGAAGGGGAATATAAGCAGAAGGATATTAAAACAGATCGCAAAGGAGCAGAACAGCAAGGCAGATGAGATGTAGCAGCCCCCCCTGGGGACAGCAAAATAAAATACCATCGGCCTTGTAGACCGACGCCCTACCTTTATCCATAATTTATTCCCACATCAGGTTTTCAAATTTGAAAAGATAGGAGGGATAATAAGGCCAACACCTACAAAGCCAACAAATATAATTGAGATGGAAGGTCGTTCCCATCGGACAAAGAAGGAAATGCGCCAGCGCAAGCAGGCTGAACAATCTTTGCTGACCGGAGAAGAAATCAGAGAAAAACCGGAAGTAAAACAGAATAAAATTGCTCATAAAGAGTTCCTCAGAATAAAAAAATTACTCAAAAATATTGAAAAAAATGATGATTTATACGGAGTTGTGATCAATCGGTATTGTCTTCTCTACGCTGAGTGTTTTGAGTTTGAGAAAAAAAGAGAAAAAATGTTTGAACAGCTCTGCGATCTTCAGGAAAAAGCAGATGAATTGATTGAACATGAGGAAATGACACCAAAAGAATTTTACGGGATAGAAAACAGTATGCAAAAAAACTTAATTGCTCTGGACCGCCAGGTGCAGTCAAAAAGAAAAATGCTGCTGGAAATCGAGAAAGAAAATATAATGACCATTGCATCCGCTTTACGTTCGGTGCCTAAAAAGGTGGAAAAAAAGAAAAATCCTCTGATGGAGGCATTGAATGGTTCATGACGGAAAAGCTTATCAGTATGCGACTTGGTGTGTCAATGAAACGGATGGTAAGGTACCGAAGTATGTAAAAAAGCAGGCAAGGGACTGGATTAACATTGCAGACGGCAACGATCCGGATGCTTATGTCGATGAAGAATCATATGAGAAAATATGCAGGTTAACAAAAATCATGATCCACCCGGACCTTAGATGCAGCATTTTCGATGGGCTGGAAGATTACGCATGGCTGTTTATTACCGCAACTCTTTGTACAAAGCTGAGAAATTCTGAATTTGAATCCCGTTTTTATGTTACTGCATTGCTAGAAATTGCAAGAAAGAACTTCAAGACCTTTACCAGCGCAGTGATCTTTATTATATTGATGCTTACAGAACCGGATTTTTCCCGGTTTTTTTCTGTTGCGCCGGATTTATCACTTTCCAGTGAGTTGCAAAAAGCGATTCGCAAAATTATAAAAGTATCACCGGCACTATACGATGAAGATGAATCCGCATTTAAGCTTTTGAGAAGTCAGATAATTTGTACTTTGAATGAAAATGAATACACTCCGCTTGCATATAGCAAGGACGGCATGGATGGAAAGCTTGCAAATACATTCCTGGCGGATGAAGCAGGCGCACTAGATGAATACCCGGTTGAGGCTATGAGGTCTTCGCAGATCACGTTATTCAATAAACTTGGAATTATCATTTCAACCCAATATCCAAATGATAACAATGTGTTGATAGATGAAATTGACTTGGCAAAGAAAACACTGGACGGTCTGACGGATGACCGGCGATATTTTTCGCTGTTATACGAACCGGATCAGGAGTTACAGACTGGGGACACGTGGAAAACGGATGACCGGGTGATCTATCAGAGTAACCCGGTAGCCGTAGCGCATGAATATATTTTTAAAGAAATCAAGAAAAAAAGGACCTTAGCGGTTCTTTACGAAAATAAAAGAGAAAATTACTTATGTAAGCACAGCAACATTCTGTACAAAGGGCTTGGAACCGAAGGTTATATTGATGTACAGAAAGTAAAAGAGTGCAGGATAGAACAAAACTTAGAATTTTGGAAAGGTCGCCGCGTATGGCTGGGAGTTGACCTTTCTATGACGGATGATAATACAGCGGTTGCTATGGTAACAGAGGAGGATGGGGTTATTTATGCAAAGGTCTTTGGATTTTTGCCGGCTGACAAGATTGAATATAAGTCAAACAAAGAGCATGTTGATTATAAAAAAATGATCAGAAATGGATATTGTTATGCCTGCGGAGAAGAAGTTATTGATTATGGAGAAATTGAAAAATTCATCCTGAATATCGAAAAGAAATTTGATGTTGAAATTGTCCAAATTGGCTATGACAAGTGGAATGCGCTTGCAACGGTGCAAAAACTTGAAGCGGAAGGATTTGAATGTGTCGACATTAAACAGCATAGTTCTGTACTTCATATGCCTACGAAATTGCTGAAGGAAAAAATCCTTCAGCATGAATTTCAGTATGAAAGTAATCGCTTACTTGAAATTAATTTTCAAAATGCCAGGTGCACGGAGGACACAAATTTAAATAAATATGTGAATAAGAAAAAATCAAGTGGAAAAGTCGATATGGTAATTTCCCTTATCAATGCAATCTACTTAATTCAGCAGGATATGTTGTATGGAAATGATGGGTTTATATGTCAGATGGCATAAAGGAGGTATAAAAGGAAGTTTTTTAAAAGAAAGGAACGGGCGGAGCCTGCAGTTAAAGAAACACCGGAAATGAACGAAGCTCTGTTAAGAGCCTTTATCTATGGTGTTGAAATGGATCGGGAAAAAGCGATGAATATTCCATCCCTTGCGGGGGCAATTCTTAAAATAGCGGATACAGTGGCGGCAATCCCTATAAAGCTTTATAAAAGGAACGGTGATAAAAATGAAGTGGTAGAGGACGAAAGAACGGTTCTTTTAAATGAAGATACCGGGGATACGTTGGACGGCTACCAGTTCAAACATGCACTAATCATGGATTATTTTCTTGGAAAAGGCGGTTACGCCTATATAAATAAAAATGGAAGGAAGATAGAAAGCCTGCATTATGTAAAAGAAAGTAATATTTCATTCCAGGAAAACACGGATGTTATTTTCAAGGATTATCAGATCATGGTACAGGGAAATACATATGATCCGGAAGACTGGATTCGATTGCTGAGAAATACAGAAGATGGAATTAGGGGAAAAAGTATCATAGAAGAAAATAAGGAACTGCTGTCAGTTGCCTGGGCTGCTCTAAGATTTGAGAGAAATCTTACATCAAAAGGTGGGAACAAAAAAGGATTTCTAAAATCAGATCGCCGCCTTAAAAAAGAACAAATCAATTATTTGAAAGAAGCATGGAGAGAGCTTTATTCAAATAATGGAGAAAGTGTCGTGATTTTAAACGATGGTATGGACTTCAAGGAAGCATCGAATACTTCGGTGGAGATGCAGCTCAATGAAAATAAAAAAACAAATGGGATAGAGGCGTGTAAGATTGTCGGAACTCCGCCAGCAATGATTGAAGGAAAAGCCACAGAGCGAGATGAGAAAATTTTTATTAAATATGAGATCAATAACGTCTTAAAAGCTCTGGAAACTGCTATCAACCGGGCGATGCTCCTTGAATCAGAAAAGGGACAATATTACTTTGAGGCAGATACAGATGACCTGAACCGAAGCGATATTGAAAAACGATATGCTGCATACGGAACAGGAATTGAAAAAGGATTCTTACAAGTAGATGAAGTTAGAAAGAAAGAGAAGATGCCGCAGCTGGGAGTTGAGTTTATAAAACTAGGATTAAATGATGGGCTACTTGATCCAGTTGCAAATAAAGTTTATGTATTAAATACCAATAAAACGATTGATCTAAACAAATTAAGAAAGGGGGAAGAAGTAGGAGAATTGAACTTAGAGAACAATCCGTCCTCATTGACGGATACGTCAATGCAGTCGGGAGAGACAGCAGGCCAATCAGGGACCGAAGAACCGGAGAAAAATTTATAGAACAGATTGTCCCCGGAGCTTTCAAAAAAGCATTAGAGCGGGCAGATGATATTGAGATTCTACTAAATCATGATCATTCAAGGAAGCTTGGAAGCACGAAGGAAAATATAAAATTATTTGAGGATAATATTGGACTTCGGGCGATTGCAGAGATCACGGACGCTGAGATCGTGAAAAAAGCAAAAGAAAAGAAACTTCGGGGCTGGTCCTTTGGTTTTGTCGAAAAGAAAGCAAGTGAAGAAGATACAAAAACCGGGGTGAAGCGAAGGTATGTGGAAGAGCTTGAACTAAAAGAAGTTTCCTTGATTGACGAAAGGAAACTTCCGTGTTATGCAGGAACTTCGGTCTATTTGCGGTCGGAAGGGGAAGAAGTGATTGAGGAGCGGGCCGAGGAGACAGAGGCCGTATATGAGGATTTAAGAGCCGGAGAAAAACCGGATCTTTCATCATACAAAAACAGAATTAAAAATTTAGGAGGAAAAATTAAGGAATAAGCAGAGAAGAATTGTAACAACAAAAAAAGAAATCCAGGAAAGAGCAGAAAACATTAAGGGGCTAAAAGAACAGAGGGCCGCCTATCTGGAAGAATTACAAGGGATTGTAGAAACGGCAGAAACCGAAGAGCGCGCCATGAGCCAAGAAGAGCAAGGAAAATTTGACGATCTGGAAAAGAAGATCGCCGGAATTGACGTCACGATCAAGGCAAAAGAAAAAGTCCGTTCGATGTATCCTACAAAAAAAACAGAGCAGCAGGAACAAAAAACAGAAGAACTCAGTGTGGAAGAAAGAGCATTTGTTGATTATCTCAGAGGAAACGCAACCGAAGAGCGTGCAGAAAAACTAACATTTACGGATAACGGGGCAGTCATTCCAAATTCAATTATGAACAAGATAATTGAAAAGGTCGTTGATATCTGCCCGGTATACCAGATGGCAGATCGGTATAATGTAGGCGGAAATATTTCGATTCCATATTATGACGAAGAAACAAGTTCTATTACAATGGCTTATGCGGATGAGTTTACTGAACTGACTTCAAGTTCTGGGTCATTCAAATCCATTGATTTATCCGGATTCTTGGCCGGAGCGCTGACGCTGGTGTCAAAAAAACTGATGAATAACAGCAATTTCAATGTTCTTCAAAAGGTCATTGATTACATGGGTAAAGCGATTGCAAAATTCGTAGAACATGAATGTCTGATTGGAACAGCAGATAAAGCGGCAGGAATGACCGGGGTAAAACAGGTGATAACTGCGGAAGCAGCAAACGCAATCACAGCCGATGAGCTGATTGACGTGCAGGAAGAAGTGCCTGATACATACCAGGGAGACTGCATCTGGATTATGAACAAGACAACAAGAAAAGCCATTCGGAAACTGAAAGACTCTGACGGAAATTATCTATTAAACAGGGATGTATCGGCGAAATGGGGTTATACTTTGCTTGGAAAAGATGTGTATTGCTCTGACAACATGGATAAGATGGAAGCAGGAAAAGAAGCAATCATTTACGGGGATATGAGCGGCCTTGCTGTGAAGGTCACAGAAGAAGCTACAATCGAAGTATTAAGAGAAAAATATGCAACAATGCACGCCGTTGGTGTGGTTGCCTGGATGGAAATTGATACAAAGGTGGCAGACGTGCAGAAGATTGCGAAGCTGAAAATGAAAGCATCATAGGAGGAGTCTATGGAGATTCGAGCACTGAAAAATTTTTGCGGTACAATCACAATGTCAAAAGGAGAAGTTAGAGAGTGTAAAGAGACGGAGGTCGTAAAAGACCTCCTGAAAGTGGGGTACATTGAAAAAGTGAGGAAAACAAAGAATGAAAGCAAATGAACTCACGCCGGAGTACATAGCTGACTACCTAAAAATTGACGATCCCGAAGAAAGCGATTTTAAGGACATTGAAATATTTCATTCCGCTGCAATCGGCTACATAAAAAATCAGACTGGCATTGATGATCAGAAGATCAACTCAAGTGATGATCTGACAGTAGCAATTCTTGTTCTTGTAGAAGATATGTATGATAACCGAAGAATGTATGTTGATAACCAGAACATGAACCGGGTCGTGGAAAATATCATTTATCAATATTCACAAAATTTGATTTAGGAGGCCATGATGAAGCAAATTAATATTGGTAAAATGAACAAAAAAATCTTTATCATATCAAGGGAAGAAATAGAAGATGATATGGGGCAGACGGTCTTTCGGGAAGTAAAAGGGTCGAAAATATGGGCGACTGTCAAATCTATCCGGGGAGGGGAATACTATGAGGCATTAAAAATTATCCCGGAGATCTCCTATGTGATCTATACAAGGTACAGGGAAGACATTAAAACTGATACAATCCTTGAGTATAAGGGGAAAAAATTAGAAGTCAAATATGTTGCGGATCTAGAGGAACAACACCAGATGCTTGAGATTCAGTGTACGGAGTATGTCAAAGAAGGTGATATAAATGATATCTTTTGACTTTGATGGAATTGAAGAGATCGAGGAGCAGTTAGAAGCGGCCGCAAAGAAATTCCCGGATCTTGCTGAAAGTACCTTGAAAAAAGAACAATCTGAATTTAAAAAAGATATGAGACGAGAGACATGGAATAAGGTAAAAAAGGGAACCGGAAATATAGTAAAAGGATTTCGATTTGACAAGATATATCGTTTCAGAGCGAATTTTGAAACAAACTTTCTTGCCGAGGGAGGAAAAAAGAATCCTCATTTTCATTTGATTAACAATGGACACGAGATGGTCACTCCGGTCAGCAGAAAAGGGAAGAAACTCAAAAATGGAGGTCAGACGGTCGGGTTTGTTCCTGGGAAACGGATCAAAGAGCCGGTTATTGCAAAGTGGCATGAAAAACACGCAGAGCGGGCGGAACGGATGCTGAACAGGATATGTGAGGAGGCAAATAAGTGATAGAATTAAAAAGCATAAAGAATGCCTATATCAAGATCCTGAAAACGCAATGTCCGGAAATTAAAAAAATATATTCCATAGAAATAGAAGAAGGATATAAAACCCCTTCTTTTTTTGTGCGTATTATTCCGCTTATTTTCAGAGAAAGAGCAACAATCAGTATTGTAAAATCACAATGCATGATTGAAACAACGTTCTTTCAAAAAGAAAAGAATGAATCTAAACAGCTTGAAATAGCCGAAAAGATCAGAGAGGGGATCGGAGACTATATTGAAGTTTGCGAAGAGAAATTAATGGTCATGGATGCAGAGATAGGATACACCGGGAAAGCGCAGAACATCATGCAATTTGTATTCAATCTTGAATTTTACGAGGATATTCGTCAAATCGCAACAGAACCGAAAATCAAAGATGTAAGAGTAAAGGAGGAAATAACACATGGGAATGCCACAAATTAGCATCAGATTTTCAGAGCTGGCCAAAAGTGTAACAGATAGAGCCGGTTCTAAAAGCGTTGGGTTAATCCTGGCAGCAACACATAAAGAAAAAATTTTAAAACTTGCTCCGGGGGACAAGGTTCCATCGGGAGTAGATAAAAATGCAGTTGAAATGTCTTTAATCGGGGGAGAACAGAAGCCAAAACGAACAGTTATTGTTTTTGCGGGAGAAGGATTTACAGAAATAGACACCGCATTAGAAACGCTGGAAAGTGAGCGAATTGACTATCTTGCGCTTAATGGAACGGCAGAAGGGGTCCCACAAAAAGTTGTGGATTGGGTAAAAGAGCAAAGAGCGCAGGGGAAAAATGTAAAGGCAGTTATGAATTATGCAGCCGATCATGAAGCAGTTATAAATTACTCAACGGAGAAGACGGTAGTCGATGATGCGGAATACACCGCAGATCAATTTTGCCCGCGTATCGCCGGACTCCTAGCAGGAACGCCGATCACAATGTCTGCAACTTACTTTGTTCTTCCGGAAGTACAGGATTGTACAAGAATGAAGAAAGCAGAAATGGACAGTGCAATCAATGAAGGGAAATTGATCCTTTTCTACGATGGAGAAGATATTCGCATTGCAAGGGGCGTAAACTCATTAAAAACAATAACTTCAGATAAGGGAGAACAACAAAAAAAGATTAAAATAATTGACATTACGGACACGATACAGGCAGATATCACACGGACAGTCCGTAATGACTGGATTGGGAAGGTTCCAAATACATACGACAATAAGTGTCTTTTAGTATCGGCGATTCAAAATTATTTGGATGACTTGGTAAAACAGAGTGTTTTATCTTCGGCAGCGGTAGAAATTGACATAGAAGCAAACAAAGAATATTTGGAGGCAGCAGGATATGACACAACGGAAATGTCCAGCGATGACTTGAAGAAAGCAAACACCGGTGACAGTGTCTTCCTGAAGGCAAGTATCGGAATTGTTGACGCAATCGAAGATATTATCATGGAGATCACGATTTAGGAGGTAGAGAAAAAGGGATAGTTACAAAGCAAATCAAGTAATTAACGGAACTTGGGGTGAAGTCTGGTTAAATGAACAATACATGGCTGAAGCGATTGGGCTCGAAGCAAAATATAAGATTACAAAAGCAGATGTAAACCAGACTGGGACTCTTACAAAAGGAAAGAAGATCACGGAGATTGAGGGAACTGGTACATTAAAATTAAATAAAGTTTCCTCGTATATGCTGAAGTTGCTGCTTGAGGATGTAAAACAAGGGAAAATGCCGGATATAACGATCATTTCAAATCTAAAAGATCCGGCCGCTGCTGGAAATGAACGAGTAAAAATAACCGGCGTAAACTTTGATGAATTAACGATAGCGGACTGGGAAGCTGGAAAATTAGGTGAAGAGTCCTATGCATTTACCTTTGAAAATGCAGAATTAATTGACGCGGTATAGGAGGAGATAAAAATGAATTTGATTGATAAATTATTACAGATTGATAAGAAGAAGATAACAGAGAAGAGAGAAAAAACATATGAATCAGGAAGAATGCAAGAACTAACCGGGGATTCAAAAATATTGATTCGAGAGATTGATCCGGAAAGATTATCAGAACTTCAGTGCAGTGCTGTGGACGGAGAGACAGGAACAGCAGATTTTTCAAAAATGTATGGTGTGAATCTTCTTATCACAACGGAAGGAGTTGTGAATCCAGACTTAAGGAATAAAGATCTTCAACAGCATTTTGGAGCAGCAAGCCCTAAGGATTTGGCGAAACTTATTTTTAAAAGTGAGGTTATGGAAATTGCAGATGCAATTTCCGAATTGGGCGCACCAAAGGTTAAGGCGGAAACAATAAAAAACTAATTTACCGAAAAGAAGATATCAGCATGGGGTATCTTCTTTTTCGAGATCATAACATTCTGCCAGAGCAACACATGAAGATGGGTCCAAATCAGCGGCAAGTGGTGTATGGGTATCTGATGAAAGAATGCGAAGAGAGAGAGGAGGCGCAAAAGGAGCAGAGTAATTGATGCGACACTCAGATTAGTCGATAAGTTTTCATCACCATTGTCGAAGGCCGCAAAAAACATGGAGCATCAGACGGGGCTGATGCAGCGGCAGGCAAAACAGATTCAAAAGGCAGGAAAATCAATTCAATCTGTTGGTTCTTCTCTGACCAGAAAAGTCACCATGCCAATCATAGGGGTTGGGGTGGCGAGTGGAAAGATGGCTGACACTTTCCAAAGGAACATGGGGCAGATTAATACCCTGTTAGACAATACGAGCCATTTACAGGGATACAAAGACGCGGTTCTGAGAACATCGAATGATACCGGGCTGGGGCTTGATACAACGGCAAAAGGAATGTATCAAGCGATTTCGAGCCTGGGTGATGGAGGGAAAAAAACAGAAAAGATATTTAATGCCATGGCGAAATCCGCGAAAGCAGGCGGAGCCGAAGTGAAAGACTCTGTATCCCTGATTTCTTCCGGAATGAAAGGGTACAATAGCATTTCAGAAACGACCGCAAAGAAAATTTCTGACCTGGCATTCCAGACGCAAAAGCTTGGAGTGACCACGTTTCCAGAGATGGCGGAAAGTATGCAACCGCTTTTTCCATTAGGAAACAGCTTGAATGTAAGCTACGAAGAACTGTTCGGATCCATGGCGACATTGACCGGGGTCACAGGAAATACAGCAGAAGTAACCACGCAGATGAAAGGAATCTTCACGGGGCTTTTAAAGCCTACGGAATCCATGCAAAATCTGATGGCCAAATATGGCTATCAAAACGGGCAAGCAATGATCAAGGCGAAGGGTATGAGTGGGGTCCTTCAAATTTTGAAAAAAGAGACAGGCGGACAGTCCGACAAAATGGCAAAACTGTTTGGAAATTCAAGGGCCTTGGTCGGTGCATTGGCCCTGACTGGTTCCCAATATGATACCTTCAATCAGAAGACAAAGAAGATGAAGGATTCAACGGGATCCACAGAGAAAGCATTAAAAGCAATTCAAACGCCGCTGAGCAAGATCAGAAAGTCTGTCAATATTGCAAAGAATGGAATGACGGTTTTCGGGGAGGCTGTCTTAAAAGTAGTTGTTCCACCAGCGACAAAGCTGGCAAATAAGGTAAAGGATCTATCAGAACGGTTTTCAAAACTGAATCCAAAGACGCAGGAGACGATCGTTAAAGTCGCTATGGTAGCGGCGGCAATCGGGCCAGTGATTTTAATGTTTGGAAAGATGGTTTTTTGGGTAGGGAAATCTTATCTTGCATGGGCACGGTTGCTTAGAAATATCAATAGATTTGGCGGTATTGCCGCAATGATCAAAAGTCCGGCCGGTATTGTGATTATTGCGTTACTGGCAATAGTAACAGCAGCAGTCTTAGTTTATAAAAACTGGGACAAAATCAGCACTGGTGCAAAGAAGATGGCCAAATTCGTGATATCGGCCATGAAAAGTGCAGGAATTGACGTAAAGCAATTAGGAAAGACCGTAAAAGCGATAGCCTCTAATATAAATAGTGCATTTAAAACAATCATAAAAATATTGAAGAGTTTACTAAAAGCTCTTGCACCGATAGTGAAGTTTATCGGAGGAACGTTGCTGAAAATCGTGAAGCTGGCAATGAAGTTGATGATCGGATACTTTTCAGGATGGCTGAAATCTACACTGGATATTATCAAAGGTGTCACGAAAGCCTTTTCGGGGATTGTAGATTTTATCTCCGGAGTTTTTACGGGGAATTGGAAAAAGGCTTGGCAGGGCGTTAAGAAAATATTTTCTGGAATTTTTGAGGCGTTGTTAGGAATAGCAAAGCGGCCGCTGAATGGAATTATCGGTCTAGTAAATACCGTCATCGGCGGGCTGAACAAACTGAAGATTAAAATTCCATCATGGGTTCCAGGGAAATACGGAGGGAAAAGCTTTGGAGTGAATATTCCAAAGATCCCGGCGCTTGCAAAAGGCACTCAAAATTGGAAAGGCGGTATCGCACAGATTAACGAGAAGGGTGGAGAGATCGTTGATCTGCCAAAAGGTGCAAAGGTTTGGCCGCACGATAAAAGCATACAAAAAGCCAAAGAAGAAGGAAAGAAATCAATCGTAATTCAAAAATTAGCCGATCAGATTATCATTAGGGAAGATAAAGATATTGACCGTATTGTGGATGCGATTGTAAAGAAACTATTAAAAGTTGTAGTGTGAGGAGGAAGAAAGGGAATTTTGGTTAAACAATGGAAGTGATAAAATCAGGCTTGCAGTGATCCCGTCTTCTTATAAAATCTCAGACGGACAAAACAATACAAGCGTAAACGTACATCGAAAAGGGGAAGTAAATCTGCTTGGAGAAAAGGCACTGAGAACAGTTGAAATCAGTGCCTTTTTCCCAGCACAGGAATATGATTTCTGTCAATATAAAGGATTTAATACAGATCCATGGCATTATGTAAAAAAGATAAAGTCTTGGAAAGATGGAAAAGTTACACCACAACTTATGATTACCGGAAAACCAAATATTAATATGACGGTAAGCATTGAGAGCTTTGAATATGGGCAAGATGATGGAACCGAAGATGTCAGTTTTGCGCTCAGTTTAAAAGAGTATGTGGTAGTCAAATATACAGTACAGCCCAAAAAGACAAATACAAAGTCAGGGAAAAAAGTAAAAAAGAAAAGTAAGACAAAAAAGAGATCGAGCAAGAAAACAAAAACATCAACATATAAGGTGAAAAAAGGAGATACTCTATGGGGTATTGCAAAGAAGAAAACGGGAAAATCATCGAACTGGAAAAGAATCTACAAGAAAAACAAAACGATCATTGAAAAAACTGCAAAAAAACACGGGAGGAAGTCGTCCAGTAACGGACATTGGATCTACCCCGGAACAAAGCTGGTGATAGAAAAATGAGCCTAAAAGTTAAGTGGAAAAACAATGACATTACAGACATTACATCGAACTATTCTTGGTCAGGAAGCAGTTATCAGGCAGCAAGGACTTTTGAATTTGGACTATTAAATCCGGCCGGTGATCAGAATTTTAAAATTCCTGATATAAAAGTCGGAGATATTGTTTGTTTTTACGATGGAGATGATAAGTTATTTCACGGAAAGGTGACAACCAGAACCAGGACCGGAGAAGCAGGAAATACAACCATCACCTGCAATGACTTTATGATTCATTTGTTAAGAAGCAAAGGAACGTACAAATTTAAAAAGAAAAAACCGGAGCAGATCGTGAAACTGATCTGCAAAGACCTGAAGATTAAGACAACAAGCCTAGCGAAAACTGGGGTAAAAATATCAAAAATCTTCTTTCAAGAAAAAGAATACTACAACATGATCCTGGCAGTTTACACAAAGGCATACCGAAAAAAAGGGAAGAAATATATGCCGGTTATGGTAGGGGATAAGCTTTCTGTAATAGAAAAGGGAAAACTACTTAAAATTGAATTGAATCAGGGAGAGGGAATCACAGAATCGGAGTTTCAGGAGACAAGCGATTCTGTGATCAATAAAGTCGCAATATATAATGAAAAGAATAAGAAGATTGGCACGGTAACAAACAAGAAATGGATGAAAACGTATGGAACCTTTCAGGAGGCGATTACGGTTGACAAAGGCAGCGGGAAAAAAGAAGCAAAGAACACACTAACAGGAATAGAAAAAAGTGCGTCCATTACTGCGATTGGTGACATCCGGTGTATCTCAGGATATGGATTAAAAATACATGATGATGATTCCGGACTGACCGGAAAATTTTACATCGAAAATGACTCCCATACCTGGGAAAACGGCACGCACATGATGACTTTAGAACTTGCATTTAAAAACGTCATGGATACCCAGGATGGTGATACGGAAGATAATAAGACAAAGAGCACAGGGATACTGAATGGAAAAAAAGTAAAAGCTTTGTTCACGGCATATTACCCGGCCAACAATAAAATGGAAGGCGGATTTTATGATTGCAAAGGGAAAAAGCTCGATCCATCAAAATATACCTGCGCAGCGCCGAAGTCAATTTCCTACGGAAAACAGATTCAGGTCCTTGGAACGAAAACGTCCAGGGACAAAAAAGTGCATAAGGTCAATGACCGCGGCGGACGGATCAACATTGAAAATGGAGTTTATCACTTTGACTTATTAATGAAGACAAAAGCACAGTGCAATAAATTTGGAAAGCGAAAAGGATACGCAATCATCGGGAATGGAACGGGATTTAAGCAGACAAGTGCATCCGGAGGGAAAGCGGATAAAGTAATCGCTAAAGCAAAAACATATAAAGGGAAAGTAAGATATGTATTTGGTGCTGCAAGCCCACAGAGTGGTAAATCGGATTGTTCTGGATACACGCAATATGTTTTTAAAAAAGCGGCCGGAATCAGTATTGGGAGAACAGCAGAGGCCCAGGCAACTAAAGGAAAGAAGATCTCAAAAAAGAACTTGAAGAAAGGCGATCTGATAATCTTCCAGGGGACCTATAAGGCCGGGGCTTCTCATGTCGGGATCTACCTTGGCAATAAACAGTTTATACACTGTTCAAGTTCCGGAGGGGTGAAGATCAGCAATCTAAACAGCACATATTATGTCAAGCATTGGATGCAGGGAAGGAGGGTGCTGTGAATCAATATGAACAGTTATTAGAGATCATGAAGAAGATGGGAAGCAAAACAAATCCTGAAGAGCTTCAGTTGGCCGAAGCAGTATCTTCAACAGAAATACAAGTCGGAGGGAACAAATTAGATACAGACGACTATAAGATCAACGAAAATATAAAAGATCTGAAAGCTGGGGACTTGGTATTGGTATATAAGATAAGAGATGATCTCTACATAATTATTTGTAAGGTGGTGTGATATGTTTCCATTTGAAGAAGATACAGAAGAAGAGGATATTAACGAAGAAGAAGAGTGGTATCCAAAAGAGTATGAGGTAGATTTTGCGACAGGAAAGCTGACCGGGAAAATTGTTGAAGGATCAAAGGCTATTGCTGCATGGTGCTATCTTGCCTTATTGATTCCTAGATACAAGTATTACCAATATTCATGGGACTATGGAAGCGAATTGAGAGAATTAATTGGATCGAATAATTCGGACGAATACATAGAATCAGAAGTCAATCGTTTTGTAACGGAATGCGTGTCAGAGAATCCTTATGTCAATGGGATTGAGAACATTCAGATAGAAAGGCAGGAAAGCACACTCAAAATTACATTTACGATCATTACGGACTATGGAGAGGAGGAAGTTGATATCAATGTATGAAGAAATGACATTTGAATATATCCTTGAACTTATGATGGAAGATATGCCGGACGGTCTGGATACTTCTGAGGGGAGTTTAATTTACCACGCTTGTTCAAAATGTGCAGCACAGCTGGAAGAAGCGTATCTTCAACTGGCCGCAGTATATGAAAATATTTATCCGGATACGGCCGATCTGGACCACCTTGTATTATTCGGTCAAGAGAAAGGTATCTATATCGAAGAAGCAACAGCAGCAGTTTTCAAAGGGAAATTTAATATTCCGGTAGAAATCGGAAGTGAGTTTTCCGGAGACGATTATGATTATATCGTTACAGAATTGATTGACGATATAACACATACGTACAAGCTGGAATGCGAAGAGACGGGGACGGATCCAAATGGGTGGATGGGAGAATTAACACCACTTGATGATATCGACGGTCTGGAAACAGCCGAGTTGGTTGAACTCATTGAACCTGGAAGAGAAGAGGAGGATGAAGAATCATATCGGATGAGATTACTGGACAGTTTTGAAATTAAACCTTTTGCGGGCAATAAAGCGTATTACATTCAGGAGATAGGAAAGATCGAGGGCGTAGGAGGGGTAAAAGTGTATCGCAGAGAGGGAGGAACTATCCCGGCGTATGTGATTTCTTCTACGTATGAAAGACCAGCTGATGATGTCATACAGCGAGTACAAGAGGCAGTAGATCCATTGCAAAATAATGGAGATGGAATAGGGATTGCTCCGATTGGGCATTCCGTTGTGATAAATGGAGTAATAGAAGAAAAAATTGACGTTAATATGGTATTAATCTTTGACGATGGTTACGCATACGAAGATCTGAAGAGTCAGATCGAGATTGAAATTTCAGAATACTTTCTTGGTCTTAGAAAAGAATGGATAGAAAAAGATAATATTGTGGTAAGGAAAGCAGGAATTGAAAATGCAATATTTAACATTGAAGGAGTCCAAGATGTGACGGAAATAAAATTGAACGATCTCACTGCAAATATAACACTTGATGAAAACGTAATACCTGTTCAGGGGGATATTATATGCAATTAGAATACCCTGAATGCGTGATAGCCATTGATGAGATCAAGGCTGTTTATGACAAAGGTGACATTATAGAAAAAAAGTTGTTTGGACATATAGAAGCGGCTGATAAAGATACGAACATTACAACATCTACGGAAAACGGAATAAAGAGAAGAGAAGAAATCCTAAAAGTGAATCCGAAAGATACGGAATCACTTGAGGACAGAAGGTTCCGTATCTTAATTAAATGGTATGACAGCTATCCATACACATTCCGTGACCTTATTAACCGTATGGATAATCTATTAGGTGAAGGAAATTATACGATTGTTATAGATAATGACACTCAGGAAATGATGTGTCGCTTAGAACTTAAAAAACGAGCAATGTATGATGAGTTTGTAAAATTGCTAGAAACAATCGTGCCTCTTAATATAAAAATGGATATTATGCTTCGGTACCGGCAATGGTTAGAATATAAAAACACAACGTGGAAAGATCTGAAGTTAAAAACATGGTATGAAATGAGAAACGAGGTAAGGTAAATGGCAGAAAAGAAGTATACAGAGAATTTAGGACTTACGCAGCAGGATGAAGAGGACTTTGTAGATGGGGCAGAAATTTCGAGAAGCTTTAGAGTTTTAGATGAAAAGGTATGGAAAAATACAGTTGACATGGATAATGCAAAACAAGAACTGTATAAAAAAATTGGAAACATAGAAACAAATGATTTGTTTGGATACACGCCTGAAACAATTACATATGGGGATAAAGGATATCTTGCGTTTGGATACAAGGATGGAGAAACACAAAGTTTCACATATCTTACATCCACGAACGCAAAAGAGTGGCAAAATGTTGGATACACCGATCGTATTAAACATCTTGAATACTTAGATAGTGGGACATACATTGGAGCAACAAACGCAAATATGATTCACTACTTGTATGGGGAAAGCGGAGAATTTACTCAATTTCCTACGTCACAAAATTGGGAAGTGAATAAAATAAAAGCGTTTGGAAGCCGTGCATTGATTATTGGGAGTAAGATTATTAGGGCATACATGGATTACGCCCTTGATCTTTATACGTTGGGAGTACTCCCGGACGAACCACTAATTGATATTGTAAAAATAAACGATGAGGATAAATTTGTTGGATGTACAGAACACATCGTTTACGAATATCAAAATCTTATTGGAAGCGGTACAGAAACGCAAGAGCTGATCTTTGAGAAAAATGACGAAGTAATCAGCAGCATTTTGTTTAAAGACAATCGTTTATATTACACTACACAATCCGGAAACATATACAGATCAGAGCCTGAGCACTATACCTTAATGGTAAAAGTTGCAGAAGGATTTGAAACAGGGAAAAATAAACTAATACATTACAGTGGGATGTTCTTACTACAAACTGAACACAATGTTTATACATCTACGGATTGTAAAGAATGGAAAACGACACTCACAACAAATAAGAAGTTTAATAACGCAAAATACGTAAATGATAAATTTGCAATTTGCGGGGACGAAGGAGTTAAATTTCTCTCGATTGAAAAAAGTTTGAAAGAACAGGTTAATGAACTAAATTCGGCTTTATATCCTGTTGGTATTGTACTTGCCTTTGTAAATGGCTTCGATCCAAATAAATCATTACTGGGAGAATGGGAGCCAATTGCAAAAGGTCAAACATTGGTAGGTGTCAATGAATCTGACCCGGATTTTAATACTGTTGAAAAATCCGGTGGATTAAAGGATGTAACATTGAGTATCAAACAAATTCCTGTTCATAGTCATCAGGAAAGTGATTTAAGCTATGTCTATACAGATGAACATCCTGCAAATAATTCTATTGTTACAACAAATCAAAACGGAAGACAGAATATTAACATGAATATTAAAAGCAAAACTTATACAAAAAATGCAGGAGAAGGAGGAGCTCACTCAAATCTACAGCCCTATATCACGGTTTTTTATTGGGTTAGAAGAAAGTAGCATAGATAAAATAGAATGAAAATGATATACTTAGAAATAATAGGAGGATATCAATGAATATGAAAAAAAAGGTTAAAATAATAGCGTCTATGTTTTTAAGTCTGGTACTGATTACATGTTTCATTCCCAAACATAATTTATATGCAAAGAGTAAACCTACAATCTATATTATGGGTGATTCAATTGCTCATTCCTATGAAGGAAATAGGTATCAAAATGGATGGGGACAAATGCTGTACAGATATTTTAAACATCCATCTAAAAAAAGAACGGTTCACGTAAAAGGTGCTTCTGATTATGTAGATGTTATTAGGTATAATACACCTGAGTTATCTATTGAAAATTGGGCAAAAAATGGAGCAAGTGTTGCAATTTATGATAAATATGGAATGTTTCAGGCGATTCAGAAAAAGTTAAAAAAGGGAGACTATGTTTTTATTCAGCTTGGCCATAATGAAGTATATACTCAATGGTGGACTGGTTCTACGGTTTCTGAGTATAAGACTTATCTAATTGATTATATAAAAAAGATACGAAGCAAAAAGGCAAAACCAGTATTAATCACGCCTCCTCCAGTTAATACATCAGGAAAATATATTCCTTATGTCCCACAATACAGAGCAGCTATGATTTCTATTGGAAAAAAATACAAGGTACCGTTGATAGACTTGGGAAAAAAGTCGGCAGATTACTTTAATTTAATTGGAAAAAAGCAAGCACGGAATATGTATGTAAAAGATAATATGCATTTTACACCTAAAGGGGCTACAACATTAGCAAAAATTTTATCTGTTGAAATAAAGTATAAAAGCCAACTGAATCCTATTTCTGGAAAGGTTTCTTTAAGAACTAATTCATTATATAAAACTATAAATAAAGCGTCGAAGTTAAAATCAAAAAAATATAACAAAAAAACATGGAAGTATATGCAAAAGAAATTAAAAACTTCTAAAAAGTTACTATATAGCATCACCCCAAAGCAAAAATCAATCGATAAATCAAATGCGAGTTTGAAAAAAGCTATTAAGAAATTAAAAAAAAGTAAAAAATACAAATAATAATCATAAAAGAGCGATTGTAGACCAGAATTATCATCTGATAAGCAATTGCTCATTTGTTTTTAAATCAGAATTTAGTTCAGGACCAATCTGGTCTTTTTTTGTTTGCGACATCGCAAGGAGGAGAAAAGAATATGGAGATACGAGCAGGACCAAGAGCATTAGAAACTATTAATACTTAGAGCTATGGCTCTTTTTTTATTGGGAGAACCACTATGGATTTAGAACATGAACAGAGGCTAACAAAAGTAGAGGAACGCTCAAAAAGCAATCAGCATCGCATAGAAGAATTGGAGAATTTAACTTTAGAAATTCATACAATGTCAAAATCCATGGTAGTTCTATGTGAGCAAATGAAAGCAACAAGTATTAACGTTGAGACCTTAAAGGATAAGGTGGAAATATTAGAGCAGGAACCGGCGAAAAACTGGAACGATGCAAAGAGGACAATATTTAATACGGTCCTTGGTGCTATTGCAGGAGCAATGGGCACAGGATTACTCGCATTGTTGGCCCAGTATATAAAATAGGAAGGAAAAAATATTATGATGAATTGGAAATTGAGATTTAAGAATAAGACGACATTGGCGGCCCTGGTGGCAGCAGGTATAACATTCGTATATCAGATTTGTGCTATTCTTGGGATTACACCTAAAATTGCACAAGGAGAACTAACACAGCTTTTGGGAATTATATTGAATATCTTAGCGGCCTTTGGAATCTTAGTAGATCCTACCACTCCAGGAGCGGGAGACTCTGATACTGCAAAGGGATATGCCATTCCGGGAGCACCAGCAGCAGAAGAATATAAAGAACCGGAAGATCTGGAAGAGGAAGAAATAGAGGAGGATGAATAAATGAGTACATATAATATTCATGGGGGCCATAACCCGGAAGGAAAAGTGGCTTGTGGGGCTTCAGGCTTCTTAGATGAATCCAGGGAAGACCGCCTAATCTGTAAGGAAGTTGTTCGGCTTTTGAAGTTGGACGGACATAAAGCCTATAATTGCACATGCAATAATGGGAAGAATCAAGGAGATGTCCTAAAAAAGATTGTAGCAAAGTGTAATAAAAGAAATGCCACTTTAGATGTTTCTATACACTTAAACTCTGGGAGGAACGACAGAAAAGGTGATGGGAAGATTGCAGGAGTAGAAGTTCTCTGTACATCGGCATCCGGTATAAAGAAAGATGCAGCGAGCAGGATCAGAAAAAACATGAAGAAATTAGGTTTTACAGATCGAGGAACGAAAAAAACTGGAAGTCTCTATTTTCTTAATCATACAAAAAATAAAGCAATTCTCGTAGAAGCGTGTTTTGTCGATGATAAAGACGACTATGAACTCTACAAAAAAGTAGGGTACAAGGCAGTGGCAAAGGCCATAGCCGAAGGGATTGTCGGGAAGAGCATTACAGAGAAGAAAAAAGCAGCGGAAAAGAAACCGCCTTACACGATCGTGAAAAAGACCTCTAGCAAGGCAGCCGTGAAGTGGTTACAGGGCAAACTAAACTCTTGCTACACTGGAAAACTCGCAGACTTGTCTGTGGACGGTCTGTGGGGGACAAAGACGCAGGCAATGTTAGAAGCATACTGGAAACAACTCGGTTGGCGTAAAGGCAGATACGCAGGAAAGAAAACCTGTGAGGCATTGTTCAAAAATCGAAAAAAATAGTAGAAGAAAGAAGCCTCGGTTCATTCCGGGGCTTCTTTCTCAATCTTTTTTACTGAAACAGAAAAACAATGAGTAGAAAATTCTCTGTTACAGGCTGGACAATGATAAGTTTCGTGATCATTGTTGCCAAGTGCCTTGCAAATGGTTGCTGTAAATGTACATCCACAAGAGCAAGATACCTGTTCATACTCATAATCAAATGGAGACTGTTGGTCAATAAGATAATCACCCCAATAAGACACTTTATCACCTACCTTTCAACATGAGTATAATCTATTGTATAAAATAAAGATAGAACCATATGGTCCTATTTATTAGGGGAATATGGTCCTAGCATTAACAAGTGATCTGGCATCCTTTATTTTTCAATTTTTAATCCTGCAAGGCTGACCAATTCGAGAATAGAAGACTTTGAGACCTTTCTGCCTTTATATTCAACAAGTTCATCCATTTCGCCGGTAAAGATGTCCGCCGGAGTGTACTTTTTTAAAATAATTTTATCTTCGTCAACAAACATCTCAAGGGGATCTCTATCATTCACATCCAAATTACGCCTCAATTCAATCGGTAAAGTTATACGTCCAAGCTCATCCAGTTTTCTTACAATTCCTGTACTTCTCATTTTTGTTCCCTCCTATGTAATTAATTTACTCTATTATATCATGCGATTGAAATAAATTACCAGTGGAAAAATAAGGGGAGACTAATTATAGATATTGATATTTATTAGTAGATAATTCGAGATTTTCGAGCAGTTCGGCGCAATTATCCTTAATATACCAAGCATCTTTCTTCCTAATATGCCAAACAGTATATGTGCGATATGTGCCAAACTTATTTACTAAAACCCGGATTTTGTATTCTACATAAGAATACTTGCGCCCTGAATTATCGGAATATTCTCCCTGTTTAAGAAATAGCATTTCTATAATGTTAAATTTTTTTGTTCCAGAGATAGCGCAAATCTGAAAACTTTTTCTATTGTCAGCCATACTAATTAATTTCATAGAATCTCCTTTCTTTAAGAACGTTTGTTTGGTTTAGATTATATAACAATAATA